>Ga0160434_100076_pt1 | contig 67427 bp, 67 predicted proteins | sample HID1973I_E0MG_FD_108273 | JGI IMG/M metagenome (GOLD analysis project Ga0160434, IMG submission 108273) | Enriched mosquito-associated microbial communities from UW Madison campus, WI, USA - HID1973I_E0 MG | ecosystem: Host-associated > Arthropoda: Insects > Digestive system > Unclassified ... | reverse complement strand
GTCCCCTGCGCTCCTCGGCAGACGAGGCACGCTGCCCAAACTCGCTTCGCTCAGACAAGGGCAGCTCTTCGGCCTCGCCTGCCTGCGGTGCTCGGCTTGCTCTAAGGCGCAGGAAAGCCAAGAGCACCGGCAATGCCAAAACAACAGCCAAAGCCGAAGCCGAAGCAACAGCAACGGGCGGCGGGATGCCGACACCGTGCTGGCACCGTCCTTGCATCTGCCTGGCCATGAGCCCCGAACTTGCCCTCACCGAACTGCGCCGCGGCCTGGAAGTCGCACTGTGGGTCGGCGGCCCCCTGCTGCTGGCCGTGCTGATCGTCGGCGTGGTCGTCGGCATCGTCCAGGCCGCCACCCAGCTCAACGAACCGACCATCGCCTTCATCGCCAAGGCCGTTGCCCTGACCGCCTCGCTGTTCGCGCTGGGCAGCTTCCTGCTGGCCTACCTGGTCGACTACACCATCGCGCTGTTCCAGCGCATTCCCCACCTGATCGGCTGACCGCGGACGCGCTGCGAGATGGATCCGGCGACCGCCATGGTGATCGACGGCCAGCAGGCCTTCGGCATGATCGGCACGATCATGTGGACCATGCTGCGCACCGGCGCGATGCTGATGGCCATGCCGCTGATCGGCACGCGCGCCGTGCCCGTCCGCATCCGCGTGCTGCTGGCCGGCGCCCTGGCCATGGCGATCGCGCCGATGCTGCCGCCGCCCCCGGTGTCCGGCGGCATCGATGCGGCCACCGTGCTGGGCGTGGCCCGCGAACTGGCGTTGGGCGTGGCGATGGGATTCGTGCTGCGCCTGGTATTCGAGGCCGGCGCGCTCGCGGGCGAGCTTGTCTCGCAAGGCATGGGCCTGGCCTTCGCACAGATGAACGACCCGCTGCGCGGTACCAGTTCGGGCGTGGTCGCGCACTGGTTCTACCTGGCCTTCGGTCTGCTCTTCTTCGCCGCCGACGGCCATCTGGCGATGGTCGCGTTGCTGGTGCGCAGCTACCAGGCCTTGCCGGTTGGCGCAGCGTGGACCGACGCCGGTGCCAGCCTGGGCGCGGTCGTTGAGCTGTTCAGCGTGGTGCTGCGTGGCGGCCTCACCCTGGCGCTGCCGGTGATGGTGGCGCTGCTGGCGACCAACCTCGCCTTCGGCGTGCTGGCGCGCGCCGCGCCCGCACTGAACCCGATCCAGCTGGGCCTGCCGGTGGCCGTGCTCATGGGCCTGTTCCTGCTGGCGGTGCTGGCCGGGGAACTGGCCACGCCGGTGCAGCACCTGTTCGACGCGGCCTTCGCCAGCGGCGCACGCCTGCCCACGCCCTGATCGCTGGCCCCGATATCGCCCGACGCGGACAGCCCCGGTCAAGTCGACCGGCCCTGGCGCCGATAACGGTCCACGGTCGCCGCCTTCCGGCGACAGGAGCCGGTGATGCAGTCCTCGCCATGGCGCAATGCCGGGGTTCGTGGCCCCCGTCACGGACGCCGCCCCGGGCGCTTTCCATTTGCGGCCCCGGGCCGCATAGTGCCCCGGGGCAATGACGCAGGGGGCGTCATGCATCGATGGAACCGGCGCAACACCCGCGACGCGATCCTGATCGCGGCGGCGTGCTTCGGCCTGCCGCAGCTCTCCATCCCCTATTTTCCCGGCTTCGACACCGGCACGCCCGCCTCGTTGGCGCACCTTCAATGGGGCCTGCTGCTTGCGCTGGCGATGCTGTCGCCGCACAAGCTCTATTTCCGCATCGGCTACCTGTCGCTGTTCCTGGCCTGGTGCCTGCAGCTGCTGCTGCGTGCGCCCGAAGGCATGGCACTGTCGCTGCTGCTGCGCTCGCTGCCGATGTATGCGGCCATGTACGGCTGGACCGTGCTGTGCGCGCACTGGATGGGCTGGCCGCGTCCGCCCGAGCACGCACGCATCCGCCAGCGCGACATCGTGCCGTTCGGCGCGGTCGCCTTCGTGCTCTATCCGCTGGGCTGGGCTCTGGGCCATGCGCTGGTCAACGGCCTGTTTTCCGAGGTCAGTTCGCCGGACCTGCTCGCCCAGACCCTGCAGGTGGGCTTTGCCCGATTCTTCGGCGTGCTGTGCCTGACCTTGCCGGTGGTGTTGTTCTTCACCGGCCGCAACGAACCGGCGCCGATGCCCAGCCGCATGCCGTGGTGGGAATGGGTACTGCTGGGTGGCTATTCGATGCTGCTCACCGCCCTGCTCTGGGCGCTGCCCGGTAGCGGCGAACATCCCCTCGGCGGCCTGCTCGACCAGCGCTTCATGCTCGCCGCGCTGATGATCTGGGCGGTGCTGCGCCTGCCGTGGCGCTGGTCGGCGCCGCTGATCGCCGCAGTCACCATCCTGCTCACCTACCTGATCGGTGCCGGCACGCGCGTGGGCCTGCGCACCGATGCGCTGCACCTGCTGCAGATCGGCTTCGAGATGAGCGTGCTGCAGCAGCTGATGGTGCTGACGCTGGTGATCGCGCGCGACAGCCGCCGGGCGATCGGCCGGCTGGCCGAGGAAAGCCGTCGCGACGGCCTGAGCGGGGTACCCAACATCAACGCGCTGCGCCACGACCTGGCCCATCGCGTGCAGCCGCCGGCGGAAATCGGCTGCCTGGGCATCGAGCACCTGGACAACCTGATGGCCGGCTATGGCCTGCCGGCGCAGGAAGCATTGATCGCCGCGATCCACGATCACCTCGCGCCCGAAGTCCAGGCCTACACGCTGGGCATGGGCCGCTTCGCGCTGGTGCCGCGCACGCACGAAGTGTCTTGGAAGGCATTGTTGGCGCGGATCGAGCAGTTCGAATTCAGCCTGGCCGAGTCGCAGGTCCGGATCGAGCCGAACCTGGGCGTATGCCCCCTGCGCGACAGCAGCGAGCAATCGCTGGAGCTGGCGCTGGACGCGGCCTATGGCGCGATGCAGGCCGCACGCCAGCGCGGCGAGACCGCGCCTGTGTTCGCCACGCCCGGGCTCAGCGACCCGGCCGCATTGCGCGCGGTGCTGGAGACCCACTCGCTGGCGCTTTCACTGCTGCGCCGCCGCCAGTTGGAGCTGCACGTGCAACCGATCCGGCGGCTGTCCAGTGGCACCGCGCAGATGGGCGAAGTGCTGTGCCGGCTGCGCACCGACGATGGCCGCCTGCTGATGCCGCGCGACTACATGGACGAGCTGGACGCCAGCCGCGGCGTGGTCGAGCTGGACCGGGCGGTGATCGAGTCCCTGCTGCCGTGGATGCGCGACCACGCCCACGAGCTGCCCTACCAGCGACTGACCGTAAACCTCACCGGCCGCAGCCTGGTGTCGGAGAACTTCCGCAACTGGCTGCTGTACCAGCTGGACGTTGTCCCCGGTTGCGCCGGCCGGCTGTGCTTCGAGATCACCGAACGCGCCATCACCGGCGGACTGGGCCAGGTGCGACCGCTGCTGGACGGGCTCAACCAGCGCGGCTGCCTGATCGCGCTGGACGATTTCGGCACCGGCATGCAGAGCTTCGAGCGTCTCCAGCAGCTGCCCATCGACCTGGTCAAGATCGACGGCACCTTCGTCCGCAACGTCGCCCACAACCCGCGCGACCGCGACCTGGTCCAGGCGATGGTGACCATTGCCCGCGCCTACCAGGCCGAGACCATTGCCGAGTACGTGGAGGACGCGGCGATCCTCACCGCGCTGGAGGAGCTCCAGGTCGACTGGATCCAGGGCTACCACGTCGGCCGTCCGGTGCCGCTGAGCAGCCTGGTGCCGGCCGTCCGCGTGGAGACCTGATCGGCCCGGACGTCGGCTGACCGGGATCCGATCCGGCTCGGCCGCTCCTGGCCCGGTCGCCACTGGCTCGATCCCCCTCTACCCGGGCACCACGATCCGGTTCCCGTGGTTGTGGAACGCCGCTTGCATCGCCTTCCCGCATAGCCCCGACCCCACGGGCGCGGGAGCCGGCCATGGCCGAAAACGAGGACGGCCAGGAACGCACCGAACAACCCAGTGCCAAACGCCTGCGTGAGGCCCGGGAGAACGGCAACATCCCGCGCTCGCGCGAGCTGGCCACCGCGGCGGTGTTCGGCGCCGGCGTACTGGCGCTCACTGCCGTGGGCCCGATGATCGGCCGTGGCTCGCAGAACTGGCTACGCGGGGCCCTGCACCCGGATCCGGCGCTGCTCAAGGAGCCCGGCCTGCTGTTCGGGCACATGGGCCTGCTGATCCTGAAACTGGTGTGGGTGATGCTGCCGCTGATCGGCATCGCGCTGCTGGCCTCCTTCATCGCCCCGCTGGTCATGGGCGGGTTGCAGTTCTCCGGCAAGTCGCTGATGCCCGACTTCAACCGGCTCAATCCGCTGAGCGGAATCAAGCGCACCTGGGGACCGGAGAGCCTGACCGAACTGGCCAAGTCGCTCATGCGCGTGGCCCTGGTCGGCACCGCCGCCGGCCTGACCCTGGCCCACGGCATGGACGTGCTGCGGACCATGCCCAACCAGAGCCTGGAGGATGCGGCCCGCACCGGCCTGCATTTCGCCGGGCGCCTGCTGCTGTCCACCGCCGGCGCACTGGCGCTGCTGGCCGCGCTGGATGCGCCGTACCAGAAGTGGAACTGGCTGCGGAAACTGAAGATGACCCGCCAGGAACTGCGCGACGAATTCAAGGAAAGCGAAGGCAATCCGCAGGTCAAGGGCAAGATCCGGCAGATGCAGTTCCAGCTGTCGCAGCGCCGGATGATGGAGGCGGTGCCGACCGCCGATGTGATCGTGGTCAACCCGACCCACTACGCGGTGGCGCTCAAGTACGACGGCGGCAGCATGCGCGCGCCCTCGGTGGTGGCCAAGGGCGTGGACGAAGTGGCGCACCGGATCCGCGAGGTGGCCGACAAGCACCGGGTGGCGATCGTGTCCGCGCCGCCTCTGGCACGGGCCTTGTATCGGGAAGGCCAGCTCGGCAAGGAAATCCCCGTGAGACTGTACGCCGCTGTCGCCCAGGTCCTGTCCTACGTCTACCAGCTGCGCGCCTGGCGCGCCGGTACCGCGCCCGCTTCGCCCGAACTGGGCGCGGTGGCGGTGGACGAGTTCCCGGACAACGGCAACGGTGAGCGCCGATGAGCGCGATGCCCGCCACGCCGATGTCCAAGCGCCTGGTCGAGCTGGCCCGCAACGGGCTGGGCGCGCCGCTGGTGGTGATGGCGCTGCTGGCGATGATCGTCGTGCCGCTGCCGCCGATGCTGCTGGACGTGTTGTTCAGCTTCAACATCGCCATCTCGCTGGTGGTGCTGCTGGCGGTGGTCTACGTGCAGCGGCCGCTGGACTTCACCATCTTCCCGATCATCCTGCTGACCACGACCATGCTGCGCCTGGCGCTGAACGTGGCGTCCACGCGCGTGATCCTGTTGCACGGCCAGAACGGCCACGAGGCGGCCGGCAAGGTCATCGCCGCGTTCGGCGAGTTCGTGGTCGGCGGCAACTACGCGGTCGGCATCGTGGTGTTCGCGATCCTGACCATCATCAACTTCGTGGTCGTCACCAAGGGTTCGGGCCGCATCTCCGAGGTCACCGCACGCTTCATCCTCGACGCGATGCCCGGCAAGCAGATGGCGATCGACGCCGACCTCAACGCCGGCCTGCTGACCCGCGATGAAGCCAAGGCCCGCCGCGAGGAAGTGCGCGAGGAAGCCGACTTCTACGGCGCGATGGACGGCGCCAGCAAGTTCATCCGCGGCGATGCGATCGCCGGCATCCTGATCCTGTTCATCAATCTGATCGGTGGACTGGGCGTGGGCGTGCTCCAGCACGGCATGCCGGTGGCCGATGCGGCCTCGACCTACACCCTGCTGTCGATCGGCGATGGCCTGGTCGCGCAGCTGCCGGCGCTGCTGGTCTCCACCGCGGTGGCGATCCTGGTCACCCGCGCCTCGCGCGCGCAGGACATGGGCCAGGCGATGATCGGCCAGGCCTTCGGCCAGCACAAAGCGCTGGCGATCGCCGCCGGCATCCTGATCGTGGTCGGCCTGGTCCCGGGCATGCCCAATGTCGCCTTTTTGACACTGGGCGGCGCGCTGGCCTACGGCGCCTGGAAACTGTGGAAGCGCAGCGAGCTGGAGCAGGACGGCGGCACTACTGAAATCGCCGGTGCCCTGCCCGCGCCGGGCGCCAGCGGCGGCGAGCTGGATTGGGACGAGCTGCGCCCGGTCGATCCGCTGGACCTGGAAGTGGGCTACCGGCTGATCCCGCTGGTCGACAAGAACCAGGGCGGCGAGCTGATGGCGCGGATCAAGGCCGTGCGCCGCAAGCTGACCCACGAGATCGGCTTCCTCATCCCGCCGGTGCACATCCGCGACAACCTGGAACTGCCCGCCGGCCATTACCGCCTGCTGGTCCACGGCGTACCGGTGGCGACCGCCGAAATCCATCCGGACCGCGAACTGGCGCTGGATCCCGGTGGCGCGCTGGGCGCGATCGACGGGATCAAGGGCAAGGATCCGGCGTTCGGCCTGGATGCCATCTGGATCCAGCCGCACCAGCGCGCCCAGGCCGAATCGATGGGGTACACCGTGGTCGATCCGGCCACCGTGGTCGCCACGCATCTGTCGCACCTGGTGCGCGAACACGCGCCGGAACTGCTCGGCCACGAGGAAGCGCAGGAACTGCTGGCCAGCCTGGCCAAACGCGCGCCGAAGCTGGCCGAGGACCTGAGCCCGAAGACGCTGTCGCTGTCGGTGCTGGTTCGCGTGCTGCAGAACCTGCTGGTCGAGCGCGTGCCGATCCGGCAGCTGCGCAGGATCGCCGAAACCCTGGTCGAACACGGCGTCCACACCCAGGACCCGGCGGTGCTGACCGCAGCGGTACGCAATTCGCTGGGCCGCTTCATCGTCCAGGAAATCGCCGGCGCCTCGCCGGAACTGCCGGTGTTCACCCTGGCCGCGCCACTGGAACGGGTCTTGCAGGACTCCGCGCAAGGCGCTTCCGGCGCCGCGCTGGAACCCGGTCTTGCCGAACGCCTGCAGCAGAGCCTGGCCGACTGCGCCGGACGCCAGGAGGCACGCGGCGAACCGGCGGTGGTGCTGGTCCCGGCGACGGTCCGCGCCGCGCTGGCACGGCTGGTCCGCCACAGCGTGCCCTCGCTGTCGGTGCTGGCCTACACCGAGGTGCCGGAAGACAAGCGGCTGAAGCTGATCGGGACGATCAGCTGATGCCGACGATGGACACGAACGCGGTAACGAACGCAGCGGGTAAGGAGCAGTCATGAAGATCAAACGATTCGTAGCCGCCGACATGCGCACCGCGCTGCGGATGATCCGCGCCGAGCACGGCCCGGACGCGGTGATCCTTTCCAACCGCCGCATCGACGAGGGCGTGGAGATCGTCGCCGCCAGCAACTACGACGAGAACGCGGTGCAGAAGGCGTTGTTCGACGCCCAGCGCGCCGCCGAGGCCGAAGCCGCCGCCCGCGCCACGCCGCGTCCGAATCCGTTCCTGGACACGCTGCCGCCGGCACCTCAGGTCGCAGCTCAGGCACCTGCTCCGGCTGCCGCCCCACCCGCGCCGCGCACGAATCACGATTTCGCCGCCGCCATGGCCGCCGCACTGACCACGCCGACCGCGTTGTCGGTCGCCGCGCAGGCGCCGGCGATGCCCGCCGAACCCGCTCCGGCACCTGACCTGCCCTCGCCTCCGGTCGAGGCCGCCATGCCCGCGCCGGTCGCGCAGGCCGAACCGGCTGCGCTGGCCGCCGTGCCGGTGCCGCCCGCTCCGGCCAACGACGAACAGCTCATCGCCATGCGCGAGGAACTGGCGCAGATGCGGCAGATGATCGAGCGCGAGATGCACCGCCTGACCGACGAGCGCCTGCGCGGCTCGCCAGTGCGCCTGCAGGCGATGGAGCTGATGGAAGACTACGGCTTCGATGCCGGCATCACCCGCGACATCGTGCTGCAGCTGCCGGCCGACACGCCCGCCCACCGTGGCCGCGGCCTGATGCTGGGCCTGATCTCGCGCCAGCTGCCGGTGTGCCCGGCCGACCCGCTGGACCAGGGCGGCGTGATCGCCCTGGTCGGCCCGACCGGCGCCGGCAAGACCACCACCATCGCCAAGCTGGCCGCCCGTTTCGCCGCCGAGCACGGCGCGCGCAACGTGGCCCTGGTCACCACCGACACCGCCCGCATCGGCGGACGCGAGCAGCTGTACAGCTACGGTCGCCAACTGGGCGTGGCCGTGCACGAGGCCGACAGCGATGCGGCCCTGATCGGACTGCTGCAGCGCCTGCAGGACTACAAGCTGGTGCTGATCGATACCGCCGGCCTGGGCCAGCGCGACCGCGCCCTGGCCAACCAGCTCAACTGGCTGCGCGCCGCCCGCGACGTGCGGACCTTGCTGGTGCTGCCGGCCAATTCGCACTACGCCGACCTGGACGAGGTCGTGCGCCGCTTCGGCGCCGCCAAGCCGCAGGGCGTGGTCCTGACCAAGCTGGACGAGACCGGCCGGCTGGGCAGCGCCCTGTCGGTGGTGGTCGACCACCAGCTGCCGCTGACCTGGATCACCGACGGCCAGCGCGTTCCCGACGACCTCCACCGCGCCAATGCCGCCAGCCTGGTTCTTCGCCTTGAAGATCTTCGCCGCGCGGCCGATAAGCCGAACATCCCGGAGCACGACCATGCCGCCGCGTGAGTACCCTGCCTTGACCCCGACCACCGCCAATCCGAGCCAGGCCCCCGTCCGCAGCATCGCCATCACCGGCGGCAAGGGCGGCGTGGGCAAGACCAACCTGTCGGTCAACCTGGCCGCCTCGCTGGCCGGGCTGGGCAAGCGCACCCTGCTGCTGGACGCCGACCTGGGCCTGGCCAACGTCGACGTGCTGCTGGGCCTGTCGCCGCAGAACACCCTGGCCGATCTGGTCGCCGGCCGCTGCGAACTGGACGAGGTCATCCTCGAAGGCCCCAACGGCATGCTGGTCGTGCCGGCCGCCTCCGGGCGCCGGCACATGGCCGAGCTGCAGCCGGCCCAGCACGTGGGCCTGGTCAACGTGTTCAACGAACTGCAGCGCGACCTGGACATCCTCATCGTCGACACCGCCGCCGGCATCACCGACAGCGTGCTGACCTTCTGCCAGGCCGCGCAGGACGCGGTGGTGGTGGTGTGCGACGAACCGGCCTCGATCACCGACGCCTACGCCCTGATCAAGGTGCTCTCGCGCGAACGCGGCGTGGACCGCCTGCAGGTGGTGGCCAACATGGTCCGCAGCCCGGCCGAAGGCCGCGGCCTGTACGACAAGCTGTCGCGGGTGTGCGAGCGCTTCCTGGGCGATGTCTCGCTCAACTTCCTCGGCGCGGTCCCGCAGTGCGACTGGCTGCGCATGGCCGTGCAGCGCCAGCAGGCCGTCGCCACCGCCTACCCGGCCAGTCCCTCGGCACGCGCCATCGCCGAGATCGCGCGCCGCGCCGCGCGCTGGGAAGCGCCGGTAGCGCCGCGCGGCAATATCGAATTCTTTGTCGACCGGATGCTCAAGCAGGGCGTCGGGCAAGGCGCGGCCGCATGAACGCCCTGGCCGAATACCGCGCCGTCCAGCGCACCAGCGCCGACGACTGCGTCACCCGCCACGCCGACCTGGTCCGCCGCATCGCCCACCACATGGCTGCGCGCCTGCCGGCCAGCGTCGAGGTCGACGACCTGATCCAGGCCGGCATGATCGGCCTGATCGAAGCCTCGCGCAGCTACGACCCCGACCAGGGCGCCTCGTTCGAGACCTATGCCTCGATCCGCATCCGCGGTTCGATGATCGACGAGATCCGCCGCGGCGACTGGGTCCCGCGCTCGGTGCACCGTCGTGCCCGCGACGCCGCCGCGGCGGTGCGCAAGATCGAGCAGACCACCGGACGCGCCGCCAGCCCGCAGGAAGTGGCCGCGCACCTGGAAATGCCGCTGCCCGAATACCTGCGCCTGCTCGAGGACGCCTCGCGCGGCCAGGTGCTGAGCCTGGATTCGCACGTGGAAGACCACGGCGAGGTCACCGTCCACAGCGGCGGCATGACCCCGCAACAGGTCCTGGAACGCAGCGACTTCGGCCGCGAGCTGGCCGCCGCCATCGGCCTGCTGCCCGAGCGCGAGCAGCTGGTGCTGTCGCTGTATTACGAGCAGGAACTGAACCTCAAGGAGATCGGCGCGGTGCTCGGAGTCAGCGAGTCGCGCGTGTGCCAGATCCACGGCCAGGCCGTGCTGCGCCTGCGCGGCCGCCTGGGCCAGTACGAATCGCGCGACGCCGGCCTGGAAGACCAGTAGCCGGCGCCACGCCCACCGCATCCGCAACATCGCATCAAGCCAAAAGAAAGGGACACGAAGTGAACAAGAACATGCGCATCCTGATCGTGGACGACTTCTCGACGATGCGCCGCATCGTCAAGAACCTGCTCAACGACCTGGGCTACACCAACACCGCCGAGGCCGACGACGGCCACACGGCGCTGGCCGCGTTGCGCTCGGCCCCGTTCGATTTCGTGGTCACCGACTGGAACATGCCCGGCATGACCGGCATCGACCTGCTGCGCGCCATCCGCGCCGACGAGCGGCTCAAGACCCTGCCGGTGCTGATGGTTACCGCCGAGGCCAAGCGCGAGCAGATCATCGAGGCCGCGCAGAACGGCGTGAACGGCTACATCATCAAGCCGTTCACCGCCCAGACCCTGGAAGAGAAGCTGGGCAAGATCTTCGAGCGCCTGGCGGCCACCGCATGAACGTCTGCGCCAGCTCCCCCGGCATGTCCCCCGAACGCACCGCGCTGATCCAGCGTCTGCACGAAGCACTCGACGCGCTCGAGCGCGGCGATGAGACCTCCATGCGCGCGGTGATCGACGCGCTGGCCTCCGCCCGTACCCGGCCGCTGGTGCAGGGCCTGGGCCGGCTGGCCCGCGAACTGAGCCAGGCGCTGGGCGAGCTGCCGCATCTGCCGGCGCAGGACGGCCATGCCGTCGAACTGGACGACGCCTGCGCGCGCCTGGACCACGTGGTGGCGATGACCGAACAGGCCACGCACCGCACCCTGGACCTGGCCGACCAATGCCGCGACCTGGTCGAGAACGTGCGCATCGAAGGCGTCTCCGCGCGCCAGGAAGAAGTCCTGGACAAGATCCGCCACAACCTGACCGAGATCGGCCTGACCCAGAGCTACCAGGACCTGACCGGGCAGATCATCCGTCGCGTGGCCGGCATCGTGCGCCGCGTGCACGAAGGCTTCCTCGCCCTGGGCCTGCCTCCGCGCGATGAGCCGACCGCGCCCAAGCTGGCCGGGCCTGCGGTGAGCGGCCTGGACCGGCACGCGGTCTCGCAGGACGACGCCGACGCGCTGCTGGCCGACCTGGGACTGTGATGCCATGAGCGGTGTGACGCCGGAAATCGCGGCCGATTTCATCATCGAGGCCCAGGAGATCCTGGACCGTCTCGGCGAGCAGCTGGTCGCTCTGGAACAGACGCCGGAAGACCGCGACCAGCTCAATGCGGTGTTTCGCGGTTTCCACACGCTCAAGGGCGGCGCCGGCTTCCTCGGCATCACCGCGATGGTCGAGCTGTGCCACGCTGCCGAAGAGACGCTGGGCTGCGTGCGCGCCGGACAGGCCGCGCTGGAGGCCCAGCACTTCGACGCCGCCCAGCGCTCGCTGGACTGGCTGCAGTCGATGCTCGACGCGGTCGGCGCCGGCACCGAGCCGGTGCACGCACCGGCCGAACTGATCGCCCAGTTCAGCCTGGACACGGTCGCCGAGTACGTGCCGACTGCAGGCGCGCCCGTCGCTGCCAGCACGGACATGATCGACGACGACGAGTTCGAGGCGCTGCTGGACCAGCTGCATGGCGCCATCGCGCCGGCGGCTGCGGCTCCCGCCGCCAGGACCGCCGCCGCCAAACCGTCGTCGGCGATGATCGACGACGACGAATTCGAAGCCCTGCTCGACCAGTTGCACGGGGCCGCTGCGCCGGGCGCGATCGCGCTGCCGGCCGCCGCTGTCGTCGCAGCGCCTGCGCCGCCGCAGCCGCCTGCATCGCCCTCGCGCCCTTCCGCTCCGCCGCCGCGCGCCACCGCGCCGGCCGAAGCCGAGCAGACCGTGCGTGTGGATACGCGCCGGCTGGATGCGATCGTCAACCTGATCGGCGAACTGGTACTGGCGCGCAATCGGCTCAAGACCCTGCGCGTGCGCCTGAAGGACGAAGAACTCGATCGCGCCGTGGCCACCCTGGACGTGGCGACCGCGCGCCTGCAGTCGGCGGTGATGCGCACGCGCATGCAGCCGGTAGGCAAGGTCTTTTCGCGTTTCCCCAAGGTCGCCCGCGACGTGGCCCGCTCGCTGCGCAAGGAAGTCGAGCTGGAAATGGTCGGCGCCGACACCGAGCTGGACCGCAACCTGGTCGAAGCCCTGGCCGATCCGCTGGTGCACCTGGTCCGCAACGGCATCGACCACGGCGTGGAATCGCCGGAGCTGCGCGAAGCGGCCGGCAAGCCGCGCGTGGGCCGGCTGCGCCTGTCCGCGCAACAGGAAGGCGACTACGTCGGCATCGAAGTGCAGGACGACGGCGCCGGCATCGATCCCGAACGCCTGCGCGCCAAGGCGCGCGAGAAGGGCCTGCTCGATCCGGAAGCGGCCGCACGCCTGGGCGCGGACGAATGCCTGCACCTGGTGTTCCTGCCGGGTTTCTCGACCAAGACCGAGGTCACCGACATCTCCGGCCGCGGCGTGGGCATGGACGTGGTCCAGTCGCGCATCCGCGAGCTGGGCGGACAGATCCAGATCCAGTCCGAGCTCGGACGCGGCACCCGCTTCCTGATCCGCGTGCCGCTGACCCTGGCGATCCTGCCGACCCTGCTGGTGCAGGCCGGCGATGCGGTCTACGCATTGCCGCTGGCCCGCGTGCAGGAAGTGCTGCATGCCGCATCGGCTTCGCTGGGCTGGTTCGACGGGCGCCCGGTGCTGGACCGCCACACCCATACCCTGCCCCTGCTCGACCTGCGCCGCTGGCTCGGTATCGAAGCGCAGGAAGCGGCGCTGCTGACCGTGGTCGTCCTGCAGATGGGCGACTCGCGCTTCGGCCTGATCGTCGACCAGGTCCGCGGCCGCGAGGAAGTGGTGATCAAGCCGCTACCGCGCGCCCTGCGCGGCCTGCCCGGCTATGCCGGCGCCACGCTGATCGGCGATGGCCGCCTGGCGCTGATCCTGGACGTGGACGGCTTGCGCGCGAGCGGCTGAGCCGTCGCGCCTCGCACAAAGCGGGCACCGGTTGCCGGTGCCCGCTGCACTCTTTTTTTCGATTACTGCCGCTGCGGCAGCGGACGCGCCAGGCCCTTGGCCACCGCGTTGTCGATCTGCTCGCGCGTCTGCCGCTCGGCGCGCTGGCTGACCACATCCATCTGCTGGCCCAGCCCTTCCATCTGCTTGCCCAGCGCTTCCATGGGCTTGGACGCTTCTTCCATGCGCTGGGACAGCGCTTCCATCGGCTGCAGCTGGTTCTGGTGACGCTCGACTTCCGCGTCGATCCGGTCGGACTGCGCGTCCATCTTCTGCGACAGCGCGTCCTGCTCGCGCTCGATCGCCTCCATCTGCCGCTCCAGATCGGTGCGCTTGCTTTCGCTGGCATCGATCATGGCCACCGACAGGCGTGCCTGGCGCTCGGCCAGCTGGCCCTGCTGGCGTGCCAGCGCTTCCATCTGCCTGGACGCGGCCTCGATGCCGGCCGGCGGCGTGGCCGCGTCGGACACCTTCTCCATCTGCTGGCCGATGGCTTCCATCTTCTTGCCATGCACTTCCATCTGGTCGCCGAGCACGCGCATGCGCTCGCCCAGCACGTCGGCCTCGGCCCAGGACTTGCGGACCTGCGCCAGGATCGCCGGATCGGTCACCACGTAGGCCTTGCCGTCACGGCGGAACCAGAGGAAGTCGCCATCGACCGAGCGCCGCATCGCCTCGATCTGCGGCATGTCGTCGCTGGAGCCGGACATCAGGTAGCCGTCCTTGCCCTTGCTGACCAGGGCATAGGGTTCGCCGCGGGTGCCGTGCTGGCGCACCTGAGCCAGGGTCGGGGCCGGAGGTGCCGGCGGCGCAGGTACATTCGCCGGCGCGCGCGGCGGAGCCGGCGGTGCGGGCGGTGCAGGCACGGCCGGCTGCTTCAAGGCGGGGGGCGCGGGCGGCGCCGGCAGATCCATCGGCGACGGCGGCGCGGGCGGTGCGGCGGGCGCGGCCGTGACGACCGGATGGGCCGACTGCACCGCCACGGGCGCGGCTTGCGGTTTGGGCGAGGCCTGCACCGTCGGCGATGGCGAAGGCGATGCCTGCGCAACTGCGGCGACCACGCCGCTGCGGCTGGCGACGTTCACCGGCTTGGGCGCGGTATTGAGCGCCAGCGAAGGGGTGGTGGTGAACACGTTGATGCCAGCCGGCGAAGCAGACGGATCGCGATGGGCCTGGGCGTAGAACGCCAGGCCCGCGGCGGCCAGGCCCAGCAGCGGAAACACGAAGCGGCCACCGCTGGTGGTGCGGCCGGGACGGACGAGCTGTTCGATGCGCTTCATGAGGGGTCCTCCAGTGGGAGCCAGAGCGGCAAGTGCGGGTTGGGGAGCGGCGCGCAGCGCCGCCTGTTCGTCGGCCAACGCAGCCAGGGCCAGGGCCAGGCGGCGCGGTTCGCCGGTGGCTTCGGCGGCCAGCCGGTCGGCCACGTGTTCGCGTTCGATACGGATGCGGCGCGAGAGCCACCAGGTGGCCGGGTGGTAGAACAGCAGCGCCTCGGCGACGCCCTGCAGCACGTTGACCAGGTAGTCGTGGCGGCGGACATGGGCCAGTTCGTGGGCCAGCAGCGCTTCCAGATAGTCGACCGGCAGGCGCGCCAGCAGCGAAGCCGGCAACAGCACCATCGGCCGCCACCAGCCCACCACCACCGGCGAATCGAGCGCGGCGACCAGGCGCAGTTCCACCGTCCGGCGCAGGCCGAATCGCGCGGCCAGCGAATCCAGGCGCGCCTGCCACTTGCGCTGCAGGTGCGGCGCCGACACCCGCGGCAGGCGTCCGAGCCACCACACGCCGGCGGCCAGTCGCAGCGACAGCGTGCAGGCGCCGGCGGCCCACAGCAGCACCACCGCCGGCAGGAACTGCTCGATGCCGCGCACGGCCTCACCGGCCTGCCGCAATGGCGAAACCAGCGCGACGGCGATTGAAGGCTCGGCCTTGGCCAGCGACGCCACTGCCGGCAGCGCCGCCGCGGCCGTCCAGGAAGCTTCGATCCAGGACCACGCCAGGGTACCGATCGGCGCCAGTACGCAGGCCAGCAGCGCCAGGCAGGCCACCGCATAGCGCAGTTGCGGACGCGCATCGCGCAACAGGTGCAGGGCCGTCGCCGCGAGCAGCGCGATCAGGGTGCCCTGCCAGAGGAAATGCAGAAGCGCACGTCCCAGCACCGGCACCAGTCCATCGATCAGTTCATTCATGGCCCTTGCCTCCCTTGCCGCCGGATCCGTCCTGCGTGTCGGCGAGCAGGCGACGGATCTCCGCGCGCTCGCCGTCGCTGACATGACCATCCAGCGCCGCCAGGACCAGTGCCTTGCCCGAGCCGGCGAATACCTTCTGGATCAGCTCGTCCAGCAGGTTGGTCTGCAAGGCGTCCTGGGCGTGCGCGGCGGCATAGACGTGCGAGCGCTGGCTCTCGTCGCGCACCACCAGGTCCTTGCCGTGCATCACCTGCAGCAGGCGCAGCACGGTGGCCGGCTGCACGTCGGGGCGCTCGGACTGCAGCACCTGATGGACCTCGCGCGCGGTCGACGGGCCGTGCAGCCAGATCACCCGCAACAGGTCCAATTCTGCAGCGGTCGGCTTGGTGGGTCGGCTACTGGAACGGGTCATCGCAGGCATCCGCGTGGGTCGATGGCGGCATCCTGCACCCTCCAGACAAGTTTGTCTAGACCGTTTTGTCTAGGTCAAAAGTCATGGTGCCAATTCACCGCCTGGGCGGGTCTACACTTCCCGTGTTCTGCCATCGGGAACGGTCCGCCGCGCCGGTCGCACCCTACTGCATATCGACCTCCGCAGCAGCCATCCAACGCGCCGCCCATCGAGCAACGGTCGCCAACGCAAGCCGGAATTCAAAGCCGCTCAACATCAGCCTCAGGGCCGATCGCACCCGACTGCACGGGCGCGCGCCCTCACGAATAACGAAGGCGAATCCGCCGTCGATCTGGGAGGTCCACATGTTCCGCATCACGACCGTTCCACTGCTTCCGCTGTTGTTGCTCGCCACCGCTCCTGCGCTGGGCCAGGAAGGCGCACAAAACATGTCCGCGCAGGAGAAGGCGATGATGGAGGCCTATGCCAAGGCCGGCACGCCCGGCCCGGCGCATGCCGCGCTGGCGAAGATGGCCGGCAGCTACGACCTGAAGATCCGCAGCTGGAACGCGCCGGACGCACCGCCGATGGAGTCCACCGGCACCGCCACCCGGCGGATGACGCTCGGCGACCGGGTGATGGTGGAGGAAGTGTCCTCGAGCATGATGGGCCAGCCGTTCACCGGCTTTGGCATGCATGGCTACGACAACGTCACCGGCAAGCACTGGGCGACCTGGAACGACAGCATGAGCACCGGGGTGATGGTCAGCCAGGGTCAGTGCGATGCCAAGGGCGCCTGCAGCTACACCGGCAGCTGGAACGACCCGGTGACGCGCGCGGAGATCAAGTCGCGGATGACCACCCGCTGGACCGAGCCGGGCACCGAGTTGTTCGAGATGTACGCGCCCGGCCCGGACGGCAAGGAAATGAAGATGATGGAGATCGCCTATACGCGCAGGCCGTGACCTGCACGTTGGGAGACTCAGTTCGCCACTTCAGCCTGCAGCATCGCCGCCGTGGCCTGTGCGCCGGCCATCGCCAGCACCTGGCCCAGCGAACCGGAGGCGGCGGAGCCTGCTCCGCCCTGCCCGTCCAATGCTTCGAGCAGTCGCGGCGACAGCTGCCATTGCCCGGCGAGCAGGCGGGCGATACGCGGCGACCCGCGCCGCAGCAGGTCGGCGGTGACCTGCGCCGGAGGGATGCCGGCAGCGCTGCGCTGGCATTCGTCGCGCAGCGTCTGCACCACCACGATCTCGCCCAGCCCTTGCAACAGCACCAGCAGCTGCGCGGCGAATACGTCCTCGCCGTGCCCTTCGGCCAGCCGCTGCGCCACCACGGTGGCGTGCTGGGTATGCTCCCAGATCAGTTCGGGCAGTCGTCCGAACAGGCCGCCCTCGGTGCGCATCACCGGCTGCATCAACGCCACCGCCACCAGCCCGCGCAGCCCGTTGGTGCCGATCAACGCCACCGCGCGCTCGACACTTTCCACCGGTGCCCGCTGCACGCGATAAGTCGAACTGTTGGCCAGCCGCAACAGCGTGGCGGCCAGCGCCGGATCGCGCGTGATCAGCGCGGCGATCTGCCGGCCGGAGGCTTCTTCGTCGTTGAGGGTGCCCAGCAGCTGCGGCAGCAGTTGCGGACGACGCGGCAGGCGCTGCGGCTCGGCGGCGAACGCGGCCAGTGCCCGCTCGGTGCCCACGCGCACATCGGCGTATGCAGTCGATTCGCCCGAGGCCGGCGCCAGTCCGGCCAGTTCGACCAGCGGCAAGGCCCAATCGTCGGCCGGCATTTCAACCGTTGCAGAAGCGATCGCCGCCGATGCGGCATCGCCACGCTGGCCTCCGCCCGGCACCTGGGTACGCGGCCGCACAAGCCACCATGCAGCCGCGGCAAGCAGCACCAGCCCCAGTACGATCCCCGACAACAGCAGCATCCGCCCCCCGGCAGGCGCCTGGCGCCCGTTCGAAAACGCGCCATGGTAGCCGCCAACCGCGCCAGGCGGTGACTTCAGCTAGCGCCGGCGCGTAATCCCCGGCGCGAAACGCTAGGGATGCGCCAGCGCGTAATCGATCGCCGCGCGCACCGCGGCCACCTGGGCGGCGTTGCATTGCTCGGGCGTGGCCCGCGGGCTGTCCGGGTAGACCTCGGTGGTGGTCGTGTACCTGGCATCGGTCGCTCCGGCGCACAGTCCCAGCGCCTTGACCGGGTAGTTGATCACCCCGGGCGCGACCACCGGCGAACCGATCATCTCTCCGTTCGCATCGGCCGGCGCGATATGGGTCACCTTGGCCACAGCTGCAACTACCGCCTGCTGGAACTGCGGCTGCGGATTTTCGGTGTCGCCGACCAGGTAGAACCCGTCCGGCACGCCATTGGGCTCGTACGGCTTGCCGTCGCGCGCGGCCAGCGCCGGGCGGAACTCGCTTTCGTCGCTGTCGGTGGTTTCGTGCAGGTCGATATGGACCAGGAAGCGGCCCTGCAGCGGCGCCAGCAGGCGCATCAGCGCGATCGACTCCAAGGCCTTGCCGTGCTCGCTGAAGGAGCGGTTCGGATCGACCGCGGCCGGATTCCAGCGCTGGATGTGCTCGTAGCCCCACGGACTGACGCAGGGCACGACCAGCAGGTTCAGGCGCCCCTCGTAGGTGCTGCCGTGCTCGGCGGCGAACTGCAGCGCGCCATGCACGCCGCTGGTCTCGTAGCCGTGTACGCCACCGGTCACCAGGGCGATCGGCCGGGTGTGGTCCCAGTCGGCGCTGTGCAGGGCCAGCAGCGGATAGAAATCGGGCGAACAGTCGAGCTCGCCATAGGCCTGGACGTCCCAATGCCCATGCAGGCGGTCGAGCGCTTCGACCACGTCGGTGGCGTAGCTGCGCTGGTGGCGCTGCTGCCCGCGCCACTGGGCGCGCTCGGCCTCGCCCCAGGGCTGGCCGGGCGTCCCGATCGGATGGAAGCGTTCGAACGTCATGGTCGCACCCGTGTTGCCGGACATGGCCATCACTCTAGCAGCGGGCGCTGTCCGGCAGGCCGGCCGGGGCCTGGCGCGTGACCGCAAGGCCCGGTCGCGGCCCCGGCCGGGTTCACGTACATGGAGTAGGATGGGCTGGCAAGCTTTCCCGCGCGGTCAGTCGCTTCCCAGCCTGCGACGCTTCCGCTCCCGCCATTCTCGGCCCCGTCGGCAGGTTGGACGGTCCGGCACGCTTCCGTGCGGCACTCCATCCAGCCCCGCCAGGCACGTTCTGAGCCTGTTTGGCCTTCACCGATATCGAGGCGTCACCGCACATGGCCACCCGCAAGCCACCCAGCCCGCCCGCCAACGACCGCAGGGTCTCCAACCCGGGAACCAAGGCCACCGGCACCCTGACCAGCGAGCGGATCTCCGACGACCTGGACGCCTTCCACAAGGCCGGCGGCCAGATCGAGGTGCTGGGCAATACCCGTGTGCTTACCCGCATCGACGAAGCGGCCGCGCCCGCGACCGCGCCCAAGAAGACCGAGAAGGCCGGCAAGTAGCCGGCCAACGCCGACGCTTCAGATCCGCGAGGTCGGCAGCGGCCGCTCGCGATGCATCAGGCTCCACTCGGCGTGTTCGGTCAGCGCCGCTTCGCCCAGCGCGACCAGGATCCGCCGCTTTTCCTCAAGTCCCGAAGCCTGCGCCAGCAGGCGCTGCGCCGAACCGAATATCCGCTGCATGAAGCGGTACTGGCGGACGATTTCCTTGTCGGCCTTCTTGTGCACATAGGCCTCGTGCACGGCCGCGGCGATCGACAGGAAGCCCATCACCGATACCAGCACGTGCTTGAGGTGGGCGTCGAACAGGCGCACGAACAGCGCCAGCACCACGCTCAGCGCCACGCCCAGTCCGATGCATACCAGCCCCAGCATCTCGGCACGATGGTGCAGGCGCTGGCGGCGCAAGGCGGCCGACGAGTAATAGGCCAGCTGCCCGCCCGCATGCGGGGCGCCGATCCATTCGGCCACGACCGCATCGACCTCCGCGTCGGTGTCCTGGACCGGCACGCGCATGCCGTCCAGACTCGCGCTGCGCATCACGTTACGGATCCAGCCCAGTTCCACGTCCTGCTTCTGCATGAAATTGTCGTGCGCGAACGCTGGCGTCCCGGGCTGCACGATGCCGGCGCGCCGCCAGTAGGACTGCACACGCAGGCCTTCGGCCAGCGTCCGGTAGTCCAGGTATTTGCGCTGCCACTGGCGCCGGCCGGCCAGGGTCGCCACGCCGAAGCCGACCAGGAACAGCAACAGGAAGCCGTAGATCACCAAATCCTGGCTGGCCACGTGTGTGTAGGTGAAGAAGGTGAAGCCCATCAGGGCCGCCAGCAGGTAGGTGATCCACAGCACCCGCGCCACACGCCGCTGGTAGGTGCGCGCCAACCAGTCGGCGGCGGTGAACGTGCGCCACACCGGGCACTGTTCGGCAGCCGGCGACGGCGCCGGTTGCTCCCGGATCGCCTGCTCGTACTTGTCCGCATCCACCTTGAACGCTTCCTGCCGCGCGAACATCCGCGCGAACTCCGGTGGCAGCGGACCGGCGACTTCGCGACCGTCCTCGGAGGTCAACCAGCGCCCGTCGACGTCCGCGGGAGCCTCCTCGCCCTGGCGCGCCACCGGCAGGTGGTAGACCACGTTCTCCTGGTCGGGCCCCAGCAACGTGGCGGCGTCATGGCTCCGCTCGCCCTGGTCATACAACGATCCATGCAGGTGATAGCGCACCACCTGCGCGGTGCCGCCCAGGCGCGTGGATTCGTGTCCGTCCCACAGCGCCAGCAGCAGGTGGCAGTGGCTGGACACGAACATGCCCGCCTGCGCGTACTGGCGGTCGCGCGCCGGTCCGTGCTCGGCCACCGCGTCGCGCGCGGTCGCGTCGGCCAGCGGCAGCACGAGCGCTTGGCTGTGCGCCAGCAGGTGCTGCAATCGTTCCTGCCCGGCCTCGTCGAAATCCTGCCGATACAGATCCTCCGGCAAAGGCAACGGTGCAATCACCCCGATGCCCAGCTCAAGGGCAACCTCGGCCGCCAGCTGGTCGCTGCCTTCGGCCAGCGAGGACAGCAGTTGCAGGTGCAGCTTCGGATAGCGTTGCTGCAGGTCCAACAGGAATGCGCGCACCCGGGCGCGCAGCGCCGGCACGTCTTCCTCGCGCAGCTTGCGATGACCAGTGACGCCGACGACCAGATGGTGGGTCAGGAGCGGGTCGTCGGTTCGGTCGGTCATAGGCAACTCCTGGGTGGCCCGGCTCAGGCCGGCTGGGCGTGGGTCTGTGTACCCAGGCGCTCGCGCGCACGGGCGATCATCGCCTGGTAGCGCGGCTCGTCGCGCAGCGGATCCAGGTCGGTATCGGTTTCGATCCAGCTGAGCATGCCCAGCGAGGAACGGTCGGCGACCGCTTCCAGGATCGTCAGCGCACGCTCGTTCTCCCCGAGCAGCGACATCGCGCACGACAGGTTGTACTGCAGGTTGACGTTGTCCGGATCGATCAAGCGCGCGCGCGTGGCCCACTCCATCGCCCGCTCGCGCTCGCCCAGCGTCACCAGGATCGACACACCGAACCCGATCGCACGGCCGTGGCCCGGATCCTCCGAGACGATCTTCTCGATACGCTTCATCGCCCGCGCCGCCGCCGCGCGGGCGCGGGGCATGTCCTGCTTCACCTCGTAGCACTGGACGATGAAGCTGGCAGCGGTGAAGTCCGACTCCATCAGCTCGGCGGCCGCCTCGAAGTATCCGATCGCGTCGTCGTACCGGCGCAGGCCCATGCAGCTCAGGCCGGCCAGGCGGTTGGCCACGTATGAATTGGGTTCCAGCCGCACCGCCCGGCACGCCGACTCCAGTGCGCCCTCGAAATCCCCGGTGCTGCGCTTGACCGCCGCTTCGGCCGCGTACGCATCGGCCAGCTGTGGGCCCAGCGCCAGGGCGCGACTGGCCGGATAGTTGAGGTCGTCGAAATGCTTGTCGACCTGCCAGAACAGGTTCCAGCGCGCCAGGCCCAGGGTCGCCCAGGCCTGAGCGTAGTTCGGATCCAGCTCCACCACGTGCTTGCAGATGCGGATCACGATCTCGTTGTTGCGCTCGTTGTCCTTGAGCCAGAACTGCCGCGCCATCAGGTACAGGCGGTAAGCCTCGGCGTTGCTGGTGGCGCGCTGTTCCAGCGCTTCCTTTTCCGCCGGCAGCAGGGTCAGCTTCAATGCGGCGACGATCGCCTTGGAGATCTCGTCCTGCAGGGCGAAGATGTCGTTGAGGTCGCGGTCGTAGCGCTCGCCCCAGACCTGCGCATCGCGCGAGGCGTCGATCAGCTGGGCGGTGATGCGCACCCGCTCGCCGGACTTGCGCACGCTGCCGACCAGCACGTGCGAGGCATGCGCCTGCCGGCCGATGTCGGCCATGCCGCCGGTGGCGCCCTTGAAAGAGAACGCCAGGTTGCGCGATACCACCGACAGCGCCGAGACCTTGCCCAGGTCGGTGATGATGTCCTCGGTTATGCCATCGGAGAAATATTCCTGCTCCGGATCGCCGCTCATGTTGGCGAACGGCAGTACGCAGATGCTTACCTGCGGCGTCTTCTGTTGCGCGACGGCCGGCGCCCGCGCGGCGCCGAGCTTGGCTTCCAGCGCCTTGCACAGGCCCTGGAACGCGGCGTGGTTGCGGTCGCCGTTCCAGCCGTCCATGTCGGTCGCATGCAGGGCGCGGAAGTCGATCGGCAGCTTGGCGTTGTCCAGCCGCACCGGCACCAGCACGCCGCGATCGGCCGCATCGCGCGCCTCGCCGCGCACCCAGCGCGAGTCCACCGACAGCGGCGTCCACACCACGATCAGCGAGCGCGCCGATTCCAGCTCGCGCCCGATCAGCGAATCGAATTCCTCGCCCGGGGCGATCTCCGGATCCCACCACACCGACCAGCCGCAGTCCTCGAGCGCGGCCACCAGCGGCGCCACCCGGGCCCGGTCCTGCCGGGAGTAGGAGACGAAGATGTCAGCCACCGGCGCCACCGGCGATCTGCGGGGCCGGCGCTTCGATCCGCGCCAGCAGCGCCTCGAAGCGCGGATGCCCGTGCAGCGGATCCAGGTCGCTGTCGGTCTGGATCCAGGCGCGGTCGCCGAATCCCATCGCCACCGCCCGCTCCAGCAGGTCCAGCGAACGCTCCAGGTCGCCCTGGATCACGTAGAAGCAGGCGATGTTGTAGAGCACCAGCGGCTCATCCTGGTCCTGGCGCAGCGCCCGTTCGGCCAGCTCGGATGCCTTGCGACGCTCGCCGACCCGCTGCAGGTTGATCGCGCAGAAGTACAACGCTCGCGTGTCGTGCGGATTGAGGCTGATGTGGTTGTCCAGCGTGGCCAGCGCGCCGAGCCGCACCCGCATCTCGTCCTGCTGGCGGCCGAGCGAGGCATAGGCCAGGGCCAGGAACATCGGCACCTGGAAGTCGGCTGGATTGATCTCCACCGCGCGGCTGTACAGCTGCACGGCCCGCTCGTAGTTGCCCTGGGACGAGCAGGCGATGCCGTAGTAGCAGTACGCCTCGAACAAATTGGGATTGAGCGCGATCGCCGCCTCGAACTCGCCCTGCGCCTCGGCATAGCCCTCACGGATCATCAGCGCCAGGCCGCGCGAGGCATGCGCCTCGGCCGATTGCGGATCCAGCACCAACGCTTTCTCGCTGGCGCGGTTGGCCTGGGCCACGTTCTCGGCCGTGGCCTCCGAATAGCGGAACAGGTGCGAGTACGCGTCGGCCATGCCCGCGTACGCGAGCGCGTACACACCGTCGATCTTGATCGCCTGTTCGAACATGCGGATCGCATGCTCGTAGTCGCGCTTGGCCATCGAATACATGTAGCGCCGGCCGCGCAGGTAGAAATCGTAGGCGACCGGATCGGTGGTGGCCACGTACTGCATCGCCCGGCGCTCGCCCGGGGTCAGCGTCACCTGCAGCGCCTTGACGATGCTGTGGGCGATGTCGTCCTGGATGGCGAACACATCCTTCATGTCGCGGTCGTAGTTCTCCGACCACAGGTAGGAGTCCGACTCGGCTTCGATCAGCTGCGCGGTGATGCGAACGCGGTCGCCGATCCGGCGCACGCTGCCCTCCAGCACCACGCCCACGCCCAGTTCGCGGGCAACCTGCGGGATGCTGATCTGGCGTCCCTTGTAGTTGAACGAGGACGTCCGCGAGGCGACCTTCAGCTGCGGCAGCTTGGCCAGCAGGTTGAGGATCTCCCCGGCGATACCGTCGCTGAAATACTCGGTATCGGCGACATTGCTCATGTTGATGAAAGGCAGCACGCAGATGCCGATGCGCGTGTCTTTCGGCGCTGCCGCCGGCGGCGGCTCGGCCGCACCAAGCTTGGCCTCCAGCGCCTTGCACAGGCTCAGGAAGGCGGCGTGCTTGCGGTCGCCGTTCCAGTCGTCCAGTTCGGTGGCGTGCAGGGCGCGGAAATCGATCGGCAGCTTGGCGTGCTCGAAGCGCACCGGCACCAGCACGCCGCGGTCGGCCGCATCGCGGGCCTCGCCGCGCACCCAGCGCGATTCGACCGAATGCGGCGTCCAGACCACGATCAGCGAGCGCGCCGCGTCCAGCTCGCGCGCGATCAGCGAATCGAACTCCTCGCCCGGCGCGATCTCCGGATCCCACCACACCGACCAGCCGTGGGCCTCGAGCGCCGCCACCAACGGCGCCACGCGGGCCCGGTCCTGCCGGGAATAGGAAATGAAGATATCGGCCAAGCAATCGCCTCCACTCGAAAGGAAGAGCGTCGCACTTGCCTCCGCGCGTGGCGCGCGGCCTGTTGCCAAGGTGGAATGTCCCCCGCCGCGACCGGCCTGGCGTCGCGACCACGGGCCTGCGGCCCACCCGGTCGATTAGGCGCCGCTTTCCCCGGTCCGGTCAACTCGACCGGGCCTTTCCGGCGACATTGCGCCACCGGTGGCCGATTCTTCGCTGGACTGCGTTACCGGAATCGGCACATGCCTGGCATCAGCGTCCGTGGCCCTGCTTCGGCGGCTTTGGAACGCAACTGATTGCCGACTCAGGCATGCCAGCACAGCCCAACCTCGCAGCTATCAGGGCTTGGCGGGTGCAGGCGCCGGCCGCACCAGCTTTTTGTGCAGCTCCGGCAGCAGCATGTTCGCCGCGCTGCCATACCAGCGGTGGTACTCGGCGACCATCTCGCCATTGACGATGACCGGATCGGTCGCGGTCAGCGCCTTGGCCTGCTCGATGTCCTCGACCGCGAACACGAACAGCCCACGCCAGCCGTCGGGATCCTTCATGAAGGGCCCCGCCAGCGCCAGCTTGCCCTCGCCGGCCAGGCGCTCCATGTTGGCGAAATGCCCGGCAAACATCGCATCGCGTTCCTTGCCATCGGGCATGCGCTTGGGGCCGGTCTTCAGGATCACCAGCACGTAGGGACGCATGCCGTGCTCGTCGGCGCCGGTTTCCTGCGCCAGGGCTGCATCGAACTCAGGCGTCGCAGGCGGCTGCGCCGCCAACGCAGGGCCTGACAGCAGCACGACAAGCAAGGTAGCGAATTGCCACTTCATCGGAAGCCTCCGCACGACATTGCAGGATCGGACGCGGCCGATCCTAGCGCCGCCATCGACGCCTGGCCAATGCCGGTTGCCGGCATCGACCCAGGCCCATGACCGCGCGACCGCGCGCTCAGCCCTCCCCGCGCACCGCCGCCTCCAACCTGGCCAGGTCCAGCTTGTGCATCGGCAGGAAAGCGCGGGTCACCCGGTCGATCAGGACCTGGTCGCCCGAGCTCATCACCTGGTCCATCAGCACAGGGGTGATCTGCCAGGAGACCCCGAACCGGTCCGCGCACCAGCCGCACTGCTCGGCCGCCGGCACGTGCGACAGCGCGGTCCAGTAGCGGTCGATCTCGGCCTGGTCGCGGCACGGCACCAGGAACGACACCGCTTCGTTGAACGCGAATCCATGCGGGTAACCGCTATCCATCGCCACAAACCAGGTGTCGCCCACGCGGAAATCGGAGAACAGCGTCGTGCCCGCAGGATCGGTGTCCGAGCCGGCCGGATGCGGCTCCCACTGCCCTGCCTGCGAATCGTCGAAGACCTCTTGGTAGTACGCGCCGGCCTCCTTGGCCTTGCCGGCCACCGCACCGGTGAACAGCAGCGAGGGCATGATCGGCGGCCGCGGCGGCCCATCCGGCTCGGCGAGGATCAGCTGCCAGGACAGGCCGTAGCGGTCCTGCACCCAGCCGTAGTGCGGACTGAACGGATAGGCGTCCAGCGGCATCAGCGCCTTGCCGCCCTCCAGCAACGCCGCCCAGGTCCGGTCCAGGCGTGCCCGCGCGTCGCTCTCGCGCGACGGATCGAAGCGGACGAAGAACGAGATCGCAGGATTGAACTTGAAGTACGGGCCCGCGCTGATCGCCATGAACGGATGGCCGTGGAGGACGAACGACACCACGTCGCAGTCGCCGGACGGCGTGCCACGCAACGTGGAGATCGATTCGATCCGCGAATCCGGGAACAGCGAGCTGTAGAAGCGCGCGGCTTCCACGGCCTGGGTGTCGAACCACAAGTGCGGCGTGATGGGCTTGACCAGCGACATGGGCGTTCTCCTTCAGAAAGGCGGTGTACCACCTCGACGGATCAGCACCGCGTGAATCGACTGAGCTGTTTGCCGGTCACAAAGCAGGCGTTCGGGGATCGACGCGCCGTCGCTTCTGCGGTGCAATGCGCTCCCGTCCCACCGTGCCCAGCCGATGCGCCTTCTGCTCCGGACCGCCGCCCTCGCCCTCCTGTCGCTGGCCATCGCGCCGACGATCGCCGCCGACTATGTCCCGACCCGCCAGGAGTGGGCGCACCAGGCCCCGAAAGCGGCCGGTTTCGATCCGCAGAAGCTGGCCACGGCGGTGGCCTGGGCCCGCGAGAACGGCGAGACGCAGCCTGCCGACCTGCGCGACACGCTGCTGGCCTCGTTCGGCAAGAAGGAACCGGACTACCGCATCCTGGGCCCGGTCGACCATCGCGGCACGGCCAACGGCATGATCCTGCGCGGCGGGCGCATCGTGGCCGAATGGGGCGACACCGCCCGCCCGGAGATGACCTTCAGCGTGGCCAAGAGCCTGCTGTCCAACGTCGCCGGCCTGCTCTACGACGACGGCCTGATCGCCGATCCCAGCCGAGCGGTCGCCCGTGACGTGGCCGGTCCCTGGTTCCGGGGCGAACACAACGGCACGATCACCTGGCAGCACCTGCTGCAGCAGACCTCGGACTGGAGCGGGACGCTGTGGGACGTGCACGACTGGGCCGACCGCCCGGAAGGCGATGACCCGGCGAATCGTCCGCTGCACGCGCCCGGCACGCGCTACAAGTACAACGACGTGCGGGTGAACCTGCTGGCGCTGTCGCTGCTGGAGGTGGCGCGCGAACCGCTGCCGCAACTGCTGCGGCAGCGGTTGATGGATCCGATCGGCGCCTCGACCACCTGGCGCTGGCACGGCTACGACAACTCGTGGGTCGACCTGGATGGCTTGCGCATGCAGTCGGTCTCCGGCGGCGGCCATTTCGGCGGCGGCATGTTCATCAACACCGCCGACCTGGCCCGCTTCGGCCTGCTGATGGAGCGCGACGGCCGCTGGGCCGACCGCCAGCTGCTGTCCAGCCGCTGGATCGCGATGGCCACCGCGCCCTCGCCGGTCAAGGCCGACTACGGCTACCTGTGGTGGCTCAACACGGGTCGCCAGGCGATTCCGGCTGCACCGGAAAGCGCGTTCTGGGCCTCAGGTTTCGGCGGCAACCACGTCTACATCGATCGCGAACACGACCTGGTCATCGTCGTGCGCTGGACGCCGGACCTGGCCGGCGTAGTGACGCGGGTCCTGGACGCGCTGGAGTAAGCCGCAAGGCGCAGGAAACGCGAAGGCTTAGCCGGCGACGGGCCCATCCTCGCCCAGCATCCGCTTCAGGTCGGCGTCCTTCTGCTCCCACAGCCCGTTCATCCACTGCTGGAAACGGGCGCGGTGTGCGCGATCGTCCTGGTAGCTGCCTTCCGCCAGTTCGGCCGGGATCGGGCGCTGGCGGATGTGGACGCGCACCTGCGGCACACGGTTGGCCATCAGGTCGACCATCGAAGGACGACCGCCCGGATAGGCGATGGTCACGTCCAGGATCGCGTGCAGCCCCTCGCCCATTGCGTCGAGCACGAAGGCCACGCCGCCGGACTTGGGCTTGAGCAGATGCCGATAAGGCGAGGCCTGGCTGGCGTGCTTGGCCGGGGTGAAGCGCGTGCCCTCGACGAAGTTCATCACCGACACCGGGATGTCGCGGAATTTCTCGCAGGCCCGGCGGGTAGCTTCGATGTCGCGCCGCCCCAGCTCCGGATTGCGCGCGATTTCCTTGCGCGTGTGGCGGCCCATGAACGGGAAATCCAGCGCCCACCACGCCAGGCCCAGTACCGGCACCCAGAACAGCTGGCGCTTGAGGAAGAACCGCAGCAGCGGAATGCGCCGGTTGAACACCTTCTGCAACACCAGGATGTCGACCCAGCTCTGGTGGTTGGCCAGCACAAGGTAGTGCCCGTCGCGCAGCAGCCCTTCGCCGCCTTCGACCTGCACGCGCGTGCCGGTGAGCCAGTCCATCATCGTGCTGTTGACCGCGATCCAGCTCTCGGCCAGGCCGGTGAGCACCGGATTGCAGGCCCGGCGCACCGCGGCGAACGGCAGCACGGCCTTGAACACCCCGACCGCCAGCAGCGGTACCGCGCACAACAGGGTATTGACCACGATCAGCAACAGGATCAGTGCAAGGCGCAACCACAACAGGAAGGACGACACCGGTGGCTTTCCAGGCGATGAGGGGTGGCGAAGGGTATCAAATCGCCCCGAAACCACGCCCGGGCTGGCCCGAAAACCTGGTGCCGCTGCGGTGATCGTGTACGCGGCGGGTCGGTGTTCTCTACATGATTTCGCCCGGGAGACGGCTGGCCTGGCGGACCCATGCGACGAACTGCGCCTGGTCCAGCTGCCCGTCATCGGCGACATGCAGATAGCGGGTCTGCGCCATCTTCGACGCTACCGGCGGTACCGGATCGAGCGAGGCGCCGCGGAAGAACGTCACCTTGATGTAACGGTCGAAACAGTGGAAGGCCGCGAACCAGCCCTGCCCTTGGATCCCGTACAGCGGCGTGTTCCACTTCACCGCCTTGTACACACCGGGGACGGCGCGCTCGATCAGCGCATCGAGTTGCTCACCGACCGCCCGCTTCCAGCCGGGCATCGCGCGGACGTAGCTCTGCACGGCCTCGTCCCCGTAGCCCTTGGGTATCTGCGGATTGCCGCCGGATAGCAGCTTGGGCTGGGTTCCAGCGGCGCGGCGTGCGGTGATCGCCGAGCCCTTGCCGGTGCCGGCACAGGTAACAGTCTTGTTCGTCTTCGTTCGCGGGGCAGGCGTTTTTGCTGCTGTGCTCCTGGTCGTCGGTCGATCCGCTGCGGGCTTCTTCGGGGCGGATTTCTTAGCGACTGGCTGCTTGGCGGCCGCCTTCTTCGCTACGGGGGCTTTCTTCGCCACGACGGCCTTCCCCGCCGCTTTCCCGGTCGCCGCTTTCGCGGCGGACTTCTTCACCCTGGCCATCAATGCCCCCGCCTCAACCGTTGAAGGATTCCTGCGTGCGTGGTGCGCCCGGTGCCTGCTCGTCCAGCGACTGCCGGTAGCGGATGCAGCCGCGCATGAACTGCGGCCACTCCGGCACCGCGATCGACGGTTCGACCTTTTCCGGCAACAGGCCCCACAGCGCCGGATGATGCCAGCACAGGTCGTGGCCGCTGGAATCGCGATGCTCGCGGATCGCCGTCCGCAACCGGATCACCTCGGCCCGCAGCGCTTCGGGCGACAGCGCGTCCAGGTCCTTGTCCATCGTCGAACTCCTCCCGGGTGGCAGCGCAGGTCAGGCGGCCTTGGCCGGCTTGCGCTTCTTCGACTCGTTGAACGCCACGGCGCGGCGCACCAGGGCCTTCAGCGCCGGGCCATCGATCTTTTCGCCCTGGCGGATATCGATCGCCCGACGCGTGTTGCCCTCCAGGCTCGAGTTGAACAGGCCAGCGGGATCTTCCAGCTTGGCACCATGGGCGAACGTCATCTTCACCCACTCCTTGTAGGTCTCGCCGGTGCAGACGATGCCCTCGCAGGACCAGACCGGCACGCCACGCCACTTCACCTCCTCCACCATCCGCGGCTCGGCCTGGAGGATCAGCTGGCGCACTCGCGCCAGAACCGGACCGCGCCAGTCGCCAAGTTCGGCGATACGGGCATCGATCTTGCGACTGGTCTCGCCGTCCTTCGGCGCGATCCCGTTGCCGCTCTCGCCGGCGGGCGCCTTTCTGGCCGGCGCCTTCTTCGCCGCGACACGGGCCGATACACCAGCCGCGACGTCCTTGCCGGCGGCCTTCCGGACTACAACCTTCTTGGTGGCGGCCTTCTGGGTGGCGGCCTTCTTGGCTGCAGTGGCCGTGAGGGTGCTGCTGGCCGTCTTGGCGGCAGTCTTCTTCATACGCACTCCAAAAGGAAAAGATGGATCGCATCCGCTGCGCATACTCGCCGGCATGCGTAAGCGCACCGTGAAGCCGATGCGCCCGGCCATACAAGCGCGCCATGAAGCCGGCGCGCCTGCGATCAGTGCTTCTGCTGCTGAATGCGGATCATGTTGCCTGCCGGGTCGCGGACCGCGCAGTCGCGCACGCCGTAGGGCTGATCGGTGGGCTCTTCGACGATTTCCACCCCGCGGGCCTGCAGGCGCTCGAAGGTTGCGTCCAGGTCGGTGGCCGACAGGATCAGGATGGCGTAGGTGCCCTTGGCCATCATCTCGGCGATGGTGCGCCGCTCCTCGTCGGTGATGCCCGGGCTGGCCGCGGGCGGATACAGGACGATGGACGTACCCGGTTGGCCCGGCGGGCCTACCGTGATCCAGCGCATGCCCTGGTAGCCGACGTCGTTGCGGACTTCGAAGCCGAAGTCGTCACGGTAGAAGGCCAGCGAAGCCTCCGGATCGGTCTGCGGCAGGAAGGTGGAATGGATGCGGATGTCCATGGCGTTCGGGCTCCTGGGTTCGGGCCCACGTCGGGCCGGGACGTCATGCTAGATCGGGGGCCTGGGTCGCCGCTTCTCGATTCCTGACCGGTCGCGTTACCTGCCGCGCCACGCACGAAGGCATGCCAGCCGTGGCCTGCGCCGCCTGCCGCCGATACTCGCCGGGAGGCATTCCCACCAGCTCGCGGAAACGCGTGCTGAAGGTCCCCAGCGAAGCGCATCCGACCGTGAAGCAGACTTCGGTCACGTCCAGGTCGCCACGGCGCAGCAGCGCCATGGCGCGCTCGATGCGACGGGTCATCAGGTAGGCATAGACCGATTCGCCATAGGCCTGCTTGAACTGCCGGCTCAGGTGCCCGCCGGACATGCCGACTGCGCGTGCCAGGGCATCGACATCCAGCGGCCTGGCGTACTGGCGGTCGATCCGGTCACGCACGCGGCGCAGGCGGGCCAGGTCGCGCAGGTGGACGGCATCGGCGGGAGGATTGCTCACGGTAGCGATGGTCGCACTGCCCGCAGTGGCGCCTCAAGTGCGCAACAAGGCACAGATCTTCACACTGCGAAGCACGCCGCCTGCGCGGCGGAAAAAAAAGCGCGCCACCCAGAGCGCGCTCCCACTGCCGGCCATGTGCCCACGCCGACGGGTGCCAATTATCGCCAGTCTGCAAGGAGTGAAGCAGCCCGACGTACACCGTGCCGGAGAGAGAGAGTGGACGGGCACGTCGGGCTGCCGGCATTTCCTCACGGATCGACATGCATCGACTATGCAACTACTACGAAAGGCACGTCGCAGGAGCGGGATCTTCGGTCACAACGTCCGGATCGTCTCCCCGCCGTGGGCCGAAAGCACTTCCTCGGCGCGGTCGCGTTCGCCGTCGTCGAACGCGTGGACCACGATCGCGCAGCGACCCTGCTCCAACGCAGTCCGTACGCGGGCCACGTAGCGGCTGTGGTCCGGCCGCAGCGAAACCAGGCCGCCGCCCATCAGACCGAACACGCCGCCATAGCCGATGATCAGCGCCGCGGCCAACCCCGGCGACAGGACCACCGCCTCCAGGCCGACCGAATAAAGGACGGCGAACAACAGCGCCCCCAGCCCCAGGCCGACCAGTCCCAGCTTGTAATGGGCCACGAGAATCGTGCGGAATATCCCGCGCCCTTCCGGCTCGAGCTTGCGACCGGGGCGGGCGTCATGCGGGGTGACCACCTGCACCTGCGCTGGCTGCATGCCCAGCATGCGCTGCACCTGGCGGGCGATGGCGCGGGCTTCAGGCTCGGTGTCGAAGACGGCGGCGACCTTGCTGTCGGACATCTCGCCCGTTACAGAAGAAATGAGGTTCATGGCCCTGAGCCGATGGATAGTGGGAATGCGCGCAGGCTCCCATGCGCGCGGTCACGGCGCCGTGAGCCGGAAAGCGCAAAATCCGGCTACGGTTCAGCCAGGCCCTCCTACCGCACCCGGTCTACACATCCATGAAGCGGTCACTGGATTAACCTTCGCCTGGAGGCGGTTGCGGCATCCTGTCCTGTGCCAGCTCCGCCTGCCGTCATGATTCCTGAGCCTTGCGGCGCATCGATCCAGACCCGGGTATTGCCATGTCCAACGCGACCTACGACCTGATCCGCGAAGCGGCCACCGGCTCGGCCGAAGGCCGGCTGCAATTCAGCCAGGTGGTCGGACTGATGGTGGTGGCGGGCGTGGAGTCGTACACGGTGGACTACCGCAGCAAGCGCACGACCTACTATCCGCGCGACGCCGCTCCGATCGACCTTGAACTGGACACGCCTGACATGCCCATCGTCGCCAGCCTGGACGTGGACGCGTTGCGCTCGGTCATTGCCGGTTCCCAGCGCGGGGTGGTGATGTATCCGCAGTTCAAGCGGCTTTCAATGGCTGCAGGCTGCATCGGCTACACCGTCTGGATCGCCGGTCGCCATGTCAGCTATTACGGCCGGCGCGGCGAGGTCCACGTCGAGAAGTTCCCGGACTGAGCGGACTCCCCGCCGACTTCACATTCGCCCCATCGTCGCCCCGCATGGCGGCGCTAGCGTTCCCGGCCTGCCTGCCCTGGAGCGCCGATGGAATCCGCCCGATCCTCTTCCACCCCCGACCTGGTCGTGGTCGGCGCCAGTTTCGCCGGCACGGCATGCGCCATCGCCGCGGCCCAGCGCGGGCTGCACGTGGTCGTCCTGGAGCGCAAGCGCGATCCGGGCGAGAAGCTGCGCACCACCGGCATCATCGTCAAGGAGGCGGCCGAGCGGACCCTGCTTGGCGACATCCCCGCCTCGATGGTCCGACGCGTGGAGCAGGTCCGCCTGTATGCGCCCAGCCTGAAACAGGTCGCGCTGGCCGCACCGGGCTACTACTTCCTGACCACCGATACCCCCGCGGTGATGCGCTGGCTGGCCGGGCAGATGCGCGCCAACGGCGTTGACCTGCGTCTGGGACAGTCGTTCACCGGCAGCTCGCGCGTGGCCGAGGGGTGGCAAGTCGACGGCGTGGGCCCTACCGGCTACCTGGTCGGCGCCGACGGCGCGCGATCGCGCGTGGCCCGGCACTGCGGCCTGGGCCAGGTGCGCCAGTTCCTCTACGGAATCGAGTACGAATTTCCCGGCGCCATGCTCACCCGGCCCGAAGCGTTGCACTGCTTCATCAGCAAGCGTTACGCGCCCGGCTACATCGGCTGGGTCGCGCAGAATCCCGGCGGAATCCAGGCTGGCTTGGCCCTGCGCCATGATCCGCAGCGGGCCCGGGTGCCGGACATCGACGGCTTCCTGCTGCGCGTGGGCCAGGCCGCGGGTCTGCCCAGGCACCTGCGCCCCGGCCATACCCGCGCCGGACTGATTCCCTGCAGCGGCCCGGTGTTCGACCTGGCCCGCGACCGCGCAATCCTGGTCGGCGATGCCGCCGGCGTGGTCTCGCCGGTGACCGCCGGCGGCATCCACTCGGCCTGGGAACACGGCTGGACGGTCGGTCGAGCCATCGCCGCGCACCTGCGCGACGGCGGCCCGGCCGCCGAAGCGGTCGCCCTCGAGGCCGCGCCGCGTTTCCGCTTCAAGCGCGCCTTGCGCTGGGCTTACGACCGGATGCAGTTCGACTGGCCGTTCGACCTGCTGCTGCATTCCCCTCCGCTGCGCTGGGCCGCCGAACAGGTGTACTTCCACCGGCGCGGGAGTTGAACCGGCGATGGCTGACCATCAAGCGACGACAACGGCGACGGCGACTGGAGCGACCAATGCCCTCGCCAACATGCAGGGGGCGCCCCCGCGATGGCAGGTCTTGACCGGCCTGGCCGTGCTGGCGCTCTCCGCGTCGCTGACCCTGTTGTTCTTCGAAGGCGATTCGTGCCTCGATGCTGGCGGCGCCTTCCACGCCCTGGCGTATCGCTGCGAGCTGGCCGACGGCAGACACTACGTTTCGCTCGTATGGAAGGCGCGCTGGCCGTTCTGGGGGCTCTACGCCGTGATCACGCTTTTCGTCGCAGCCCCGTTGTGCGCCTTGGGAGTTGGACTGGCCGCAGGACTGGATAGCGGCCTGCGCTCGCTATGGTTCGATGGGGTCCGTAATGGAGCGGCGCCCGGGCGCCCGTCGGCCTGACCGGTCGGATTCGGCGACCGATCGCGAGCCGGGGGCTTCGCGCCACCTATGCTTCGCGCGGGAATGCCGCGAGTCGGACGCGTCCCGGATCGCCATTATCGGATGTGCCCGACCTACCGGCCGTAGCCTTTCAACAGCGCGACCAGTGCCTCGGCCTCGGCCATGCGTGCGTCGCGATCCGGTTCGGCAGCCACATGCTCGCGCAGGTGGCCCGTCATGACCTCCATCATCAACGCGTGCATGGCGCCCTTGGCCGCGGCGATCTGGACCAGCACATCGGCACAGTCGGCCTGCGCCTCCAATGCCTTCTCCACCGCCGCGACCTGTCCGCCGATGCGGCGGACCCGGGCCAGGAGCTTCTTCTTGTCGTGGGTGACGTGCGCCATGGGTGGGAAGCATATACCCTATGGGGGTATTTATCACAGCCCTTCGCCATGCACCTGGATGCCCTCGCCGATGCCCGGCGCCACTCGCACCGCTTCGACAGCGGCAATCCCCTGGCCGAGCGCAACACGCGCCGCGCCCTGTGGCTCACCGCCGCCATGATGGTCGTGGAAATCGCCGGCGGCTGGTGGTTCAACTCGATGGCGGTGCTGGCTGACGGCTGGCATATGAGCTCGCATGCACTGGCATTGGGGCTATCGGCCTTTGCCTACGCCTGCGCGCGCCGATACGCACACGATCGACGTTTCGCATTCGGCACCTGGAAGATGGAAATCCTGGGCGGCTATACCAGCGCCATCCTGCTCATCGGCGTGGCGGCGCTGATGGCGTTCCAGTCGGTCGAGCGCCTGTTCCGACCCGGCGTGATCCATTACGAGCAGGCCATCGCCATCGCGATCGTCGGGCTCGGAGTGAACCTGCTCTGTGCCTGGTGGCTGCGCGACCAGCACGACCATGGCCATCATCATGACCATCACGCACATGCCGGGCACGCCCATGGAAACCACGAGCATGACGACCACCACCACGGCCACAGCCACAGCCACGGTCACGGTCACGACCTGAACCAGCGTTCGGCCTTCCTGCACGTGCTGGCCGACGCGGCCACCTCGGCGCTGGCCATCATCGCCCTGCTTGGCGGCATGGTCTTCGGCGCGGCCTGGCTCGACCCGCTGATGGGCCTGGTCGGCGCCGCACTGGTATCGATATGGGCGTGGGGACTATTGCGCGCGTGCGGACGCATCCTGCTCGACGCGCAGATGGATGCCCCGGTGGTCGCCGAGATCCGCGAAGCAATCGAGGATGGCGAGCCGCCCGCGCGCATCAGCGACCTCCATGTATGGCAGGTCGGCCAAGGCAAGTACGCCTGCGTGGTGGAGGTGGTGACCGTGGCCGGCGTCGACGCTGCCCATTTTCGTAGTGCGCTCGCCGTCCACGAAGAGCTGGTGCATGTCACCGTGGAGGTGGTCGCGACGGGCTAGGCCGCGGCCACACTTTCGTATTGCACAGGACCGGCTGACCCCGTTCGCTGGCATCCACATTGCACCGCCAGAGCGGTGCGGCTGCGTCCCTCCTGCTCGTATCCCGAACTGTTCAGGGCGCCTACTCGTGTACGACGCCCGCCACGCCCAACTCCCTGAGCTCGCCGGCCGACCAGAACCGGATCGTCAGGACGCCGCGGTCGCTGTCCTTTTCCGTCTCAGGTGGCGACTGGTTCACCAGTCGTGGATCCAGGCCATGGTCGGAATAGAAGCGCTGGAACAGCTCGTGGTCGTGCAGCAGGACCTGCTTCGCCCCGACCGGGATGCTCATGATCCTGATCCGCTCCGGATTGAACGGCCCGCCCGGAAACCAGACCATCCCTTCCTTGAGGATCACCTTGTGGGGGGCGGCCACGAACAGGATCTGCGCGCACAGCGATGCGCATCGCCGCTGGACCACCGCAGTCGCATCCAGGCCCTGGATCCGTTCGGCGATGCGTATCGCCGGCTGCATTTCACCGCTTTCGCCCGACAGGACCACGTAGTCTATCCGCCGGCCATCCACGGACATTTCGCGAATGACGGCCGATTCAAGGGAGCTGTCGATGTTCCCCGAGATGCATAGCGCATCGGATCCGTCGGAATAAGCGACCTGCGGCACCGCAGGATTCATGAGGCTGAATTCGCCTCGACATTCGTTTGCCGCCGCCCTCGCCTGCTGCAAGCCAGGACCGGCGCCCTCAACCACCTCCGAACCGTTGGGCGCCATGGCAATCACGAGCGCCCCCAACAACAGACCGTACATCATCGCCTCCTGCACCACCCGCCATTCAGACCCCCTGCATGCGCGAACGGTGCTATCACATCGAGTTGCGATGAAACATACAACAAGTTTTACATTCCGATAGAACGTGTGACTGATATCGCAAGGTATGCGAAATGCCGCACAACCCACGCGGACAAACTGCGGCTCCGGCAGCTCTCTACCGATCCAATCGCCAGCCGGTACGCGCATGAAGCCGCCTTCGACTCAGGCAAACGCGATGCCAGAGCACGACCGCAATGGCAGCGTAGCGGGATCGATACTTTCCCTGGCATGTCGTATCGCGCGTGCCAGCGTGACGCTCGCCTGCCATCGATACGCATCGCAACCATCCGGCCACGTCGTCGCCAATAGTCGTCTGCGACCTAGCCCAGCCCGGGCACTCCGGTGCCCGCGTTGCGATCTCCCGCCAACAGGTCAAGAAGCTGCTGGACGCGGAAGGGTTTGCCGAGGTAGCTGACCGTGTCGGGCAGCATCGGAATCTGCGCGCTGGCGTACCCGGACACCAGCACCACCCGGCAACCGGGGCGCGCGCGCTCGGCGGCTACGGCCACGTCCATGCCGCTGACCGCGCCGGGCATGCTGATGTCGCTGACCACGAAGTCGAAGCCGCCCTCGTACTCGAGCACTTCCAGCGCCTGCGCCCCGTGGTGGGCTTCCACTACCGCATAGCCGGCGCCCTCCAGCGCGATGGTGGTCACCATGCGCAGCAGTTCGTCGTCTTCGACGTAGAGGACCTTAGTCACTCGTCGGCTCCGGCAGCGGGATGGCCATCGTCACGCGCGTGCCCTCGCCCGGCTCGCTGTCGATGAAGGCGAATCCACCGGACTGGCTGGCGAATCCGAACACCTGGCTGAGGCCCAGCCCACTACCCCGGCCGACATCCTTGGTGGTAAAGAACGGCTCCATCGCCCGCAGCCGGACACCTTCGTCCATGCCGGGACCATCGTCGGATACGCGGATGTACAGATAGTCACGACCAGGCTCCGCGTCGGGGTGGAATCTCGCATGGGGCCGGGTCACTTCCGTTCCGATACGGATGTGTCCGGGGGCGAGCATCGCATCGCGCGCATTGGCGACCAGGTTCACCAGTGCCGCTTCGAGCTGTTCGGCATCGACCATCACACGGGTGTCAGCCTCCACCAGCTCGAGTGTGCATTGCGTGATGGGGCCGGCAGCGCGCTGGTAGAGCTCGGCCGAGCGTCGGATCAATCCATTGACGTCATGCATCTCTGGCTCCAGCGCCTGGCCGCGCGCGAAGGCCAGCATCTGCCGGGTCAGCCGGCTGCCACGCTCGGCGGCCTGGCGCGCGGCATCGATCAATTGATCCCGGCGCGACTCGCCGGCCTTGGGCAGCAGGTCCAGGCTGGCCATGATCACCGCCAGCAGGTTGTTGAAGTCGTGCGCGATGCCCAGTGTCAGCTGGCCGATCGCGCTGATCTTCTGCGCCTGGGCCAGTGCCCGCTCGGCCTCCTGCAGGTGTTCGGCGGCCTGGTAGCGGTCGGTGATGTCCTTGGTGATCTTGGCGAATCCCATCAGCTCGCCGTCAACCATGATCGCGTCGATGACGATGTTGGCACGGAACCGGGAGCCGTCCTTGCGCACGCGCCAGCCTTCGGTCTCGAAGCGCCCCTCACGGGCGGCGGTGGCCAGGCTTGCCGTCGGCACGCCCAGCTCCAGATCCTCGGCCGTGTAAAACCGCGAGAAGTGCTGGCCGATCACCTCGGCATCGGTATAGCCCTTGATCCGCTCGCCGCCTGTATTCCAGCTGAGGATGTAGCCGCCCGGATCGAGCATGTAGATGGCGTAGTCGGACACGCCCTGGAGCAGCAGGTGCTCGGCGTTGAACGGGAACTGCTTGGCTTGCACCGGCATTGTGGCTCCTCCCCCTGCTCAAAGCTTAGCCAGCGTACGTGATCGCCGCGTCATCGGAATGGGCCGGACTTCCCGCCCGCCGCTGCCGGTATGGATCGGGCACCGGCCCGGACTTCAATCCCGACGCACGGGTTCCGGAAGGTCTTGCGCCGCGCAGCCCCCCGCGCGCTCTTGCCGCCCCTCAGCCCTGGAACACCGTCTCCAGCATCCGGAAGCTGCCCGCATCGGCATCCAGCTCGACCCGGCCACCCACCGGCACGATGAACTGCTCGCGGATGTGGCCGATCATCGCGCCGCGGTAGGCGGGAATGCGCAGCGGCTTGATGTAGTCGTCCAGGATCTGCTCCAGGGTCAGCGAGCCGTAGCCATCGCCCGGATCGCAGTCGGTGCATTCGCCGAAGATGAAACCGGCGATGCGGTCCAGCGCGCCCATAAGCTTCAAGGTGCTGAACATCCGGTCCACCCGGTACGGCGCCTCGCCCACGTCCTCCAGGAACAGGATCTTGCCGTCGAAGCTGGGCATGTAAGGCGACCCGGCCAGCGCCACCAGCACCGACAGGTTGCCACCCACCAGCTCGCCGCTCGCCTTGCCACCGTTGATGGTGAGCGTGCGGTTCTTGCGCTGGACCAGCTCGTCGCCCGGGTCGGCCACGTTCCGGTACTCCATCAGCTGCCGCTCGAAGAACAGCCGCTGGAACTGGTCGACGTTGAACCGGTTCCAGCTGCCGGCGCCGATCGGCCCATGGAAGGTGACCAGGCCGGTCCTGGCCTGGATCGCGCTATGCAGGGCGGTGATGTCCGAGTAGCCCAGCAGCACCTTGGGATTGCGGCGGATCGTGTCGTAGTCCAGCAGCGGCAGCAGGCGCGCGGCGCCCGAACCGCCACGCACGCAGACGATCGCCTTGACAGCCTTGTCCGCGAACATCGCATTGAGATCGCCCGCGCGCTCGGCGTCCGAGCCGGCCAGGTGTCCCCAGCGACCGGCGTAATGCTCGCCGGTGCGCACCCGGAAGCCCAGCGCCTCCATTGCCTCGCGAGCCAGCTGCAGGCCCAGGCTGTCATCGGTCGCCGATGACGGGCTGACAAGGCCAACGGTGTCCCCGCGGTTGAGCGGCACAGGCAGCAGGCGGCCGCGCGGGGCGGCGATGGCCGAAGTGCTGGCACCGGCCAGCGGCAACAGCGAGGCCGCCAGGGCGGCGGTTCCGAGGAACTGGCGTCGTTGCATGCGCAGGCGTCGTCCGGGCGATGGGACGCAGACTAGCAACCCGGATGCCCGACCCACAATTCGCATCATCACGCGGGCGCTGGCGTGCGCGCGGCGCGACCTCATCCAGGCGCGAGCCAGGCGGACCTGCAAGTCGTTGCAATCATGCATTCGAAGTGCAGGTGCCGGCACAACCGACGCGCGAAAGGGAAACCATACGGGAGCGCACTTCTACACTTTCCGCACTCTCAAGCCCGCAGGACTCTTCCCTCGATGAATTCCCAGCTGAAGCTCATTGGCCTGGCACTGCTTGTGTCGGTTGGCATGCTGTTCTCCAACCTGGCCTTCGCCACCGGCCAGGACGAGGACGAGGACGACAGCCCGGTGGCCTCGGCCATGATGCTGTACCTGATGTTCGCCGAGCCTGAAGCCTGCGCGCAGCTGTATCCGCAGCTGCGCAAGAACGTGGATCTGTTGCGCAGCAGGTTCGCCTTGCAGGTATCCGGCGGACGCTCCAGCGACCCTACGCTGGGCAAAAGCGAGCAACTGGAAGTCGCTGCCTGCCTGGCCAGGCCCTCAGCCCTGGATCGCCCCGACTGCACTCGGCTGACCAGCCTGCTGGCCACCGCCGCGAACGGCGATGACGACCTGAGCGAGCGCGAGGCCGTGGAGATGGAATCGCTAATTGCGAAAGGACGGCCCATGCTCGGCCGCTGCCCGGATGAAAAAGAGCGCGAACTGCGGCGCAAATACGGCGTCAACTGACCGGCAAGCACTCGGCGGCATCTGGCCCGTTGCCGACAAATCTGCATCCACCGATACGGTTGCAGCGACGACTGCCTACGCTGTATCGGAGGCTTTATCGCCTGCCGGCAACAGCGGCCGCATGAAACTGCGCTCGTGGCGCAGCACGCAGCCGGATTCGTCGCGGATCCGGTCTGCGGCGATGAAGTCCGGATCCTGTCCGAAGCGGGCGCGGTACTGTTCGTAGGCAGCCAGGCTGTCGAAGCTGAAAAGCGCCAGGGCCTTGTCGCTGGCGCCTTCGGCCGGCAGGAAGTAGCCGTGGTGGCGGCCGCCATGCAACTCGACCAGGCGCATCCACTCGCGGGCAAAACGCTCGAACGCGGCGGTCTGCCGCGGATCGATCGTGTACTCGACCACGCAGGTGATCATGCAAGCGCTCCGGCGGTGTGGCGTGTCAGGGTCGCATGGCCCCTGCCCGCCGTCGACCATCGCGCCCGGCTACGTGTCCAGCCCCTCGCGCACCTTGACGATGAAAGTCATCGCAGTGCCGTTGCGCAACACACCCTTGGTGACGCGGACCATGAACGGGATGGTGCCGTTGCCGACCAGCGACCAGGGTTTGCGCACCAGGTGGTAGGTCCCTTCCAGGCCGGCGATTTCACCCAGTTCGACCACGAAGAACCCGGACAACTCGCTGAAGAAATGGCCCATCTGCCACAGCTTGAAGTTCGCCTTCTTCAAGCCCGTCATCGGCACGCCGTCCGCATCGGTCACCCGTACCACCACCATCAGGCGATCGTCGCCCTTGAGCGTGGCGCCCTGGGCGGTGACCAGCAGCGGACCGGTCGCCAGCTTCGGTCCAGGGCCCGCCGGGCCCACATCGCGGGACTTCCTGGGAGTGGCAGGTGCTGCGGCCTTCTTCGTCGCCATGGCGGTGTTCCGTGAAAGGGATGTACTGCCTAAACGCAGGCGGCCAGGCGCGGAGGACAAGCGAATCGCCTCGTCCGGTGTCCAGCGGCACCGGACAGGCATGGAGTCGCTACCTTCGCCCCAGTGCCTGGCGTGTGGTCCTCCGCAGGCCGCTACCCCTGGCAGCCACCCGGCACCTGGGCCGTAGGCGTATGTCGATCCGCAGGTCCGTCACTCGACGTAAGGAATGGCAGCTAGCGTTCTGGGACTCGCAGGCATTGATCCCTGCTTAACCCTCCGGCCCTACGCTGCCGCTCGCCCACCCCGTTGATCACCGGAGAAAGCCCTGATGTCCGCCCGCAACACGATCTGCCTGTGCTTCGACGGCGCCGCGCTGGACGCGGCGACGTTCTACACCCGCACCTTCGCCGACAGCGCGATCAGCACCGTGCACCATGCCCCCGGCGACTACCCCGCCGGCAAGCAGGGCGATGTGCTGACGGTCGAGTTCACCCTGCTGGGCATCCCCTGCCTGGCGCTCAATACCGGATCGATGTTCAAGCACAGCGAGGCGTTCTCGTTCCAGGTGGCCACCGCCGACCAGGCCGAGACCGACCGCCTGTGGAACGCCATCGTCGGCAACGGCGGCCAGGAGAGCATGTGCGGCTGGTGCAAGGATCGATGGGGCCTGTCCTGGCAGATCACGCCACGCGCCCTGTCCGATGCCATGTCCGATCCGGATCCGGCCGCGGTCCAGCGCGTGTTCAACGCGATGATGGAGATGGGCAAGATCGACGTCGCCGCCATCGAAGCAGCCCGGCGCGGCTGAGCAACCCCGGGAGTCACAAAACATGAGAAAGCTCATCGTAGCGGCCATGATCAGCCTGGATGGGGTGATGCAGGCGCCGGGCGGCGCCGAAGAAGACACCAGCGACGGCTTCGCTTACGGCGGCTGGGTCTGGCCGTATGGCAGCGAGTCGGACGAGATCATGGGCGGGGTATTCGAACGCCCCTTCGAGCTGGTGCTGGGACGGCGCACCTACGACATCTTCGCCGGCTACTGGCCACACCAGGGCGGCGGCGACTGGTCCACCCTGGCCGGCAAGCTCAACAACACCGTCAAACATGTGGCCACGCACGATCCGGCCACACTGCACTGGCAGCACAGCCGTGCGCTGGGTGCGGATATCGCTGCCTCCATCGCCGAGCTCAAGCGCAGCGACGGCCCGGACCTGGTCACCCAGGGCAGCAGCGAGGTGGTGCACCAGCTGCTGTCCACCGACCTGGTCGACGAACTGCGCCTGCTGGTGTTCCCGATCGTGCTCGGCCGCGGCAAGCGGCTGTTCGACGAACATGGCCTGCCATCGGCGTTTCGCCTCGAATCGTCGGCGACCTCACCTGCCGGCGTGCAGACCACTCGCTACCTGCGCGCCGGCAAGGTACGCACCGGCGCGCCGTAACCGCATCGCTGGGAACCACCGCCGTTATTTGGCGGCCGTTCCCGGCGGGAACTTCGCGAACATCTTGTCCAGGCCCTTGTCCAGCTCGGTGGTGGCCTTGTTGGGAGAACTGGGCAGCGTCCCGGTCGCGGTGCCGCGCCAGATCGCCTGCTGGGTCTTGGCGTCGAACATGTCGATCAGCAAGGTCCCGACCTCGTAGGTGTGCACGTCGGTGGTGGCGGTGCCCATGCCCATACCACCCATGCCCATCCCGCCCCAGCCACGCCAGCCCCAACCGCCCAGGCCGGTGCCGGTATAGAACGTATCCAGCGACTTCTTCTCCGAGGTGGTGACGTGCGCCGCCACGGCGACGTCGCCCGTGTCGGCCAGCTTCCAGCCCTTGGCCTGCAGACGCGCGTTGACGCCATCGACCACCCGTTGCGCCATCAGCGGTGAGTCGGCCTGGGGCTTGATCGCCCAGTAGTAGGTCTTGTACCCCGAGAAATTGGCCTGGGGATCGGAATCGGTCGTCACGCGTGGCGTGGCCGCAGATGCGGCGAAAGCCACCAGCCCGACCGTCAATGCCAGCATGAACTTGCCCATGGCGTGTCCTTGTCCGGTTGGAAGTAGAGGGAACTTCTACGCACATCGACCACAGTCGCCGCGAAATCTTTGAGCCGCACGCGTTATCGCTCCGTGAGCATCCAAGGTGAAGGTGCACAGCAAGCACTGCACGCCAGAAGCTCCTCCAACACTCCTGGATTCCTGCGTCCGACAAGGGTCCGGCGTGCCCATCGAGGCTCGGGCATGGCGGCCAGCCAGGCACATACCTGGATTCGACATGGCGCCGCTCCGACGCCCAATAGCGCGTATAACCATCGCCGGGGAATGTTTCGGCCGATGCCAGCCTGGCGCGGCCTGCATGCCCGTCGGGGAAACCATGGACCAGTTTCGTGCTGAAGGTGCAGCCAATGCTCCTGCCGGTTCCGCTGTGCCTGCGAACCCGGCTGCGCCTACCGAACTTCCACGCGTCATCGGCGTGGCCGGCGTGGCGTTCACCGCATTCAACTCCGTGGTCGGCGTGGGCATCTTCGTGCTGCCCTCGCTGGTGGCCGGCGTGCTCGGACCGGCGGCGATCCTGGCCTATGCGGTGTGCCTGGTGCTGATCGGACTGGTGGCGCTGTGCATGGCCGAGGCCGGCAGCCGCGTGCCTAATGCCGGTGGCCTGTACGCGTATGCCCATGCCGCGTTCGGGTCGGTCATCGGCGGCGTGGCGGGCATGCTCTTGCTGTTCGCCAACGCGATCGGTTCGGCCGCCGCACTGGCGCGATTCTTCATGGATACCCTGGCTACGTTCTGGCCCGCCGCGGGTACGCCGCTGCTGGGCGCGCTGGTGCTGGTGGGCATCTACTCGACCCTGGCACTGGTCAACGTGCTGGGCGCGCGTGATGGCAGCAAGCTGTCGGTCGCGATCGGCATCATGAAACTCACCCCGCTGGTCGCGCTGGTCGTGGTCGGCCTGTTCGCGATCCAGCCGCAGAACCTGGCCTGGCCGTCCGTCCCGCCGGTGGCCAAGGTCGGCGAAGCCTCGCTGATCCTGGTGCTGGCCTTCATCGGCATCGAGAGCGGGCTGTCGGTGTCGGGCGAAACCCGCAATCCCAGCCGCACGATCCCGCGCGCGATCGCGCTGGCGCTGGGCATGATCGCCCTGCTCTACATGGGCCTGCAGATGGTGACCCAGGGCGTGCTGGGCGATGCGCTTGGATCGTCCACCCAGCCGCTGGCCGATACTGCCGGCAAGCTGGTCGGTCCGTGGGGCTACCGGGTGATCGCCGTGCTGACGCTGGCTTCGGCCGGCGGCTATCTGATCGCCGACATGTTGGCCTCACCGCGCGTGGGCTACGCGCTGGCGCGCGATGGCCAGCTGCCACGATTTCTCGCCTACGTGCATCCGCGCTTCCGCACACCGGCGGTGGCGATCTCGCTGTACGCCACGCTGGTGGTGGTCCTGGCCAACTCGGGCTCGTTCCGGCAGATCGCGACGCTGTCGGTGGCCGGCACCCTGGTGCTCTACCTGATTACCTGCCTGTCGGTGTTGCGCCTGCGTATGCGCAAGGTCGGCGAAGCCGCGCAACCGTTCGTGGTGCCCGGCGGTCGCGTCATGCCGATCGCGGCGACCGTGCTGATCGTCTGGTTGCTGTCGACCCTGGCACTGCGCGAATTGGTCGCGATGCTGGTGTTCGTGCTGGTGGCATCGCTGTTGTGCCTGTGGACCCAGGTGCGAAGGCAGGCCGCGACACGGCAGGCGGAATAACGGTCGGCAACACGCTCCCAGCATCAAGCAACGCCGACTGTCGATTCGGGGCTGCCGTCAGGCCGACTCGACCTCGCCGTAGGTCCGCTCTTCCACCCACTGCCCGTCGATGCCGCGCACGCATACGCCCGAGGGCTGGCCGTGGTCTTCCCAGACAATGCGCGCGGCCTGGATCGCATAGTCCATGGCGGCACCGTCGGTATCGGCGTCGAAGATCGCCTCGTCGGTCGTCCTGATCCGGACCTGCCAACGCTCGCCTTCCTGCACCACGTGGTAGTAGCGTCGCTCCATACCGATCCCCTTCTCGATGCGGTGGTCTGCGTCGAAGAGGATAGCGCCGCCTCGCCCCGCGAGGGCCGCGCCGGGCGCACCGCCCGTCCCCGAAAATGAACCATTTACGCCCCTGCCGGGCAATGCGGCGGCCACCTCTCAGCGATACGGCCCCGGCCCGCGCCAGACCAGCTCGCCGCGCTTGTAGACCGCCATCACCACCACGACCTGGCGCGCATCGCCGATGGCCTGCATCTCCGGATCGGTCGGTTCCACCAGCCGGCATTTGCCCGAGCCGCGGCGCAGGGCGATCTCCACCGGGCAGACCATGCGCGAACGCATGCCCGGCAGCGGGAAGGAGATTTCCTTCATGCCCTGCTCTTTCCAGCTGCGCAGCCGTTCTTCGGCCAGCAGGTCGTAGTAGATCTGGAAACCGCCCACTTCCACGCTGGGCTCGGACGCCTGCAGGTCGTTGCTGTTGCCGCTGTCGCGGGACGGTCCCCTGTCGCGACCGTAATTCTGCGGGGCGGTCTCTTCCTCGAGCATGCCCGGCGGCCGCCCGGTCCAGGTCTCCGGGCGCCGCTGCGCAGGTTCCGGCGGACTCGCGGCCGCAGCCTGGGCCTGGCCGCTGTCGGGCGGAACCGGGGTCTCGCGCTGCTCCGGCTCGGACTCGCTCTCGCGCTTGATGTATTCGGCCTGCAGCACGGGCTTTTGCTTGTCGACCCGCTCGGGCGCCTTCTTCTTCGACGCCGGCTTGGGCGGCGGCGAGGGCTTCGGGCTGGGCGGGGCCTGGGTCGGCTGCTGGGCCGCCTCGCCCAGGAAGTTCACCCGCACCCGTCCGCCGCCGGTCGCGCCCTGCGGCGAGGTCACGATCTCCTTGGCCGACCACAGCAGGATCAGCAGGAACAGCACGTGCAGCAGCGCGCTGACGACCGCGGCGATCCAGGGCTGCCAACGTTGGATGCGGGGCTCGGCGCTGGCGTCCGGGCGAGGGGAAGTCGGGTTCATGCCGCCTGGGGGATGGGGGGACTACGGACCCTCATGCGGGAACCACGGAGTGCAGCCAATGGGGGTGCGTCATGGTAACCGCTGCCGTTTGTCGATGAATGTCAGTCCGGCCCGATTTCGGTTGCGGACCGCTCACCGACGCTGGCCCGCCGACCCGTTCGCCCGCCCGATCCACTGCCTGTCGGTGGATCAGGCCAGGCCGACCGGCCATCGGCCAACCCCCGCCATCGCACTGCGCCGGCTGCCTTTGGCCGGTTTTCCCCGACGTTCCTCACGGCCGCCGGCCCCGCTGCTGGTACCATGGGCCATGACCGGTTAGGGGACCGATGTCTGGAATTCCGAATGTTTGATGATGTCCGGCGCGCCTGCGCGCTGCTGCTGTGCCTTCTCTGCACCACCCTCCTCGCCTCTCCTGCCCTGGCCCTGGACCCCCAGCGTGCGATCGGGCAGTTCACCCATGTCTGGTACGAAAACCAGCTGCCGCAAGGCACGGTGCTGTCCATCGCCCAGCCGGCCGACGGCTCGATCTGGCTGGCCACCTACGGCGGCCTGGTCCGCCACAGCGGCGCCGGCTTCGACGCGATCGACCCGCGCAGCGCCCCGGCCCTGAAGAGTTCGGCGATCACCGCAGTCAGCGCCGATGGCGACCTGGGCATCTGGGTCGGCACGCTCAATGGCGGCCTGTACCGGCAGCAGGGACGCACGCTCAACCCGGTGCCCCTGCCCGATGGCATCGAAAGCGTGTTCGGCATCGTCACCGACACCACCGGCGCGCTCTGGCTGACCACCAATGCCGGCGTGGCCCGCATCGTCGATGGCAAGGCCCGCCTGCTCGACGATGCCGACGGCTTCCCGCCGCGCGGCTTCTACCGCGCCATCGTCGCCGATCCCGCCGGTGGCATCTGGATCGCCGCCGATGGCGTGGGCGTGGTCCATTGGCGCGACGGGCAGGTGCAGATCTACAACGAAAGCCACGGCCTGCCCAGCAATGCGGTCTACAGCCTGGCGGTGGATGCCGCCGGCACTGCCTGGGTCGGCACGCAGGACGGCCCGGCGTACTTCCGCGACGGCCGCTTCCACCGCGAACCGCGCGCGGCCGCACTCGATGGCAAGCGCATCTACACCCTGTACGGCGACCGCGAAGGCACCGTCTGGTTCGCGCCGCTGGACATGGGCGGCCTGTGCCGCCTGACCGCCACCGCATTCCATTGCGACGAGCACCTGGCCGGCATGCACGGGGAAACCGTGCGCTCGATGTTCGAGGACCGCGAAGGCAACCTGTGGATCGGTACCACCTCCAGCGGGCTGCACCGGCTCAGCCAGTCCAAGCTGGCCACCGTCACCGGGCAGATGGCCTCCAACGCGGTCCGCGCCGTGCACCAGTCCGCCGACGGCACGCTGTGGATCGGCACCGACGGCGGCGGCTTGTCCCGCTACCGCCAGCAGACGCTGGAACCTGCCGACGCGTACAACCGGCAACTGCCCAGCCAGCTGGTGCGCGCCATCCTGTCCGACGCGCAAGGCCAGCTGTGGGTCGGCGGCACCGAGGGCGTGACCCGCTTCGACCGCCACGGCCGCGCGCACAACTTCGGCATCGCCGACGGACTGCCCGGCACCATCGATTTCGCGTTCGCGCCGGCGCGAGAAGGCGGCATGTGGACCGGCACGCTGCAAGGCGTTGCCCGCATCGACGGCGACGCGGTGCACGTGCTGGAAGGCACGCGCGGCGATGACACCCGCGCCCTGTACGAAGACCCCGACGGACGCCTGTGGATCGGCTTGCGCAGCGGCCTGCGCTGCCTGCACGAGGGCGTGGTCGACCACTGCGGCACCGACGGCCTGTCCGGCACCAGCGTATTCGCCTTCCACCGCGAGCCCGACGGCGACCTGTGGCTGGGCACCAGCGTGGGCATCATGCGCGTGCGCGATGGTGTGGTGACGCGCTACCTGGAGCGCGCCGGCTTCCACGGCGATGCAGTGTTCGTGCTGCTCGACGACGACCGCGGCAATTTCTGGTTCAGCTCCAACCGCGGCATCGGCCGCATCGCCAAGGCCGACCTGAAGGCGCTGGACGACGGCAGCAAGACCCGGATCGAGCCGCGCTGGTACGGCACGGCCGACGGCATGCTCAACGCCCAGGGCAATGGCGCCTCGCAGACCCCGGCCGTGCGCAGCCAGGATGGCCGGTTGTGGTTCGGCACCGCCAAGGGCGTGGTGGTGGTCGACCTGGACCGCATGCAGGGCAACCCGCAGCCGCCGCCGGTGGCGGTCGAACGCATGCTGGTGGACGGCGCGGACGTGGATCCGCTCAACCCCGGCAGCCTGGGCCCGGGCGTGGAGCGACTGGAACTGCAGTTCGCCGCGATGAGCTACGTGGCGCCGTCGGCGGTGAAATACCGCTACCGGCTGGAAGGCTTCGACCGCGGCTGGAACGACGCCGGCAACACTCGCACCGCCTACTACACCAACCTGCCGCCGGGCGATTACGTTTTTCGCGTGGTGGCCAGCAACAACGACGGCGTGTGGAACGAGGAAGGCGCGCATGTGGCCTTCACCCTGCTGCCGTTGTGGCACCAGACCTGGTGGCTGCGCACGCTGGTCGCACTGGGCGTGCTGGGCCTGATCGCCGCGGTAGTCCGCCTGCGCCTGCGCGCGGCGCGCCAGCGCGAGCTGGCTCTGACCTACGAGGTGGCCCAGCGCACCGACGCATTGCGCGAGGCCAATGCGCAGCTGCAGCGCATCGCCGCCATCGACGCGCTCACCGGTATCGCCAATCGCGGCGAGTTCAACCGGCGGCTGCTGCTGGCCTGGGAAGAGCACGACGTGCGCGACGCGCCGCTGGCGGTGTTGCTGATCGACGTGGACGACTTCAAGGCCTATAACGACAGCTACGGCCACCTGGGCGGCGACGCCGCACTGGCGACCGTGGCCACCACCCTGGCCGCACGCACCCGCGCCGACACCGACCTGGCCGCCCGCTACGGCGGCGAGGAGTTCGCGGTGCTGTTGCCCGACTGCGACGCCGCCGATGCGCTGGCGATCGCCTACGACATGCTCGCCGCCGTGCAGGCCCTGGACATCCCGCACCGCGCCTCGACCGTGGCCGGACGTCTGAGCATCAGCATCGGTGCGGCCAGCCTGCGACCGGCTCGAGGCGGCACGCCCGACGAGCTGCTGCATGCGGCCGACGAGGCCTTGTACCGGGCCAAGGATGAAGGCAGGAACCGGGCGCTGCCGGCCTGAACAGAGGGCGGCCGCTCTTCTTTTGCGGCCGTTGATCGTTTCCCCGTGCCCGGTGTCGATTTGCGCCAGGCTGGACCGTCGTTGCGATAAGGCCCCCGACAGGCCGCCTCGCAAGGAGCAGGTTCATGCGCGTGATGGTGATCGGCAAAGCCACCCCGGAAACCGAGCAGGGCACCCTGCCCTCGCCGGAAGCATTCGCGGCGATGGACCGGTTCAACGATGAACTGGTCGCGGCCGGCATCCTGGTCGCCGGCGCCGGGCTCAAGTCCACCGCCCACGCCAAGCGCATCGCCTTCGATGGCGGCCGCTGCATGGTCACCGACGGCCCATTCACCGAGACCCGCGAGCTGATCGCCGGGTTTTCGATCTGGGAGGTCAAGGACATGGACGAAGCCGTCGCCTGGGCCCGGCGCTGCCCGCCGTTGGCCGCGGGCCCGAGCGAGATCGAGCTGCGTCCGTTCCTGGAAGTGGCCGACCTGGCCGAACTGCTCACGCCCGAAGAGCTCGCAACGCCGCGCGATGGCGAACGCGGGCGGCTGGGCGTGGCATAGCGCGCCAATACGCTGACACCTCCCCGACACCCGCCGTTCGCGGCCAGCTAACGCGCACCGGCGTACCCAGTCACCCACCCCCGACGTGCACAGCAAGGAGACCGCATGAAGATCGTGACCAGCCTGAGCTTCCAGGGCCAATGCAAGGAAGCGTTCGAGTTCTACGCCAAGGTGCTGGGAGGCAAGATCACCGGCGCCTTCCCCTACAGCGAAGGCCCGCCGGAGATGCAGGTCAGCGACCCCAAGCAGAAGGAGTGGCTGATGCATTGCTGGATGGAAGTCGGCGACCAGGCGCTGATGGGCGCTGACATGGCCCCGGAATGGGCGCCGAACATCGACAAGCCCAAGAACGGCTTCGACGTGTCGATCCATACCGAGGACGTGGCCCAGGCCAAGCGCTGGTTCGAGCAGCTGTCCGAAGGCGGCAAGCAGGTCATGCCGTTCGCCGAGACCTTCTGGTCGCCGGGCTTCGGCTCGCTGGTCGACCGCTTCGGCATCCCGTGGATGGTCAACACCCAGGTGCCGGCCGACTGGAAGCCGTCGGGCAGCTGATCCGCCGCATGGCCGTGGGCTCGCGATGCAGCGGCGGTCGCATGCATAGAGGGCGTTGGCGGCAGGCGGGACCATCCCCGCCGTGCCGTCAGTGCCCTACCGTGCCGCCAGAGCCGGGCGGTGCGTCCAGGTAGGTCTGCAGGAAGCCTGCGATGCCCGACCACATGGTCTGCAGGTTCTCCTTCTTCTCGATGCCGTGGCCTTCGTGCTCGAAGACCAGCCCGATCGGCGGACGGCCGTCGATCTCCAGCATCCGTTGCAGGCGGCGCGCGTGCTCGTAGTCGACCCGGTAGTCCTCGGTGCCGTGCACGATCATCACCGGCAGCTTGAGGTCCTTGTAGTGGTAGATCGGCGAGGAGGCCTTCATCGCCTCCAGATCGGTATGCGGGTTGCCGATGAGCCGCTCCATTTCCTTGCGCGTGGTCTTGTCGCGGGCGCTGTCGCTGGCGGTGAAGAACAGGATGCGGTCGCTGACCCCGGCGATGGAAATCGCGCAGCGGAATCGATCGGGCCAGCGGATCGCCATCACCAGCGAGGAATACCCGCCGTAGCTGCTGCCCACCGCGCACATGCGGCTGGCGTCCACCGGGTAGTGGGCGACGGCGTGGCGGATGGCCGCGTCGATGTCGTCTTCGATGCCGGTGCCGTACTCGCGATACCCCGCTTCGCGGAAGGCCTTGCCGTAGCCTTCCGAGCCGCGGAAGTTGACCCGCAGCACCGCATAGCCCAGCGAGGCCAGGAACTGCACTTCCGGGTCGTAGTGGAGCCTGTCGCTGACACCGATCGGACCACCATGCGGGAACACGATCAGCGGCACCTTGCCCGCCCTGCGCGGCAGGGTGATGAACGCCTCCAGCGACGTGCCGTCAACGCCCTTGAAGGTAAAGGCCGTGCTGGGCGCCAGCGCCGCAGGCTTGAGGTCGGGCTTGGTCTCGTCGATCAGCGACGCGCTGCGCGCGGCCACGTCCAGGTGGTAAAGCTGGGCGGGCTGGTCGCCCGCTTCCACCCACAGCAGCATCTGCTTGCCGTCGCGGCTGCGGCCACCGACCACCACGGTCTTGCCGGGAAAGGTGTTCTGCAGCATCTTCAGTTGCGCGCTGCGGTCGGTGTCGAAGTAGTCGCTCACCAGCAGGCCGCCCTGGTAGTAGGTCACCCCGACCAGCTCGCGCGCTTCGTCGAAGATCGTGCCGACCACGTCGGTGCCCGGCTTGCTGAAGACGGTGCGGGTGATCGTGCGCGTCGCCGGGTCCAGCACCACCAGGTCGCGCTGGGCGCGATCCTTCTCGGTGATGCCGTAGATCAGCGATCCGTCCGCCGACAGGCCTTGCGGCGAGAAGGGTTCCTCATCCTCGATCTCCATGATCTCGCGATAGGCACCATCGCGCCCGTACATCAGCACGCGCTTCATCGCCGGGCCCTGGCTGTCCTCGCCGGCCTCCTCCTTCGGCGCATTCTTGTCCTTGCGCATGGCCACGGCCAGGCGCAGCCGGCTCTGGCCGTCGGTGTACCAGGCCCGGGCATCGTCCACGCCATAGTTGAGGCGTTCGTTCAACCGGTAACGGAACGAGCGCACGGCCGCTTCGCTGCTGATATCGACGCGATGGACCAGCAGGTCGCCGCGTTCGCCCCAGGTCGCCAGCAGGATGTGGTCGTCATCGCCGGGCAATGTGTCGATGACCACGCCCTTGCGGGGCAGCTTGATCCGGGTGATGGAACGCTTGCCCCCGACCGGCTGGCCGATCCGGGCCACGTGGATCTCCTCGAACCCCTCCTCGCTGACCGGCATCAGGATGGTGCCGTCGCTGGCCCAGGCCAGCTCGCCGAAGGCGGTGTCGCTGGTGGCCAGGGTGGAGACCTCCCCGGCGGCCAGGTCGATCAGTTCGACGTCCCAACGCTTGTCGGCCGCATGGACATGCACCGCGATCAGGGTCCCGGCCGGATTGATGCGCGCGCTCAGCACGCGGTCGTCCTTCCACAACTGCTCCACCGTCAACGGCAGCGGACCGGGCTTGGGCGGTGCGCGGAACGGTTGGGCGCCGGCCGGTCCGGCACCGGCCTTGGCCGCCTCGTCGCGGTAGAAGTCCGGGAACGGATCCGGGTACAGGCCGGTATAGGCCAGCGGATAGCCCGCATAGACGGTGGGATGTTCCTTCTTCAGCCAGTCGATCACGCCCAGCCCGCGATTGGAGACGTGGATGCGGCTGTCCTGGACGGTGGCGGCGCGGAACTGCAGGTCGCCGGCGTAGTTGATCTTGCCCGCCTCGACCACGAACTCGAACTCCGGATCGTCGCGCAGGTTGTAGTAGAAGAAGCGGAACGGATCCAGCTGTGCCCACTCGTAGCGGCCGGCAGGCAGTGCGTACAGGCGCAGGCTGCGGCCCTCGGGCACGTTGGCCATGTCGCCGCCGCCGAACATCGCCCCGTCCTTGCGCACGCGGACCCGCGACAGGGGCATGTTGCTGTCCACCCCCACCACCAGGAATCCCTCGCCCGCTTCCAGCTCCGGCACCTGGCCCGGCTTGACCAGGTGCAGCCGCGCCTGGGCCGGCGCGCTGGCAAGGATGGCGCAGGCAAGCAGCAACGCGGCAACGCCGCGGCGCAGGCAGTGTTCAAACATTCGTCCGCTCCCCTGTAATCGATGCATGGCACGGCCGCTCCCCGCAGCCGTCGGGCCGATCATAAGAGCTGGATGCCCGCGCGGCACATGCACGCGATGGCATCCGCGCGGAATTGTGAACTGGCAACAGCCAGGGAACGGGATCGAACCCCGGGTACCACCCGCACGACGGGCCCGCGATGGACCTGCGACGGGTCTAGCGCGCCACCCCGGCCCCGGCCGCATCCGACCGCAACGACTGGCCCGGGTCACCGGCCTGCCGGCTGGCGCGATACGCCGTCGGCGTGCAGCCCATCTCGGCCTTGAACGCGCGGTTGAACGGGCCCAGCGAGGCGAACCCGCACTCGCCGCTGATCTCCAGGATGCTGGCGCCGTCGCCCGGTTCGGACAGGCGCCGGCAGGCGCAGGCGATGCGGCGGCGGTTGAGCATCTGGTTGAAGTTCTTCTCGCCCAACGGGCCGACGATGAGCCGGCTCAGCTTGTGCTCGGCCGTGCCCAGGCGACGGGCCAGGTCGGCAACCTTGAGCTCGGGTTCGCGGTAGATCTCGCGCACGTCCAGCTGGTGGCGCAGTGCTTCGAGCAGGCGTGTATCGGCTGCGCCGAGCGGCACCGGCACATTGCCGGTTCGCGCTCCGCGCGCAGCGACCGACGGCAGTGGCGCACCGCGCCGGTAGTGCAAGGCGATCTGGGTGAACAGCACGATCGCGATCACGCACACCGCGATCAGGCCCGGCCGCAATACGCCCAGCACCGGCCAGGCCGGCGCCAGCGCTGCGGCCAGCGTGGTCGACAGCACGCAGCTGGCGAACACCGCCATGAAGCCCACGCGCAGGCGGCGCTCGGCCGGGGCCAGCGTCGCCGACCATCCGCGCAGCGGCTCCAGGAACGACAGCACCAGCAGGCTGGAACTGGCCAGGGTCAGCACGCCATCCAGGCCATACGCCCACGGCGAAGCCGAACCGCCCTCCAGGCTGGCGATGCGATAGCCGGCGATCAGCAGTGCCACGCCAGCGGCAACCGCCACGTGCACCCGCCCCACCCCGTCCGGCCCGCGGAAGAGCGCGCGCGATACCAGCCAGAACCCGTTGCAGGTGAAGCTGCCACCGACCACCACGGCGATCTGCATCCAGGTCGGAGCGTCGTGGATCAGCGGCGCCATCAGCGACAGCGCCATCGAGCCGCTGACCACCGCGAACAGCGCGTCCGCATCCTGCCGCCGTCGGCGCAGCAACAGCGCCAGCATCGACCCGGTCGCCACCGCGACCGCCGTCCCCGTCATGACTGCCTGCCACCCGTGCATCGCATTTCTCCGCTGTGCCGGCACAGGCTGGACCGGCGCCGCTGCGCCTGCAACCGCCAGCGGTCATGGGTCCATGTCCCGGGGGCAGGCAAGCCACGAACGACCGCCGCATTCACACACCGATCCGGCTGGCCGAATCGCGATTCGGCAGGACGCGGCCAGCCGGGCCACGCATCGTGCCGCGGTCTGCCTGCCGGAGCCGCTGCATGTCCCTGTCCCATCCCCTCACCCGCCAACCTGCGCGCCTGTCCGCCCCGCGTGTCCTGTCCGCCGGCGCGAGCGCATGGTTCCTGACCGCGGCCATCGGCCAGCTGGCCTTCGTCGCCTTCATCGCGCTCTTCTTTGGCGGTGCCATGTTCGATGGCGACCTGTCCGGCTTGAACCGCAAGCCGCACGTCACCGGCTACGTGGCCGGCGATGTGGCCGGCAACGTCCAGTTCCTGGGCCATGCCCTGCTCGGCGGGCTGATCACCTTCGCCGGCATGCTGCAGCTGGTGCCGGCGCTGCGCCGGCGCTGGCCGGCCCTGCACCGCTGGAACGGGCGCCTGTTCCTGGGCATCTCGATCCTGGTCACCGTTTCGGGCCTGCTCCTGGTCTGGGTCCGCGGCTCGCGGCTGGGCATCGGCAGCGACCTGTCCATTACCGCCAACGCGGTGTTGATCCTGGCGTTCGCCGTACTGGCCTGGCGCAGCGCAATGCGCCGCGACCTGGCCACCCATCGCCGCCATGCCGTGCGCGCCTGGCTGCTGGTCAACGGCGTGTGGTTCCTGCGCGTGGGCATCATGCTCGCCGCCCTGACCCTGGCCCCGCTCGGGGTGAAGATCGACTACGAGGGCGCGGTGTTCGTCGGCGTCAGCGTGGCCAGCTGGGCCTTGCCGCTGGCGATGGCGCAGCTGTATTTCCATGCCGAGCGCTCGGGGTCTCCAGGCCTGCAGTTCTTCGTCGGTGGACTGCTGCTGGTCTGCGCCCTGCTCACCCTGGCCGGCAGTGCGGCGGCGATGGCCTTCATGTGGTGGCCGGTGCTGTAGGGGCGAACCGGGGCTGGGTTTGGCCTATGCTGCGCCGGTGTCCAAACGGAACGCCCTCATGCGCATCGTGTCGACCGCCTTCGCCCTGTCCGTCCTGCTGGTCGTGCTTGCAGTCGCAGGACTACCCGCCGCCCATGCGGCCGACGCACCGCTGTCCTACGCCGGCAAGACCGCGCTGGTCACCGGCTCCACCGATGGCCTGGGCCGTGAACTGGCACTGGCGCTCGCCGCCGACGGTGCGCACGTCATCGTCCATGGCCGCAATGCGGCCCGCGGCCAGGCCGTGGTCGACGAGATCACCCGGTCAGGCAAGGGCTCGGCGCGGTTCATCGCCGCCGACTTCTCCTCGCTGCAAGCCACGCGCGACTTTGCCGACACCATCGCCCGGGACTACCCCAAGCTCGACCTGCTGGTGAACAACGCCGGCATCGCCTTCAACAACGCGCCCAAGCGCAGCGCCAACGCCGACGGCTACGAACTGCAGTTCGTCGTGAACTACCTGGCCGGCTGGATCCTGGCCAACCGGCTGCTGCCCAATCTGGAAGCCGCCGCACCGTCGCGCATCATCAACATCGCCTCGGGCAGCGCAGCGGCCATCGACTTCGATGACGTCATGCTCGAACAACCCGATGCCCACCATCGCGGCTACGGCCAGAGCAAACTTGCGCAGGTCATGATGACCACCGAGCTGGCGCCGGCGTTCGCGCAGCGCGGCGTCACCATGATCTCCCTGCACCCGGCCACGCTGATGGACACCACCATGGTGAAGGGGATCGGCATTCCCCCCCGCACCACCGTGGCCGAGGGCCGCGACCATGTGATGGGGCTGATCACCGCACCGGTACTGCAACCGGGCGCGTTCTACGTCGAGGGCAAGCCGGTGACGCCATTCGACGCACAGGCGCAGGATGCACAGGCGCGGCAGAAGCTGGTCGCACTGAGCGCGCAGCTCACGAACGTGGCGGCCGCGCGCTAGAGGATGCGATCACCGGTCAGATGGCCGGTTGCTCCGCTCGCAGCGACAGCTTGATCGAGAAGACGGCAGGACAACGCAGGCCGACCGACCTGCGCTGCCCTGCCCGGGACTCAGAAGCGGCCTTCCACGCCGAAGGTCACCATGTCGGCGCGGTTGATCTCGGTTTCCTCGTAGCCACTGCTGTAGTAGTACGTGGTCGCGTAGGCGTGGTTGGTGTACATCAGGTTGAGATTGAAATTGCGGTTCACGTCCACGCCGATGCCGAAGCTGGCGTAGCCACCGTCCACGTCGCTCTCGTCGTCGCCATCGCCATCGGCCGACCAGTAACCCAGGCGCGCGATCGCGAACCACGGATTGCCCTCGCCAAAGTTGAAGCGGGCATTGGCGCCGACGCTGCCGTAGTTGACCTTGCCGTAGCGCCAGCCATCCTGATCGGTCTGGGCCAGGCGGCCACTGGCCAACTCGATGCCGATCAGCGAAACATCGCCGGCCTGCCAGCGGTAACCGGCATTGATGGCCGCCACGTTCTGGTCCACGTCGTCGTAGATCCAGCCCTTGCCGACCTGCGCGCCGACGAAGAAGCCACCCTTGGGTTCGGCGGCCTGACGCGAATAGGCGTGGGACGGCGGCGGAACGCTGGCCGGCGCCGCATAAGCCGGCGTGCCCGGCTGCGGCGCAGGCTGCGCCTGGGACTGCTCCTGTCCCTTGGATTGCGCGGCATCGGTAGCCGGTTGTTCGTTCTTCTTGCGCCAGGCTTCCCACGCCGGCGAGACCGACTGGGCGGCGGCCGACGGTGCCAGCATTGCCAGGACGAGCGGCAGTACAACTGTTGCGGACTTCTTCACTACGGTGTTTCCCCTGTATTGCATCTATTGATCGTCTGGAGCGCGCAGGCGACCGACCGCACCGGCCAACGAGGCCGTGACGGAAGGTCGTGCTGGAAAGATTCCTTGACGCCCCCTGTAACGGATGCGCTTGCATCCGTAGTCCCTGACGGGACGCGCGCATTCTAGCGACGGCGCTCGAGAACGGCGAGATCGCGCATGTGAGGTTTCTCACAGGAAAACGCGCTGAGACCGCGATGACAATACGAATAATCAAAGAGCGATGTCCGACCACCACGCGCGCGAACTCGCGAGCAATTCGTTCGCCGCCCTGCAGGTCAGCGCAACTCGACCGTGTATTTGGATCTCGACTACTGCACCCTCGACCGCCGGTACGAAGCCATTGAGGCGGGCAGTCGCTGGCGGCGGATCTGCCAATGGGACGCTTGCGGGCAGCGGCCATGGGATGAGCATGCAGCTCACGGGCATGGCGACTGCGCGCCGGCAGCGCGAACGGCTCGGCCGGCTCTGCATTCCCGCCACTTGATTATTGAAATTCGATATGTTTAATATCGTTTATCGATATTCTCAAGGTGCGCACCATGAACACCCGAGCCGATGCCCTGGCCCTGTCGCGGCCGTTCCTGCGCGTGCTGATCGTCCTCAACCTGCTGTACGCGGCCGGCATCGTGCTGATGTTCCTCGTCAGCCTGTTGGCGCCGGACTTCCTGTTCGACACGCTGGGGGTCAAGCACGGCGACCATCGCGCACAGCTCGTCATGGGCATGCGCACGATGATGATCGTTGGCGTGCTCGCAGCGCTGGTGGTGGACCGCGTACTGCGGCAGCTGCTGGCCGTCGTCGACACCGTGCGTGCCGGTGATCCATTCGTGGCGAGCAATGCCGCCCGCCTGCAGGCGATCGCCTGGTGGGTGCTGGCCGGCGAAGGGTTGCGGCTGGTCATCGGCGCGATCGCCTGGGCCGCCAGCACGCCGGCGCAATCGCTGGACGTGAACGTGGGCTTCTCGCTGGCGCCATGGCTGGCGGTGCTGCTGTTGTTCGTGCTCGCGCGCGTGTTTGCGCAGGGCACGCGCATGCGCGACGACCTCGAAGGCACGGTGTGACATGGCTATTGTCATACGCCTGGACCAGATGCTGCACGAGCGTCGCATGACCCTGACCGAACTGGCCGGGCGCATCGATATCACCCTGGCCAACCTGTCGATCCTCAAGACCGGCAAGGCCAAGGCCATCCGCTTCTCCACCCTGGAGGCGATCTGCGCGGTGCTGGAGTGCCAGCCCGGCGACCTGCTCGCGTTCGACCCGACCCAACCGCCCTGGGAGTGACCGATGAACGCCCTGACCCGATTCTTCGCCCGCGACTGGAACCGTTACGAAGGCACCCGCCCCGTCCAGGTCTGGGGCCTGCGCCTGTTCTACCTGCTGATGCTGGTGTTCGTGACGCCCGAAGCCTGGCGCGTGCTGCTGCAGCACCTGAGCCCGTGGGACCCGCTGCATGCGATGGCCTTCTGCGTGTGGGCCACCTACCCCGCCCTGGCAGTGTTTGGCCTGTTCCGCCCGCTGCGCTGGCTGCCGCTGATGATATTCACCATCGGCTACAAGACCCTGTGGCTGGCCTTCTACGCCTGGCCGCTGTGGAACGCCGGCAAGCTGGCCGGTTCCAGCGCCGAACAGATGGCGTACTCGTTCGCGCCCGTGGTGCTGCTGGCCGCGGTGGTGCCGTGGGGGTATGTGCTGCGGGAGTTGGTGGGTGTGCCGTCACGGGCGATGCGGGCGGCTGCGCGGACCTGAGGAAGGCGTCCGCGCGCAGGATCTCGACATCGACATGTACCGCCAGCCAGTGGGGCACCATCCCTGACGGACGACCAAGCACGTAACAACGGTGCCAGGATGACGAACACCTGCAGGGCCACCGCGACAGTCGCCACGACTGGCGCATGCGCAGCGACGTCCGGGCGATGACTGCATGCATTCAGCGGCCACGTAAATCGCCAAGGCGGAATCCAAGGATCGCCAAGACAGATCCATAAGCCAGCCCACTGCTGCCGATCAGGCAGCACAACCAGGCGATGCGCGACCACTTGGACATCCCATTGAACGATGGCAGCCACCACAGCAACAGCAGCAGCACCGCTACCATTGCGGCGCAGGCCATGGCCAGGCGCAACGCGAAGCGTCCCCAACCCGGCCGGCGTTGATACACGCCGCTGCGAGCCAGCCAGTACCAGAGCAGCCCCAGGTTGAGATAGCTCGACAGGGCGCTGGCGATGCCTAGGGCCAGGTGCAGGCCCGGTTGCCGACCGACCGCCTCCATCACGCCCTGGGCGCGCAGTTCCGGCGGCACCATGACGCTGTAAAGCATGGCCAGGATCAAGAAGTTCAGCGCCATGTTAGCGACCAGCGCCGCGATGCCAGCGCGCACAGGCGTACGCGTGTCCTGCCTGGCATAGAACGACGGCAGCACCACCTTGAGCAAGGCGAAAGCCGGCAGGCCGAAACTGAGGCCATATACGGACAATGCGGTCATCTGCGTATCGAAGGCGGTGAACTGGCGATACTGGAATAAAGTCGCAATCAGCGGCTCGGCCAGCAGGCCCAATCCGAGCGTAGCGGGAACGGCGATCAACAAGGTCGCACGTAGCCCCCAGTCCAGCGTGAAGGAGAAGGCCTCGCGATCGGTCTTAACGTGATGGCGTGCAAGCGCCGGCAGGATGACGGTACCCAAGGCCACTCCGAACACGCCAAGCGGTAACTCAAGGAAGCGATCGGCCAGCGACAGCCACGACTGCGAACCATCCACCAGGCGGGCGGCGATCACGGTATCGAGCAGCAGGTTGATCTGTGCCACCGATGAGCCGAACAGGGTCGGCACCATCAGGGTCAACACCTTGCGCACGCCAGGATGGGTCCATCCCCATCTTGGCAGGGTCAGCAGACCGATCCCGCGTAGCGCTGGCAGCAGGAAAAGCAACTGCAGAACACCGGCTGCCAGCACCGCCCAACCCAGGGCCATGATCCGCATCTGGAGCAGGGGCGCCAGCCACAACGCACCGGCGATCAAGCACAAGTTGAGGATCACCGGGGTCAAGGCCGGCATGGCGAAACGTTGGAAACTGTTGAGTGCACCGCCGGCCAGCGCAGTGAGCGAAATGAAAAGCAAAAAGGGGAAGGTCAGGCGGAACAGGTCAACCAGCAAGCCCTGTTTGATCGGGTCGTTGCCGGGGCCACTGCCGAACAACCAGGCCAATTGCGGTGCAAACAACAGTCCAAGCGCTGTCACCACCAGCAGCACGCCGCCCAGAGTGCCGGAGACGCGTGCAGTCAGTTCACGCAGGTCCTCATGCGGACGGGTTTCCTTGACCTCGGTGAACACCGGGACAAAGGCGGTGGCGAAAGACCCTTCGGCGAAAAGCCGCCGAAGGAAGTTCGGCACTCGGAACGCGACCCAAAAGGCGTCGGTGACGGAGTTGGCACCGAAGTGGGTGGAAATGACCTGGTCCCTGACCAGGCCCAGAACACGGGAAACCATGGTCATCGAGCTGAACGACAGCAGCCCGCGAAGCATCCGTGGTGCGCTCATTGAAACGGCATCATGAATGCATGTTCCGGAAAACCTGACGTGAAGCTCATGACGATGCATCGCGAAACACAAAAAGAACCCAGCCTAGGCTGGGCTCCCTTACTTGTCGGAAGTGCCTTCCGAACTCCTAATTACATGCGGTCGAACGTCAGATGCATCGCAATTTCAATGCGGCCCGCCAGATTGAGCGCAACGGGATGCTCAACACCACCATCGACAAAAATCAAAACGTTGCTGCTGTATCCGCCGTCCACGATCTCAATTTCATTTTCGTAAATCTCTCGCATCACACCACCCCTTGTTCTCTATTAAAGTTGGTACTAACCCTTGCTCCAGTTCTCTACTGCAAGAACTCATTCGCTACTTGGGTGATCGGGTATGCGTACTCGCAAGCAATGCCATGCAACCCGGCCCATGTCCATCAAGCCACAACCAGATGCGCGAATATATGCAACAAATCTGATAGCTCCACTTCTCGGCGAAGCCGCAGCAAAGTGCAAGGATTGGCCCGACCGGCCTGACTTAAGTCGTTCATTGGAGACCGTGGCCATATCTCTTGTCGGTTGCGCTCAGTTCATTTGATATCGAAGCCAGGATTGCTTGGTACAAGCGACCAAGCCGTCACCAGCCTCCAATCCCCAGTCCACCGAGCCTGTAACCCGATACGTCGAGTTCCAGACTCGGCGAACCGAGCCGGGAACTCCGCGCGTACGGCTCCAGACTCCGCATGCCGAGCCCCGGGCTCCATACGCCGAGGTCCAAACTCGGTGCACCGAGCCCAAAGGCTCAGGCATTGAGTTCCGGGCCCGACGCGCCGAGCTCGAACCTCCATGCACCGAGTTCTGAACTCGGCACGCCGAGCCTTGAGCTCCACACACCGAGCTTCGGCCTCTGACGGCAGAAACGAGAACGGCCGCCCTGGGGCGGCCGTGGCCTTTTCAACATTGGAATCATCTACTCCCCGGTGCATGAAGAACGGCCGTGATCGCCGCACTCCAGCACCGTAAATGCATCGTTCTGGACGCGGGCTCAGGCCTCCGTCGACTCCGGTTCGGTGCTGCTGTTGCGAGCCCAGCGACCGGACAGCTCCTTGCGCAAGCCATCCAGTCCCTGCTGCTTGCCCGACACCTTCAGCAGCGCATAGCCCTCCAGGGCCACGTCCATCACGTCGGCGCCCAATGCCATCTCGCTGTCGCGGGCACGCTCGGTCAGGCGCTGCAGCCGGACCAGCAGCGGGGCCAACTGGTCCAGCGTCAGCAGGTCGGCCTGCGCACCGGCCAGGTCCAGGCCCGGCGGCACGATCTTCGGATTCTCCTTGAGCACGGTCAGCGCCTGCCGGCAAAACGCTTCGGACTTCTGACCCATCTTGGTCAACCGCTGTCGCTCGATGGGCTTGAGCGAGATCAACTCGGCAAGAGCATGCTCCACGATCTCAAGCCCTTGGCTGGCCTGGGTGAGCTTCTCCTCGGACAACGTAAGATTGATGGTGTTCTGCGCCATGGTGGTTCTCCTTTTCCGGGGCTGCCGGTCGAGATGACCGGTATTCGCAGCGTCAACCTGCGATGCCGGCCGCACCATCGGAAGATCCGTCTGCGTTTGGTCAGGCCACCTCACCCTCTTCGGTCGGAATTCCTGAAATCGCGGGTCGGTCGGACGCTCGAATAGACCAGGGAATACTCCTACCCCCAGGAGCGGACATCGCGATTGAGCTCAACGGCCGACCAAAACGGATCGCAGGAATGAAAGTCAGGGCGCACCGCGATGTTCCGTCACCCAGGCCAAAATGACCTCGTCCGCCTTCTGGCGTTCTGCGCCGATCAGGCCTCGTTCCCGGTAGGGCGAGGTGTTGCCGCGAACGCCAGGCGCAGAGTAATGGATCTCGTACGCTAGCCGTGAAATGAAGTTGCGACCTTGTACCTCGTACGTTTGGACTTCAGCGTCATTCAGCGCCACCAGGAATGAGTAGCCCACCGCTCCATGCGAGCAATTTACGTCGAGCAGGAGACGTGCCCCATCCCTCAAAAGAAACCAGCCCGATGGCTCGTGATCGATGACTGTCATACGAGAGCGCGAATGCCTTGATCAGGCCGGCCCGTCAAGCGGGTCCGGCCTGAGCGAGTTCGAGGGGATGCCGGCAGAAGGGTCAAGGTTGGCATCAAATTCAAACTTGAATGGAACCTGATGACGACAGGGCTGCGCTTGCGGGGGATAGCGCCATTGCCGCACGGCGGACAGGATCGCATCGTCATATCCGGACTGGCTGGGGCGAGTATTACCAATGGGACGCCAATCGGATGATATGAGAGTGGGGGTCTGGACACGGCCCTCGCGGTCGACAACGAAGGAAACAGTCGCACCGCCCTCGAACTCATTGTGAAGCTTGTTTGGAAGCGTCAGTTCGGCCATTTCAACAGGAGACAACTTCGAGGTACACGCAGGCGCGGGCTGCTCATGGGAAAACGCGTTGGCGCACGACGTGACAAGGAAGGCTGCTGCAATGTGCTGTATCAGTTTCATGGGTTGCGTGACACCTGATCTAGTTCGCAGCGGCGCTGGCTTGAACGAACTGTCGGAGGTCAATCCGCCCTTTCATTGCCGGAATCATAGATATCCAATTTAAGGCGAATACCTCTTTGGCCGAGTGCCAGAAGAGCCTTGGCAGATAGTGGCAAGCCATCATTGGTGTCGCCCATGAAAAGGCCACAGAACAAGTCCGGTTCGTAGCGGGAACTGATGGCAGCCCAGACACCAGGTTCCTGGGAGAGCTGATCCAGTATCTCAAAGACCTGGGACTCGAGGTCCTCCGGCTCGCGCGGTGCCGCGCTAAGCCTCCAGCTACCCGTCTTGGCAATGCGAACCGATTCGGTCTTCCCGCCAACGATTCCTTGGCCCTTGCGGCAAGACGAGGTCGGAGCCGCGCCCAGCAATTCACTGATCTCGTCGGGCACGAGGTCATCACCGAAGAAGCGGATCGTCGCTACCGAACGATCGATTACTCCCATTGGGTCTTGTCGCCTGAATTAAGCCGCCCCACGCAGCGGATTGGGCTTGAGTGAAATGTTGGGTGTACCGCCTGCGATCTCTACGCGCACCCCCAACGTCATTGGCGGGAACATGTGCCGAAAAGTTACGCGCCCGCCATTGCTGGTGACGAGGGAGTATTGGCTGACAGTAGTCTCGCCCAGTGGGTCGGACTCCTCAATTCTGGATATTGCGAATGGAAGAAGCGGATCCATCTCTGCCAAGGGGACGGCGTCAACAGCGCGACCAGCGGGCGAAATGAAATGCAGTGCCTCGGAAGTGCAGGTCTGAAGGGCCAAGCCAAGGCCAGGGTACCTATCTGCGCCCAGGTCTACCTCGCACGGGCTGATCTGGATCAGACCGCCATCGTCGAACTCCAGGAAAGCGTCAAAACCAACAATGGGCAAAGTCAGGTCGTCTACCCAAGCCGGATGCACCCCCTCTGATCGGAACAGCCAGACGGCGCGGATAGTTTTTGCGAGTAGCACAGATGTATCCATGGACACCCAACGCCTCCGCTATGCCGGCCGGCGAAGCCGGTTCGGATTGAATGAGCTGTTAGACCCTGGGTTCCATCATTGGAATTCAGCCTAGATCAGGAAGTAAAACACGGCAAAGACGAATGCGAAGGCTGCAACAGATCCGTAAGCGACATATCTGCTTATGGATTTCAGCGAGTCCCCGCTGTTCTCTATCTCGTAAAACTGCTCCATATCAACAGGGTTCTGGACTTGGTGGTCGGGATTCTTGAGAAGCTCGATGGCATCGTCAACCTGTTCCGGAATCAGAACCACCAAGGCCGTTCGACATGGATCGCTCCATGTACCAGCGTCTTTTATGTAGGGAGGAACGCCGTTTAGCTCCAGGATATTGAATGCCTCCTGCGCTTCATTCCTGTTTGAGTAGTACGCGATGATTGGCATAGGTCAAACGCCTGAATTAAGCCGACCCGCGAAACGGGTACGGCTTGAATGAGTTGTTAGGGCCAGACCTTCTGTGGCTCCAGCACCCTCTCCACCCTCAAGTACGTCCGGGATCGCGTGTTAGGCAAATCCATTTCGGTTGGCTGATATGTATCGTCAACAACGACAGTGCCGTAAATCTCGGCCCTTATCTCTCCGCCATACGGTAGTGCCCCGACGAAGCGAAATGCCTCCAGTAACTTGCCATCCGGGTCAAGTACGCCAATGCCACCGTTGCCACCATCACAAGCGAGAATTCCGGCTCCATGGCGCCCCCAGAAGACACAGCCGTCAATCACAATTCTATCGCCCACCAGTCGCTCTTTGTTCTGCAGCAGATCGGGCAAGCTCACCCGCTTAACCTCCTCGTCAGAGCAAGCGCTTACCGAGCAAAGCAACAGAACCGCTAATGCCGTGCGCAAGGTGCTTGCCATAACCCTAACGCCCGAGGTAAGCCGACTGGCGAATCCAGTTCGACCTGATTGAGTTGTTAGGCACCTTCACTTCCGCCTTTTGGCTCGCTCTCCGAAATCATGGCGTTAGCTGCGTCGCGTCGCTCCACCATTTCGACACGAAACATCCAGAAAATCAGTGCTAGCGGAACAACGTAAGCCCCCAGGAGGAGGGTGAGGGAAAGACAAATAGCAAGAGCTTCCACAGTGGCGCGGAGACGCACCGACTTGTGGTCTCCCGTCAGGACCCTGACCAGATATGGAAGTAGGAATACTAAACCCAATAGAAATGCCGCGAGACCTAGCATCAAATAAATGCCATTCACCGAAAGCCCCTATGTATGGGAAAGAAGCGCCTAACTACCTAATAGACGGACCCTGGGGTCCGGTCATACGGCTTATCCACTGCCGCCCCTGAGACCGCCCCCCTCTTTGATCTGGCTGGATCTTAGGCGTCCTCGCTGCAGTCAACAAGCGATCGCAAAGCCGGACCCAGACTCGGCGCCGCGCCGGCTAGGCGAAGGTCGGCTTTGGGTCGAAGGCGGACGCCCTAGGCGAGACTTCCGCCATCGGCCAGAAGCGGACATTCGAGCTTGGACTACCTCGATGTCATCCCGATCGAGTTCAACCATCTCTCCACGAGAGTCGGCCATTCGTCGACTGGAGACCCCGTAGCTCGCAGCCCGAATGCGTGCCCGCCATTGGCGAACACGTGCATTTCGGCGGGAACTCCTGCTTTCCGAAGCGCTGAGTAGTAGACAAGGGAGTTCTCGACCGGGTCGATCGGGTCGTCCTGTGCGTGAAGCAGGAATGTCGGCGGAGTTTGGCTGGTGATCTGGACATCTGGGTTGAGCGCGAACCCCTTCGCTGGCACGGCCAAGTGTCCGGGATAGAGCGCGACCGCGAAGTCGGGACGACAGCTTTCCGAGTCTGCCGCGTCGACTGCTTGATACAGACGCTTGTCGAACTGCGTGCTTATTGCAACGACCATATGGCCGCCTGCCGAGAACCCCATCACACCAATCCTTCGCGGATCAATGTTCCACTTAGCTGCGTGGAAGCGGACCAAGCCTACCGTCCGCTGTGCATCCTGCAGTGCGGTCAAGCAGTTTCGATATGGCCCCGACTTCTCGCACGGCACGCGATACTTCAGCAGAACGCATGTGATGCCCTTGGACGTTAACCAATCGCAGGCTTCCGTGCCCTCCAGATCCATGGCCAGTACGTTGTATCCGCCCCCGGGAAATACGACTACGGCAGCGCCGGTGTTAGGCGCCCTTGGCGGGAACACCGTCATCGTCGGCTTCGCGACCTGAGCGGCGAATACCCAAGGCTTGCCGCCAACGAGTCGCTTGGTCTCGCCGGACACTTCCGGCTTGTCCAATGGCGATGCGTCGGGAATTGCACGCGGCCAGATGGGCTGTTGCTCGTGCCCCGGTGAAGGTTCCCAGGAAGATGAAGCAATGCATGGGACCGCGAGCGCGTACAGGAAAGGCAGCAGCATAACGGGTGACACTTTGCAACGTCGTAACATGCTCTTCATCGGTCCGTCGAGAGCTGCGGCTCGTCCGCAGCAACTGTTCGCATGATATCGCCGACGCGTGCGCCGCGAATGTCTGCTTTGGGTCGATTGCGGACATCGGCGCCAGCCCAACGCTCCCGCGGTGGCGCGAAACGGGGGCAGAGTGCACCCTGTGCTCTAGTGCCGAACGCAGAGATGAGCCCCACCCGCAGCGCCAGTAGAAGCGCACCAAGCCCTTACGATTTCCAATCCAAGAGCGGGGTCGGATTCACTTCCCTAGCCCGTCCCCACCTATCCGTTATCGGGTGACGGCGG
>Ga0160434_100075_pt1 | contig 69288 bp, 66 predicted proteins | sample HID1973I_E0MG_FD_108273 | JGI IMG/M metagenome (GOLD analysis project Ga0160434, IMG submission 108273) | Enriched mosquito-associated microbial communities from UW Madison campus, WI, USA - HID1973I_E0 MG | ecosystem: Host-associated > Arthropoda: Insects > Digestive system > Unclassified ... | reverse complement strand
TCGATGTCGCTGCCCTTGGTGGCGCGCGAGGAGTTCACGTCGACGGCGGTCAGCGCTTCGGTCTGGTCGACCACGATCGAGCCGCCCGAGGGCAGGCGCACGTTGCGTTCGTAGGCGTTCTCGATCTGCGATTCGATCTGGAAGCGGTTGAACAGCGGGATGTCGTCCTTGTAGTGCCGCAGCTTGCGCAGGCTCTGCGGCATCACTTGCTGCATGAACTCGCGCGCGTCGGCGTACAGTTCGTCGGTGTCGACCAGGATCTCGCCGATGTCGGCGCGCAGGTAATCGCGCAGGGCGCGGATGATCAGGCGCGATTCCTGGTAGATCAGGAACGGGGCCGGCTTGCTCAGCGCGGCCTCGGCGATCGCCTTCCAGGTCTGCAGCAGGTAGTCCAGGTCCCACTGCAGCTCTTCGGCGTCACGGCCGACGCCGGCGGTGCGGATGATCACGCCCATGTCGTCGGGGATGTTCAGCTTGTCCAGCGCGTCCTTCAGCGCGGCGCGGTCCTCGCCCTCGATCCGGCGCGAGACGCCGCCGGCGCTGGGCGAGTTCGGCATCAGCACCATGTAGCGGCCGGCCAGCGAAATGAACGTGGTCAGGGCGGCGCCTTTGTTGCCGCGTTCTTCCTTGTCGACCTGGACGACGATCTCCTGGCCTTCGCGCAGCAGTTCGCGGATGCCGGCCTTGTGATGGTCGACACCGGCCTGGAAGTAGTCGCGGGAGATTTCCTTCAGCGGCAGGAAGCCGTGGCGCTCGGCGCCGTAATCGACGAAGGCGGCCTCCAGCGAGGGCTCGAGGCGGGTGATGCGGCCCTTGTAGATGTTGGACTTCTTCTGTTCCTTGGACGGCTGCTCGATGTCGATGTCGTACAGGGTCTGGCCGTCCACGATCGCCACGCGCAGTTCTTCGGCCTGCGTGGCGTTGATCAGCATTCGCTTCATTGTTGCGTTCCTCGCGCGCTGCTACCGCGCGGAACGCCGTGGCGTTTCGCCTCTGGATCGGTTCGCCGCCCCCTCGCGCCATGCGCGGAGGAGGTCGGTTGGGCTTTCCAGCGCTGCGACACCACGGCAAGCCGCGGGAGCGCTCATTGTTTTAGGTGAATTACTTGTTTCGGGACCGGCGGCCGCTTCCAGCCAAGCTGGGGCGCCGCGCGGGGCATTGTTCAGCGCGGATGCCCTTCGGCACCCGGCGATGGTCGGGCAGGCCGGCGAGCCGCTAACATGGCCGCCCCGGGGGCGGTGGTCGCGCACTGTGCCGGAATCATCGGAAGCCGGGCTTTCGGCCCTGCGTCAACTTCCAACGAAATCAAACCCTTATATCGCCCGCCGAGTGTAGCAGAATAAACAGCCGGATGACTGACCTCCCTCCCCAGCGGCCTGGCCGCAAGCCCACCCGGCCCGCCGGCCAGAAGCCGGCTCGGACGCTTCGCGCGGCCCAGGCCGCCAAGGCCGCCGCCCGCCCGCAAGCTTCCGGCGCGCGCGGCCCTGACGCGTCGTCTGCGAAACCTTCTGCCCGCCCGAGCCGCGAGACCGATCCACGCCGGACCGGACCCCGAGACCAGGGGCAGGTGCCGCGCCCGGGCCCTGCCACGCCTGCGGCCCGTCCCGCACCCGCGCCGTCGGCCTCTGTCGCCGAACCGGCCGCAGCTGCCGAACGCCCACTGGCGCGCAATCTCACCGTGTCCGAAGACCGGGAGGGGCAACGGCTGGACAACTTCCTGCTGGGCCAGCTGAAGGGCGCGCCGCGGAGCCTGATCTACAAACTGGTGCGTAGTGGCCAGGTACGGGTGAACGGTGGCCGCGCCAAGGCCGAACGCAAGCTGGAGATCGGCGACGAAGTGCGGCTGCCGCCGCTGCGGCTGCCGGAGGAGGGCGAGAAGACGGCACCGCCGGCCGCGTTCCTGGCCCGGATGGAGGCGGCGATCGTGTTCGAAGACGCCCGCCTGCTGGCGCTGAACAAGCCTTCCGGGGTCGCCAGCCACGGCGGCAGCGGAATCAGCTTTGGTGCGATCGAAACCCTGCGGGCGCTGCGGCCCGGCCAGACCCTGGAACTGGTGCACCGGCTCGACCGGGACACCTCCGGGTTGCTGATCGTGGCCAAGAAGCGTTCGGCGCTGACCGAGATACAGGCCCTGCTGCGCGAAGGCGACGGCGAGGAGGGGCGCGGCATCGCCAAGCGCTACCTGACCCTGTTGGTCGGCCGGATGCCCGATGGCGTGATGACCGTCGATGCGCCGCTGCACATCGGCCTGCGCCAGGGCGGCGAGCGCCATGTGCAGGTGAACCCGGAGGGCAAGCCCTCGCTCAGCCATTTCCGGGTATTGGAGCGCCGCGGGGGCCATTCCTATTGCGAGGTCCGCATCGAGACCGGCCGCACCCACCAGATCCGCGTGCATGCCCAGCACCTCGGCCATCCGGTCGCCGGCGACGACAAGTACGGCGAGGCCGAGGTCAACAAGCGCCTGCGCGATCAGGTCGGGCTGCGCCGGTTGTTCCTGCACGCGGCGTCGCTGGAGTTCGCGCTCGATGGCGGCAAGACGCCTTACGTGCTCAATGCGCCGCTGGCGCCGGAGCTGGCCGAGGCACTCGACCGGTTGGGATAACGGGCGGCGGCAACGGCGCGCAGGCTTGCTGCGCGCCGCGATTCACCACTTGAACAGCACCAGGCTGATCGCCAGCGTGGCCATGCCGCCGACCAGCCCGTAGACCGTTTCGTGGCCCTGCGCGTAGCGCTTGGCCGCCGGCAGCAATTCGTCCAGGGCCAGGAACACCATCACCCCGGCGATGACCCCGAACACCCCGCCGAACACCGCCTGCGACAGCACATTGGACAGCAGCGCGTAGCCGATGATCGCGCCGATCGGCTCGGCCAGGCCGGAGGCCAGGCTGGCGGCAAATGCGTAGCCCTTGTTGCCGGTGGCGAAATACACCGGGATCGCGATCGCGATGCCTTCGGGAATGTTGTGGATGGCGATGGCGAACGCCAGCGGCATGCCGACCGACGGACTTTCCAGGGTCGCGAAGAAGGTCGCCAGCCCTTCCGGAAAGTTGTGCGCGGTGATCGCCACCGCGGTGAGCAGGCCGACGCGCTTGATGTAGGCGCGGTTGTTCTCGCGGAACATCGGGTCGTCGGCACTCAGGCTCTGGTGCGGATTGGGCACCAGATGGTCGATGAGCAGGATCAGCAGCATGCCGGCCAGGAACGCCAGGGTGCCCCAGCTGTAGCCGCCGCGCTGGCCGTAGGCGATCGTGAAGGCGGCGATCGACTTGCCGAGGATCTCGGTCAACGACACATAGACCATCGCGCCGCCGGCGAAGGCAAGCCCGAAGGCCAACAGGCGGGGATTGGGGCGCCGCGAGAACACCACCATCAGGCTGCCCAATCCGGTGGCCAGTCCCGCGGCGAGGGTGACGGTGAGCGCGAGCCAGACGTCGGCGGAACTGGGGTTGATCTCGGGCATCGGCCAGGGTCGGGAGAGTCGGGAGAAGGAAGGGGGCAGGACGCTCGAACACGGTTCGAAGGTCAGGGGCCCGAGCATAGCCGCCGACCCGGTGCGAAGGAGTGCTCAATGGGGTGCTCAATGGTCGGCGGGCTAGGTTCGTCACTGAAACGGCACGCTTCGTCACATGTCGGTGCGGCAGGCCGGGCGATGCGGCCACACTGGGCACCTGTCCGCGAAAGGAAGGGTGGCATGGGGAACTGCAGAAGGCGTAGCGGGTTGGCCGCGCTGGTCGCGTGGTGGGCGGTGTCGCCGTTGTCGGCCGCGCCCGGCGATTGGTCCAGCTATGCCGGCGCGCCCGGCGGCGGACAACACTCGGTGCTGGCCCAGATCACCCCGGACAACGTGCACCGGCTGCGCATCGCCTGGTCGTTCCGCACCGGTGAGCTCGGGGTCGGGTTGGCGGACCCGGAGCGTCGCCGCTTCGAGGCCAATCCGTTGGTGGTGGACGGCCGCATGTACCTCACCACCGGCACCGGCATCGCCTTCGCGCTGGATGCCGCCAGCGGCCGCGAACTGTGGTCGTACGATGCGCGGGTCGCCCGTGACAAGCAGTACAGCGATCCCGCATCGCGCGGTGTGAGCTTCTGGCGTGACGGGCAGGCAGCGGTGAACGCGCCATGCCGCGACCGCATCGTGTTCGGCACCCTGGACGCGCGGCTGATCGCAGTAGATGCCGCTGACGGCAAGCCTTGCGCCGCGTTCGGCAGCGGCGGTGCGGTCGATCTGACGGTGGGCATCACCCGCCACGACGAGCCGGACAGTCGTTGGCGCAACTACGCGGTGACCTCGCCGCCGGCGGTCGCTGGCGATGTGCTGGTCGTCGGCAGTTCGGTGGGCGACAACCGCGCGCATGCGCTGGAGCAGGGCATCGTGCGCGGCATCGATGCGCGCAGCGGTCGCGAACTTTGGCGGTGGGATCCGGTGCCGCGCGATCCGGCGCGCGCCGCCGCCAGCGGCTGGCAGCCGGAACAGGCCGCCACCGTCGGCGCGGCCAATGCCTGGGCACCGCTGTCGGTGGACGTCGCCCGTGGGCTGGTGTTCGTGCCGACCGGCTCGGCCAGTCCGGATTATTACGGCGGCGAACGGTTGGGCGACAACCGCGATGCGAATTCGCTGGTGGCGTTGGACCTGCATAGCGGCCGCCGGGTATGGGCGCAGCAGCTGGTGCATCACGACCTGTGGGATTACGACCTCGCCTCGCAGCCCGCGTTGGCCACCCTCGAGACCGCGCAGGGGCCGCACGAAGTGGTGCTGCAGGCGACCAAGACCGGCTTCCTGTTCGCTTTCGATCGCGACGATGGCCACCCGGTGTTCCCGATCAGCGAAGTGCCGGTGCCGGCTTCGGACGTGCCCGGCGAACAGGCGGCCGCGACCCAGCCGATGCCCGAGCCGGCGTTGCGCCTGGCGCGGCTGGCGCCGGTCACACCCGCCGATGCGTGGGGGCCGACGCCCGGCGCGCGCCACGAATGCGAGCGGCTGATCGCGGGCTTGCGCTCGGAAGGTATTTTCACCCCGCCCAGCGTACGCGGGACGATCGCATCGCCCGGCTGGGCCGGTGGCGTGAACTGGGGCGGCATCGCGGTCGACCCGCAACGCCAGCTCGCGATCCTGCCGGTGACCGATCTGCCGATGCAGGTCGCGTTGATTCCGCGCGCGCAGTTCGATTGGGCGGACAAGGCCAAGCATCCGCAGCAGGAGTTCAACAGCATGGAAGGCACGCCCTACGGCATGCGCCGCGGCGTGTTGGCCACGGCCAAGGGCACGCCGTGCCTCAGGCCACCGTGGGGACGGCTGGTGGCGGTCGATCTGCGCAGCCGCACGGTGGCGTGGGAGCGGCCGCTGGGGACGCTGGAAGAAGAACTGCCGTGGTTGCCGCTGGACGTGGGGATGCCCGTGCTGGGCGGCGCGGTCACCACCGCCGGAGGCGTGACCTTCGTCGGCGCGTCAGCCGATGCGCGCCTGCGCGCGCTGGACAGCGCGACCGGCACGACCCTGTGGGATGCCAAGCTGCCAGCCGGCGGCCAGGCGACGCCGTCGGTCTACGCGGTGGCCGGCAAGCAATACGTAGTCATCGCCGCCGGTGGCCGCGAAGGGCTGGGGCCGATGGGTGACTATGTCATCGCCTACACGCTGGACGGCGAGGGCGAGGAGGTCGTGTTCCAGCACGGAGTCGGAGCGCGGATGGCGATCGTGGCCGCCGCGGGGCTGAGCGTGCTGGCCGCATGCCTGGCCTCGCTGGCCTGGGCGCGGCGGCGTTGGCGCGCCAGGCCAGCCAGGCGCGGCTGAGGCTCATCTATCGCCAGCGCGTGCACATGGAGCAGGCCCGGCCGGAGCCGGGCTTGGGTGCAACCGAGACTCGAAATCCCTCAGCCGCCGCGGCGGGCGCGCTCTTCGATCGCGAAGCATTCGTCGGGCTTGGGCTGCGGCGGATTGAACGCGACCGGCACCTGGATGGTCAGCGGCACCGGTTGGCCGTTGCGCGTGGCCGGCCGGAACTTCCAGCCGTGCACGGCCTGCTGCGCGGATTCGTCCAGCGCCGGCTGGCCGCTGCTGGTGACCAGCAGCACTTCGGTGGGCGTGCCCTCGGTGCCGACCGTCACCTTCAGCACGGTGGTGCCGCCGGCGCCGGCGCAGGCCAGCTCCACCGGGTAGACCGGTGGCGGGGTGTGGATGGCGGCCAGTTCGGTCGGCGCCACCGCCGGCGCGCTCGGTTCTTGTTTGCCGCAACCGGAAAGTGCGAGCAGCCCCAGTGCGGGCCACAGGATTCGGCGTGCAGGGTTCATGTCAGACTCCCGGTTCGGTGAGGGCGGAGGCTTTGGCGGCACAGATGAAGTCGTTCTCGCTCAGGCCGCCGACGTCGTGGGTGGAAAAGCGGACTACCGCACGGTTGTAGTGCACGCCAAGGTCCGGGTGGTGGTCTTCCTGGTGGGCGATCCATGCCAACGCGTTCACGAAGGCCATGGTCTGGTAGTAGTTCTTGAACTGAAACGTGCGGGTCAGGGCCAGGCCGGCTTCGGCCAGCTCCCAGCCCGGCACCTGCGGCAGCAGCTCGGCCAGGCGGGCCTCGCCCAGCTTGTGCTCGATGCCTTTGCGCGGTATGCAGCGGGCGTGCTGGAGGGGAATCAGGTCGGTCATGGGGGCGTCCTCACAAGGCGGTCATGGCGGCGCGGGAAGATCAGGCTGTTCCACGAGCGGCGATCGATACGGGGCTAGAATAACCGCATGATCCAGATATCCGAGAAAGCGCAGTCCTACTTCCAACGGCTGATCGAGCGCGAGGCGGTGCCCGGCATGGGCGTGCGCCTGAGCGCGGTCGAGCCGGGCACACCGCGTGCCGATGCGCGGCTGGAGTTCGCCGAGCCGGCGGACCTGGCCGGCGATGAGTGGGCCATCGACTGCGAGGGCTTCACCCTGTACGTCGGCGCCGACAGTGTGCAATGGCTGGACGGGGCGGAAATCGACTACGTCACCCAGGCCACCGGCAACCAGCAACTGACCATCAAGGCGCCGAAGATCAAGGGCGAGGCGCCCGGCGACGCGGCGTCGTTGGTCGAGCGCGTGCGTTGGGTGGTGGAAAACGAAATCAATCCCCAGCTGGCCTCGCATGGCGGCCGCGTCGCTGTGCAGGAAGTGTCCGGCGATGGGGTGGTGCTGCTGCGCTTCGGCGGTGGCTGCCACGGCTGCGGGATGGCGGATGTGACGCTCAAGCAGGGGATCGAGAAGACCTTGATGGGCCGGGTACCAGGGGTGACGGCGGTGCGCGATGCGACCGACCACGCCACCGGCGATGCGCCTTATATTCCACGCGACGCCGCCTGACCTCCCGCGCCGGTGACGAAAGCCGCCGACCTCATCGAAGCACTGCTGGCACGCAAGCCGGGACGGCCCGTTCTGGATCGTCGCAGTGGCTTGCCCTACGCGTGGGGTCATTGGGTCCGTAGCCGCGATGTCGTGGCGGACCTGGCCTATGCCGCCCCCGAGCTGGTCGAAGTGGCCGCGCAACGGCCCTCGCGCCGCGTGGCCGGCGTATTGCCCACACTGACGCCGCTGCAGGCGTTCCGTCGCCTGTGGTGGCAGCAATGGGATCCGCGGCCGCGCGACGAGCGGCCCTACCACTGGCTGGCCGTGCTCGGCAGCTTGCTGATCCATGTGCTGTTCCTGCTGCTGCTGATCTGGGTGGCGGTGGTGCGCTGGGGACGGCCGCCCGAGCCGGCGGGCGAGGAAGGGCGCGTGCGGCTCGAGATGATCGGGCGCGGCTCTCCGGATCAGGCCGGCGGCGGACCGGGCGAGCCAGATGCCGGTGCCGCGGCCAATGCCCCGGCCGCCCAACCGGCGCAAGCGAGCGCCGAGCCGCCGCGTCCTGCACCGCCCAAGGCGCGCAAGGCCACTGCCGCACCGGCGACTGCGCCTGCGAATGAAGCGAGTGCCGCCGAGCCGGTGCCGCCGCCGGTACAGGCGCCACCGATGACGGTGCCGACGCCGCAGGTCGCCGAACCGGTGATCGCCAGCCAGCCGCTGCAGGTCACCGAAACCACCGTACAGACGCACGAATTCGTGGTGCCGCCGACGCGTCCGCTGGAAGTGCGGGCGCCGACCCCGCGCGACGTAGCGACGCCGCAAGTGCAGGTGATCGAGCGCCAGGTGGAAGTCGTCCAGCAACCGCAGTTGAGCGCCCCCCGCGTGCGCGAAGTGGACACGCCGGCCCTGCCATCGCGTGAGCCGACGGTACGCGAACGCGAAGTCGCCGCCATCGATGCACCGGCGATCGACGTGCCGATGCCGCAGACGCGCGAACTGCAGGTCACTTCGCGAACGCCGGAAGTGCAAGTGCGCCAGATCGAAGTGCCCAGCGCGGTCGAAGCGCCGGTAACAGCCGCCGCACCCGCGTCGACGACAGCGTCGGCGGCTGAACCCTCGCAAGCACCGCCTTCGGCCGCTACTGCCGCGCAATCGGCGCCGTCGCCGGCCGCGAACGCGGCGGCGGCATCCTCGACGAATCCGGCCACCGGCACGGCCAATGCGAGCACAACCGCGCCCCGCAACGAAGGCATGGGCAACAATCAGCGCACGGCGGGCAATCCCGCCGCCACCGCTGGCAGCGGACCGCGTGCGGCCGATCGCCAGGGTGGTTGGGAGACCAGCAAGCGCGGCGACGACTGGAGTACCGGGCAACAGAACCGCGCCGGCGACGCGACTGCGCAGGGCGGCCAGGGCCAGGGACTGTTCAATGCCGACGGCAGCGTGCGCGTGCCCGGCGAAACGGGCGCTGCAGCCGAGCGCGGCGCGCCGGGCGGCGACAGCGATCATTGGACCCGCGAACGCATCGCCAGTTCGGGCACCTGGCTGAAGCGTCCGCCCTACGATTACGAACCGACCTCGTTCGACCAGTACTGGGTGCCGAGCGAATCGCTGCTCGCCGAGTGGGTCCGCAACGGCGTGAAGAAGATCGAGATCCCGATCCCCGGCACCAATACCAAGATTTCCTGCGTGGTGTCCCTGCTGCAGTTCGGCGGCGGGTGCGGGCTGCGCGACCCCAACCAGAACGACCAGCCCGCCCAAGCGCGCCCCCCGCCGGACATCCCGTTCAAGAAGGACCTGCAGGAAGCCAACGGCAGCGTTCGCTGATCGCGGCGCTTCCCGCTTCGCGGGCAGCGTCCGCCAAGTTTGCTGGGCAAACTTCGGGCCCCGGGCCGCGAAGCGGACATGCCTACCTGCCCGGGCTCGGCCGCTTGGTCAACTTGCGCTGCAACGAGCGCCGATGCATGCCGAGCAGGCGTGCGGCGGCGGAGATGTTGCCGCCGGTCTCGTGCAGGGCCTGCTGGATGTGTTCCCACTGCAGGCGGCTGATCGGCGTCATCAGGTCCGCGGCGCTGTCCTCGACGTCGGCCTCGTCCGGCTCTTCGTCGTCCTCGCCGAGCGCGCGCATGATCGTCGGCACGTTCGCCGGCTTGGGCAGGTAATCGTCGGCGCCGAGCTTGATCGCCTCCACTGCGGTAGCGATGCTCGCGTAGCCGGTCACCAGCAGGATGCGCATGTCGGCGCGGATCTCGCGCAGCGGCTGGATCATCGCCAGGCCCGATTCCTGGCCGAGCTTGAGGTCGATCAGGGCGAAGTCCGGCCGCGCCTCGCGGGCCAGCGCCAACGCTTCGGTGCTGTTGCCGGCGATCAGGGTTTCCACGCCGCGCCGCGCCAGGCTGCGCTGCAGCGTGCGCAGGTACAGCGCGTCGTCATCGACCAGCAGGCCGCGCCGGGAGGGGGTGTTCATGGCGATACTCCGAAGTCGGAGGAGAGCAGGCGTTGGTTCACGGGCAGCGACATCAAGGCGTTCTCGAGGGCGCGCGGCAGTCAGGCCGCATGCAAGGGATCGTCGGCCACTGGCAGCGGCAGGCGGAAGCCCACTCTAGTACCGGTGCCCGGCGCCGGCTGCATCCACAGCTCGCCGGCCAGTCGTTCGACGGTCGCGTGCGAGAGCGCCAGCCCGACCCCCATGCCGCGCGGTTTGCCGCTGTCGAACAGGGTACCGGGCAAGGTCGCCTTGGCCGTATCGAAGCCGGCGCCGTAGTCGCGAACCTCGCCGATCAGCTGGCCGTCGCGCACGCGCAGTTCCAGGTCCACGCGCGCGCGCCCGGTGCGCTCGCCGGCGTCGGCGGCGTTGTTCAGCAGGACCATCAGCAGATGGCCGACGCCCGGTTCCAGGCGCAGCCGCATCGGCGCATCCAGGTTGCGGTTGAGCTGCATCGACGGCCGCACCAGTCGCCATTGCTCCAGCACCTCCTGCACGCTGACCGCCTCCTGCGCGGCGCTACCATCGGCCGGCGCCGCCAGCGCCAGCACGCGCTCGTGGCAGAGCACCAGCAGCCCGCGCAGGGTGTCCAGGTCCTCGCGCAGCTCCGGCTGGGTCGACTGCTCGGCGACGTCGTCGACCAGCAAGGTCATCGTGGCCAGCGGCGTATTGAGTTCGTGCGCCACCGACGCGGCGTGGGTGGCCAGGGCGACGATGCCCTCGTTGCGGGCGAAGCGTTCGCGCAGCATCGACAGTTCGCGCTCGCGTTCGCGCATCTGCAGGGCCAGCCGCGTCGAGAACACCAGCACCACCACCGAGGACAACAGGAAATTGGCGGCCATGCCCCAGGTGTGCAGCAACAGCGGATCGAAGCACCCGCTCGGCAGCGGCTGGCCGAACGCGGCGCTGAGCGCATAGCCGAATACGCAGGCCGCCGCGACCGCCAGGCCCCAGGCCAGCGGCAGCGCCAGCGCCGCCAGCGCGATCAGGATCAGGAACAACGAGCCGAACGGATTGGCGATGCCGCCGCTCCAGCCGACCATCCAGGTCAGCACCGCGACGTCGACCAGGATGTGGCCGAAGGCGGTGGCCGAACCGATCGGCGCCTCGCGCGCCACCCGCAGCTGTGCGTACAGGTTGAACAGGGCCAGCGCGGCGACCCCGCCCCATAGCGGCGGCTGCGGCAGGTCCAGCCCCATCAGCCGGGTGGCTACCAGAATGGTCGCCGCCTGGCCGGCGGTGGCCAGCCAGCGCAGGCTGCACAGGGTGCGCGGGAAAGAGGCGTCGGGTCCGTGGTCCATCGGGCGCCATGCTATGCGCTCGCGGGCGGTCTTGCTTGCGACAGGGCGCGACTGCGACAGTCTGTCGCAGCGCTCGGTAAGTTGCGGCAGGCCGGCAGCGAGCGCGTCGGCGGGGCGGAGACTCGGGGTCACCCCCGGTTTCGCCCGTAACCCGGGTAGGCGTTCTAAAATGCGGCCATGCATGACGCCGTGACCCGACCGACTCCGCCCGCCGACACCGGCGCCTGGCCCCGCCGCCTCACCCAGCCGGTCCGCATCGGCCCGGTCACCGTCGGCGGCGGCAAGCCGGTGGTGGTGCAATCGATGACCAACACCGACACCGCCGACATCGCCGGCAGCGTCAAGCAGGTCGCCGAGTTGTGGCGCGCCGGCTCGGAAATGGTGCGCCTGACCGTCAACAATCCCGAATCGGCCGCGGCGATCCCGCGCATCGTCGACAAGCTGGCGATGATGGGTATCGAAGTGCCACTGATCGGCGATTTCCATTACAACGGCCACCAATTGCTGGCGGCCGAGCCGGCCTGCGCCGAGGCGCTGGCCAAGTACCGGATCAACCCCGGCAACGTCGGCTTCGGCAAGAAGAAGGACCTGCAGTTCGCCCAGCTCATCGAGTTCGCGATCCGCTACGGCAAGCCGGTACGCATCGGCGCCAACTGGGGCTCGCTGGACCAGTCGCTGGCCGCGCAACTGATGGACGAGAACTCGCGCCGCGAGCAGCCGTGGGATGCCGGCCGCGTACTGCGCGAGGCACTGATCCGCTCGGCGGTCGATTCGGCCGAGCGCGCCGTCGAACTGGGCCTGGGGCGCGACCGCATCGTGTTGTCGGCCAAGGTCTCCGGCGTGCAGGAGCTGATCGCGGTGTATCGCGATTTGTCCGCGCGCAGCGAGTTTGCCTTGCACCTGGGCCTGACCGAAGCCGGCATCGGCAGCAAGGGCATCGTCGCGTCCTCGGCGGCGCTGGCGGTGCTGCTGCAGGAAGGGATCGGCGACACCATCCGCATTTCGCTCACGCCCGAACCGGGCCAGTCGCGCACCCAGGAAGTGATCGTCGCCCAGGAGCTGCTGCAGACCACCGGCCAGCGCGCCTTCACCCCGCTGGTCACGGCCTGCCCGGGTTGCGGCCGCACGACGTCGGAGTTCTTCCAGGAATTGGCCAAGGTCGTGCAGAACCACGTCCGCGCGAAGATGCCGGAGTGGAAGATCAGCCATCCGGGCGCGGAGAACATGACCCTGGCGGTGATGGGCTGCGTGGTCAACGGGCCGGGCGAGTCGCGCCACGCCAACATCGGCATCTCGCTGCCGGGCACCGGCGAGGCGCCGTCGGCGCCGGTGTTCGTCGATGGCGAGAAGAAGGTGACGCTGCGCGGCGAGCACATCGCCCAGGAGTTCGTCGCGCTCATCGACGAGTACGTCGAAGACCACTATAGCCGTGTCACCGGCTGAAGGCCGGCGCGGGCGCGATGCTGCGGCTGGGAGCCCGTCCGGCTTCCGGCATTGGCTGGGCAGCCGCCTGTGGCGCATCGGCCTGTTGTTCGCCGGCGTGCTGTTGCCGCTGGGCGTGTTCGCCGAGCTGGCCGAGGATGTCCATGAGCTGGAGGCGTTCTATTTCGACGCACCGCTGCTGTGGCGGATGCGCGGCTGGGCCACGCCGGCGCTGGACCAATGGTTCGTCCTGGTCTCCAAGCTCGGCTACCAGTGGGGCCTGATCCCGGCCGACACGCTGATCGTGCTGGTGCTGTTGGCGCTGCGGCGCTGGCGCGAGGCGACCTTCGCATTCCTGGCCTTCGTCGGTTCGGCGCTGCTCAATCTCGGTGCCAAGCAGTTCTTCCAGCGCGACCGGCCCAGTCTGTGGGAATCGGTCGCGCCGGAGAGCACCTTCAGTTTCCCCAGTGGCCACGCGATGGGCTCGATGACCCTGGCCGCGGTGCTCGTCGCACTGGCCTGGCGGACGCGCTGGCGTTGGCCGGTGACGCTGGCGGCGGTGGTTTTCGTGGTGCTGGTCGGCACGGCGCGGGTCTACCTGGGCGTGCATTACCCCTCCGACATCCTGGCCGGCTGGTGCGCGGCACTGGCCTGGGTGGTGGGGCTGTACCTGCTGTGTTTCCGCCGCCATCACCGGCCGTGGCGGCAGCGCGGACAGCACCCTCCGGCTGGCTGAGCGCGGCTGCGCGCGAGTGCGTGTGTCCGCAGGCTTGGTAGGAGCGAGGGGTAGGCAGGTGCAGCGCAGGCGCAGGCGCAGGGCAATCGCGCCAGATTTGCGGGGCGGCCCGCCACGGCAGCTCAGCGATCTCCACGCAACTTATTGATTTGATGGGTAGGCGCGCCGGTGCGTGAAGGCTCAGGCCGGTTAGCCGGCTTGACCTCGCTGGCGAAATCGCCACGCTTTGCCCATTCGTTGCCCGGAGAGCCGCGTGCGCATTGCCATCCTCGCCTATGACGGTTGCATGGGCGCCGAAGTCCTCGGGCTGTCCGACGTCCTGCTGGTCGCCAACCGCATCCAGGCCTACCGGACACCGGACCAGGCGCCGCCGTTCTCGGTGTCGATCATCGGTGCGCGCGAAGGCACGATACGCCTGGCCGGCGGTACCCAACTGTCGGTGCAGGCGCCCGGCCCCTACGACCTGCTGGTGGTGCCGGCGTTCGACTTCAGTGCCGATGCGCCGGTGGAACAGACCTTGCGCCGGCTGCAGGCCGAGAAGGCCTTGATCGCCGAGGCGGCCCGGCACCGGGCGGTGGCTTCGATCTGCATCGGCAGCCTGCTGCTGGCCGACGCCGGTGTGCTCGATGGCCGTCGCGCGACTACGTCCTGGGCGTTCGCCGAGCAGATGGCCGCGCTGTATCCCAAGATCGAGATCGTGCGCGAGGCCATGCTGGTGCGCGATGGTTGCATCGTCACCTCCGGCGCGTTCACCGCGTTCGGCGACCTGGCCTTGCAGCTGATCCGCGACCGCGCCGGCGCCAGCCTCGCGCGCGCGGTCGGGCGCTTCAGCCTGATCGATGGCGGCCGCGACAGCCAGGCGCCCTACCTGGATCGTCGCCTGGCGAGCAAGCGCCACGAATCGTTTTCGCGCGCGGTGGCGGAGTGGTTCGAGCCGCGGCTGGCCGAGCGCTACAACCTCGGCGAACTGGCGCGCGCCTTCCACCTTTCCAGTCGCACCCTGTTGCGCCGCTTCAATGCCGAGACCGGTCGCACGCCGCTGGAAATGTTGCAGGACCTGCGCGTGGAACGGGCCCGGCGACTGCTGGAAGCCACCGACCTGAGCGTGGCCCAGGTCGCCGAGCAGATCGGCTATCTGGACGTGGCCACGTTCTCGCGGCTGTTTGCGCGCAAGACCCAACTGACCCCGGCCGCGTTCCGCCGCAAGTTCCAGCCCAGCGACGCCAAGCTGTTCTAAGGCGCGACTCGACTGGCGGGATCGCCGTCCTAACTGTCGATCGCGCCTGCTTACCCGGCCCGCCCGCGTCGCTAGCCTTGCCGGGTTCCATCGCGGAACGCCGTCGCGCACCAAGACCCGGTCCACGCGATGGTCTTCAACGTGGCAAGGAGACGGATCATGTCGTCGCAAGTGCAGGCAGGAACAACGAATGCGCCATCACGCGGCGCGGCTCGGCAGCCACACGCGGAGGTCGCCGCGCAGGGGCTGCGGCTCGGCATGCGCGTGTTGTCGGCGATCAGTCCCGGGCTGGCGGCGCGGGCCATGGACCAGCTGTGGTTCCGTGCGCCGCGAACGCACCCACCGGCCGAAGCGCAGGCTTGCCTGGACCATGGCCGTCGCTCGACCTTCCTTGTCGACGGCCACCGCGTGGTTGCCTGGGAATGGGGCGAGGCAGGCCCCTGCGTGTTGCTGATGCACGGCTGGGGCGGCCACGCCGGCCAGTTGCATGCGTTCGTGGCGCCGCTGCTGGCCGCCGGGCTGCGCGTCGTCGCCTTCGATGCGCCGGCACACGGCGCCTCCGGCGCCAGCCGCCATGGCCGCCATCGGGTCACCTTCTTCGAGTTCGCCGCCGCGTTGCAGGCGCTGACGCGGCAGGTCGGGCCGCTCGCCGGTGTCGTCGCCCACTCCGGCGGTTGCACCGCGGTCGCGCTGGCCATGCGCCAAGGCTGGCGCGCGCCGCAACGGATGGTGTTCGTCGCCCCGTTCTGCGAGCCGGTGGCGGCCATCGACGGATTCGCGCGCCAGCTCGGCGTCGCTGGCGAGGTGGTGCAGCGCTTCCGCACGCGTGTCGCGCAATGGCTGGGCATCGCCTGGAGCGAGCTGGATATCGCGGGCCTGCCCGAGGATCTCAGGCGCGGGCCGCTGCTGGTCCTGCACGACCGCGGCGATCGCGAAGTGCCGATCGCGCAATCACAGCGCCTGGTCGACGCTTGGCGCGGCGCGCGGTTGGTCGAGACGGCGGGCGCCGGGCATCGCCGGATATTGGCGCAGGCCCAGGTCGTGGAAGCGGGTGTCGCCTTCCTGGCCGCGGGCGGTTCGGCGCTGGCGACGGAGTCGGACTACTGGTCGGACTATCTGCCGGCCGACTCGCGCGCGGACCTGGACCTGGCCTATGAAGCGACCGATCGCTTCTGGCAGCGCGCAGCGGGTTGAGCCTCCGCAGCGAGCGTCAACCCAGGCTGTGCAGTGCCGCCGCCTCGGCGTGCAGCCAGGCGGTGTCCAGCAACGGCACCGCCGCGTCATCAGCGCCGATGAGCAGGGCGATCTCGGTGCAGCCCAGCACGATGGCTTCGGCGCCGTCGGCCACCAGGCCGGCGATGACGTCGCGATACGCCTGCCGCGACGCATCGCGCAGCACGCCCTGGCACAGTTCCTCGTAGATGATGCGATGCACCTGCTCGCGCGCGGGCGCGTCCGGCACCAGCACCTCGAAGCCGCGCTTGCGCAGCCGCTCGCGATAGAAATCCTGCTCCATCGTGAAGCGCGTGCCGAGCAGGCCGACCCGACGGACCCCCAGCGTGGTCAACGCATCGGCGGTGGGATCGGCGATATGCAGCAGCGGCAACGGCGTGGCGGCTTCGATGGCAGCGGCGACTTTGTGCATCGTATTGGTGCACAGCACGATCATCTCGGCGCCGCCGACGTACAACGCGCGTGCAGCTTCGGCCAGTGCGATGCCGGCGCCTTCCCAGTCGCCCTGGCGCTGCATGCGTTCGATGGTCGCGAAGTCGACGCTATACAGCAGCAGCCGCGCCGAATGCAGGCCGCCGCATTCGCGCCGCACCACCTCGTTGATATGGCGGTAATAGGGCAGGGTCGATTCCCAGCTCATGCCGCCGATCAGGCCGATCAGCCGGCGCGGATGGCGCGACGTGGAGATGGGGGTGTTCATGCCGCCAATGTAGTCCCTTCGGCAGCCATCAGGTGGCCGGTCCCCGCACCGGCACCAGCGCTTGGCTCACTCGCCCGGCTTGGCGCCTTCCACCGGTGCGTGGGTGGCCGCGCGGCGTGCCAGCACGGCCTCGCGGTGGGCGATGTAGACATTGGCGGCGATGATGATGCCAGCACCGATGACGGTGCTGCGGCCCGGCCGTTCGGCGAACAACCACCAGCCCAGCAGGGCAACCAGCGGCAACTGCATGAAACTGATCGGCTGCAGCGCCGAGACCTCGCCCAACTTCAGCGCGCGGGTCCAGAACAACTGCCCGGCGGTGCCGAATATGCCGGTGGCGACCAGCCAGACCCAGGCGATGCCCTGCGGCCACTGCCACTGAGGCAGCGCGGTGAGCAACGACATTGGCACCCAGAATGCGTAGGTGAAGAACACCACGGTGTCCGGCGGATCGGTGCGCGAAAGCTGCTTGATCTGGATCGCCACCACCGCGCTGATCATCGCCGCGGCCAGCGCGACCAGCAGGCCCGGGCTGAAATCGGCCGAGCCCGGCCGCAGGATGATCAGTACGCCGACGAAGCCGGCCGCCACCGCGGCCCAGCGCCGTGCGCGGACTTTCTCGCCCAGCCAGACCACCGCCAGCACGGTGACGAACAGCGGCGTCGAATACGACAGCGAGATCGCCTGCGACAGCGGCAGGTGGCCGATCGCCCAGAACCCGCACAGCATCGAGGCCAGGCCGATCACGGTGCGCACCAGGTACAGGCGCAGGTGCTGGGTCCTCGGCCACGGCTGGCCACTGGCCAGCAGCAGCGGCAGCAGCGCCAGCAGGCCGAAGAAGTTGCGGAAGAAGGCGATCTCGCTGGTCGGCACGTGCCGCGAGGCATAGCGGATCGCGATCGCCATCAGGCCGAACGAGAAGGTGCTCACCAGCATCAGCCCGGCCGCGCGCAGCGGCGCGAAGCCGGTGGATGGGGCCGCCGATGTCACCAGGTGGCCCCGACCAGTCGCGGTTCCGGCTCGATCACCACCGCGAAGCGCTCGCGCACCGAATCGGCAATGTCGCGCGCCAGCTGCAGCAGTTGTGCACCGCTGGCGTTGCCATGATTGACCAGCACCAGCGCATGCGTGGCCGACACACCGGCGTCGCCTTCGCGCGCGCCTTTCCAGCCGCATTGCTCGATCAGCCAGGCCGCCGAGACCTTGGCCTGGTCGTCGCGCTCGCCGGGGAAGACTGGCAGGTCGGGCCATTCGTGCCGCAGTACGTCGACCTGTTCGCGCGGCAGCTGCGGGTTCTTGAAGAAGCTGCCGGCATTGCCGAGCACGGCCGGGTCGGGCAGCTTGCGGCGGCGGATCGCGATCACCGCCTCGGCGACGTCGCGCGCCTCCGGCGTGGCCACGCCCATCGCGACGAGTTCCTCGCGGATGCCGGCATAGTCCAGGCGCAATTCATGCAGCAGCGGCAGCCGGAACTCGACCGCGGTGATCAGCCAGCGCTCCGGTTCGTGCTTGAACACGCTGTCGCGATAGCCGAATCCGCACTCGGCCGGCTCCAGCCGGCGCCATTGCGATTGCGCCCGGTCCCAGGCCTCGACGACATGGATGAACTCGCCGACCTGGGTGCCGTAGGCGCCGATGTTCTGGATCGGCGCCGCACCGACGGTGCCGGGGATCAGCGCCAGATTCTCCAGCCCGGACAGGCCCTGTTCCAGCGACCACATCACCAATCCGTGCCAGGGCGTTCCCGCACCGGCGCGCACGATCGCATGGTCGGCGTGGTGAGCCAGCACCGTGATGTCGGCGTTGTCCAGGCTCAGCACGCAGCCGTCGGGGTCACCGGCCAGCAGCACGTTGCTGCCGCTGCCCAGCACCAGCAGCGGTTGGCCGGCGAGCGCGGGCAGCGCCAGCGCCTCGGGCAGCGCGGCGCTGTCGTGCAGGCGCAGCAACCAGGGTGCCTTGGCCTCGACGTGGAACGTGTTCAATGCATGCAGCGAGGCGTTTTCGCTCAGCGTCCAGGCAGTGCTCATATCGCCGCGACTGCCCCGCGGCTGGGCGCTTCGCGGCGGCGGCGGATCGCTTCCACGCATTCGCCGACCAGCGGCGGCCCGCGGAACACCAGGCCGCTGTAGAACTGCACCAGGCTGGCCCCGGCCGCCATCTTGGCCACCGCGTCGGCACCGCTGCCGATGCCGCCGACGCCGATCAGCGGGATCGACTCGGGCAGGCGCGCACGCAAGCGGCGCAGCACCAGGGTGGACTGGCCCAGCAGCGGCGCGCCCGACAACCCGCCGGCCTCGGCGGCCAGGCGATGGCTTTCCACCAGCGGCCGGGCGATCGTGGTGTTGGTCGCGATCACCCCGTCCACGCCCAGGTCCGACAGCACGCGCGCGGCTGCGTCGATATCGCGATCGCTCAGGTCCGGCGCCACTTTCACCAGCATCGGCACGCGCTTGCCATGGCGGCTGGCGAGCTGTTCCTGGGTGTCGCGCAGCTCGCCGATCAGCTGCCGCAGCGCCTGCTCTTCCTGCAGCTCGCGCAGGCCGGCGGTGTTGGGCGAGGAAATGTTGACGGTGATGTAGTCGGCCAGCGCATAGACCCGCTCCATGCAGAAGCGATAGTCGTCAGCGGCCGACTCGTTGGGCGTGTCCTTGTTCTTGCCGATGTTGATGCCGAGCACACCGCCGCGGCGGCGGGCGCGCTCGACATTGCGCACCAAGACATCGACACCGAGGTTGTTGAAACCCATGCGATTGATGATCGCGTTGTGCTCGGGCAAGCGGAACAGGCGCGGCCGCGGATTGCCGACCTGCGGCCGCGGGGTCACCGTGCCGATTTCCACCGAGCCGAAACCCAGCGCCAGCAGCGCATCGATGTGCTCGCCGTTCTTGTCCAGGCCAGCCGCCAGGCCGACCGGATTCGGGAAATCCAGGCCAAACACGCGGGTCGGCAGCGGCGTCGGGTGCCGACCGAGCAGCGCGGAAGTGCCGCTACGGTAGGCGGCTTCGATCGCACGCAGGCCCAGGCCGTGGGCACGCTCGGCATCGAAGGCGAACAGGAAGGGGCGGGCGAGGGAATACATGCGTCAGCTCAGGGTTCCTGCGAAGGCACGGGTCAGATAGGCGAACTCGACATGGCCGTCGCTCGCGTGGCGATCGAAGATCGCGCGCAGCGCCTCCAGCATCGGCGCATGCCGCGGATGGCCTTCGGCCGGGGCGTAGGAAGAAGACAGCAGGCGCCCGCGCAACGCCTGGAAATCCATGCGCTGCACATTCGGGAAACTGGCCGCGGCGACGAAGCCTTGGCCGTACCAGGCGCGCATCGTGGCGTCGTCCTGGTAGCGCTCGGCGACCGCCTGGTAGTCGGTGCCGTATTCCAGCAACAGGTTCTCGTAGTCGGCCAGGAACGCAGTGGCCTCAAGCAGGCGCGAGTTCCAGAACACCACGGCCAGCCCACCGGGGCGCAGGATGCGCGCCCATTCGCCGCGCACCGCCTCGGTGTCGAACCAATGGAAGGCCTGTGCGGCGGTAACCAGGTCCACGCTGGCATCGGCCAACGTGGTGGCCTCGGCCGAGCCATCGACGGCGCTGAAGCCCGGCTGGTCGCCCAGCCACTGCTCGGCGGCCGCGCGCATCGCGTTGTTGGGCTCCACCGCGATCACCGGATGGCCGGCCTGCAGGAACAACTTCGAGGAAATGCCGGTGCCGGCGCCGATGTCGGCCACTTGCGCCGACGGCGCAACGCCCAGCTCGCCGTGCAGCCATTCGATCAACTGCGGGGGATAGCCGGGGCGGTAGCGCACATAGTCGGCAACCCGGTTGCTGAAGCGTTGTTGCGAAGACAGGCTCATGGCATCACGACGATACATGGGCCAGCCACGCCAGCCCGCCAAAGAACAGGAACAGGACCAGTACGCCCAGCACCCACAGCGCCACGCTCAGCCAGCCCAGGATCAGGCCGGCCAGGGCCAGCCCGTCGCCTTCCAGGCGAGCGGGCTCGCGGCGGATCTCGGCGCGGGCCATGTGGCCAGTGAAGATCGCCACGATGCTGCCGACGAAGGGCAGCACGAACCAGCCCAGGATGCCGAAGATCAGGCTGACGATGGCCAGGGTGCTGGTCTGGCGGACGCTGCTCATGGGGACGGTTCCCTCCAGGGGGCGCGAGCGGTCGGGGCCGGCGGGATGTCCACCGATTATCCAGCATCGCCGCGCTGATCGCACGCCGGCGCGTGCGCTGGCACGTAATCCTGGCGCCCAGTCCTGGCGCCGGCTCATGGCATGCGCGCCGGCGCCGGCGAACCCGCGCGTCAGTCGCCCGGCGCCGATCGCGCAGGGCGGCTGGCTAGGCCGTGCTTACAGGTCGAACTTGATGCCCTGGGCCAGCGGCAGCGAGTCGGAGTAGTTGATGGTGTTGGTCTGGCGGCGCATGTAGACCTTCCACGCATCCGAGCCGGACTCGCGGCCGCCACCGGTATCCTTTTCGCCACCGAACGCGCCGCCGATCTCGGCGCCGGAGGTGCCGATGTTGACGTTGGCGATGCCGCAGTCCGAACCGGCCGCCGACAGGAAGCGCTCGGCCGCCTTCAGGTTCTGGGTGAAGATCGACGACGACAGGCCTTGCGGCACGCCGTTCTGCATGTCGATCGCCTCGTCCAGCGTGCGGTACTTCATGACATAGAGGATCGGCGCGAAGGTTTCGTGCTGCACGACCTCGTCGCTGTTCTTCAGCCCGGTCACGATCGCCGGCAGCACGAAGTTGCCGGGACGGTCCAGCGCGATGCCGCCGGTCTCGACCTTGCCGCCGCTGGCCTTGGCCTTCTCGATCGAGGCCAGGAACTGCTCGACGGCGCCGCGGCTGTTGAGCGGGCCCATCAGGTTGGCCGCGTCGGTGGGGTCGCCGATCTTGCCTTCGACCTGCTTGTACGCCTTGACCAGGGTGGCCAGCACATTGTCGTAGATCGATTCGTGCACGATCAGCCGGCGCGTGGTGGTGCAACGCTGGCCGGCGGTGCCGACCGCACCGAACACGATGCCGGGCACCGCCAGTTTCAGATCGGCCGTTTCGTCCAGGATGATCGCGTTGTTGCCGCCCAGTTCGAGCAGGCAGCGGCCGAGGCGGCGCGCGACCTTCTCGGCGACGGTGCGGCCGACCTGGGTCGAACCGGTGAAGCTGATCAGCGCCACGCGCTTGTCGTCGACCATGCGCTCGGACAGCTCGGTGCCGGCATCGTTGATCAGGAAGAAGATGTCGGGGAAGCCGGCTTCGGCCAGCGCCTCGTTGCAGATCCGCATCGTGGCCACCGCGGTCAGCGGGGTCTTGTTGGACGGTTTCCACAGGCAGATGTCGCCGCAGATCGCGGCCAGGAAGGCATTCCACGCCCACACCGCGACCGGGAAGTTGAACGCGCTGATGATGCCGACCACACCGAGCGGCTGGTACTGCTCGTACATGCGGTGGCCCGGACGCTCCGAATGCATCGTGTAGCCGTACAGCATGCGGCTCTGGCCGACCGCGAAGTCGGCGATGTCGATCATCTCCTGCACTTCGCCGTCGCCTTCGGGCTTGCTCTTGCCCATTTCCAGCGCGACCAGCGAGCCCAGCGCATCCTTGTGCCGGCGCAGCGCCTCGCCGCACAGCCGCACCGCCTCGCCGCGCCGCGGCGCCGGCACGCTGCGCCAGGCCTTGAAGGCTTCCTGGGCGCGCGCGATCACCCGCTCGTAGTCCGCGGCCGTGGTGGCGTGGACTTCGGCGATGACTTCGTTGGTGGTCGGGTTGAGCGGCTTGAGGACGCCGGCGCCGGTCTCCTGCGACCAGACACCGCCGCCGAGGTAGGTACCGGGGTTGGTGGCGGACAGGGCAAGCGGCTTGAGCAGGGCAGCGGACATGGAATCTCCAGGGAAAGCGGACTGCGACAGGCGCCGCGGGAGCGGGGGATGCGGCGCGGAAAGATCAGGAGATTTTAGCAGAGCGGCGCCGAGGGCCTTGCTGCGCTGCGTTGGCCGCTCCCGGACGGCTTGGCAAGCCGGGGCTTCATGCGACAATGCGCGGCACGGCCCCGTAGCTCAGCTGGATAGAGCGTCCCCCTCCTAAGGGGAAGGTCGCCCGTTCGAATCGGGCCGGGGTCACCACGATCAGTTGCTTGTCGCGCCTATGCGTGACGTGTCGCCGTTGCACGTGCCTTTGTTGAGCGCGCCTGCGCCTATGGAATCGTCAGGCCGCCCGGCTCGTGAACGCATGAACGGGCGACGCCAGACGAGGCCCGCCCCAACTGGCGCGCATAACCCACCAGGGTCTCGACGATGCTGGCGTGCTGGTCCGGGTAGCCGCTCAGCAGCTCTCCGTGCGCGCGGCTGAAAGCGATGTCGAACGTCGCCTGATCGCTGGCGCCGGCGGCGCGCAGCAGCGCCCAGGCTCGGGCATAAGCGACTTCGATGGGCGTGTCCTTGCTCATCCGATCACTCTACCGAGCACCGTCTCACCGTTTGAGACTGGCGCCTCGGGCTGCTGCAAGAAGGCGGCACCCGGCCGACCGGGACTTCCAGCCCATGCCAGGGGCCTCCAGGTCGGGCAGGCTCGACGCAACACACTGGCAAGGCGCTGTCATGTCGAGGTCGGGTCTGAAGTCGCAGTGGTTGTGCGGTCTGTTCGCCATGCTGCTGGCCTTGCCGGCGGCCGCCCAGGACATCGCCATCATCGGTGCGCGGGTCTATCGCGATCCGCAGGCCGCGCCGCTGGACGATGCGACCGTGTTGGTGCGCAACGGACGCATCGTGGCGGTGGGGCCGCGATCCGAGGTGAGCCTGTCCAAGGAGATACCCACGATCCAGGCCCAGGGGATGACCGTCACCGCCGGCTTCTGGAACAGTCACGTGCATCTGATCCAACCGCCCTTCCATCAGCCGGACGCACAACCGGCAGCGGCCCTGGACCAGGCCCTGCGCGAACGCTTCACGCGTTGGGGTTTCACCACGTTGTTCGACATTGCATCGCTGCCCGGCGACGTGCGCGCGCTGCGTGGCCGCATCGCCGCGGGTGAGGTGCAGGGCCCGCGCTTGCTGACGGTGGACATGCCGTTCTTTCCCGAGCACGGCACGCCGATCTACGTGCGCGATCTATGGCAGAAGCTGCAGGTGCCCAGTGCCGAAGTCGCCACGCCCAAGCAGGCGCGCGAGCGCGCCGCACGACAACTCGATGCCGGCGCGGACGGGGTGAAGTTGTTCACCGGCGCGATTGTCGGAGGCCCTGGCGGGGTGTTGCCGCTGCCGCTGGACATCGCACGTGCGACGGTGGCCGAGGCGCATGCGCGCGGCAAGCCGGCGTTCGCGCATCCCACCGACCAGCGCGGCCTGGGCATCGCGATCGACAGCGGGGTAGATGTGCTCGCGCATACCGCGCCGGAAGACGGGCCGTGGAATGCCGAGCTGGTTGCGCGCCTGCGTAAAGCCAACATGGCCTTGGTGCCGACGCTCACCCTGTTCGAAAGCGAGCCCCGCAAGGACGGTGCGCCGGAAGCGTTCATCAGCAAGTTCGTCGGCATCGCGCAGCAGCAGGTGAGGGCGATCAGCGATGCCGGTGGGCAGATCCTGTTCGGCACCGATGCCGGCTATATCGACATCTACGACACGCATCGCGAGTTCGAGTTGATGGCGGCCGCGGGACTGGACTGGCGCCAGATCCTGGCCAGCCTGACCACGGCGCCGGCCGCGCGTTTCGGCCACGCAGGCGACAGCGGGCGAATCGCCCCTGGCATGGAAGGCGATCTTGTCGTGCTCGGCGGCGATCCGGCGCAGGCGAGCAACGCCTTCGCGGATGTGCGTTACACCGTGCGCGGCGGCCGGGTGCTGTATCGATCCGATGAGGTCGAGCAATAGCCTCGGTCGAGGCAGCAGATGACAGCGCGGTGAGGCCGTTGTCGTGCCGTATGCGCACTACAAAATATTCAGAATTTTCCTACTCGATCTTCGGCGGATCTACGCAGGGGCCGCAAGGGGCTTTGTGACATCGTACTCAGGCCGGACGCGGAGCCCATGGGCTACTCCCCCGCGGACCCTTGAGTAAGGTCAAGCCGGCCACCGAAGCCTGGAAGCACGATCCGCGTCTCCCCACGCGGACCTCCCCGCGCTTGGCGCCCGCCGGTCGGCCCGCCGTGACCAGTCGCTTCGGATTCTGCCCCCGCTCTAGTGGGTCGCCGCAGGATAGGCCGCGTGGATGCAGCGCGCGGATCAATCGCGAGGAACGCATGGATACCGACAGGCAACGTTACGTGGTCAGCATCGAACAATTCGACGACGCATGGCTGGTTTCCCGACCGCAATGGTCGCCGTTGCGCTACCTGGCGCAGGACGGCGCGCTGCGCAACGCGGAGATGATGGCGCGCCTGCACACCTGGACGACCGGCGAGCCGACGCTGGTGGTCTTGCGTTCGGAACAGGGCGAGCAGGTACTGAGGCAATACGGCTAAGCCGGCTCAGTGATGGTGCCGCGTCGGCATCAGGAAGTTCTGCAGGACATGCGCATGATTGATCACCGGATCATGCGCGCCATAGAGCAGGGTGGTGGTCGGATGCTCGGCCATGATCTGCTTCAGCTGTTCCAGCGCGGCCTGGTGCTGCGGGTCGTGCAGCTCGCGGCGGTAGCGCTCGGTGAACTCCACCATCCGCGCCGGATCGTGGTCCCACCATTGGCGCAGTTCGGGCGAGGGCGCCAGGTCCTTCAGCCATCCGTCCAGGTGGGCGCGGCTCTTGGTGATGCCGCGCGGCCATAGCCGGTCGACCAGGACGCGGGCGCCGTCGCCATCGGCGGCGGCATCGTAGATACGCTTGATCTTCAGGCTCATGCGGCAACTCCGGGCAGGTGTCGAAGCGGAAAACCGGAAGCGATCCGAGTCGAGTATGTCACTGCTGAAAAAGTTGCCAATGCAACCGTGATGGGAATGTGCTGGCTGGTGCGACGCAACACTTGACAGGGCCACGGGCGATGCTGTCTTGTTGGCCCATGCATCCCGCCGCCTACCCACGCCAGTTCGATACGCCGCTCCTCGGCGAGGGCGCGAGCGCGGCCGCCTGCAACGGCACCACCACCATTACCACCCACACCATTAGCCCGGTGCGGCCCGTCGTCTTCGCGTAGTTTCCGAAAACCACGGCCCCGCACCCGGATCAGGATGCGGGGGCAGTCCCCCCTTCCGACACCGAACGCGCGGGGCCTCAACACGAGGTCTGTCATGTCGTCTGTCCTTCCGCAGCAGGAGTCTTCGCCGCCGTTCCGGGGGCCGGCCCCGCGCACCGTCGTGCACAAGTTCGGCGGCACCTCGGTCGCCGATGCGGCGCGCTACCGTCATGTCGCGCAGTTGCTGCTGGCGCGCGAGGAAACGATGCAGGTCACGGTGGTCTCGGCCATGAAAGGGGTGACCGATGCGTTGATCGAGATGTGCGAGCTGGCCGCGCAGTCGCGGGCGGACTGGCGCGAACGCTGGCACGAGGCGCGCGGCCGCCATCGCGGTGCGGCGGTCGCCTTGCTGGGCGAGCATGCCGGGCCGGCGCTGGAGTGGCTCGATGCGCAGTTCGAGCAACTCGCCGAGATCCTGGCCGCACTGGCGGTGATCGGCGAGCTGCCACGCGAAGTGCTGGATCGCGTGCAGGGATTGGGCGAGGTCTACTCGGCGCAGCTGCTTGGCGAGCACCTGCGTTCGCTCGGCGAAGACTGCGCAGTGCTCGACGCGCGCGAGGTACTGGTCGTCAACCGCGGCGAACTGGGCGTGGACGTGGACTGGGGCGAGAGCGCGCAGCGGCTGGCGCGCTGGCGCGCGCAGCACGGGCAGACGCGGGTGGTCGCCACCGGCTTCGTCGCGCGCGATCGTGCCGAGCGCGTGACCACGCTCGGGCGCAATGGCAGCGATTACTCCGGCGCGATCTTCGCCGCGTTGTTCGAGGCGGACGAGCTGCACATCTGGACCGACGTGGACGGCGTGCTGTCGGCCGATCCGCGTGTGGTGCCGGAAGCGGTGCAACTGGAGGCGCTCAGCTACGACGAGGCCTGCGAGCTTGCTTATTTCGGCGCCAAGGTCGTGCATCCGCAGACGATGTCGCCGGCGATCGAGCGCGGCCTGCCGATCATCATCCGCAACACGTTCCAGCCCGGGCACCCGGGCACCCGGATCAGCGCGCGCAGCGAAGCGGGCGGCCCGATCAAGGGCCTGACCCTCAGTCCGGAACTGGCCATCCTCAACCTCGAAGGCACCGGCCTGATCGGCGTGCCGGGCACGGCCGAACGCGTGTTCGCCGCGTTGCGCAATGCACGGGTGTCGGTGGTGATGATTTCGCAGGGCTCCTCGGAGCATTCGATCTGCTGCGTGGTACGGCAGGAAGAAGCGATGCGCGCGCAGGAGGCCTTGCTGAAGGCGTTCGCGCACGAACTGACGGTCGGCCAGGTGCAGCGCGTGCAGTTGACCACCGGCATCAGCGTGTTGGCCGCGGTCGGCGACGGCATGGCCGGCCAGCCGGGCGTGGCCGCGCGCTTGTTCGAGTCGCTGGGCCGCGCCCAGGTCAACATCCTGGCGATCGCGCAGGGTTCGTCGGAGCGCAATATCTCCGTGGCGGTGGATAGCGCCCAGGCCACGCGCGCGCTGCGTGCCGCGCATGCCGGGTTCTGGCTGTCGCCGCAGACCTTCGCGGTCGGGGTGATCGGCCCGGGCAATGTCGGCGCCGCGTTGCTGGAACAGTTGCATGCCGCGCAGCCGCAGTTGCTGGCCAAGGCCAACCTGGATCTGCGGCTGCGCGCGGTCGCCTCGCGCAGCCGCATGCTGCTGGCCGAGCGCAGCCTGGACGGCAGCTGGCGCGATGCGTTCGCCAGCAGCGGCGAGGGCACCGACCTGGACCGCTTCACCGCGCATCTGCGCGCGGCGCATCTGCCGCACGTGGTGATCATCGATTGCAGCGGCAGCGCCGAAGTCGCCGATCGCTACGCCGATTGGTTGGCGGCGGGGATTCACGTGGTGACACCGAACAAACAGGCCGGTGCTGGCCCACTGGCGCGCTATCGGGCGATCCGCGAAGCCGCGGGCGCCAGCGGCGCGCGCTTCCGCTACGAGGCCACCGTCGGCGCCGGCCTGCCGGTGATCACCACGCTGCGCGACCTGATGGATACCGGCGACCAGGTGGTGTCCATCGCCGGCATTTTTTCCGGCACGCTGGCCTGGCTGTTCAACAAGTACGACGGGCAACTGCCGTTCTCGCAGTTGGTCGCACAGGCCCGCGCCATGGGCTATACCGAACCGGATCCGCGCGACGACCTGTCCGGTATCGATGTGGCGCGCAAGCTGGTGATCCTGGCGCGCGAATCCGGCCGTGAGGTCAGCCTCGACGAGGTACGGGTGGAGAGCCTGGTGCCCGACGCATTGCGCCAGTCCAGCATCGAGGACTTCATGGCGGGTTTGTCGCAGGTGGACGAGGCCTTCGCGCGACGCCTGCGCGAGGCGCGCGCGCGCGGCCATGTGCTGCGTTACGTCGCCGAGCTGCCGCCCGAGGGCGCGCCCAGCGTCGGGCTGGTCGAGGTCCCTGCCGACCACGCGTTCGCCAACCTGCACCTGACCGACAACATCGTCCAGTTCACTACCCGCCGCTATTGCGACAACCCATTGGTGGTGCAGGGCCCGGGCGCTGGTCCGGAGGTGACCGCCGCCGGCGTGTTCGCCGATCTGCTGCGGGTGGCCGCGGGCGAGGGCACGCGACTGTGAGGACCCAGGCGACAGCATTTGCACCCGCATCGGTCGGCAATGTGGCGGTGGGCTTCGACATTCTTGGGCACGTGATCGCCGGCGTGGGCGACACGGTGACAGTACGTCGCATCGAAGCGCCGCAGGTGCGTATCGCGGCGATCCGTGGCGCGGCGGTGGAACTTCCGCTGGATGCGCGCGACAACACCGCCGGGGTGGCGCTGCTGGCGATGCGCGAGGCGCTTGCGCTGCCGTTTGGCTTCGAGCTGGAGATCGACAAGGGCATCGCGCTGGGTTCGGGCATGGGCGGCTCGGCCGCATCCTGCGTGGCGGCGCTGGTCGCCGCGAACGCATTGCTGGACGTGCCGTTGCCGCGCCAGGCGTTGTATCCGTTCGCGCTGGACGGCGAAGCGGTCGCCAGTGGCGGGCGGCATGGCGACAACCTCGGCCCGATGCTGCTCGGAGGCCTGGTGTTGGCAACGGCAGAGCACTTGGTATCGATCCCGGTGCCGGCGGCATGGCATAGCCTGCTGGTGCATCCGAATGCCGTGCTGGAGACGCGTCGCGCACGGGCCGCTTTGCAAGGCGACTACCGTCTGGGCGAGTTCGTCGAACAAAGCGCCCATCTCGCCCTGGTGCTGGCCGGCTGCCATGCCGGTGACGCGGCGCTGGTGCGGGCCGGCCTGCGCGATGTGCTGGTCGAGCCGCGGCGCGCGCCGCTGATCGCCGGGTTTGCCGCCGCCAAGCAGGCGGCGCTGGAGTGTGGCGCCCTCGGCGCAAGTATTTCCGGCGCCGGTCCCAGCGTGTTCGGCTGGTTCGAAACGCGCGAAGGCGCCGAAACGGCGCTGCCGGCGGTGCGCGCGGCGTTCGCCGGGGCCGGCTTCGACAGCCAGGCCTGGGTGTCGCCGCTGGCCAGCCCGGCCGCGCATTTGCTCGATTGATCCCTTTCCCCTGATTGCTCCTGGAGTCTCGATGACCTTTGTTTCCACCCGCGGCCAGTCGGCGGCGGCGACGCTCAGCCAGGCATTGGCCGCTGGATTGGCGCCCGACGGCGGTCTGTATGTTCCCGAGTTGCTGCCGGTGCCGCGCCTGCTGCGCCCCGGCGCCGACCTGGCGGCCACCAGCGCCGCACTGCTGGCCCCGTTCTTCGAAGGTGACGCGCTGGCCGATCCGCTACCCGCGATCTGCGCGGAGGCCTACGCGTTCCCCGCGCCGTTGCGCCCGCTGGCCACGCGCGACGACTACGTGCTCGAGCTGTTCCATGGACCGACCGCGGCGTTCAAGGATTTCGGTGCGCGCTTTCTTGCGGCCTGCCTGGCGCGCTTGCCGCGCCAGGATGCGCGCGCACTCACCGTGCTGGTGGCGACCTCCGGCGACACCGGCGCAGCGGTGGCGGCCGCTTTCCATCGGCGGCCGGGGGTGCGGGTCGTGGTGCTGTATCCGGACGGACGGGTGTCGCCGCGGCAGGCGCACCAGTTGGGCTGTTTCGGCGACAACGTGCAGGCGTTGCGGGTGGCCGGGTCCTTCGACGATTGCCAGGCGCTGGTGAAGCGCGCGCTCAACGATGCCGAACTGCAGAAGCAGGTGCCGCTCAGCTCGGCCAACAGCATCAGCCTGGGCCGGTGGTTGCCGCAGATGGGTTATTACGCCGATGCCGCGCTGCGCCACCACGCCGCCACCGGGCGTGCGCTCAACCTGGTGGTGCCGACCGGCAACCTGGGCAATGCACTGGCGGCGATCCTGGCGCGCACCCTCGGCGTGCCGCTGGGCCGGATCGTGCTGGCGACCAACGCGAACCGGGTGCTGCCGGAGTTCTTCGGCGGCGGGCCCTATCGTCCCGCGGCCAGCGTGCAGACCCTGGCCAACGCAATGGACGTCGGCGCACCCAGCAACTTCGAACGGCTGCGCTGGCTTTACCGCGACGACGACGAGGCCTTGCGCGCGGCGTTCCAGGCGATGTCGGTCGACGACCCCACCATCCGCCACACCCTGGCCGAGCGCTTCCAGCGCCATGGCGAGGTGTTCTGCCCGCACACGGCCACGGCCGTGCATGTGCTGGAGAAGCTGCGCGCGGTCGGCGAGCGCGGCGACTGGGCGGTGGCGGCGACTGCGCATCCGGCCAAGTTCGACAGCGTGGTCGAGCCCCTGATTGGTCGATCTGTACAGGTGCCTGAATCGCTGGCCGACCTGTTGGATCGGCCGGCCATCGCCAAGCCGTTGCCGGCCGACTACGAAGCGCTGAAGGCAGGTCTGCTTGCCTGAGCCGCGCCCGAACCGCCCGGCGGCACTGGCTTGCATGGCACCGGACGGTCACCATATCGGCACATCGATGGGGAGTTCAGGGATCGGGTTCTCCTGCCATTCGTGATGACAGGTGCCTTGCCGTGCGTAATTCCTTGAAACTGCTGTGTGCCGTGCCGCTGTGCGTGCTGGCGTCCGCTGCGCCCGCCAAGCTGGGTGGGCCCGTGGCGCTGACCGTGGCCGCCGCGGTCCCGGTGGCCGCGGTGTCGTCGCCGGGTGTGGTGACTCCCGCGCCCGTGGCCGAGGCCGCCGCTCCCTTGCTCGAGGTACTGGCCCGGCAGGCACCCAGTCTGGATCGGCAGGTGTTGGGCCTGGCCGCCGAGGCACTGCAGTGCGCGCGTCGTCATCGCCAGGTCGGCGATGAGGCGCTGTTGGGCGTCATCGACTATTCGCGACCGTCCACCGAGCGGCGCCTGTGGGTATTCGACCTGGCCCGGCAACGCCTGCTGTTCCAGGAATGGGTGGCGCACGGCCGCAACACCGGTGCCAACCTGGCCGCGCACTTTTCCAACGACGACGGCAGCTATATGTCCAGCCTGGGCGCCTTCACCACCCAGGAGACCTATACCGGGCACAACGGCTATTCGCTGCGCTTGCAGGGGCTGGAGCCCGGCTTCAACGATCGTGCCCGCGACCGTGCCATCGTCATGCACGGCGCGCCTTACGTGAGTGAAGCGATCATCCGCAGCCAGGGGCGGCTGGGGCGAAGCCTGGGCTGCCCGGCGGTTCGCCCGGCGATCGCAAAGCAGCTGATCGATACCCTGCGCGGCGGCTCCTTCGTGTTCGCCTACTACCCGGACCAGGAATGGCTGCATCGGTCACGCCTGCTCACCGCCGATTGCGGTGGCGGCAACCCACTTGCCGGCGCCAGCGCCGCGATCTCGCAGCACTGAACTGCGCGAACTTCCATTCGGCCGATGGCGCCGCCTGGTGCGGGCTCAGGCGATATCGCCGGCGAGGCGACGCAGGCCGGCCAGATCCAGGATCTGCACGCGGTGCAGCTGCGGTAGCGCGATGAGCTGCTGCTGGCGCAGTTTGGTGAAGGTGCGGCTGATGGTTTCCATCGTCAGGCCGAGGTGGTCGGCGATGTCGCCGCGACCCATCGGCAGCGCGACCATGTCGCCCGCCGTGTCGGCGCGCGCGGCCAGGCGCAGCAGGAAATGCGCCAACCGCTCGGCCGGCTGCAACCGCGCCAGCAGCAGGCCGGCGTCCTGGGCGGCCGCCAGCTCCATGCTGGTGCGCTGCAGGAGCTTGCGTTCCAGTTGCGGATGCCGCTCGCGCAGGCTGCGCATGTCGGCGATGGCGGTGCGGCAGACCCGGCTGTCGGCGACCGCTTCGATATCGTGGCGATGGCGCGGCGTCTCGGTCAGCCCGACATAGTCGCCGGGCAACACGAAGCCGGTGATCTGGCGGCGGCCATCGGCCAGCGTGCGTACCAGGCGCAGTGCGCCTTCGGTCAGGGTGAATACGAATTGGCGAGGCTCGCCGGTGCGCACGAGGGTGCCGCCGGCAGCCAGGCGCTGGGCCTGGGTGGCCCGGTCCAGCGCGACCATTTCAGCCTCCGAAAGCGCCGCGCACACCGCGCGGCCGCGCACACCGCAGTGGGTGCATTCGAGCGTGGCGACTTCGGAGGGAGCGGGGTCGGTGGAGCAGGGGCTGGAAGCGGCGGCGGGCGGCCGATACATGGCACTGGAGGCTGCGAGGGGCATCGACATGATACGCCATGCGGTCCGCAGGCCCGGCTGCCGCTAGAATTGGCGGCCCCGCTGTCCCCCAAGACGATTCGTTCGCAGGAGTTTTGCTCGTGATCAAGCCCCGCACGCCGCCCGGCATCATGGAATTGCTGCCGCGCGAGCAGATCGCGTTCCAGCGCATGCTGGACGTCATCCGCCGCAATTACGAGCGGTTCGGCTTCCTGCCGGTGGAAACGCCGGTGTTCGAGCTGTCCGATGTGCTGTTGACCAAGTCCGGCGGCGAAACCGAGCGCCAGGTGTATTTCGTGCAATCCACCGGCGCGCTGGCCAATGCGGCCGGGGCGGGCGAGGGTGGCGGGCTGCCCGAGCTGGCGTTGCGCTTCGATCTGACCGTGCCGCTGGCGCGCTATGTCGCCGAGCACGAGCACGAGCTGGCTTTCCCGTTCCGCCGCTACCAGATGCAGCGCGTGTATCGCGGCGAGCGCGCGCAGCGCGGACGCTTCCGCGAGTTCTACCAGTGCGACATCGACGTGATCGGCAAGGACGCGCTGAGCGTGCGCTTCGATGCCGAAATCCCGGCGGTGATCCACGCCGTGTTCTCGGAACTGGCGATCGGCGCGTTCACCATCCGCCTCAATAATCGCAAGTTGTTGCGCGGCATTCTCGAGGCGCTGGGCATGGCCGATGCCGACTTCCAGGGCGAAGTGCTGCGCGAGGTCGACAAGACCGACAAGCGCGGGCGCGAAGGCACCGAGCAGGCGCTGCTGGCGATGGGCCTGGGCGCGGATACGGTGTCGCGGTTGCTGCATTTGCTGTTCGATTCCTGCCGCGCCGAAGAGCGCGCGCGCTACGCGGAGGCTGCAGCCTCTGGGCTGGCGGCGGGGGAGCCTGCGCTCACCGCGGCGACCGACCCGGACCTGATGCTGCTGTCGGGCCTGCGCACGGTGCTGGCCGGCGAATGGCCGCAGAGCCTGCGCGAGGGCGTGGCCGAACTGGAGGAAGTGATTGTGATGCTCGGCCAGCTCGGCATCGAGCGCAGCGCCTATCACGTGGACCTGTCGATCGCTCGCGGCCTGGACTACTACACCGGCACGATCTACGAGACCTTCCTGGACGACCATCCGCAAATCGGCTCGATCTGCAGCGGCGGCCGCTACGAGAACCTGGCCAGCCACTACACCAAGAGTCGGTTGCCGGGCGTGGGCATCTCGATCGGGCTGACCCGCCTGTTCTGGCAGTTGCGCGAAGCCGGCCTGGTCGCCGGTGCCGAGACCAGTAGCGTGCAGGCGATGGTCGCGCTGATGGACGGCGACCGCCTGGACGATTCGCTGGATATCGCGCGGCGCCTGCGTGCGGCGGGGATCAACACCGAAGTGCAGATGGAGCCGAAGAAGGTCGGCAAGCAGTTCCAGTACGCGGCGCGGGCCGGCATCCGTTTTGTCGTGCTGGCCGGCGAAGACGAACGGGCCAGGGGTGTGGTGGCGGTCAAGGATCTGGCGCGCGAGCAGCAGTTCGACGTCGCCCGCGCCGAGTTGGGCGATACCCTGCGGGTGGAGCTGGAGCAGGCCAAGGTGATGTGATGGCGGCAGTTTCGCGGCTTGCGCCGCGATTGCGCGCTTCCAGACCCCGGACGGCTTGGCTGTCCGGGGTTTTTGTTTGGTTCTTCTCTCGTTTACGGGATTTATGAGCGGCGGCGTGCGTTCGGGCTGAACGGGCGGCGGCCCCGGCAGTCACTCGCCTTGACGAGCTTGCCTTGACGCATTAATGTGCTAACACGCTATTACATTAATGCAATGAAACAACGACCCTCTCCCCCGACCGAATACGATGTCCAGGCCTCGCTGCATGCGCTGGCTTACGCGCTGTCGCGACTGGACGATGAGCGTGAGGTGCTGGCCTTCCTGCGCGACCTGTGTACGCCGGCCGAGCTGGAAGCCATGGCCGACCGCTGGCGAGTGGTGCCCCTCTTGCAGAAGGGGGTGCCTTACCGGGAGATCCACGAGCTGACCCAGGTCAGCGTGACCACCATCGGCCGGGTCGCCCGGACGCTGGAACATGGGGCCGGCGGCTATGCCGCGGCCTTGCGCGCGCAGCGCTTCGAAACCTCCGAATCAAATTGAGAATCCCGCAATGAGTGCTTCCCAGGCGAGCCCGGCACGCGACCGGTTGCGTATCGCCATCCAGAAAAGCGGCCGCCTGGCCGAGCCGGCGCGCAGCTTGCTGGCCGCTTGCGGGCTGAGCTGGCGGCAAAGCCGCGACAAGCTGTTCTGCTACGGCGAGTCGCTGCCGGTGGATCTGTTGCTGGTGCGCGATGACGACATCCCCGGGCTGATTGCCGATGGCGTCTGCGATCTCGGCATCGTCGGCCGCAACGAGCTCGACGAGCAGGCGGCCGAGCGTCGCCGCAACGGCCTGCCCGATGCCTACCGCGCGCTGCGCGGCCTGAACTTCGGGCAGTGCCGATTGATGCTGGCGGTGCCGGAAGAGTGGGAGTGGCGCGGCATCGAACAACTGGCCGGGACGCGCATCGCCACCAGTTACCCCGCGATCCTCGCCGACTGGCTTGAGCGCAAGGGCGTGCCGGCGCAGGTTGTCGAGTTGTCCGGCTCGGTGGAAATCGCGCCGCGCCTGGGTACCGCCGACCTGATCTGCGATCTGGTCTCCAGCGGCGCGACGTTGGCGGCGAACCAGCTCAAGCCGGTCGAGACGCTGCTCGAAAGCGAGGCGGTGCTCGCCGGCAACGTGCGCGAGCCTGGCGACCTGCGCTCGGGCCTGCTGGCGATGCTGCTCAAGCGCATGGACGGCGTGCTGCACCAGCGCGACAGCAAACTGCTGATGTTCCGCGCGGCCAGCGACCAGGTGGTCGAAGCATTGCGGCGCCTGCTGCCCGACGCCGAGCCGTTGGAGCACCTGCCCGACGATGGCAGCGGCGCGCGACGGCTGCAGACCATGTGCCACGGCGCGGTCACCTGGCAACGATTGGAAGAACTCGAACGCGCAGGTGCGCAGGGCTTGATGGTGTTGACGGTGGAGCGCTCGCTGGCATGAACGCAGGGCAAGACAATACGCAGGACGAGCGGATCGCAGGGCCGGTCCTGGTCTGGGCCGCGCTGGATGAGAATGCGCGCACCACCGCGCTGACCCGCCCGGCGCAGGTCGTGGCCGGACAGACGCGCACGGCCGTCGCCTCGCTGATCGAAGAAGTGCGCAGCGGCGGCGACCTGGCGCTGCGCGCGATCACCGAACGTTTCGACAAAGTGGCGCTGGATACGCTGGAAGTGGGCGAAGCCGAATTCGCCGCCGCCGAGGCCGCCGTCGAGCCGGCGTTGCGGCAGGCGATGCAGGAAGCCGCGCAGCGCATCGAGGTCTATCACCGCGCGGGCATGAGCCAGGGATATGCGGTGGAAACCGCGCCCGGCGTCGTCTGCGAACGTGTCGTGCGCCCGATCGTACGGGTCGGCCTGTATGTGCCGGCCGGCAGTGCGCCACTGCCGTCGACGGCGCTGATGCTGGGCGTGCCGGCGCGCCTGGCCGGTTGCCGCGAGGTCGTGCTGTGCACGCCGCCGCGCCCCGACGGCACGGCCGATCCTTCGGTGCTGGTGGCGGCGCGCCTGACCGGCGTGCACCGGGTGTTCAAGCTCGGCGGCGCGCAGGCGATCGCCGCGATGGCGTTCGGCAGTGGCAGCGTGCCCAAGTGCGACAAGCTGTTCGGGCCTGGCAATTCCTTCGTCACCGAGGCCAAGCAGCAGGTTGCGCAGGCCGGTGCCGCGGCAATCGATATGCCGGCCGGACCGTCGGAAGTCCTGGTGATCGCCGACGCCGGCGCGGAGGCGGCCTTCGTCGCCGCCGACCTGCTGTCGCAGGCCGAGCATGGTCCGGATTCACAGGTGCTGCTGCTGTCCGACAGCGCCGCGCTGATCGCTGCGGTGCAAGCGCAGTTGTCGGCGCAGCTGCAGCGGCTGTCGCGTGCGTCGATCGCGCGCCAGGCCCTGGCCCAGTCGCGGTTGATCGAAGTCGACTCGCTGGACGACGCTTTCGCGATCAGCAACCGGTATGCGCCCGAACACCTGATCCTGGCGTTGCGCCAGCCGCGCGACTGGCTGGAGCGCATCGAAGCGGCCGGTTCAGTGTTCCTGGGCGACTTCACTCCCGAGGCATTGGGCGACTATTGCAGCGGCACCAATCACGTCCTGCCGACCAGTGGCGCGGCGCGTGCCTACAGCGGCGTGAGCGTGGCCAGCTTCCAGAATTTCGTCAGTGTGCAAAGCGCCAGCCGCGCCGGCATCGCCGCGATCGGCGACTGCGCGCTGCGCCTGGCCCGCGCCGAAGGCTTGGACGCGCATGCCAATGCCGTGGCGCTGCGGATGGAGAAGGCGGCATGAGCGGCTCGATCCTCGACCTGGTGCGTGCGGACCTGCGCGATTTCGCCGGCTACTCCTCGGCGCGCAGCGCGACCGTGCAGGGCGAGGTATGGCTCAATGCCAACGAGTCGGCCTGGGCCAATCCCGCCGACAACGAGGCGAGCTGCCGCCGCTATCCGCAACCGCAGCCGCAGGCGCTGCGCGAGGCGCTGGCCGCGCTGTACGGCTGCACGCCGGAACAGCTGTTGATCGGGCGTGGCAGCGACGAGGCGATCGACCTGCTGGTGCGCGCGCTCTGTCGTCCCGGCGAGGATGCGGTGCTGGTGACCCCGCCGGTGTTCGGCATGTATGCGGTGAGCGCGCGCCTGCAGGGTGCGCCGCTGTGCGAAGTGCCGCTGGTCGAGACCGAGCAGGGTCTCTGCGTGGACCTGCCGGCCGTGCTCGCTGCGGCGACGTCGTCGCGGGCACGCATCGTCTTCCTGTGCTCGCCCTCCAATCCGGCGGGCTCGAGCATTGCGCTGGACGATATCGCCGAGCTCGCCGCGCGTTTGCGCGGCCAGGCGCTGGTAGTCGTGGATGAGGCCTATGTCGAGTTCGCCGCGCAGGATTCGGCCACCCGCTTGTTGCCGCAACACGAGAATCTGGCGGTATTGCGTACGCTCTCCAAGGCGCATGCGCTGGCCGCCGCCCGCATCGGTAGCGTCATCGCGGCGCCGGAACTGATCGCCGTGCTGCGACGCTGCCAGGCGCCGTATCCGGTGCCGCAGCCCTGCGCCGAGTTGGCGTTGCAGGCCTTGGCGCCCGTCGCGTTGGCCAGCACGCGCGAGCGCATCGCCGAGGTGAAGCGTGAGCGCACGAACCTGCAGCAGGCGCTGGCCATCTTGCCGGGCGTGCGCAAGGTGTATCCGTCGCAGGGCAACTTCCTGCTGGTGCGCTTCGACGATGCCGAAGTGGCCTGGCGTGCATTGCTCGCCGCCGGCGTGGTGGTGCGCGACCAGCGCGGCGCGCCGCAGCTGGATGATGCGTTGCGGATCAGCCTCGGTACGCCCGAGCAGAACGCCCGGATAGTGGCGGCATTGCGGCAACGCCAGGAGCGTGCGGCATGAAGCCGATCCTGTTCGTGGACCGCGACGGCACGCTGATCGAGGAGCCGGAAGATTTCCAGATCGATCACTACGCCAAGCTGCGCTTCGTGCGCGGGGTCATTCCGGCGCTGCTGAAGTTGCGCGATGCCGGCTACGAATTCGTCATCGTCAGCAACCAGGACGGGCTCGGCAGCGAGGCTTATCCGCAGGAAAGCTTCGACGGCCCCAATAACCTGATGCTGCAGGTCTTCGAGAGCCAGGGCATCGTGTTCCGCGACCTGCTCATCGATCGCAGCTGGCCGCACGAGAACGCGCCGACCCGCAAGCCGGGCATCGGCCTGATGTTGCCGTATCTGCAGGATCGCAGCATCGATTGGGCGCGCTCGGCGATGGTCGGCGACCGCCTGACCGACATCCAGTTCGCCGACAACCTGCGCATCCGCGGGTTCCAGCTGCGCACCGAGCAGTTCGGCGGCGACTGGGACTGGGCCGGCATCGCGCATGAGTTGGCCGACGCGCCGCGCCGAGCGGTGGTCCAACGCAACACCAAGGAGACGAAGATCCGCGTCGAGCTGGACCTGGATCGCATCGCCGACCCGCATACCGCGACCGGGCTGCCATTCTTCGACCACATGCTCGAACAGATCGGCAAGCACGGCGGCTTCGCGCTCGACGTGCGCGCCGACGGTGACCTGCACATCGACGAGCACCACACCATCGAGGACACCGGTCTGGCGCTGGGCCAGGCCTTGCGCGAGGCGCTGGGCGACAAGCGCGGCATCGGCCGCTACGGCTTTACCCTGCCGATGGACGAGACCCAGGCCAGCGCCGCGCTGGATTTCAGCGGCCGGCCGTACTTCGTGTTCGAAGGCGAGTTCAGGCGCGAACGTGTCGGCGACATGCCGACCGAACTGGTGCCGCACTTCTTCCGTTCGTTGTGCGACGCGGCCGGGCTCAACCTGCATCTGAAGGTCCACGGCGACAACGACCACCACAAGGTCGAAGCCTGCTTCAAGGCGTTGGCGCGCGCATTGCGGCAAGCGATCCGCCGAGAGGGCACCACATTGCCGTCGACCAAGGGGGCGCTGTGAGCCAACTGGCGCTGATCGACGCCGGCGGAGCGAACCTGGGCTCGGTGCGCTACGCGCTGGAGCGCCTGGGTGTGGAGGCGCGGCTGGTCCGCGATGCCGCCGGCCTGGCCGGCGCCAGCCGGGTGATCCTGCCCGGCGTGGGTGCAGCGCCGGTGGCGATGGCGCGTCTGCGCGAGCAGGGCCTGTTCGAACCGCTGCGCGGCCTGCAGGTTCCGTTGCTGGGCATCTGCCTGGGCATGCAACTGCTGTACGAGCGCTCGGAAGAAGGCGATGTCGAATGCCTGGGCCTGCTGCCGGGCGTGGTGCGGCGCATGCATCCGGCGCTGGGCATCCGGATCCCGCACATGGGTTGGAACCGGCTGCTGCCGCTGCGCTCGTCGCCGCTGCTGCAAGGTCTGGAAGAGCGGCCATATGCCTATTTCGTCCATGGCTATGCGGCGCCGGTGACCGCCGACACCGTGGCCGCCTGCGACCACGGCGGGCTGTTCACCGCGGTGGTGCAGCGCGGCCGCCACGCTGGCGCGCAGTTCCACCCGGAACGTTCGGCCGATGCCGGCGCACGCATCCTGCGCAATTTTCTCGAGAGCACTGCATGAGTTTCACCGTCTATCCCGCGCTGGACATCCGCGAAGGCCGCGTCGTGCGCCTGGCCCAGGGCGACTACGCGCGCGAGACCCGCTACGGCGACGATCCGTTGCCGCGCGCGCAGGGATTCCTGGCCGCCGGTGCGCAGTGGATGCACCTGGTCGATCTGGATGCGGCCCGTCTCGGCGGCTACACCTTGGCACCGCTGCTGGCCGCGATCGCCGCGACCGGGCTGAAGGTGCAGACCGGTGGCGGCGTGCGTTCGCGCGATGATGTCGCGCGCCTGCTCGATGCAGGGGCCGCGCGCGTGGTCATCGGCTCGCTCGCCGTGCGTGACAGCGGCGCGGTGCTCGCCTGGCTGGAAGAGTTCGGCGGCGATCGCATCACCGTCGCGCTCGACAGCCGGCAGGACGCGGAGGGCCTCTGGCGACTGCCGGTGCATGGCTGGACCGAAACCGCAGCAGATACGCTCGACACGCTCGCCCAGCGCTATGCCGAGGCGGGCCTGCGCCATCTGCTGTGTACCGACATCGCCCGCGACGGCATGCTGTCCGGCCCCAACGTGGCGCTGTACGCCCACCTGCGCGCGCTCGCACCGTCGCTGCAGGTGCAGGTCTCCGGTGGAGTGCGCGACCTCGCCGACGTGGCCGCCGCGCGTGCCAGCGGGTGTTCCGGCGTGGTGTTGGGCAAGGCGTTGCTGGAAGGTCGCCTGGTGTTGGAGGACGCACTGGCATGCTGAGCCGCCGCATCATTCCTTGCCTGGACGTGCGCGATGGACGCGTGGTGAAGGGTGTGCGTTTCCGCGATCACGTCGACATGGGCGACATCGCCGAACTGGCCCTGCGCTATCGCGAACAAGGTGCCGACGAACTGGTGTTCTACGACATCGGCGCCAGCCCGGAGGGACGCTCGGTGGACTATCGCTGGGTCGAGCGGGTCGCGCGGCTGATCGACATTCCGTTCTGCGTGGCCGGCGGCATCGGCGACGTGGAGACCGCGCGCGCGGTGCTGCTGGCCGGTGCGGACAAGGTTTCGATCAATTCGCCCGCGCTCGGCCGCCCGCGCCTGATCAGCGAGCTGGCCGAAGCGTTCGGCGAGCAATGCGTGGTGGTCGGCATCGATTCCATCCGCGAGCAGGACGGCCAGTGGCGGGTGCGCCGCTACACCGGCGACCCCTCGCGCACGCAAGCCCTGCCGAAGCGCACCCTGGACTGGATCGACGAGGTCCAGCGCCTGGGCGCCGGCGAGATCGTGCTCAATTGCATGGACAACGATGGCGTGCGCCGCGGCTATGACATCGACCAGCTGCGCCAGGCACGCGAGCGTTGCCGGGTCCCGCTGGTCGCTTCCGGTGGGGCGGGGGAGATGCAGCACTTCGCCGATGCCTTCGAACAGGCCGACGTCGATGGCGCGTTGGCCGCCAGCGTGTTCCACAGCGGGACGATCGCCATTCCAGAACTCAAGCGCTTCCTGCGCCAGCAACAGATCGAGGTGCGAGATGCAGGCTGATACTTCTCCGGCGGCACTGGACTGGCAAAAGGGCGACGGGCTGCTGCCGGTCATCGTCCAGGACGCCGACAATCTGCGCGTGCTGATGCTGGGCTACATGAACGAGCAAGCCCTGGCCGCTACCCGCGCCAGCGGGCACGTCACTTTCTATAGCCGCAGCAAGCAGCGCTTGTGGACCAAGGGCGAGAGTTCGGGCCACTACCTGCAGGTCGTGTCGATCGACCAGGACTGCGACGCCGATACCTTGCTGGTGCAGGCGCGCCCGCAGGGTCCGACCTGCCACCTGGGCCGCGACAGCTGTTTTCCGCAGGCGCCGTCGCAGTTCCTGGGCGCGCTGGACGCGCTGGTCGCGCAGCGTGCCGTCGATCGCCCCGAGGGCAGCTATACCACCCAGTTGTTCGAGCAAGGCGTGCGACGGGTGGCGCAGAAGGTCGGCGAGGAGGGCGTGGAAACCGCGCTGGCCGGCGTGGTGCAGGACGATGCCGCGCTGCTGGGCGAGTCGGCGGATCTGCTCTACCACCTCATCGTGCTGCTGCGCGCGCGCGGCCTGTCGCTGCGCGACGCGGTGGCGGTGCTGGAATCGCGCCACCGTTGAGCCCGGTGGTCGGCTTCGAGTCCGGCGGGTTGTCGGCGTGCGGTCACCGGGCGGCGCTACAATCCGCGCTCTTTCCGTGCGGGGCAGGGCATGAAGCAGGCGACGAAGGCGGCGTTGGCGGCAATCCTGGCAGCGTGCCTGGCGGCGGGCGCCGCGCAGGCGGGCGACGTCGTCGTCGCCACCGGGACGGTCTACGAAGAACGCGATGGGCATGCCGGGCGCGGACGCGATGAGCCCGGCATCGCCGGCGTGCAGGTGTCCAATGGGCAAACGATCGCGATCGCCGATGCGCAGGGGCGTTATCGGCTGCCGGTCAGCGCCGGCCAGACGATCTTCGTCATCAAGCCTGATGGCTATCGATTCGTCGATGCAGCCGATGGCCTGCCGGCGTTCTGGCATCACTACGCGCCGTCCGGCTCGCCTGCGCTGAAATATCGCGGCATCGTGCCGACCACCGCTGCGGCCGGCGGCGACTTCGCGCTGCAACGGCAGCCCGGTGAAGCGGACGGCTTGCAGATGCTGGTCTTCACCGATTCGCAGACCGCCAGCCTCACCGATATCGGCTACTACGACCACGACATCGTGCAGCCCTTGGTCGGCCACACCCAGGCAAGGCTCGGCACCACCCTCGGCGACCTGGTCAACGACGACCTGAGCCTGTACCCGGCCCTCAACCGCGTGACCACCCGACTCGGCGTGCCATGGTTCCACGTGCCCGGCAACCACGACCTCAATTTCGATGCGCGCGACGACATCGATTCGCTATCCAGCTGGCGCGCGAGCTACGGGCCGGATACCTATGCGGTGAACGAATCGGGCGCCAGCTTCGTTTTCCTCGACGACGTGGTGTTCCAGCCGGGCACCAAGCCCGGCTACGTCGGTGGGTTGCGCGAGGACCAGTTCGCGTTCCTGCAGGCGTATCTGGCGACGCTGCCGAAGGAACGCCTGCTGGTGCTGGGCATGCATATCCCGCTGTTCGATGCCGCGCCGGGGCGCGAGACGTTCCGCCACGCCGACCGCGCGCGACTGTTCGCGCTGTTGCAGGATTTCCCCCACGTGCTGGTGCTGAGCGGGCATAGCCACACCCAACAGCACTACTTCCACGCGGGCGAAGACGGTTGGCACGGCGCGCAACCCCTGCACGAGTACAACGTCGGCGCGGCCTGCGGTGCGTTCTGGTCCGGGGTCAAGGATGCCGATGGCATTCCCGATGCGACGATGTCCGACGGCACGCCGAATGGTTATGCGGTGCTGACCGTCAAGCAGGCAGGCGAGTACACGTTGGACTACCACGTCGCCCGCGATCCGCACGACAGCCAGTTGGCCCTGCATGCGCCCAAGGTGCTGCGGCAAGGGGCATACCCGGCCTGGGGCATCTACGCAAATGTATTCATGGGCCAGGCCGACACCGTGGTGGAATTCCGCGTCGACGGTGGCGAATGGAAGCCGATGAAGCGCGTCGCGCAGGCCGATCCGCGGGTGGTGGTGGAAAATGTCCGCGACGACCTGGCCGAGCAGTTGCGCGGTTTCGACCGTTCGCCCGAGGCGACGCCTTCGACTCATCTTTGGCGCGCCGCGTTGCCGACCGATCTACCGGCCGGGACACATGCGGTGCAGGTGCGCGCACGCCTGCCTGGCCGCGAGGTCGCAGCGTCCACGCAATATCGATTGGACACGGCACAGCCCTGACCCGGCGTGACGCGGGGTGGGTCATCAGGTCGGTCACAGCGGCAGGGAAGGGATCCGGGCTGGCTGGCGCAGGCTGGCTGGCGGGATCAGGCGCGCGGCGGGCGGTTGCTGGCGGCGCGGACGCAGTCTAGCCGCCGCCTCGCCGCGATGCCGAAACGCGAATCTGTCTCATCGGCCGGTGGGTGTCTTGGCGCGTGGAAAACCTGGTGCCTCGGCCATGGCGCCGGCGTCGCCGTTCTCGTCGTTGGTGTAGGGATACGGCAGTGCCGGCGTCTGTGCCAGGCCGGCGCGCCAATGCGATAGCACCGGGCCGATCCGCTTGCCCTCGGAAATCTGCGGGAACGAAGGCGCTTCGCCTTCGCTGCGTTCGCGCTCGGTGATGCGTGCCTTGGCGATGCGGTAGGCGGCCGCAAAGTCGGTCGTCTGGTTCATCGCTTCCACCAGCCAGGCCTGGCCGAAGTAGGTGGCGTTGCTGGTGTTGCCGCAGCCGAACGAAGGACGGTCGGCGCGGGCGGCGGTGATCACCAGGGTGTCCGGCGAGCGCAGCTTGGGGATGAAACCGCCGGAATAGCAGGCCGACAGCACGATGACCCGATGCACGATGCCGGCGTCGTCGAGCGCCTGGCGCAGGTCTTCCGGGGTCAGGTAGTCGTAGCCGTCAGGGCCGGTGTCGACGTACAGCGCATGGTCCTCGGTGCCGTGCGTGGTCACGAACAGCAGCAGCACGTCCTCGTCGCGGTCCATCAGGTGGCCGATGCGGGCCAGGCCATCGTAGAGGTTGTCGTAGGTGGCCAGCGGCGCGTAGCGACGGTCGTGCAAGTTGTCTTCGGCATTGACCAGCGCCAGCACGTGGCCGGCCGCATCGAAGCGCCGGCTGGCCAGCTGCTGCAGATACAGCGTTTCGTTGCGGAACACCGGGTCGGTGGCATCGCCGGCGAAGGCCAGCACATACAGGTCCGCGACCCCGGCCCGCTGCGGTCGCAGCCCGGCCAACGCCCGTTCGAGCTGGGCCTGGTCCAATGGATCGGGCGGGGCGACCTGTTCGGTGTCGGCCGTGGCGACGGTGCCGGCGTCGCAGGCCGCGCCCGTCAACAGCGCTGTCGGGGCCAGCGCCAGCAACGCCAGCAGGAAACGGAATGTGCGCGAACGTGGCTGCATGGGCGGGAAGGTGCCGCGCGGCGGACCCTGCCGCCAGGGCATGGCGCGCCGCGGCATCGCGGTCAGACGAAGACGATCTCGTCGAAGGCTTCCACGCGCTGGTGCTTGCCCACTTCCAGGCCGCTGCGCGGGGTCGGGTAGTCCTCCAGCCGGTCGAGCAGCGCAGTGCGCAGGCCGGCGCGTCCGGCCGCGTCGAGCTCCTCGACCACGTCGGACAGGAACAGGATCCGCGACGTCGGCAGGCCGATGCGCTCGGCGATCTTGCGGTAGCTGCCGCTCTCGCGCTTGGGGCCGACCTCGGTGTCGAACCAGTCGGTGATCAGGTGGGTCAGGTCGCCGGCGTCGCTATGCGCGAAGAACAGCTTCTGCGCGGCTACCGAACCGGACGAGTAGACGTACAGCGGGATCCCCGCCGCATGCCAGGCGCGCAGCAGGCGTGCCGCATCCGGATAGATATGCGCGGTGAAGTCGGCATCGCGATAGCCGGCTTCCCAGACCATGCCCTGCAGCGCCTTCAGCGCGGTGACCTTGCGGTCTTCGTCGATCCAGCGCTGCAGGGTGGCGATCAGGGTCTCGTCGTCGACGTCCTCGCCGATCTCATCGGCGACCTGGTTGAGCCAGTGCCGCACCTGCGGGTGGCCGCCGTGCTCGCGCACGAAATCGGGCATCGCCCGGCGCGCATACGGGAACAGCACCTCCTTGACGAAGGAAATGCTGCTGGTGGTGCCTTCGATATCGGTCAGGATCGCCTGCGGTTGGGTCATCGTCAGCTCGCCTTTCTCTCGGGTTGGTAGCGGGGGAACTGTGTTGCGATGTCGGTGCCGGTGAAGTGGCCCACCCAGCCATCGGGCTCGGTGAAAAAGCGGATGGCGACGAAGTACGGCTCGGCGCCCATGTCGAACCAGTGCAAGGTGCTGTCGGGCACGGCGATCAGGTCGTCCTTGACGCACTCGATCTCATAGACCTTGCCGTCCACGTGCAGGGTGAACAGGCCGGAGCCGGCGACGAAGAAGCGCACCTCGTCTTCCTTGTGGAAGTGTTCGTCGAGGAACTTGGCGCGCATTTCCTCGCGCTTGGGGTTGTCCGGCGCGATCGAGACCACGTCGACGGTCTTGAAACCACGCTCGGCGATCAGCCGGTCGATGTCGACGCGATAGGCATCCATCACCTGTTCGGGCGTGGCGCCGGGTTCGATCGGTTGACTGGCCTGCCAGCGTTCGAAGGCCACGCCGATCTTCTGCAGTTCGGCGGCGATCTGCGCGCCATCGTGGCTGTCGAAGAACGGGGCGTCGGGGGCGTTGTCGGCGAAGATGCGGAGTCTGCTCATGGCGGGGCTGTGAGTGAATGGGGGGATCAGCGGGCGGCGCGCAGCTTGCGCAGTTCGAGCTCGCAGTTCAGCAGGAACTCGAAGGCCTCCAGCTGCCGGCGTGCCTCGGCCATCGTGCGGCCCCAGGCATACAGCCCGTGGCCATCGATGAGATAACCCCACAGCGGCTGTTTGTCCAGCAAGGCATCCACCTGCGCGGCCAGTACGTCCATGTCCTGCGTGTTGGCGAACACCGGCACGTCGACGGCCATCTCGTGGGTGCTGTTGCCGTGGAAGGCCTTCAACAGTTCGTAGCCTTCCAGGCGGACATGGCCGGCGCCGGCATACAGGCGCGAGGCGATCGTCTGCACCGGTGAGTGGGTGTGCAGTACGCAGCCGATCTCCGGATAGCGGCGATACAGTTGGGTATGCAGCAGGGTTTCGGCCGAGGGCCGCAGCGGCCGACCGACCGCCTGGCCATCGAAATCCACCACCATGATGTCGTCTTCGACCAGCCGGCCCTTGTCGCGGCCGGAGACGGTGATGGCCGCATGGCGATCGTCCAGGCGGTGCGAGAAATTGCTGCTGGTGGCCGGGGTCCAGCCGGCCTGGGCCAGCTCACGGATATTGCCGATCAGCAGCTGCGCCAGTTTGCGCAGGCGTTCGGCGTCGTAGGGGACGGTGGGCAGGTTCATGCCGTCATTCTAGGCGAACCGCCGCGCGGAGGGCGGCACGGCGGTCGGCCCGATATGCGCTTCTATAACTGCGCCAGATACATCTGGAGCAGAGCCAGGTTCTTCTCTGGTCAGCGAGGCGTGCCAGCAGCTGCGGCTTGCGAGGGTGGCATTTATTGGAGGGCGCGCGTGGTGTGGGCGGTTGGTGTTGTCGGCTTACGGTGCGGGCCCCGCCCTGACGGGAGGGGCTGGCCCGGCTCGGTTGGACATCCTGTCCAACTCGCCTACCGCGGACATCCATGTCCGCTGGCCACCCCCTCCCGCCAGGACGGCGCAAGGCGCTTTAAGTTTCAGTCTTCGATTGAGTCGCGCCGGGAGGGTGGGAAGGGAAAAGCCCGGCTCCCGATTGCCATCGGCCCCCGATCAATCTCGGCTTCGAGAAGATCCCTCTTGTAGGAGCGGCTTCAGCCGCGACCGCCGGATCCCGCGGTCGCGGCTGAAGCCGCTCCTACAAAGAGCGAGCGACATCGCCTCTGGGGAAGAGCCCCCTTGTTAAGGGGGCGCGGCGGCAGCCGCGGGGATAGGCAAGGCCGTAGTTGGGGCCCGCGGTTTTGCGTAGCACAACCGTGGGGGGCAGGGCCGCGAAGCGGACGTGCCCACGCCCTATCCCCGCAGTCGGCTATGCCGGTAGCTGTAGCCGAAATAGATCGCGAAGCCGCCCAGGGTCCACGCGGCCATCAGCATCCAGTTGTGCGCGGTCATCGTCGACAGCAGGACCAGGCAGCTCAGCACGCCCAGCGAGCAGAACAACCAGGCCGCCGGCATGCGGAACGGCCGCGGCAGGTCGGGCTGGGTGCGGCGCAGGATCAGCACGCCGGCGCAGACCGCGGCGAAGGCGATCAAGGTGCCCATCGAGGTCAGTTCGCCGAGTACGTCCAGCGGGAACAGCGCCGCCAGCAGGGCGATGCCCAGGCCGGTGATGACCGTGTTGATGTGCGGGGTGCGGTACTTGGGATGGATCTTGGTGAATACCGGCGGCAGCAGGCCGTCGCGCGCCATGATCATGAAGATGCGCGGCTGGCCGATGATCATCACCAGCACCACCGAGGACAGGCCGATCAGCGCGCCGATCTCCACCACGATGCGCAGCCAGGCCAGCCCGGGATGGGCTGCCACCGCGGTCACCACCGGCTCATCGGTACCGAGCTGGGTGTACGGGACCAGGCCGGTCATCACCGCCGCCATCGCGATGTAGAGCACGGTGCAGATCACCAGCGACAGCAGCATCCCGATCGGCATGTCGCGCTGCGGGCGATGCGATTCCTGCGCGGCGACCGAGACCGCCTCGAAACCGATGTAGGCGAAGAACACCATCGAAGCGCCACGCAGCACGCCTTCCCAGCCAAACCGGCCCGGGCCTTCGTTCGGCGGGATGAAGGGGTGCCAGTTGGCCGGGTCGACGTATTTCCAGCCGACCACGATGACCAGCACGATCAGGCCGCTCTTGAGCAGCACCATCGCCATGTTCATCGCCGACGACTTGCGGATGCCGACGTAGCACAGCCAGGTCAGCAGCAGCACGATTGCCGCGGCGGGCAGGTTGGCGATGGCGCCGGTGGGCCGCAGCTGCGAATCCAGCGGCGCGCTCACCAGGGCTGCGGGCAGGGTGATGCCGAAGTGTTGCAGCAGGCTGAGGAAATAGCCGGTCCAGCTGACCGCGACCGCCGAGGCGGAGACGCCGTACTCGAGCACCAGCATCCAGCCGATGAACCAGGCGGCCAGCTCGCCGAAAGTGGCGTAGGTGTAGGTATAGGCGCTGCCGGAGACCGGCACCATCGCCGCGAATTCCGCATACGCCAACGCGCAGAAGGCGCAGCAGATCGCCGCCAGCAGGAACGACAGCATGATCGCCGGACCGGCGTGGTTGGCCGCGGCGGTGCCGGTGATGACGAAGATGCCGCCGCCGATCACCGCGCCGATGCCCAGTGCGGTCAGCCCCCACGGGCCCAGGGCCCTGGTCAGGCCCAGCCCGCCGGCGTCGGCGTGGCTGGCGTGCGGATGCTTGGTGGCCCAGAGTTGCTTGAACATGCGGAATTCCGAAGGTGCCAAGGAGCGAAGCCGGCTCGGGCCGGCTTCGAGGGTCAGGACTTGCGGGCCAGGCGGCTGTGGCGGATGCCGTAGCCGAAATAGATGAACAGCCCGATCACGGTCCAGCCGACGAACACCTTCCAGTGTTCCTGGAACGCCTGGAAGAACAGGAACAGGCAGGCCAGCGCGCCGAGCGGGCAGATCACCTTGGCCAGCGGCACGCGGAACGGGCGTTCCAGTTCCGGCCGCGTGTAGCGCAGCACCAGCACCCCGACGCAGACGGTCGCGAAGGCCAGTAGGGTGCCCATCGAGACCAGTTCGCCCAGCACGTTCAGCGGCACCAGGCCGGCCAGCGCGGCGGCAACGACGCCGACGATGACGGTGCCGACGTAAGGCGTGTGGAAGCGCGGATGGACCTTGCCCAGCAACTTGGGCATCAGGCCGTCGCGCGACATGGTGTAGAAGATGCGCGGCTGCGCCATCAGCATCACCAGCACCACCGAGGACAGGCCGGCGATGGCACCGATCTCGACCGCGGTCTTCAGCCAGGCCAGGGTCGGGTGGTTTTCCAGCGCGGTGGCCACCGGTTTGGCGGTGCCGAGTTCGGTATAGGGCATCAGGCCGGTCAGCACGGCGCAGACGATGATGTAGATGATGGTGCACACCGCCAGCGAACCGAGGATGCCGATCGGCATGTTCTTCTGCGGGTCCTTGGTCTCGCCGGCCGAAGTGGAGACCGCGTCGAAGCCGATGTAGGCGAAGAACACGATCGAGGCGGCGCGGAAGATGCCGCTCCAGCCGAACACGCCCGGCGCAGTGTTCTCGGGAATGAACGGATGCCAGTTGTCCGGGTTGATATAGGCCACGCCGAAGCCGACGAACAGGCAGATCACTGCGATCTTGATCGCCACCACGACCGCATTGGCCCAGGCCGACTGGGTGATGCCGACGTAGCACAGGCAGCTGACCGCGGCGACGATCAGCACCGCCGGCAGGTTGATCAGGTTGCCCGAGGCCACGAACGCATGCCCGGTCCAGGTCAGCGGCGCGTTGGCCAGTTCGGCCGGGAACGGCAGGCCGAGTGTGCTGGTCAGGAAGCTGATCAGGTAGGCCGACCAGCCGACCGCCACGCTGGAGCCGGCGAACAGGTACTCCAGCACCAGGCACCAGCCGATGAACCAGGCCACGCCTTCGCCCAGGGTGGCGTACGAATAGGAATAGGCACTGCCGGAGACCGGCATCATCGCCGCGAACTCTGCGTAGCACAGGCCGGCGAAGGCGCAGGCGATGCCGGCGAACACGAACGACAGCATCACCGCCGGGCCGGCGTGGTTGGCGGCCGCCTGGCCGGTCAGCACGAAGATGCCGGCGCCGATGACCGCGCCGATTCCCAGCATGATCAGGTGCTTGGCGGTCAGGGTGCGCTTGAGGGTGACTTCGCCTTCCAGGCTGCCTTCGAAGGGCTCGCCCGCATCTACGTGACCGGCCGGTTCGACCGGTTTGACCCTCAACAATGACTTCAGCATGCGTTCGCTTCCCGGGGAAATGGACAGCAAGGCGCGGCCGGCTGGCCGCACCCGTGATGGGGCGTGGGGTTCCGGCGAACGCCGGAAGGTGGGCGGTACCTTAGCCAAAGCTGAAGCCAGTCCACAAGCGCGCTGCAACATCCCTCGGCGATAATCCCGACGATTTTTCGCTCAAGATTCCGTCTCATGCCGACCGCTCATCCTCTTTTCCGCCAGCAGCTCGACCGTTACCGCCAGCGCTGGCCCGCCGAAGCCGACACCGTGCAAGCCTTTGAGGCCTTGCTCGACGATCCGGCCGACCCCTTCGTGCGCGAGCGGCTGGCCGGCCACTTCACCGGCTCGGCCTGGTTGGTGGACAGGGCTGGCGCGCGGGTGTTGCTGACCCACCACCGCAAGCTGGACCGCTGGCTGCAGCTGGGCGGGCACGCCGATGGCGAGCGCGAACTGGCGCAGGTGGCGTTGAAGGAGGCCGAGGAGGAGTCCGGATTGCCGGACCTGCAATTGATCGATGCCGAGCCCTTCGATCTGGACCGCCACTGGATCCCGGCGCGCGGCGAGGTGCCGGGGCATTGGCATTACGACGTCCGCTACCTGGTCCGCGCCGCCGGCTCGGAGGCGTTCGTGGTCAGCGAGGAGTCGCTGGCGCTGGCGTGGCGGCCGATCGCCGGCTTGCCCGACGACCCGGGCGCGGACGAGTCGATGCGGCGGATGGCCGGCAAGTGGCTGGCGCGAACGGCCTGACCCCTGTCGCCTGCTCCTTGTAGGAGCGGCTTCAGCCGCGACTGAGGGATCCTGCGGTCGCGGCTGAAGCCGCTCCTACAACACCCCGGGCACCCCCTTGCGCAGCCTCAGTAAAGGATCCGCGTCCGCAGCGTGCCCGGGATCTGCTGCAGCTCGTCCTTGATGACCGCTGCCTGCGCCTCGTCGGCGCTGATGTCGATGACCACGTAGCCGACCTTGGAGTCGGTGCGCAGGAACTGGCCGTCGATGTTGACGTTGTGGCGCGAGAACAGTTCGTTGATCTGCGACAGCACGCCCGGCACGTTGCGATGGATGTGCAGCAGGCGCAGGCTTTCGGCGTGCTCGGGCAGGGTGGCCTCGGGGAAGTTCACCGCCGACAGGGTGCTGCCGTTGTCGCTGTAGCGCACCAGCTTGGCGGCGACTTCAATGCCGATGTTGTCCTGCGCTTCCAGCGTGCTGCCGCCCACGTGCGGGGTCAGGATGACGTTGTCGTGCGCGGTCAGTGGCGAAGCGAACAGGTCGCCATTGCCCTTGGGTTCGACCGGGAACACGTCCACCGCCGCGCCGCCGAGGTGGCCGTCGCGCAGGGCCGCGTCGAGCGCCTCGATCTCGATCACCGTGCCGCGCGAGGCGTTGATCAGGTGCGCGCCGCGCTTCATCTTGGCGATCTGCGCGGCACCGAACAGGTTCTTGGTGGCCGGCGTCTCCGGCACGTGCAGGGTGACCACGTCGGACTGCGCCAGCAGTTCGTCCAGATCGGTGGCCGCGCGCGCGTTGCCTAGCGACAGCTTGGTCTCGATGTCGTGGAACAGCACCTGCATGCCGAACGCCTCGGCCAGCACGCCGACCTGGGTGCCGATATGCCCATAGCCGACGATGCCCAGGGTCTTGCCGCGGGTCTCGTGGCTGCCGGCGGCGGACTTGGACCAGCCGCCGCGATGGCATTCGGCGTTCTTCTGCGGGATCCCGCGCAGCAGCAGGATCGCCTCGGCGACCACCAGCTCGGCCACGCTGCGGGTATTGGAGTACGGCGCGTTGAACACCGGGATGCCGGCCAGCTCGGCCGCGTCCAGATCGACCTGGTTGGTACCGATGCAGAAACAACCGACCGCGATCAGCCGCTTGGCCTCGGCCAGCACGTCGGCGCTGAGGTGGGTGCGCGAGCGGATGCCGACGATGTGGGCCTCGGCGATGCGTGCCTTGAGTTCGTCTTCCGGCAGCGATTTCGTATGCAGCTCGATCTGCGAATAGCCGGCCGCGCGGAACGTGTCCACGGCGGTCTGGCTGATGCCTTCGAGCAACAGCACGCGGATGTCCTGCTTCGGGAACGAGGTCTTCTTCGGCGACATTGTGGGCGGCGACGCGGTAGCGGGGCGGGCGGCCACTATGCCAGAGCAGCACTGGGTTTGGTGCATCGCGGCATGCCGCAAACGCTTGCCGCGCAATGGTTTCAGCTGTATCGAAGGCGCCGGTCGACGCGGCTGGACGGCGCTGCCCGCCGCTGGCACGCTGTCGGGCTTCTCCAAGCCGGCTGTTTGCAATGACCGATCCCCGCATCGCCTCCCTGGAACGCGCCGTGCACGGCCTGCGACTGAAGACCGAGCCGGCCGATCTGGAGCACTACGGTCGCGACTGGACACGGCGCTGGACGCCGGCGCCGCTGGCGATCGCATTGCCGGCCTCGGTGGAGGAAGTGCAGGCGATCGTGCGCTGGGCGCAGGCCGAAGGCGTGGCGATCGTGCCGTCGGGCGGGCGCACCGGCCTGTCCGGTGGCGCCGTCGCCGCCCACGGCGAACTGGTGGTCAGCCTGGAACGGATGAACAAGGTGCTGGCCTTCGACGCGGTCGACCGCACGATGACCGTGCAGGCGGGCCTGGCCCTGGAGGCACTGCACAACGCTGCGCGCGAACAGGGCCTGGTGTATCCGGTCGATTTCGCCGCGCGCGGCTCGTGCTCGATCGGCGGCAACATCGCCACCAACGCCGGCGGTATCCGGGTCATCCGCTACGGCAATACGCGCGAATGGATCGCCGGCCTGAAGGTCGTCACCGGTACCGGCGAGGTGCTGTCGTTCAATCGGGCGCTGATCAAGAATTCCAGCGGCTACGACTTCCGCCAGTTGCTGATCGGCTCCGAGGGCACGCTGGGCATCGTGGTCGAGGCGACCGTGCGGCTGACCGATCCGCCGCCGCCGAGCAACGTGATGCTGCTGGCGCTGCCGTCCTTCGAGGTGTTGATGCAGGTGTTCGCCGCCTTCCGCGAACGGCTGCGCCTGGAAGCCTTCGAGTTCTTCACCGACCGCGCGTTGGCGCACGTGCTCGCGCATGGTGCGCAGGCGCCGTTCGCCGAGACCCATCCGTTCTATGTCGTCACCGAATACGCCAGCGGCGACGAGGCGCAGGAAGCGGCGGCGCTGGCCGCGTTCGAGGCCTGCATGGAGCAGGGCTGGGTGATGGACGGGGTGATCAGCCAGAGCGAGGCGCAGGCGCAGCAACTGTGGCGGCTGCGCGAAGGCATCACCGAATCGGTGGCGCGCTACAAGCCTTACAAGAACGATGTGTCGGTGCGGATCTCGGCGATGCCGGCGTTCCTGGCCGAGACCCAGGCATTGCTCGGCGAGGCCTATCCGGATTTCGAGGTGGTCTGGTTCGGCCATATCGGCGACGGCAACCTGCATATCAACGTGCTCAAGCCCGACGGCTACGGCGACGCCGAGTTCATCGCCGCCTGCGAGCACGTCACCAAGCTGCTGGCCGGCGTGCTGCAGCGGTTCGAGGGCAGCATTTCGGCCGAGCACGGCATCGGTCTGGTCAAGAAGCCCTATCTGGAATGCACCCGCAGCGAGGCCGAGATCGCGCTGATGCGCGGGGTCAAGCGGGTGTTCGATCCGGCCGGCCTGCTCAACCCGGGCAAATTGTTCGACGCCTGAGCGTTGCACGGGTAATCTTGCCGCCACCTTCACCTCCTGCCAGCACGCCCGTGATCAATCGCCTTCTGTTGTCCTGTCTTCTGTTCGCTTTGCCGGCGCTCGCCTTGGCCGGTAGTTTCGCCGGCACTTCCGCCGGCGCCTCTTCGGCCGGTTCGTCCAACTCGTCGGGCAGCAGCTCGGGCGATGACAAGGTGCTGCAGGCCGCCCGCGACGACGCCGCCGCCTTCGTGGCCAGCGATGGCCAGCTGCGCAGCGCCCGCCTGGAAGCGGCCTTGCGCCAGCTGCGCGATCGCGACACCGCCGCACGGCAGCTCGACGACCTGGCACTGGCGCGCCGCATCCTGGCGTTGTGACCGTCCCGCGCGCGGCCTGGCTGCGCGCCGCGTTCCTGCTGGCCTGGCTGGCGTTCGTCGCGCCGGCCGCGGCGACCACGTTCGATTTCGACGCCGCTGCGCTGGACGCGCAGGACGCCGCGGCGGCGCGGCGACTGCTCGATGCCGCGTCCCGGCAACTGCCGGAACGTTGGGCGGCCGCATTGCCGCCGCGCCTGTCTGTGCAGTGGCGCGATGACTTGCCCGCCCATGTGAGCGGGCGCACCCTCGGGCATCAACTGCGCCTGGACCGCGGGTTGCTTGTCGCCTGGCGCAGCGAGTCGCCCGTGCTGGACGACGCGGCGGCGCGCACCGCGCTGGCCACCGTGTTGCACGAACTGGCACATGTGCTGGACCGCTCGCCCCAAGGGGGGCTGTCGCGCGATGCGCAGCTGCGCGAGCTGGCCGGTTGGCCGCGCCGTCGAGTGTTGCCGGGCCGCGGCGACAATGCCTTCAGCGACCGCAGTCCAGATCCGTACGAATTGCACGATCCGCGCGAATTCGTCGCGGTGAATCTCGAGCACTACCTGCTCGATGCCGACTATGCCTGCCGGCGCCCGGCACTGGCGGCCTGGTTCCAGCAACGGCTCGGGCCGCCCCCCCAACCTGCGCCCGCGGCCTGCGCGGACGGATGGCCCTACCTCGCCGCGCAGGGCGCCGATGGCGCGGCCCAGTTGGAATCGTTGTCGCCCTCGCGCGTCTACGCGGTCGACTACCTGTTCGCCGAAGGCGATCCGGCCGAGCCGATGAGCCGCTGGGGCCACAGCATGCTGCGGCTGGTGATCTGCGCGCCGCAGCGCCCGTTGGGGCCCGATTGCCGGCTCGACCTGCGCTACCACCGCGTGCTGTCGTTCCGCGCGTTCATCGGCGACGTGCAGATTTCCAGCTGGCGCGGGCTGACCGGCGGCTATCCATCCCGGCTGTACGTGCTGCCGCTGGAGCAGGTGATCGACGAATACACCCAGGTCGAGCTGCGCGCCCTGGCGTCTTATCCGCTGGCGTTGCGGCAGCAGGACATCGCCGCGTTGCTGGAACGCGCCGCACGTGTGCATTGGAACTACGACGGGCGCTATCGCTTCCTCGGCAACAACTGCGCGGTGGAGAGCTGGAAACTGCTCCACGACGCGGTGCCGAATGTCGCGGCCATCCGTTGGAACGGGGTGACGCCCAGCGGCCTGCTGGCCAAGCTGCAGCGCGCCGGCATCGCCGACGCTTCGATGCTGGCCGACCGCGACGAAGCCGCACGCCAGGGCTATTACTTCGCCTCGGCGGGTGCGCGCTACCAGGCGATGTTCGACGTGGTGCGCGCCGGCCTGCCGGTGCAGATCGACTCGGTCGAGGCCTGGTTGGCGCTGGCGCCGCAGGCGAGGGCGCGATGGGTCGAGCGCGGCGACCTGCGCACGAGCGCGGCGATGTTGTTGCTCGAACAAGCCGCCCAGCGGCGGCAGGAATTGCGCGCGCGGGACTGGATCAAGCGCCAGTTGCTGGCCGGTGAGGGCAGCGCAGATGGCGCCCAGGCTTCAGCGCAACTGCAACAGATGTTCCAGGCCGCCGGTGCACTCGCGCGGCCGGCGGCATTGCTGCAGGGCGTGCCGGGTTATGGGATTCCGCAGGCCGCGGAACTGCAAGCCGCGCGCGGCAATGCCGTCGGCCGCAATCAGCGCCTGCTCGAGGGCTGGCCGGTGTTGCGTGCGCAGGCGCGGGCCGCATTGCCGCAGGCGCAGCAGCGCGAATGGGAGCAGATCGAGGCGAACCTGGACCTTCTGGGAAGGCGTGTGCGCGAGCTGGCCAGCGACAAGGCGGGGTGAGCTCGCTCCTGCGAGAAGGTTCTTCTCCCATCAACGGGACGTATGCGGATTCTGCGGCTTGCGGTGGGGAGGGGGTTGTGGAGAGGCGCGTTTGGTGTGGGCGGTGATCGAAGCCGTAGTAACCACGCGCCTTGCGCCGTCCTGGCGGGAGGGGGTGGCCAGCGGCCATGGATGGCCGCGCTAGGCGAGTTGGACAGGATGTCCAACCGAGCCGGGCCAGCCCCCTCCCGTCAGGGCGGTGCCCCTACCGTAAGCCGACAACACAAACCGCCCACACCAAGCGCGCCCTCAACAACCCCCTCCCATCGCACGGTTACCACCCGTCCTCGCGAAGGGCCACAGGACCACTCAGTCGGCGCGCCCGGCGAACTCGCCGGTCACCGTGTTCACCAGCACGCGCTCACCGGTGGTGATGTACTCCGGCACCATGATCTCGATGCCGGTGTTCAACTTGGCCGGCTTCGGCCGCTTGGTGGCGGTGCCGCCCTTGAGCTCCGGCGGTGTCTCGATCACTTCCAGCGTCACGCTCTGCGGCAACTGCACGGCCACCGGCTGGTCGTCGATCACCTGCACATACAGGCCGGCGAGGCCTTCGGTGATGTAGCCGGCGTCGTCGCCGACCACGTCGGCATCGAGCGTGTACGGGGTGTAGTCCTCATCGTCGAGGAATACGAACGCATCGCCGTCCTTGTACGAGAACGTGGCCTGCCGGCGCAGCAATTCGACCTCGGTCAGGTTGTCGTCCGAGTCGAAGCTGGCGTCGAGCTTGGTCCCGCCGGGCACGCTGTACATGATGAACCGGAAGCGCACATTGCCGCCGCGGCCTTGCGGCGAGCTGCGTTCGATGTCGCGGATCTGGTAGACGCCGTTGTTGTACTCGACGACGTTGCCTTTCTTGATTTCGTTGGCTTTCATGGCGGGATGGAATGAGGAAGGAAAGGGGGAAGCAGCTTGCAGTGTTATTTCGGCGCCAGCCGCACCGCGCCGTCCAGGCGGATGGTCTCGCCGTTGAGATAGCGGTTGCGCACGATGAACGCCACGGTGTCGGCGTACTCGTCCGGCTGGCCCAGTCGCGACGGGAACGGGATCGACGCCGACAGCGATTGCTGCACGGCTTCGCTCATGCCATCGACCATCGGGGTCCAGAAGATGCCCGGCGCGACCGTCATCACCCGGATACCGAAGCGCGACAGCTCGCGCGCCATCGGCAGGGTCATGCCGACCACGCCGCCCTTGGAGGCGGAATAGGCGGCCTGGCCGATCTGGCCTTCGTAGGCGGCCACCGAGGCCGTGTTGATGATCACGCCACGCTCGCCGTCGTCACCGGGCGCCTGGCCCTGCATCGCGTCGGCGGCAGCCTTGGCGACGTTGAAGCTGCCGACCAGGTTGACCAGCACCGTGTTGCGGAAGTTGGCCAGCGGCATCGGCGCGTCCTTGCCGAGCACGCGGCCGGCACCGAGGATGCCGGCGCAGTTGACCAGCACGTTGAGACCGCCGAGGAACTCGCTGGCCGCGGCGACGTTCGCGGCGACCTGCGCCTCGTCGGTGACATCGGTGCGGAAATAGCGCGCGTGGGCATCGCCGAGCGCCTCGACGGAGGCCGCCGCCTTGTCATCGTTGACGTCGAACAGGGCGACCCGTCCGCCGTCGGCGACCAGGCGGCGGGCCACGGCCAGGCCCAGCCCGGAAACACCGCCGGTGACGATGGCGCGTACGGTTTGAGGCTGCATAAGTGGATCCAATGAGAGCAGCCGCCGATTCTAGCCGAAAGCCCCCGGATTCCCTGGTGCACCGCAAGGCCGTGGCGGGTCGGCCGGCTGCCTCAGTACGCCTGCCGGGGTAGTTGCAGGTCTTCCAGCCGGCGCGCGAATTCGTCCGGCGACAGCCCGGGCGCGAACAAGAAGCCCTGGCCGACCGGCACCCCGAGCTTGAGCAGGAACTGGCGTTGCGCCTCCGATTCCACGCCTTCAGCGACCAGGCCCAGACCCAGGCTGCGGGCGATCCCGCAGACCGCCTCGCACACCGCCACGTCCGAGCGGTTGCCGGGCACGCCTTCCACGAACAGCTGGCTCAGCTTCAACCCGTGGATCGGCAACCGGCGCAGGTAGTTGAGCGCGCTGTAGCCTTCGCCGAAATCGTCGATGGTCAGCACCACGCCCATGTCGCGCAGCTCGGCGAAGGTCTGCAGCGTCGAGGGCGCGTCCTCGATCAGCACCCGCTCGGTGAATTCGAGTTCCAGCGCCGAGCCGGGCAGGTCGAATTCGGCCAAGGCCTCGCGCACCTGCTCGGCCAGGTCCTCGCCGACGAACTGCCGGTAGGACACGTTGATCGCCACCCGCACCACGCCCAGGCCCTGTTCCAGCCATTGGCGCACTTGCCGGCAGGCCTCGCGCAGCACCCAGCGGCCGATCCGAACGATGTCCCCGGTGCTCTCGGCGTGGCTGATGAACAGGTCCGGCCGCAGCTCGCCGAGCTGGTGGTTCTGCCAGCGGATCAGCGCCTCGGCAGCGACCACCCGGCCATGCCGCAGATCGACCTGCGGCTGATAGACCAGGCGGAATTCTTCATGGTCGGTGGCGCGGCGCAGTTGGGTCTCGATCTGCAGCCGGTCCTGCTGGCGGCGCGCCAGCTCCGGGCTGAATTCCTGCCAGCCATTGCGGGTACGGCGCTTGCAGTCGTACATCGCCACGTCCGCGTTCTGGATCAGCTGCTGCGGGCGGTTGCCGTCCTGCGGCGCGCGCGCAATACCAATGCTGGCGGTGACCGAGAACTCGTCCTTGCCGAAGCGGAACGGGCGCACGAACTCGGCGGTGATCGCCTGCGCCAGGCGTTCCGGCTGGTCGGGCACGTCGCGGGTGTCGCAGACCACCAGGAACTCATCGCCGCCGAAGCGCGCGATCAGGCCTTCGGTGCCGACCGCCTTGGCGATGCGCTGGGTCGCCTCGATCAGCAACTCGTCGCCGGCATTGTGGCCGAGCACATCGTTGATGATCTTGAAGCGGTCCAGGTCGATGTACAGCACGCCGACGCGCGCGTGGGTGGGATTGGCCAGCCGCGCGCCGAGGTCGCTGAGCACGGCGTCGCGGTTCATGATCCCGGTCAGCGGATCGGTGCGCGCCTGGATGCGCAGCGTCTCTTCGGTCTGCTTGCGCTCGGTGATGTCCTGGATGGTGCCGGCGATGCGGGTGGAAGCCAGGTCGCCGCTTTCCACCTCGCCGATCATGCGCAGCCAGAACGAGTGGCCGTCGCCGCGCTGGCCCTGCAGCTCCAGCTCGAAACCGGCCTGGCGCGCGACCGCATCCAGCAACGCGCTTTCCAGCTTTGCCTGGTCTTCGCCGCGCAGGCAGGCCAGCAGCTGGGTCATGGTCTGCGGTGGTTCGGCCTGGCCGATGATGCGCAGCGTCTCTTCGGTCAGGTACAGGCGTTGCTGGCTGCGGTTCCATTCCCAGCCGCCGATGTGCGCCAGCGATTGCGCGCGGTCGAACAGGGCGTTGTCGCGCTTGAGCTCGGTGATGTCGCTGAACAGCGCGAACACGTGGTCGGGATGGTCGCGGCCGGTGGAGAACACCGGCACGCTGGTGACCGAGATCCAGATCATCCGCCCCTGCGGACGGTGGTACAGGCCCATCGTGGTGCTGGCGATGATCTGACCCTGCTGGAAAGCGCGCACCACCGGCCATTGTTCGCGCGGCAGGTGGCGGCCGTGCTGGTCGACGATGACCCAGTCGTCCGGCTGCATCATCACCGACAGCGCTTCCCCCGACACCAGCCCGAAAATGCGGTGCGCTGCCGGATTGGCCGACACCACGCGCTGCTCGTGGTCATACAGGACCACGCCCTTGTCGATCGATTCCATCAGCAGCCGGTACCGCGACTCGGCCTGCCAACGACCGCTCAGATCGCGCGCGACCGCCACGATGCAGCGCTTGCCGTCCAGCGCGAACCCAGCCGAATGCACTTCCACCGGGAAGCGACTGCCGTCGCCACGCATGTTGGTGACTTCGATGACATAGGTCTCGCCGCGGTTGAGCGACTCCCAGACCGGGTCGAGGTGATCGCGTGGCAGGTCCGGATTGAGCGTCTCGATCGGCTGCCCGACGATCGCTTCGCGCGGACGCTGGTAGGCGGTGACGCCGGCCTTGTTGAGGTCCAGCACGATCCCGGTTTCGCTGAGGATGCTGACCGGGTCGGGCACCGCGTCGAACAGCGCGATGTAGCGCATGTGCGACTGGTGCAGCGCATAGCGGCATTGCTCCAGCAAGGCGGCGGCCGGGTCGTCCGGGTGGGCGTCCAGGAAGCGGTCGATCTCGGCCAGGGTGTCCGGCGACGCCGCGTCCTCGCGGTGGGCGTCTGCCGGCGACTGGCCGTGGCCGGTCATGCGGCCGCCAGCGCCTTGCCGGCCTTGCTGCCGGTCTCGCGGCCGAGCAGCGCCGCCAGCCAGCGGCCGATGGCCGCCAGCGCCTGCAGGTCGATCCCGGTCTCGATGCCCATGCCGTGCAGCATATACACCACATCCTCGCTGGCGACATTGCCGCTGGCGCCCTTGGCATACGGGCAGCCGCCGGCGCCGGAGACGGCACTGTCGACCACCCGCACCCCTTCTTCCAGGCAGGCGGCGATGTTGGCCAGCGCCTGGCCGTAGGTGTCGTGGAAATGCACGGCCAGCGCGGCCATCGGCACCTCGCCGGCGACCGCGGCCAGCATCGCCCGCGCCTGGCGCGGCGTGCCGACGCCGATGGTGTCGCCCAGCGAGATCTCGTAGCAGCCCAGGGCATGCAGCCGTCGCGCCACGTCCACCACCGCGGCCACGGGCACCGCACCCTGGTAAGGGCAGCCCAGCACGGTCGAGACGTAGCCGCGCACTTTCACCCCATCGGCCGCGGCCTGCGCCAGGATCGGGCGGAAGCGCTCGATCGATTCGTCGATGCCGGCGTTGGTGTTGGCGCGGTTGAAGGCCTCGGAGGCCGCAGTGAACACCGCCACCTCGGTCGCGCCGGCGGCGCGCGCGCGCGCATAGCCCTGTTCATTGGGCACCAGCACCGGATAGGCGATGTCCGGATGCTGGTCGATGCCGGCGAAGACTTCGGCGGCATCGGCCAATTGCGGCACCCAGCGCGGGCTGACGAAGCTGGTGGCCTCGATGGTGCGCAGGCCGGTGATGGAGAGGCGGTCGATCAGCGCGATCTTGTCGGCCGTGTCGATCGGTCGTTTCTCGTTCTGCAGGCCGTCGCGCGGCCCCACTTCGACCACACGGACGAAATCGCTCATTCCCTTAGCTCCTTGGCGTCGCCCTGCTGGCAATGGCCGCGTCGCACTGCTGCCCGCGGCGCCGACCTCATGGATGATGACAGACGGCTTCGACGTTGTTCCCGTCCGGGTCCAGCACGAAGCCACCATAGTAATGCGGGTGGTAATGCGGGCGGGGGCCGGGCGCGCCGTTGTCGCGCCCGCCAGCGGCCAGCGCCGCCTGGTGGAAGGCGTCGACCTGGTCGCGGCGGTCGGCCTGGAAGGCCACGTGCACCGGCGCGCCGGCGCCGGGCGCGGAGCTCAGCCAGAAGAACGGTCGGTCCCGCCCCAGGCCGACATGGGCGTCGGCGCCAGTCTGTTCGGCGGTCACTTCCATCACCACCGATACGCCGAGCGGGGCGAGCGCGGCGCGATAGAACGCCAGGCTGGCGGCGAAATCGCCGCAGCGGATTCCTACATGGTCGAGCATCACGTCTCCTTGGGCGGCAGCCAGGCCGCCGCACGCTTGTCGAGGAACGCCGCCAAGCCCTCCTGGCCTTCGGCCGACACCCGCAGGCGCGCGATCAGGGCCGCGTTCTCGCTGTCCAGCCGGTCGCGGTCGCGGCGGCCGGCGACTTCGCGGACCAATGCCTTGGCGCCGGCGCAGGCCTGCGGCCCGGCGGCCAGCAGCAGTTTGACCTGATGGGCAATGGCCGCGTCGAGCGCTTCGGGCGCCACGACCTCATGCAGCAAGCCGATCGCGTGTGCGGTGTCGGCGTCGAAAGTCTCGGCGCTGGCGAACCAGCGCCGCGCCTGGCGCGGACCGATCGCCGCGATCACATAAGGCGAGATCACCGCCGGCAGCAGGCCCAGCCGACTTTCGGTCAAGCCGAAGCGCGCCTGCGCGCTGCCGATGGCAATGTCGCAGCAGGCGACGAGCCCGACCCCGCCACCGTAGGCCGCGCCATGGACGCGCGCGAGGGTGGGGCGGGGCAGTTCGTCCAGGGTGCGCATGAGTTTCGCCAGCGCCTCGGCATCACGGCGGTTCTCCGCCTCGTCGGCCTGCGCCATGCCACGCATCCATTGCAGGTCGGCACCGGCGGAGAACGAGGCCCCCGCGCCGGCGAGCACGACCACCCGCACCGAAGGATCGCGGCCGGCCTGTTCCAGCGCAACGGTGAGTTCCGCGATCAGCCCGGCGTCGAACGCGTTGTGCAGGGCAGGGCGTTGCAGGCACAGCGTGCGCACCGCGCCCTGGTTCTCGATCGACAACGCCGTCTCGCTCATGGGCTTTCCGTTCTCGCCGGTTTTCCGGGGCGGGCCATGATAACCAGAGGTCGCGTCGCGGCCTTGACGCAGTGCCGCGCGTGTTACAATTGAGAACCATTCCTATCAGACCGGGCGTTCCGTGACGTTGTCCGACATGCCTCCGCACCAGCCCGCCATCGTCGAGTCCGTGCACGATCGCCAAGCCAATGACGCGATCGCCCGGCGCCTGCGCGAACTGGGTTTCGTCAGCGGCGAGGAAGTCACTGTGCTGGCGACCGGTCCGATCTGGCGCGAACCGCTGCTGGTCCAAGTCGGCTACACCCGGTTCGCACTGCGCCGCAGCGAGGCTGCGCGAGTGCAGGTGCGTCTGCCGGAGGCGAGTGCATGAGCACCGCGACCGCACCGCTGCGCCTGGCCCTGGTCGGCAACCCGAACTGCGGCAAGACCGCGCTGTTCAACCAGCTCACCGGCAGTCGCCAGAAGGTCGCCAACTACACCGGCGTCACCGTCGAGCGAAAGGAAGGCCATCTGCGCGCGCCTTCCGGCCGCGAGTTCGCGGTGCTCGACCTGCCCGGCGCCTACAGCCTCAACCCCGCCAGCCTGGACGAAGCGATCACCCGCGACCTGTGCCGCGGCTTCTACCCGGGCGAGCCGGTGCCGGACGTGCTGGTCTGCGTGATGGATGCCACCAACCTGCGCCTGCACCTGCGCTTCGCGCTGGAGTTGCGCGAGCTGGGCCGGCCGATGATCGTGGCCTTGAACATGGTCGACGCGGCGCAGCGTCGCGGCATCGTGATCGATCGCGCAGCGCTGGAGCGCGAACTCGGCGTGCCGGTGGTCGAAACCGTGGCGGTGCGCCGGCACGGTGCGCAAGCCCTTGTCGAGAAGATCGACGCGCTGGCGCCGCACCTGCACGCACCGCAAGCCGCGCCGCCGGCCGATGGCAACTACCACGCGCTCGTGCGGCAGATCCTGGCCGCCGCGGTGCAGATGCCCAGCCGCACCAGCCGGGTCGACGAGGCGCTGGACCGCTGGCTGCTGCATCCGGTGTTCGGCCTGCTGATCCTCATCGTGGTCCTGTTCCTGATGTTCCAGGCGGTCTATGCCTGGGCCGCGCCGGTGATGGCCCTGATCGACGCCGGCACCGCGGCGCTGGGCGAATGGGTCGGCGCGGCCTTGCCCGAGGGGCCGCTCAACAGCCTGCTGGTGAACGGCATCATCGCCGGCGTCGGCGGGGTGATCGTGTTCCTGCCGCAGATCCTGATCCTGTTCGCCTTCATCCTGGCGCTGGAGGAATCGGGCTACCTGCCGCGCGCGGCGTTCCTGCTCGATCGCATGATGGCCTCGGCGGGATTGTCGGGGCGCTCGTTCATCCCGCTGCTGTCGAGCTTTGCCTGCGCGGTGCCGGGGATCATGTCCACCCGCAGCATCCAGGATCCGCGCGACCGGTTGGCGACCATCCTGGTGGCGCCGTTGATGACGTGCTCGGCGCGCCTGCCCGTATACGCGCTGCTGATCGGCGCGTTCGTACCCGACAAGAAGGTATGGGCGTTCGTCGGCCAGCAGGGCCTGGTCCTTTTCGGGCTCTATGTCGCGGCCATCGTCAGCGGGCTGGCGGTGTCCTGGGTCATGAAGAAATGGCGCCGCGACAAGAGCGAGCATCCGTTGCTGCTGGAGCTGCCGTCCTATCGTATCCCGCATCCGCGCGACCTGGCGCTGGGCCTGTGGGAGCGCGCGATGATCTTCCTCAAGCGTGTCGGCGGGATCATCCTGGCGCTGACCATCCTGCTGTGGTTCCTGCTGTCGTTCCCGAGTGCGCCGGTGGGCGCGACGATGCCGGCCATCGACTACAGCTTCGCCGGCCGCATCGGCCATGCGATGACCGTGTTCTTTGCGCCGCTGGGCTTCAACTGGCAGATCTGCATCGCGCTGATCCCCGGCCTGGCCGCGCGCGAAGTGGCGGTGTCCTCGCTGGCCACCGTCTACGCATTGTCGGCGGCCGACGACGATGCCGCCGCGCAGGCGCTGTCGCCGCTGATCCAGGACGGCTGGTCGCTGGCGACCGCGTTGTCGCTGCTGGTCTGGTACATCTATGCACCGATGTGCATTTCCACGCTGGCCACGATCAAGCGCGAAACCAACTCGTGGAAGCAGATGATCTACGCGGCGACCTACCTGTTCGGCCTGGCCTATCTGGCTTCGCTGGTGACCTACCAGGTCGCGCGGGCACTGGGAGCCGGCTGATGGCGCTATGGCTGCAATACGCGGTGATCGCGCTGGCGGTGCTGGCCAGCGCCGCGGTGGTATGGAAGAAACAGTTCCCCGCCAGTTGGCGACGCACGCGCACCGCATTGGCATTGCCGTTGCTGCGCAGTCCCAACGCCTCGATCCAGCGGCTGGGCCGGTGGCTGGCACCGCCCGCGGCCGGCGGCGCTTCCAGCTGCGGCGGTTGCGACGGCTGCGGCCCGGACCCGCGCAAGCGCTGATACCGTCCTTTGGGGGTTCTCCTCGCGGCTTCGAGAACGCCTTTATGCTTTTTGTAGGAGCGGCTTCAGCCGCGACCGCGAGATCCAGCACTCGCGGCTGAAGCCGCTCCTACAACGAGCGGCATCGCCTCTGGAGACGGGCCGTGCCCCGACCGACCACGAGCACCCAGCAGCAGCCCAGTCGTCAATCCCGCACCAACCCCCCATCCACGACCAGGTTCTGCCCGGTTACCGCGCGCGCCCAAGGCGAGGCGAAGAACAGCGCGGCATCGGCGAACTCCGCCGGCGTGGTCACGCTGCGCAGCGGGGTTGCCGCGGCGATGTAGTCGAACACTGCCTCCGGCGTGGCGGCGCTGGCATCGGTGGTGCGCAGCAGGCCGCCGGACACCATATTGACGGTGATGCCGTCCGGCCCCAGGTCGCCGGCCAGGGTACGGGTCAGCGCCAGCAGTGCCGCCTTGGCCGCCGTATAGTCGTGGTAGGGCACGACCGGGTTCTGGAACAGATTGGTGCCGACATTGATGATCCGGCCGAAGTGCTGCGCGCGCATGCCGGGCAGCGCTGCCTGGACGGTGTTCAGCGCGCCGCGCACGCTGCCTTCGAACTGTTGGGCGAAGTCCTGCCAGGCGATGCTGTCCGGGCGTGCCCGGGCGTCGCCGTTGAAGGAGAAGTCGGCCAACGCATTGTTGACGACCGTGGTGATCGGCCGGCCGAAATGCGACTGCGCGCGTGCGCACAATGCATGCACGGCCGCTGCCTCGGTGACATCGGCCTGGATCGCCAATGTCGCTTCGCCCAACTCGGCCGCCAACGCGTCGGCCGCGTCGCGGCTGCGGTGATAGTTGATGACCACGCGCGCGCCTTCGCGCACGAACGCACGCACCAAGGCCTGGCCGAGCCCGCGGCCGCCGCCGCTGACCAGCACGAGTTGTTCGGAGAATTGCATTGGTCGGCCCGCAGATCCTGGAAAGCGGCCAGCTTAGGGCAAACACCTATCCAACGGCAGGCGCATCGGCCGGCAGGCTCGTCATCGTGGTCGTGCTCCGAATATGATCGCCGCTGCCGCAGGACGCGGCGCCAAAGGGGGCAGGACATGCGGTTATTGGTATTGATGGCGATACTAGGCGTGATCGCCGGTGTCTATTCGCTGGGCGGCAACAAACTCGACGAGACCATGGTGCGTGATTTCTACGAGCGCAGCGGCCAGGCGTTCGCCGAGCAGGACGATGAGACCTTGTGCGCGATGCTCGACGAGGACTTCGAGCAGGTCACCTTGTATCGCGCCGACCAGCGACAATCGCGCGATGTGGTCGGCAAGCAGGACTACTGTCGCGAGATGGCGCAGTCGCTGGACAATATCCGTCGCCTGCGCGAGGTCGCCGGGCGCCACGCGCCGGTCGACTACCGCCATACCCTGACCCGCATCACCATCGCGCCCGACAAGCACACCGCGGTGGTGGAGACGCGCGCGACCCTGCAGCTGCCGGGCGTGAACATGACCGCGCGCAGCCGCGACACCTTGGTGCGCGATCGCTGGCGCATCCGGGTCAAGCGCAGCGAGGGCACCACTTTCATCGGGCCGGCCTATCCGTTCTGAGGCTTCGCTGCGGCGCACAGCGGCGGTCGCGGCGCGGCGGTTTATGCTTTGCGCATGGAGACCACTTTCCCGATTTCCCGTCGTGCCCAGGCGCTGACCAGTTCGGCGATCCGCGAGATCCTCAAGGTCACCGAACGGCCGGAGGTGATTTCCTTCGCCGGCGGCCTGCCGTCGCCGGAGACTTTCCCGGTCGAGCGCATGCGCGAGGCCAGCGAGCGGGTATTGCGCGATGCCCCGCACGCCGCATTGCAATACGGCCCGACCGAGGGTTTTCTGCCGCTGCGCGAGTGGGTCGCCGAGCGCCTCAGCCGCGACGGCGCAACGGTACGAACCTCGCAGGTCCTGATCACCACCGGCTCCCAGCAGGGGCTGGACCTGCTCGGCAAGGTCTTCATCGACGAGGGCAGCAAGGTACTGGTCGAGACGCCGAGCTATCTCGGCGCGCTGCAGGCGTTTTCGCTGTTCGCGCCGGCGTTCTCCTCGATGCCGTCGGACGGGCAGGGCATCGTCGCCGAGGCATTGACGCAGGAACAATTGCACGGCGCGCGCTTTGCCTACTGCCTGCCGAATTTCCAGAATCCGACCGGGCGCCGCCTGCCGCTGGCGCGCCGCCACGAGTTGACCGCACGGGCTGCGCAGGCGGGCGTGCCGCTCGTCGAGGACGATCCCTATGGCGAACTGGGATACGAGGGTGGGCCGCTGCCGAGCCTGCTGTCGATGAACCCGCAGGGCGTGATCTACATGGGCTCGTTCTCCAAGGTACTGGCGCCGGGTCTGCGCCTGGGCTACGTGGTCGCGCCGGAGGCCGTGCAGGGCAAGCTGGTGCAGGCCAAGCAGGCGGCGGATCTGCACACGCCTTCCTTCAGCCAGCGCATGGTCTGCGAAGTCGTGCGCGACGGTTTCCTCGATGTCCACATCCCGACGATCCGCGACCGCTACGCGCGCCAGTGCGCGCTGATGCTCGATGCGATGGCGCGGCATTTCCCAGCCCAGGTGCAATGGAACCGCCCCGAAGGCGGCATGTTCATCTGGGTGACATTGCCGGCGGGCATCGACAGCGGCGCGTTGCTGCAGCGGGCGATCGAGCGCAACGTCGCGTTCGTGCCGGGCGCGCCGTTCTTCGCCACCGATCCGCAGCACAACACCCTGCGCTTGTCGTTCGTCACGGTGCCGCCCGAGCGGATGGAAACCGGCGTCCGCATCCTGGGCGAATTGCTGCAGGAATCGCTCGCAGCCGCCGCCAACGTCGCCGCATAATCGACGCCTGCACCACGGAGGCGCGGGCAATGGAACTACCGATGGAGCCAGCAACGACCGGCGAGGCTCGGATTGGCGATGCGCGGATCGACATCCGCATCGACGAACTGCGCACCGGCAAGGCGGTGGATTTCACCCGCCCGGGCACCCGCAGCGCGATCGCCAAGGCGCGGGTCGACGGCACGCTGGCTGTCGGCGAGCTGGGGCTGTCCGGCGACGAGCAGGGCGACCTGCGCGTACATGGCGGCCCCGACAAGGCGATCCACCATTACCCGCACGACCACTACGCGGCCTGGCAGGCCGAGCTCGGCGAGCATCCCCTGCTGCAAGCCGGCGGTGCGTTCGGCGAGAACCTTTCCAGTACCGGACTGACCGAGGCCGATATCTGCCTGGGCGACCGTTTCGACTTGGGCACGGCCTACGTGGAGGTTTCGCAGCTTCGCCAGCCGTGCTGGAAGCTCTCCGACCGGTTCGCGGTGGCGGACATGGCCAGGCGCGTGCAGAACACCGGGCGCACCGGCTGGTACTACCGGGTGTTGGTGCCGGGCCACGTCGCAGCGGGCGACCGGTTGGTGCTGCGCGAGCGTGCCTATCCGCAGTGGCCGCTGTCGCGGATCGCCGAGGTGCTGTACCGCCGCGGCGTCGAACCGGCGCTGCTCGAAGAGGTGCTCAGCCTGCCGCTGGTACCGTCCTGGCGGCTCCTGTTCGAGCGCCGGCTGGCCCAGGGCCAGATCGAGAGCTGGGACAAGCGCCTGCAAGGGGCGCCTTGAGCGATTCGGCCACGCGTCCGATGACCGCGCCGGGCTGTTCGGCGAGCGCCGAAAACGCTAGCCTGCGGGCATGAATACGACCCCGCTCAAACTGCTGGTCCACGGTGCCTCCGGCCGCATGGGCAAGGCGCTGCTGCGCCTGGCCGCCGAAGACGAGGGCCTGGTAGTAGTGGCCGCGGTGGTGGGGCGCTCGCCCACGCAGCGGGTCATCGAGGGCGTGCCGCATTTCGCCGCGTCCGAGCTGGGCGGCGTGCCGCCCTTCGATGTGGCGATCGACTTCAGCCTGCCGCAAGGCTTTTCGCCGTTGCTGGCCTTGTGCGAACAACGTGGCGCAGGGCTGGTGTCCGGCACCACCGGACTGGAACCGGCGCAGCGCGACGCGCTGGCGTCCGCGGCCGCGCGCATCCCGCTGGTGTGGGCGTCCAACTTCAGCCTCGGCGTGGCCGTGCTGACGGATCTGGTCGAGCGCGCTGCCGGCACGCTGCCGGGCTGGGACTGCGACATCGTCGAATCCCATCACATCCACAAGCAGGATGCGCCGTCGGGCACCGCGCTGACCCTGGGCGAGGCGGCAACCGGCAGCGGGGCCCAGCCGCGCTTCGCCAGCCTGCGCGCCGGCGATATCGTCGGCGAGCACCTGGTCCAGTTCACCGGCATCGGCGAGCGGCTCGAACTGGTCCATCGCGCCAGCAACCGCGACATCTTCGCGCGCGGCGCGCTGCATGCGGCCAAGCGCCTGCACGGCCGTGCCGCCGGCAGCTACCGGGTCCGCGATCTGCTGACCTGAACGGAAGCCGCGGCGACGTTCAGGCAATCATGCCGGTGATCGTCGCGGCATAGCGGGATTCCGTATTCACACTGGCAGCGGACGAACCTTGCCGCTACAATTCCCGCTTGCCCGAACCTAGCGTCGGACCGGTCCTCCGCACCGCGTCCGCGCTTTGCTGCAACCGGATTTTGGCCGGTGCATGTCGGAGTCCCCCGCAGCCACAGCGAGATTCCCGTGACCCAACCCGCAATCCTTGTCCTCGAAGACGGCACCGTGTTC
>Ga0160434_100074_pt1 | contig 70939 bp, 65 predicted proteins | sample HID1973I_E0MG_FD_108273 | JGI IMG/M metagenome (GOLD analysis project Ga0160434, IMG submission 108273) | Enriched mosquito-associated microbial communities from UW Madison campus, WI, USA - HID1973I_E0 MG | ecosystem: Host-associated > Arthropoda: Insects > Digestive system > Unclassified ... | reverse complement strand
GTGCACGGCGAAGCTGACCAGGCGCACGCCCATGTCCGGGTCGAAGCGCTTGACCGCCTTCATCAGGCCGATGTTGCCTTCCTGGATCAGGTCGCCCAGCTGCAGGCCGTAGCCGTTGTAGCCGCGGGCGACGTGGACCACGAAGCGCAGGTGCGAGTGCACGAGCTCCTGCGCGGCGTTGAGGTCTTCATCGTCACGGAAGCGGCGTGCCAGTGCCTGTTCGTTCTCCACCGACAGCACCGGGATCTGGTGCACGGCACCGATGTAGGCGTCCAGCGAGCCGAGCGCGCTGGGGATCGGGAGGTTGTTTGCCACAAGGGCAGTCGAAGTGTTCTGGCTCATAGGGCCTCATCTTAGCAGTCACGCATTTGGACTGCTAAAGGGGGTGGAAGTTCCTCAGTGTTTCACCAGCAGAACGAGATCCCCTCTGCGGGCGGGCATCGTTCCATCGGCTGTCCATTTAAAATCAATGGCTTAGCGAAAGGTAACGGTTACACGGCTTTACCCTACCTGATCGCCCGTTAGCCGGCGTGATGCGATTGTCGCAGTGGGATGACAGCCAGATCAGACCCTTCCTGACCGTCCAAAGTTCACGCCCCCGGCAGCGACGCCGAGAAGGCCGATAGCGCCGGCAGGCGCCAGTCCACCGGTTCCAGGCCGCGCCGGCGCAGGTACTCGTTGGCGGCCGAAAAATGCCCGCAGCCCAGGAACCCGCGATGGGCGGACAGCGGCGAAGGGTGCGGCGCCTTGAGCACCTTGTGGCGGCGCGGGTCGATGACCTTGCCCTTGGCCTGTGCATAACTGCCCCACAGCAGGAAGACCAGGCCTTCCCGCTCGCGGTTGAGGACGTCGACCACATGGTCGGTGAAGCCTTCCCAGCCCCGCCCCTGGTGCGCGCCGGCCTTGCCCTCCTCCACGGTCAACACCGCGTTGAGCAGCAGCACGCCGCGCTGGGCCCAGGGCAGCAGGCAGCCATGGTCCGGGCGCGGCAAGCCCAGGTCGGTTTCGATTTCCTTATAGATGTTCAACAGCGACGGCGGCACCGGCACCCCGGGCTGGACCGAAAAACACAGCCCATGCGCCTGGCCGAAGCCGTGGTAAGGGTCCTGGCCGAGCACCACGACCTTGACCTGGTCGAACGGCGTGGCGTCGAAGGCGGCGAAGATCTGCGGGCCCGGCGGGAAGATGTGGGCGCCAGCGGTCTTGCGCTGGCGCAGGAAGGCCGACAACTCGCGCATTTCCGGGCGCAACAGCCAGTCGCCGACCCGGGCCTTCCACGAAGGCTCGAGTTGGATCCGCACTTCTTCGCTCACAGCATCACGGCCTGATCGTCCAGGCGGGCCAGGCGCAACTGGAACAGCACCTTGGTCACCAGCAGGCGCTCTTCGATGGGCTTCTGCACCAGGTCGTTGGCGCCAGCGCGCAGCAGTTCGGACTGGTTGTAGGGATTGCTGTCGCCAGTCATCACCAGCACCGGCAGGCGGCGCTTGCCGTAGTCGAAATCCACCCGGATGCGCTCGACCACGTCGCGGCCGTTGAGCTCGCCCTTGAGGGTGACGTCGGTCAACACGAGATCCACCCGGCGTTCGGTGCGCCCCAACGATTCGGCGGTCAGCAGCGAGAACGCGTCCTCGGCGGTGAGCACGTGCACCACCTTCAGGCCCTGGCGCGCCAGCATGCGCTTGGTCGCTTCGGCGACGACGCGGCTGTCCTCGATGTAGAGCACCGTGGCGCCGGGGACTGGCTCGGGCTGCACATAGCCGCGGATGAAGGTCGCCAGGGCTTCGTGACCCAGCGACTTGTCGAAATAATCGGTGACGTACTCGGTGAAGCGGCGCTCGACCAGGTGTTGTTGCGCATCGCCGGACACCACGATCACCGGCACATAGGCCTGTCCGGCGGCTTCGCGCACGCTGCGCGCCAGCGCCAGGCCATCGCCGTCCGGCAGCGACAGCGAGGTGGTGACCAGATTGACCGCACCGGCCGCCAGGGCGTCGCGCGCTTCGGCGATGCTCGCGCAGCCGACCACCTCGACCGCCGGCAGCTCGCGCTGCAGGACGTCGGCGATCAGTTTGCGGACCAGCTTGGAGCCGTCGACCACCATTACCCGCGGCGCGTCGCTGATCAGATGCTTGAGATCGGGATTGCGCATGATCGGCTCAGGTCTCGGTCGGGCGAGTCTGACGCAGGAAGTGGCCGGTCACCAGCCATGCGCCCAGCCAACCGAGCAGCACGGTGCCGACCAGGACCATCCCGGCGTGCAGCCAGTCCAGCCCGTGCAGGGCGAACCGGCTGCCGTAGCTGTCGGCCAGCGCCGCCAGCGGCTGCCGCAGCGCCAGTCCGGCAGCGGCCAGCAGCCCCAACGCGACAATGCCGGCGCCGAGCCCGTACCAGGCGCCCATGTAGATGAAGGGCCGGCGGATGAAGCCGTCGCTGGCACCCAGCAGCTGCAGCACGCCGATCTCTTCCTGGCGCCCCTGGATATCCAGGCGCACGGTATTGCCGACCACCAGCAAGGCCCCCAGGCCGAGCAGCACCGACAGCACCTGCACCAGGCGTTCGCCGAAGCGCAGCCAGCCATCCAGGCGCTTGCGCCACAGCGCGTCGTGCTGGACCAGATCGACCTGCGCGGAGGCGCGCAACGAATCGGCCAGCCGCGCATCGTCGCCCTCGGCCGCCGGCGTCACCACCAGCAGCGTCGGCAGCGGGTTCTGGCCCAGGCTTTCGATCGCTTCGTCCAGATGGGCGTTCGCGCGCAGCTCGGCCAGGCCCTGCTCGGGCGTGCGCACCGCCACCGCAGCCACGTCGCCGCGCGCGCGCCATTGTTCGGCCAGGGTTCTCGCGGCCGCGTCGTCGATGTCGTGCTTGAGGAAGACGTTGATGTCGCGCGACTGCTGCACGCTGCCGGCCAGGTGGCGCAGGTTGTCCAGCGCGATCGACAATCCCAGCGGCAGCGCCAATGCCAACGCCATCACCATGATCGTCAGCAGGGTCGCCCAGGGCTTGCGCAGCGCCCGGCCGAGGCTGAAGGCGATGCTGTGCAGATGGTGGTCGATCCAGACCGACAGGCGCGAGGGCGCTGCCGTTTCCGCGGTCTGGTTCGGACGCTCGGGGATGAGGTTGGACGGCTCGTTCATTCGGCCAGGTCCTGCGGCGAGATGTCGTCGACCAGCCGGCCATGGTCCAGCACCAGCACGCGCCGGCGCATCTGCTTGAGCAAGGCCAGGTCGTGGCTCACCACCAGCACGCTGGTGCCGCGCGCCGGCAACTCGGCGAACAACTGCATGATCTCCGCGGCCAGGGTGGGATCGAGGTTGCCGGTCGGCTCGTCGGCGACCAGCAGGCGCGGCTCGGAGACGATGGCGCGGGCGATGCCCACGCGCTGCTGCTCGCCGGCCGACAGCTGCGCCGGCAGCGCCTTCTCGCGATGCGCAAGCCCAATCCGCTCCAGCGCCGAACGCACCCGCTTGCCGATCTCGCCACGGCGGGTGCCGCGCAGGATCAGCGGCAGCGCGACGTTCTCGGCGATGCTGCGGTCCATCAGCAGGCGATGGTCCTGGTAGACCGCGCCGACCTCGCGCCGGTGCAGGGGGATGCGTCCGCCCCGCACCTTCAGCAGATTGCGCTCGCCGAAGATCACCGCACCGCGGCTGGGCCGCTCGCTGAGGTGGATCAGCTTGAGCAAGGTGCTCTTGCCGGCGCCGGAATGGCCGGTGACGAACAGCATCTCGCCCGGCTGCACGTCAAAACTGACGTCCACCAGTGCCTGGTGGCCGCCGGCGTATTGCTTGCTGACGTTGTCGAAACGCAGGACGCTCATTCAGCAATTATGCCGGAGCGATCGCCGAATGCATCGCCGGCAATCGCCCCAACGGCCGCGTCCGTCTCCCGACGCGGCCCTTGCTCAGCCGCCGACCAGCGAACGCAGCTTCCGGCCCAGGCGGGTCAGGAAGGAGTTGTTCGCCGCCACGGCCGCCTGCTTGGTAGCAACGACCTGGATCGGCTTGCGCGGTGCCGGTGGCGGCTGCGTGGCCATCGCTGCCTCGGCGGCGACGGGGTCCACCGGCTTGCCATGGCGACGGCGGCGACGCTTGCGCGGCGCACGTTCGCCCTCGACGGGGCCGGCCGGCGCGGCGTTGGCCGCCGGGCGCACCGCCTCGGCCGGCTTGCGCTCGACCGGGCCTTCGCCACCTTCGACCTTGGCTTCGCCCTCCACCCGCGGCTTGCGCTCGCGGCGCGGCTTGCCATCGGTGGAATGTCCACCTTCGCGGCGCTCGCCACGGCCGCGACCGCCGCCGGGCTTGCCGCCCGCACGACCACCGCGACGCTCCTCTTCGGCGGCACGCGCCTCGCGCGCTTCGCGGAAGATGGAACCGACGCTTTCGTTCTCGCCGTCGTCGCCTTCCACCGGCGCGCGCTCGGGGCGCGGCAGCGGGGTCAGCAATTCGGCGCTCACCGCCTCGACCGGGATCTTCTGCTCGATGTAGGCCTCGATGTCGGGCAGGCTCATCGCGTAGCGCTCGCAGGCAAAGCTGATCGCATCGCCCTCGGCGCCCAGCCGCGCGGTACGGCCGATGCGGTGGACGTAGTCCTCGGCATCGAACGGCAGGTCGTAGTTGTAGACGTAGTTGACACCATCGATGTGCAGGCCGCGCGCGGCCACGTCGGTGGCGACCAGGATCTCCAACTGGCCCTTCTGGAAGCGGTTGAGCAGGGTTTCGCGCTTCTTCTGCGGCACGTCGCCGGACAACACGCCGACGCGGTAGCCGGCACGCTCCAGCGAGCGCGCGACACGCTCGACGAACGCCTTGGTGTTGACGAACACCATCGTGCGCGCGCCTTCGCCGCGCGAGAGCAGGCCCAGCAACAGCGGGATCTTCTCTTCGTCGGACGGGAAGTAGATGCGCTGGCGCACCCGCGCGGCGGTGATGCTCTCGGTCTCGACCACGAGCTTTTCCGGCTCGTTCATGTATTCGTAGGCCAGCTCCAGCACGCGATGGCTGAGGGTGGCGCTGAACAGCAGGGTCTGGCGGGTGCCACGCTCGGGCATGCGCCGCAGCAGGAAGCGGATGTCCTTGATGAAGCCCAGGTCGAACATCCGGTCGGCCTCGTCGAGCACGCAGACTTCGCAGGCGTGCAGCGAGACCACCTTGTGCTGCTTGACGTAGTCGATCAGGCGGCCGGGGGTGGCGATGATCACGTCCACGCCCTGCTGCAGCAGCTCGCGCTGCTTGTCGTAGTCGACGCCGCCGTAGACCAGCGCGAAGCGCAGGCCCAGGTCGGCACCGAACTTGACCGCATCCTTGTGGATCTGGATGGCCAGTTCGCGGGTCGGCGCCAGGATCAGCGCGCGCGGGTCCTCCGGCTTGCGGTCGGCCAGCGCGGGCCGGATCAGCAGGCGGTTGATCACCGCCACCAGGAAGGCCAGCGTCTTGCCGGTACCGGTCTGGGCCTGGCCGGCGACATCGCGCCCGGCAAGCGCGACCGGCAGGGTCAAAGCCTGGATGGGAGTGCAGCGGGTGAATCCTGCGCCTTCCAGTCCGGCGAGCAACGCCGGATGCAGGTCGAACGAGGAAAAAGTCAAATCAGTCAGCGGTTTATCGCTCATTATTCCGTCTTCTTCGGGCACCCGGCGTGTTTCGGGCGCGGCTTGCATCGATTCCGGCAGCGTCGCAAACTGCGGCCCTTGCACCGGACAGCGCGGCTTCAGCCAATGACTTGATTCCGCCGCGCAATGCCCCAGTTTACCGCAATGTGGCGGTCGGACCCCGACGGGTCCCGGCCCGGGTTCCCAGGAGATCAAAGTGAGCGACAAGGTTCTACACGTCGGCGATGCCGATTTCGACAACGCGGTCCTGCAGTCGGGCGAACCGGTGCTGGTGGATTTCTGGGCCGAATGGTGCGGCCCCTGCAAGATGATCGCGCCGGTGCTGGACGAGCTGGCCGACACCTACGACGGCAAGCTGAAGGTGGCCAAGGTGAACGTGGACGAGAACCGCGCCCTGGCGATCAAGTACCACGTGCGTTCGATCCCGATGCTGTTGCTGTTCAAGGATGGCCAGGTCCAGGCCACCCAGATCGGCGCGGTTGGCAAGGGCCAGCTGACGCAGATGATCGACAAGAGCCTGGGCGGCGCCGTCGCCTGAGGCCTCGCGCCCTGCCCGGGACGTCCGGGCGGGGCTGACCGGCAGCTTGCCGGGCCCCCACGAGCGGCGCTTCGCCGCTTGCGCCCCTCGCAGGGGCGGTGTTAACGTCAGTACATCCGGCCGCCAAGCGCGTGCCGCACCCTGCTGGAACTCCCTCCAGACTTCCCATACCACCCAAGTTAGCCCTGCCGGGCGCTCGCATCTCTTAGCGAGGAATCAAGCACTTGTCCGAGAACACTTCTTCCGAAACCGGGAGCGTCGACGCCCCCGTCGAAAAGCGCGTGCGCAAGACGCGCGTGACCAAGGCGGCCGCGCAAGGCGCAAGCGAAGGCGTCGCGCCGACGCCCCAGTCCGACCTGCCGTTGCCGCCGAGCCCGCCTGCCGAGGCGCCGCGCGCGCCAGCCGAGGCCGCACCGCCCGCACAGACGCAGGCGCCGGTCGCCTTCGATGGCGGCGAAAGCGGCGAGCCCCGCGAAGGTGGCCAGTCGCAACAGCAGCGCTTCAATAATCAGAACCAGAACAACCAGAACCAGCAAGGCCAGGGCGGCAATCGCCGTGACCGCTTCCGCAATCGCCGCGACCGTCAGCGCGACCGTTACCGCGACGACAATGGCGGCCTGCCCGGCGAAGGCGGCGACAACCAGAACCAACACCAGCCGCAGCGGCCTGCCGCGAACGTGCCGGAAGGTTTCCCGGTCTATTCGCTGAGCGACCTCAAGCAGATGCCGGCGCAGAAGCTGCTGGACATCGCCGAGCAGCTGAACATCCAGGACGGCGTGGCGCGCGCCCGCAAGCAGGACGTGATCTTCGCCCTGCTGAAGGTGCTGACCCGCCACGGCGACGGCGTGGCCGCCGACGGCGTGCTGGAAATCCTCCCGGACGGGTTCGGATTCCTGCGCGCGGCCGAAGCCAGCTACCTGGCCGGCCCGGACGACACCTACATCTCGCCCAGCCAGATCCGCCGCTTCAACCTGCGCACCGGCGACTACCTGTCCGGACGCATCCGCTTCCCAAAGGACGGCGAACGCTACTTCGCGCTGTCGACGATCGACACGATCAACGGCGAGCCGCTGGAAGCGTCCAAGAACAAGGTGCTGTTCGAGAACCTGACCCCCCTGTTCCCGCGCCGTCGCTTCACCCTGGAGCGCGGCAACGGGTCGTCGGAAGACATCTCGGGCCGCATCCTCGATCTGATGGCACCACAGGGCAAGGGCCAGCGCGCCCTGATCGTGTCGCCGCCCAAGGCCGGCAAGACGATCCTGATGCAGCAGGTCGCGACCGCGATCACCACCAATCATCCCGACGTGCACCTGATCGTCCTGTTGATCGACGAACGTCCGGAAGAAGTCACCGAGATGCAGCGTACCGTGCGCGGCGAGGTCATCAGTTCGACCTTCGATGAGCCGGCCGCGCGCCACGTGCAGGTCGCCGAGATGGTGATCGAGCGCGCCAAGCGCCTGGTGGAGCACAAGAAGGACGTGGTGATCCTGCTCGACTCGATCACCCGCCTGGCCCGCGCGTACAACAACGTGGTCCCCAGTTCGGGCAAGGTGCTCAGCGGCGGCGTCGATGCCAATGCGCTGCATCGTCCGAAGCGGTTCTTCGGCGCGGCGCGCAACGTCGAGGAAGGCGGTTCGCTGACCATCATTGCGACGGCGCTGGTCGAGACCGGCAGCAAGATGGACGAGGTGATCTACGAAGAGTTCAAGGGCACCGGCAACAGCGAAGTGCATTTGAACCGTCGTATCGCCGAGAAGCGCGTCTACCCGGCGATCGACATCAACCGCTCGGGCACGCGTCGCGAAGACCTGCTCATCGAGCCGGAGCTGCTGCAGAAGATCTGGATCCTGCGCAAGCTGCTGCACCCGATGGACGAAACCGCGGCGATGGAATTCTTGCTCGACAAGATGAAGAGCACCAAGTCCAACGACGAGTTCTTCAATTCGATGAAGCGCTGAGTCGTACCGACCGCTCTTCGAAGTGGTTCCGAAAGCCCTGCTGGTTCGCGCCAGCGGGGTTTTTTGTGGCGCTATGCGCTTGTAGGAGCGGCTTCAGCCGCGACTGCTGGATCCGGCAGTCGCGGCTGAAGCCGCTCCTACGAAGAGCCGGCGACGCCAAGCAGCAATGGCCATGCTTGCCCGGCGCCTTACCTGCATTGGAAATCGTCCGCGCCCAGCGGCTCGCAGCCATCGCCCCAGTGGCCAGTCTGCCGCCAGTAGTCCGCCACGCCGGCTTCGACCAGCAGCTGCTTGTAGTCCGGGTGCGCGCGCAGGCTGGAGTAAGGGGAATTCCAGAAAGCGACATAAGGAAACTGCGCCATCGCGCCCTGCTTGAAACCGTGCGCGGCTTCCAGTTCCTTGCGCAGCCCGGCCACGGCCAGGTCCGCGTCGCCCAACGCATCGGCCACGTTGGCCCATACGTAGGCGAAGTCGGCTCCGCCGCCGTAGGCCTCATCGGTGAGCGCCCTGCGCACCAGCGCCAGCATGGCTTGGCGATCATCCAGTTGCGCGCCCAGGTCGCGGAAGAACGGCGTGGCGAAGTCCTTGTCCTGTTGCAGCAAACGGCGATAGAGCTCGCGCGATTCCTGCGTGCCCCCGGGCCGCTTGCCGGCCAGCTGGCGGATGAAGGCGACGTAGTCCGGCGAGAGCTGGCTGCCTTCCAGTTCACGGCCGCGTTGGTATTCGGCTTCTGCTTCTTCATAGCGGCGCGCGGCGGTGTAGTCGAATTGCAGGTCACGCGAAAGGAACAGTGCTCGCGGCTCGATCGCACGCACTCGCTCGACCAGCGCCACGGTCTCGTCGAGGTGGCCCATCGCGTAGATCATGTAGGCGTAGTCCCAAACACGTTCCTTGCTGGGCGGCGCGGAATCCACGACTTCCCTGGCCAGGGCAATCGCCTCGGCGCGCCGGCCCTGGCGCCACAGTGCGTTGGCGCGGTCGCGCTTGGCTAACCAGCTGGCGGGCGCGATCGCGGCGATGTGTTCGCGGACCTGGGAAGCCTCGACGCGCAACTGCCCGGCCTGCGTGCCTCCGACTTCCTGCGCCATCGAACCCAATGAACTGGCCAGCGCGTCCCAGCACAGCACGCACTGCGGATCGAGCGCGACCATTTCGCGCGCCAGCTGCAGGCGCTCGCGATCGTGCTGGAAATCGGACAGCTCCCGCATCACGATGCCGCGCCAGCGCAGGAAGCGCTCGTAGGCTTCCACACTGGTGGTGCCGCCCTGCTCGCGGTTGAACTTCGCCACGTCCAGTTTAACGCTCAGCGCCTGCGCCACGTCGCGGGCTATTTCCTCTTGCACGGCGAACACGTCGCGCAGCTGCCGCGCATAGGTCTTGGACCATAGATGGCTGCCGTCGTCCGCGCGAACCAGCTGTGCGGTGACGCGCAGGTCGTCGCCCTCCTTGCGCACGCTGCCTTCCAGCAGATAGCCGACGCCGAGCTTGCTGCCGATGGTGCGCAGATCCTCGGTCGTGCCCTTGAACGAGAAGCTCGAGGTGCGTCCCACCACGCGCAACGCGGGCGCCTGCGCCAGCTGGTTGAGGATTTCCTCGGCCAGGCCGTCGGCCAGATACTCCTGGTCGCGGGCCTGGGAAAGGTCGGCGAACGGCAGTACGGCCAGGGAGGGTCGCGCCGGAACTGCAAGGGCCGCCTCCCGGGCGGCGGAGGGAGGGCCGAGCAGGTCCTTGCGCAACAACCAGCCGGTGGCGGCCAGCGCCACCAACAGTAAAGCCGTCGCGAACAGCCAAGGCCCACGTGGGCGCGCCGGCCTGGCTGCAGCCGGAGGCCGCGGCAGCGGCCACGCATCCGGTGCCGTGTCGCTGAAGGATGCCTCCGCAGGCAGCTCCATGCGGTAGCCGAACCCGTGCACCGTATGCAACACGCGCGGGTGCTGCGCATCCTCTCCCAGCGCTTGGCGCAGCAGGCTCATGACCCGGTTCAGTACGCCCTGGGTGACGTGCCGGTGCCCCCAGACCGCGTCGAGGATTTCGTCGCGGGCGAACACCCGGCCGGGCGAGGCAGCCAGCAACGCGAGCACGGCGAAAGCCTTCGGCTCCAGCCCCTGTTCGACACCCGCGCGCAACAGTCTCCGGCCGGCGAAGTCGATGACCACGTCGTCGAACACCAGGTTGCGCGGAACAGGTTGCGACATGCGTCCCCCCGGCGGGGACCCCCGCTCGTTCAAGTATAGGAGAGCGCTCGCCAGGCGGCGCCCGCCCCGCCCCAAGCATTTCCCAAGCAATCCGCCCATTGCCTAAGGGCTTCCTCAAGACTCGTTGCGGCCGCAGCGCGACGCTGGGCACGGCCGGTCCGCCGGCCCCCGCCGCTTCCAGGGAGAGCGCCATGAACGAGCAGACCCGGCTGACCATGGCCCGGACCCGACCGTTGCCGGCACCCGTCGAACAACGCCTGTTCGGCTGGGTCGGCCGCTTCTTCTACTTCGCGGCGCTGGCCGGGCTGGGCGCCTTCGGCGCCTATGTCGTGCTGCGCGCGAGCGGCGCCACCTTCAGGAATTTCGATCAGTGGCACGCGCTGGCGGCAGGCCTGCCGATGCCGACCGCCTCCGAGTGGATCGCCAACCTCGGGATCGGCCTGCACTTCGTCATGGGAACGGTGCTGGTGCTGGCCTGGCCGATCCTGCTCTCGGCCCGCATCCGCACCCGTCATCGCGTCGTGCACCGCTGGACGGGCCGGGTCTACGTCGGCGCGGCCTTCCTGGCCGGTAGCGGCGGCCTGTCGTTCATCCTCACCCATGGTGCGTATAGCCGGGCCGCCTCCATTGCGTTCGGCCTCTGGGGCGCGGTGATGATGCTGTGCGCGGTCATGGCGTATCTCCATGCCCGCGCGAAACGGTTCGACCGGCATCGGGCGTGGGCCATCCGCCTGTTCGCGATGGTGCTCGGGGCCTGGCTGTTCGACCTGGAGATCCGGGCCTGGAAGGACCTCGCCGGCGGGATTGGCGTCGGCGAAGGCAATACCAGCGGTCCCTTCGATTACGCGATGCTGTACCTCTTCTTCGTCCCGAACTTGCTGGTCGCCGAGTTCTTCATCCGCAACAAGCACCAGCGGATCGCCCTGCCGCGTCGATGGAGCTGGCCGGCGTTAGGCGCGTTCGCGGCGACCGGGCTGGTCTTCGCCTATGCGATCGTCACGGTGACTGCCACCCACGGCGGGAAGTACGGCAAGCACTTGCTGCAGTGGATGGCCGGCTGAGGGTGGATAGGCTCGATGCACGGACGCTCCTGCGCCGCAGCCCGGGCCGCCTTCAGCTGTCCCTACCCTCGCCAAAGCGCATTCCCGCATACGGGTGCTGCCGGCACTGCGCCAGCCGCGTGGCGAGCGTTCCTGCGTGCATCTCCAGACGGTGGCCATCGGGATCCAGCACGTACAGCGAGTCGCCCTCGCTGCGGTTGTCACGCCATTCGCGCACGCCCAAGTGCCGCAAACGCGCGGCATACGTTGCGAACGCCGACGCCGATACCGTGAACGCATAGTGCGTGTACCCGCCCGCGGGCACGGCCTGCCCGATAGCGGCCACCGACAGGCATAACCACAGCGTTCCAGCTTCGAGGTAGGCGCCGCTGTCCCATCGCGCGGCGAGCTGCATTCCCAGCATGTCCCGATAGAAGGCCACGCTGCGGTCGAGGTCCTCGACCGACAGCGTCAGGTGGTTGAGGCCTTCGATCACCCAGGCTCAGCCGCCCTGCAACGGCGTCAGCAGGCGCGGCGCGCTGCTGTCGGCCATGTAGACGCCGCCGTCGGCGAGCGTGTCGGGCGAGAACTCTGCGCGTTCCTTCCCGGGCATCCAAGGTGCTTGCTGGCGCGGCCCGGGGATGTAGCTGATCCAGCGCCCGTAGTCGCCATCGCGGCTCTCGATGGCCTGCGAGTCCAGGCTGTAGGTCACCGGCACCCGCACATTCCAGAACGAACGGGTCGCCGTGTCACCTTCGGTCGGCACCCGGAATGTCCAGCCCTTTGCCGCGGCGACGGCATTCTTGGCGAACATGTCGCGCAGCAGGCGCATTTCGCCTTCGGGCGCCAGGATCCGCAGATTGACCTGCTCGGCGATGGCATCTTCGACGTTGCCGTCGCGACCCACCTTGACGAGCAGGTAGACGCTGCCGCCGGCGCCGGCCCGGGCCGCGCGATCGGGGTATTTGGGGGGCGTTATCTTGATGCTGGTTGCGCGCGTCGGATCTTGCGGGTCGTAACGCTCGAAGCTGGCCCCGCGCAGGCTGATGCGGTAGTCGCCATTGTCGAGTTTCTGGGCCACCACGCGCAGGCTCATCGGTGAACGCGCCTGCACGGCGTGGCCGTCGCGCAGCACCGGCTCGAACCGCCATTGCAGGCCCGAATCACGCACGAACTTGACCACGCCGGGCGGCAGCTTCTCCTCGCGCTCGATGGCGACCGCCGACACCGACCCATCGGGCTCGATATCGACCGATCCTTTCACCAACAGGCTGCTCTCGATCTGCTTCTTCACGCTGGCCGGCATGGCGCCAGCAACGCTCGCGCCGAGCAGCAGGCCCATCCCCAACATCACCGCGATTGCCGCGATGCGCGTCCGCTTCCCCATGACCGCCTCCGATGCTTGTCGTGCCTGCGATTACACCGCAGTCCGGGCGGCCGGGCAATCACGCCAGACGGAGCGCGTCGGCGTAGGGCGGGGTATCGGGATAGTCGTCTTCGCGCAGCCTGGCCTGAAGCGCGCGCCACCATTGCGGGTCGAACAGCTCGCCGTGGACTTGCCGCACCGCCTCCAGTTGGGACGCCGGCAGGCCCATGAACAGCGGGAACCGCTCGGGGAACACGTCGTGCGGGCCGACATGGAACCACGGCTCGGGCGCCAACTGCTCCTCGTAGGTGGTGGCCTGCGGCCAGTCGCGGAACGTGCAGTCGGTGACCAGGCACAGCTCGTCGTAGTCGTAGAAGACCGCGCGCTGGTGGCGGGTGACGCCGAAGTTCTTCAACAGCATGTCGCCGGGGAAAATGTTGTTGCGCGCCATGTCGCGGATCGCCTGGGCATAGTCCAGCGCCGCCGCGCGCGCGGCCTCGGGCGGCTGCTCGCGCAGATAGAGATTGAGCGGACGCAGGCGGCGCTGGATGTAGCACAGGTCCAACAGCAGATCCTCGCCCTCCTCGAATACGCTGAGCGCGCAGGTCTCGCGCAGCTCCTGCAATAACGGCCCGGAGAAGCGCGAGCGCGGGAAGCGCAGGAAGCGATAAGGCTGTGCGTCGAGCAGGCGACCGACACGATCCAGCTGGAACACCAGCTCGTATTTGCCTTCGACCTGCTCGCGGCTCATTTTCTTCGGGTAGGCGAAGCGGTCGCGGATCAGCTTGAACACCAACGGGTAGCTCGGCAGCGTGAACACCGCCATCACCATGCCCGGGGTGCCCTCGGCCTGCACCAGCTGTTCGCTGGCGTGCGCCTCGAAATGGCGGAAGAAGGTGCGGTAGCGCTCGGTCTTGCCCTGCTTGGCGCGGCCGACCATCGTGTACAGCTCGTCGATCGGCTTGTGGGTGAGCAGGCTGCGCAGGAACACCACCGCGTCGCCGACGGTGGCCAGGTCGGCCTGGAAGTAGCTGCGCGAGTTGCTGAAGAGTTGGGCGACATCGCTGCGCCGGGTCAGAATCGCTTCGGCGCGCAGGCCCGCAGCGTCGTTGACCAGCGCGATCACGCAGGGCGAGAAGCGGTGCTCGCCGAACACACGGCCGATCAGGTAGGCGCGGCGCTCGCGGTAGAACACCGTGTCGAGCAGCTCGATGCTACGCACCGGGTGATCGCCCCAGTGCGCCAGGTCGTCGTGCAGGCGCACGGCAATCGCCGCGGCGCAGCGCGTGCGATGCGCGTAAGGCGCCTCGAACGGGTAGTCACCGAGCACGCGCATCAGCACTTCGGTCAGCCGACCAGGCGAAACCGCATAGCTGTGGCGGGCAACGGGATGGGTGATCGCGTCGGTCGGCTCGATGTCCAGCGCGACGAACTCGATCCGCGCGTCCACGCCCTGGGTGCGGAAAAAGCGCCGCGTCAGCGTGTTGTAGAAGGTCTTGTAGAGCTCCTGGTCGATGAGCCCATCCAGCAGCCTGGCGTAGTGTTCCCGCGCACGGCCCCACAGGGCGCGGTCGTGCGCCTGGCCCATCAGCACCGCGCGCAGGCGCAACATGCATTCGCCGATGCATTGGTCGTACAGGGCGATGCGTTCGACCGCGTCGTCGCGCGCCCCGCTCCAGTCGCGCCGCTCGAAGCGAAGCTTGGCGCGGCGGGTGATCTCGGAGAAGCGGGCGTGGTAATCCTCGAACGCCTCGAAGATCGCCCGCCCGATCGCGACGGCGCGACGTTCGGACTGCGGCGGCTGCAGGGCGGCGGACATGGCGGCAGTGTACTCAGCCAGCGCGCGCGCCACGCCGACGTGGCGCGGCCTTGCCGGCTCGCTTGCCACCGGTTGCGGCGGCGCCGATGCCTTGCTCCACGTGGCGCGCGTGCTCGGCGGCCTGGGCCAGCAGCCAGCCGCGGAAATCGGCAAAACCACGATGCCGCGCCGAGCGCTCCGGGTAGACGAGATAGTGCGAGTAAGGCGTCTTCAAACGATGCGCGGACAACGGCACCAACTGGCCGGAATCGATGAGCAAACGCGCCCGGGTCACCCGTCCCAGCGCGACGCCGACGCCATCGAGCGCGGCGCGATGGTGCGATTCGGAGTCGTCGAACACGGCCACGAAGCGTCCTGGCGCTCGCCCACCGGCCAGTTCGAACCAACGGTTCCATTCGCCGTCCGGGTCGCCGAGCAGCGGCCATTCCCACAGCGGTCGCGCCTCGATGCCGCCCATGCGGTCGACCAATGCGGGGCTGGCCATCGGCACCAGCCATTCGTCGAACAGCGGCTCGGAAATCAAACCGGGCCAGCGTCCATTGCCGACACGCATCGCGGCGTCGACCTGCAACTCGCGCTCGAAATCGACCAGCCGTTCGCTGGACAGCAGGCTGACCTCCATCTTCGGATGCGCGGCGAAGAACTGGCCCAGCCGCGGCACCAGCCAGGCCGATGCCATCGAGGGCGTGAGGCTGAGGGTCAGCACGTCATCGCGGCGCGCGGCGAACGGCTGCACTTCGCGCGCGATGGCATCCAGGTGCGGGCCGATGCGCTCGAGCAGGCGCTGTCCTTCCGCGGTGGGCGTGACCCCGCGCGGATGGCGACGCAGCAGCGGATAACCCAGGCGCTCCTCCAGGCCACGCATCTGGTGGCTGAGCGCGCTGACGGTGAGGTGCATGGCCTCGGCCGCGCGCGACAAATTCCCCAGGCGGGCGGCGGTGACGAAGCCTTGCAGTGCATGCAGCGGCGGTCGGGACACGGGATTGGCCTTGAGCGGAATTCAAGTCTGGCTTGCGAAAGACTCGCTTTTTCAGGGCACAGACTGCACGCAAGATGGTTTCCACTCAAGTGGAGGCAAGGACATGCGCATCTTCAACGATCTGTTGTTCCACCACGGTTTCGTCACCAATGAAGAACTCGCCCGCAAGCTGGCGCCTGGCCACCCTTTCGAAAAAGAACCACCACCGGCCCCCACCGGCGCAAGCCATCCGCACCTGCACCCGCGCGATCAGGTGCGCGCCCGCCAGGCACGCCTGGTGCGCACGCTGACGGCGCTGTCGCCGTTCCGTTGACGCCTGCAAAGCAAAGGCCCGCGCGGGTGCGCGGGCCTTTGCGGTGACCGTCAATACCGATACGTGATCGGATCAGCGCTTCAACGTCGCCAGCGCGTCGTTGAACGTCCGGCTCGGGCGCATCGCGGCAGCGACCTTGGCCAGGTCGGGGCGGTAATAGCCGCCGATATCCACCGGCTTGCCCTGCACGCCATTGAGCTCGCCGAGGATGGCCTGCTCGTTGTCGCCCAGCAGCTTGGCCAACGGCACGAACTTCGCCTTCAGCGCGGCATCTTCGTCCTGCGCGGCCAGTGCCTGCGCCCAGTACAGCGCCAGGTAGTAGTGGCTGCCACGGTTGTCGATCTCGCCGACCTTGCGCGCGGGCGACTTGTTGTTGTCCAGGATCTGGCCGTTGGCCACGTCCAGCGCCTTGGCGAGCACCTTGGCCGACGCGTTGTCGTAGCGGTTGCCCAGGTGTTCGAGCGAGGCGGCCAGCGCCAGGAACTCGCCCAGTGAATCCCAGCGCAGGTAGTCCTCTTCGGTGAACTGCTGCACGTGCTTGGGCGCCGAACCACCGGCACCGGTCTCGAACAGGCCGCCGCCGGCCATCAGCGGCACGATCGACAGCATCTTGGCGCTGGTGCCCAGCTCCATGATCGGGAACAGATCGGTCAGATAGTCGCGCAGCACATTGCCGGTGACGGAGATCGTGTCCTGGCCCTTGCGGATGCGCTGCAGCGAGAACGTGGTCGCTTCCACCGGGGGCAGGATGCGCAGGTCCAGGCCGGCGGTATCGTGATCCTTGAGGTAGCGCTCGACCTTGGCGATGACCTGTGCGTCATGGGCGCGCGCGGCATCCAGCCAGAACACCGCCGGGGTGCCGCTGAGGCGGGCGCGCTCGACGGCAAGCTTGACCCAGTCCTGGATCGGCGCGTCCTTGGTCTGGCACATGCGCCAGATGTCGCCGGCCTCGACCGCGTGTTCGAACACGACGCGTCCCTGGTCGTCGGTGACCTTGACGGTGCCGGCGGCCGGGATCTGGAAGGTCTTGTCGTGCGAACCGTATTCCTCGGCCTTCTGCGCCATCAGGCCGACGTTCGGCACGCTGCCCATGGTCGCCGGATCGAAGGCGCCGTTCGCCTTGCAGTCCTCGATCACCGCCTGGTAGACGCCGGCATAGCAGCGATCCGGGATCACCGCCTTGGTGTCCTGCAGCTTGCCTTCGGCGTTCCACATCTGGCCGGAGTCGCGGATCATCGCCGGCATCGAGGCATCGACGATCACGTCGCTGGGCACGTGCAGGTTGGTGATGCCCTCGTCGGAATTGACCATCGCCAGGCCCGGGCGCTGGGCGTACTCGGCCTGCAGGTCGGCCTTGATCGCTTCCTGCTGCGCGGCCGGCAGGCTGCCCAGGCGCGCGTACAGGTCGCCGATGCCGTTGTTGGCGTCAAAGCCGAGCGACTTCAACGCATCGGCATGCTTGCTCAGCACATTCTGGTAGAACTCGCCGACGGCGATGCCGAACATGATGGGGTCGGAGACCTTCATCATCGTGGCCTTCAGATGCAGCGAGAACAGCACGCCCTGCGACTTGGCATCGGCGATCTGCGCATCGATGAAGGTGGCCAGTGCCTTGCGGCTCATCACCGCGGCATCGACGATCTCGCCGGCCTTCACCGCGACCTTGTCCTTGAGTACGGTGACCTTGTCGTCCTGGCCGACCAGTTCGACTTTCAAGCTACCCGGCTCGGCGAGGGTGGCCGAACGCTCGCTGCCGAAGAAATCGCCGGCCTCCATGTGCGAGACATGCGACTTGGAATCGGCGCTCCACTTGCCCATGCGGTGCGGATGCTTGCGGGCGAAGTTCTTGACCGACAGCGGCGCACGGCGATCGGAATTGCCTTCGCGCAGCACCGGATTCACCGCGCTGCCCTTGACCCGGTCGTAGCGGGTCTTGATGTCTTTCTCGCGATCGTCCTTCGGCGCGTCCGGATACTCGGGCAGCGCAAAACCCTGCGCCTGCAGTTCCTTGATCGCGGCCTGCAACTGCGGGACGGAGGCGCTGATGTTCGGCAGCTTGATGATGTTCGCTTCCGGGCGCGTGGCCAGTTCGCCGAGTTCGGCCAGGTCGTCGGCGGTCTTCTGGTTGGCCGGCAGCAGGTCGGGGAATTGCGCCAGGATGCGCGCGGCCAGCGAGATGTCACGGGTCTCCACCACGATGCCGGCGGTGTCGGTGTAGGCATCGATGATCGGCAGCAGCGACTGCGTCGCCAGGTAGGGCGCCTCGTCGGTGAGGGTGTAGAGGATCTTCGGGGTGTTCGACATGGTCAGCGTGACTCGGTTCTGCTTCGGGAGGGGAAGACCGGCATTGGGCGTCGCACGGGCAAGGCCCGTCGGCGGGCGGGCGGCGTTGCGATCTGCCACTCGTCTCCTGCCGTGCAGCGGCGCCGGCGTTACACCGGGGCAAGCAGTGCATTGTCGCCGTTTGGCCGTTCGCGGGCAAAGCCGTGCGGCGTGTGGCAAGCACTGTCCCATGGCCGTGCATGGGACATCGCGATACGCATGGCCGATACGCTGGCGCATGGAGCGCTGGGCGACGCTCTTCTCCTATCGGAGCGGCCATCCATTTTTTTGCGGCCTGCGAGGTGGGGGTTATTGAGGGGCGCGCGTGCAGTGGGCGGTGGCCTGCGTCGGCTTACGGTGTGGGCACCGCCCTGCCGGGGTACGACCACCGCTGCCGCGGTGGTCACTTTCGGTGAGTGCGGCACATCCTTGTGCCGCTCGACGCGCCCACCCCGGCAGGACGGCGCAAGGCGGCTTTAGCCGCGACCGCGGGATCCAGCGGTCGCGGCTAAAGCCGCTCCTACATCGAAGCCGGGATTAGGCGGGAGCCGTGAAAATTAGAGAGCTGAGCTTTTCTCTTCCCACCCTCCCGGCGCGCCCCGATCGAAGACATGACCACCAACGCGCCTTGCGCCGTCCTGGCGGGAGGGGGTGGCCAGCGGACATGGATGTCCGCGGTAGGCGAGTTGGACAGGATGTCCAACCGAGCCGGGCCATCCCCTCCCGTCAGGGCGGGGCCCAAACCGTAAGCCGACAAAACCAACCGCAAACCGCACGCGCGCCCCTCAATAACCCCCCACCCCGCAAGCCGCAGAAAGCGCAGCGCCGTGGAAAGAGAGAGGGCCCAAGGAACAACACAAAAAAAGAGGCGTGGCCAAAGCCACGCCCCACATGCACAGTTCCGCCGGGAGAGAGGCGGCGGAAGCGCTTGCTCCTTACTTGACCTCGAACTCCTGCGGCATGCCCGCCGACTGCCCATTGACCGTGACCTCGGCCCTGTAGCGGCCGGCCGGCCAGCCATTGGCGTTGGAGAACTCGACGTTGGTCGTGTCGGGGCCGGAAGTGTTGAGGGTCGCCGTCTGCTCGCCGGCCACCTGGCCATCCTGGAACGTCAACCGCACTGCCAGATTGACGTTGCTCGCGGTGCCGTCGGTCCTGACCGAGACGATGATCTTGTCCTTCGTGCCGAGCGTAGCCACCGGCGCAACACTCTTGTCGGCGCCAGCGGCATTGCCGACGGTGACGCTGGAAATGGTCACCGCAGCCGGCGCTTCGGCAGGAGCCGGCGTCGGGGCCGGAGTGGTCGCGGCCGGCGCCGGCGGCGGCATCTCGCTCGCGTCTTCTTTCTTCTTGCAGCCCGCCAGCGCCAGCGTCGCAGCCAGGCCGACGATCAGTGCGCGGGAAAGATTTGCTTGATTCTGCATGGGTGATTTCCTCCGAAACGTGTGTGCGATGCGCGGCTTGCGCGGCGACTCAGGGCGACTTGGCGGGCAGACGCAGCGTCTGGCCGGGAAAAATCTTGTCGGGATCGTCGAGGACGTCGCGGTTGGCCTGGAAGATTCGCTGCCAGGCATTGGCATCGCCATAGTGCTGCTTGGCGATCTTGGACAGCGAGTCGCCCTTCTGCACGGTGTAGGACTGCTCGCCGACGATCTCCGCTGTGCTGTCGACCTGAGCGGTGACGCCTGAGAAGTCGGCCTTCTGCACGACGTCGGCGGTGCTGTCTACCTTGGAGGTGACGCCGGAAAAATCGGCCTTCTTTTCGTTGCTCATGCCCTTAAAACCCGTGATGCCCGGATGGCAGCCACGGTTGCACGGCAAACGTTAAGAAGGCATCGCGCCAGCGTGAATTCCGGCGCTCGGTCAGTTTCCGTTGTTACTGGCGAGCGTCGCGCACGGGACTAGGTGCCGGCGCGTTCGGTGACGCGCGCCACGGATTGATATCCAGCCCGCCGCGCCGGGTGTAACGCGCTTCCACCACCAGCCACTGCGGCGCGCAACGTTGCACGACGTCATGGAAGATACGTTCGACACATTGCTCGTGGAACTCGGCGTGGTCGCGGTAACTCACCAGGTAACGCAGCAGGCCTTCGCGGTCGATCGCCGCGCCGCGGTAGCTCAGGCTGACGCTGGCCCAATCCGGTTGCCCGGTCACCGGGCAGTTCGACTTGAGCAGTGCCGACACCAGGGTCTCTTCGACCTCTTCGCCACTGGCTCGGAGGTAAGAGGCATTCGGTGGGCCGTAGTCGTCGACGCTGATGTCCAGCGCGTCGATCGATTCGCCAGTCGCGGATTCGTCGGCCATCGGCGGCAGGCCGAACTCGACGACGATATCGGCACCGGCGCGCGCCGACAGATCGGTGGCGATGCGTTCGCGCACGGCTTCAGCGCTGTTGAAGCGGGCCGCGTTGAGCGAGTTGAGATAGAGCTTGAGCGACTTGGATTCGATCAGGTTCGGCGAATCGCTGGGCACGTACAGGGTGGCGGTCGCCACGCAAGGCTTGCCATGCGCGTCCAGCCAGCCCAGCTCGTAGGCATGCCAGCGGTCGCGGCCCACGAACGGCAGGGCGTGCGGATCCACGCCGATGGCCTCGCGGCTGGGCTGGCGGGGGATCGGAAACAGCAGCGAAGGGTCGTACCCGGTGGGATAGGCGACTTCGCGGCCGAGGCTGGAGTCAGCGGGGGTGTTCATGCCGGCAATTTTACCGGCCAGGGACTGAACGGCCGGCCGAAAACGAGCGCCCGGAAGGGATCCCGGCCCGGCCGGGATCCCGCAGCGCCAGGGCTCAGCCCTGGCCGGCGTGCAGGTAGTCCAGCGAGACCTGCAGCAGGGCGCGCAGGCCCACGTCCAGGGACTGCTCGTCGAGCAGGAACTTCGGCGAGTGGTTGCTGGGCGCGGTGGCCGGCTCGATCCCCGGCGAGGTCGCTCCGACGAAGAAGAACATCGCCGGCACCTCGCGCGCATAGAAGGAGAAATCCTCCGCGCCCATCTGCAGCGGCGGCTCGAAAACGTTGTCGGCGCCGACCACCTTTTGCAGGCTGGGCAGCATCTGCGCGGTCAGGGCCGGGTCGTTGATGGTCGCCGGGTTGCCGTCCTGGTCGGGCACCTGCGCCTCGGCGCGGGCGCCGTGGGCGGCGGCGGTATGCTCGGCGACCGTTTTAAGGTCAGCGAAGATCTGCTGGCGCATGCCCTCGTCGAAAGTGCGGATGGTGCCGACCATTTCCACTTCGTCGGGGATGATGTTGTAGCGGATGCCGCCCTTGATCGCGCCGAAGCTGACCACCGCCGGTTGCTTGGCGATGTTGGCACGGCGGCTGACCACGGTCTGCGCGGTGCTGATCAGGTCGGCCGAGGCCACGATCGGGTCGATGCCGTTCCAGGGCGCCGAACCGTGGGTCTGGCGGCCGATCACCTTGATGTTGAAGCGGTCCGAGGCGGCCATCAGCGGCCCCCCGCGCACGGCGATCTTGCCGGCCTGCACGCTGGAGAACACATGCAGGCCGAACACCGCCTGCGGCTTGAAGTCGGCGAACAGGCCTTCCTTCAGCATCAGCGAGGCACCGCCCTCTTCGTTGCCGGGGGCCCCTTCCTCCGAAGGCTGGAAGATCAGCATGACCTGGCCGGGCAACTGCGCCTTCATGGCCACCAGCGCCTCGGCCACGCCCAGCAGGATGGCGGTGTGCGCATCGTGGCCGCAGGCATGCATCACTCCGACCTGCTCGCCCCGGTACTCGCTCTTCACCTTGGAGGCGAACGGCAGGCCGGTCTGCTCGGTGACCGGCAGGGCGTCCATATCGGCGCGCAGGGCGATCTTCGGCCCCGGCAGCCCGCCCTGGATGATCGCGACCACGCCGTGGTGGGCGATCCCGACCTGCGGCTTCAGGCCCAGCTTGCGCAAATGGGTGGCCACCTGGGCGGCGGTGCGCTCCTCGCGGTTGGACAGCTCCGGATGGGCATGGAAATCGCGCCGCCACTCCACGACCTGGCCCTGCAGCCGGGAGGCCGCCGCGGCGACCTCAGGCCGCTCACCTGACTGCGCCTGCGCCGCCAGCGCCCAGGGCATGCTCAACAGGAGGGCGCCGGCCCAGGCTCGGGAATGCCGCATCGGGAGTCCTTGCAGATGAATGGTCCCCCAAATGTAAAGCAACCCGCGGCCCGCGCGGGGGCACCCTCGGTCAACCCCGGCGGCGCCCGTGCGTTGCCCACCCCGTGCCCGGCTGAACCAAACCGCCTGGCGACGGTCTGTGAGTGGCCCGTCAGTCATGGTCCAATCGCCATCGACCGACGATAAGCTTGCGCGCTTGTCTCGGGATGGCGCCGCCTCCCACCCCCACCGCCATCAGGAGTTGTCGAATGTCGCGTTTCTGGAAGATCTCGCTGCTGGTGGTCGCAGCGGTCGTCGTATTGGCCGTGGGTGCGCGCATGTTGCGCGGCGGTGGCGGGCCGAAAGGGGCCGCAGGGCCCGGCGGGATGGGCGATGGCGGCGAAGACACCGGTCCGGTGCCGGTCACCGCGGTGGCGGTCGAGACGCGTGACGTGCCGGTCTTTGCCAACGCCTTGGGCACGGTGACGGCGCTGAACACGGTGACCGTGAACCCGCAGGTCGGCGGCCAGCTGCTGAGCATCAATTTCAAGGAAGGCCAGGAAGTGAAGAAGGGCGAGCTGCTGGCGCAGATCGACCCGCGCAGCCTGCAGGCCAGCTATGACGAAGCCGCCGCGGCCAAGCGCCAGAACCAGGCCCTGCTGGCGACGGCGCGTTCCAACTACGCCCGCTCCAGCGCGCCGGAATACCAGCAGTACGTGTCCAAGACCGACCTGGACACCCAGCGCAACCAGGTCAGCCAGTACGAGGCGGCGGTGAGCGCCAATGACGCCTCGATGCGCGCGGCCCAGGTGCAGTTGCAGTACACCCGCATCATCGCGCCGATCGACGGCATCGCCGGCCTGCGCGGCGTGGACGCGGGCAACATCGTCAGCACCAGCTCGACGATCGTGACGTTGACCCAGATCCGCCCGATCTATGTGTCGTTCAACCTGCCCGAGCGCCTGCTCAGCCAGGTGCGCGAAGGCCAGGCGGCCGGTGCGCTGCCGGTGGCCGCGCTGGACCGCGGCGATGCGCACGTGCTCAGCGGCGACGGCAAGCTGGACGTGATCGACAACCGGATCAGCAGCGACAGCGGCACCTTCGGCGCGCGCGCATTGTTCCCCAATGCCGACACCGTTCTGTGGCCGGGCCAGTTCGTCAACGTGCGGCTGCAGCTGCAGACCATTCCCGGCGGCGTGGTCGTGCCAACGCAGGCCGTGCAGCGCGGCCCGGATGGCGACTACGCCTATGTGGTGCAGGCCGACAGCACGGTCAAGATGCAGACCGTCAAGCAAGGCGTGGAAGTCGACGACAGCCATGTGCAGATCGTCAGCGGCCTGAAGGCCGGTGACAAGGTGGTCACCGAAGGACAGTTCCGCCTCAAGCCGGGCAGCAAGGTCACCGCGCTGGCGCCGGGCGAAACGCCCGCCGCGCCGACCGAGGCCGAACTGAAGGCGGCCGAGGGCAAGGGCAAGCGTGGCGGCCAGGGTGGTCGTCGCGGTGGTGGCCCGCGCTGATTTGACCGGGAGCGCGGCAAGGCCGCTCTTCCTGCGTGCCGGCGCGGTTTGCGCCGGCTCCGATTGAACGACTTCTGCCAGGAGAGCCGCGTGGGCTTCTCGACCATTTTCATCCGCCGCCCCATTGCCACCTCGCTGCTGATGGCGGGCGTGCTGCTGCTGGGCATTCTCGGCTACCGCCAGTTGCCGGTGTCGGCCCTGCCGGAAATCGACGCGCCGAGCCTGGTGGTGACCACCCAGTACCCGGGCGCCAACGCCGCGACCATGGCGTCGCTGGTGACCACGCCGCTGGAGCGGCAGTTCGGCCAGATTTCCGGCCTGGACATGATGACCTCCGACTCCTCGGCAGGCCTGTCGACGATCATCCTGCAGTTCTCGATGGACCGCGACATCGACATTGCCGCGCAGGACGTGCAGGCGGCGATCCGCCAGGCCACCCTGCCCTCCTCGCTGCCCTACCAGCCGGTCTACAACCGGGTGAATCCGGCCGACGCGGCCATCCTCACCCTCAAGCTCACTTCCGATTCGCTGCCGCTGCGCGAGATCAACCGCTATGCGGACTCGATCCTGGCCCAGCGCCTGTCGCAGGTGCCGGGCGTGGGCCTGGTGTCGATCGCCGGCAACGTGCGGCCCGCCGTGCGCATCCAGGTCAACCCGGCCCAGCTGTCGAACATGGGCCTGACCATGGAGTCGCTGCGCAGCGCGCTGACCCAGACCAATGTCTCGGCGCCGAAGGGCTCGCTCAACGGCAAGACCCAGTCCTACAGCATCGGCACCAATGACCAGCTGACCGACGCTGCGCAGTACCGCGACGTCATCATCAGCTACAAGGACGGTGCGCCGGTGCGGCTGCGCGACGTGGCGCAGGTCGTGGACGGCGTGGAGAACGACCAGCTCGCGGCCTGGGCCGACGGCAAGCCGGCGGTGCTGCTGGAGATTCGCCGCCAGCCCGGCGCCAACATCGTGCAGACGGTGGAGCAGATCCGCGCGATCCTGCCGCAACTGAGCGCCGTGCTGCCGGCCGACGTGCACCTGGAGGTGTTCTCCGACCGCACCGAAACGATCCGCGCCTCGGTGCACGAGGTGAAGTTCACGCTGATCCTGACCATCTTCCTGGTGGTGGCGGTGATCTTCGTGTTCCTGCGCCGGCTGTGGGCGACGATCATTCCGTCGGTAGCGGTGCCGTTGTCGCTGGCCGGCACCTTCGGCGTGATGGCCTTCGCCGGGATGTCGCTGGACAACCTGTCGCTGATGGCGCTGGTGGTGGCGACCGGCTTCGTGGTCGACGATGCGATCGTGATGATCGAGAACATCGTCCGTTACATCGAGCAGGGCAAGAGCGGCAAGGAGGCGGCGGAGATCGGCGCGCGCCAGATCGGCTTCACCGTGCTGTCGCTGACCGTCTCGCTGGTGGCGGTATTCCTGCCGCTGATCCTGATGCCGGGCGTGACCGGGCGCCTGTTCCATGAGTTCGCCTGGGTGCTGTCGATCGCGGTGGTGATCTCGATGCTGGTGTCGCTGACGCTGACGCCGATGATGTGCGCCTACCTGCTCAAGCCCGACGAACTGCCCGAGGGCGAGGATGCGCACGAGCGCGCCGCCGCCGCCGGCAAGACCAACCTGTGGACGCGCACCGTCGCACTGTACGAGCGCACCCTGGACTGGGTGCTCGCGCACCAGCCGCTGACCTTGGGCGTGGCGATCGGCGCGGTGGTGCTGACGGTGGCGCTGTACATCGTCATCCCCAAGGGCCTGCTGCCCGAGCAGGACACCGGGCTGATCACCGGCGTGGTGCAGGCCGACCAGAACGTCGCCTTCCCGCAGATGGAGCAGCGCACCCAGGCGGTGGCCGAGGCGCTGCGCAAGGATCCGGCGGTGACCGGCGTGGCGGCCTTCATCGGCGCCGGCACGATGAACCCGACGCTCAACCAGGGCCAGCTGTCGATCGTGCTGAAGGAGCGCAGCGATCGCGAATCGCTGGAAGACATCCTGCCGCGGCTGCAGAAGGCCGTGGCCGGCATCCCCGGCGTGGCGTTGTACCTGAAGCCGGTCCAGGACGTGACCCTCGACACCCGCGTGGCCGCGACCGAGTACCAGTACTCGCTGTCGGACGTGGACAGCGAGGAACTCGACCAATGGGCGACGCGGATGACCGAGGCGATGCGCAAGCTGCCCGAGCTCGCCGACGTCGACAACAACCTCGCCAACCAGGGCAATGCGCTGGAGATCAACATCGACCGCGACAAGGCCAGCATGCTGGGCGTGCCGATGCAGACCATCGACGACACGCTGTACGACAGCTTCGGCCAGCGCCAGATCTCGACGATCTTCACCGAGCTCAACCAGTATCGGGTGGTGCTGGAAGTGGCGCCGGAGTTCCGCACCAGCACCGCGCTGATGAACCAGCTGGCGGTGGCCAGCAATGGCAGCGGCGCGCTGACCGGCACCAATGCGACGAGCTTCGGCCAGGTGACGTCGTCCAACTCCTCGACGGCCACCGGCATCGGCAACCAGAACACCGGCATCACCGTCGGCACGGGCAGCATCATTCCGCTGTCGGCGCTGGCCGAGGGCAAGGTCACCAACACCCCGCTGGTGGTCAGCCATGAGCAGCAGCTGCCGGCGGTGACGATCTCGTTCAACCTGGCGCCGGGCACTTCGCTGTCCGAGGCGGTCAAGGCGATCGAGCGCACCCGTGACGAACTGCAGCTGCCCTCGCAGGTGCATGCGCAGTTCATCGGCAAGGCGGCCGAGTTCACCGGCAGCCAGACCGACGTGGTGTGGCTGCTGCTGGCCTCGATCGTGGTGATCTACATCGTGCTGGGCGTGCTCTACGAGAGCTACATCCACCCGTTCACGATCATTTCCACGCTGCCGCCGGCCGGCGTCGGCGCGCTGCTGGCGTTGATGGTGTGCGGGCTGAGCCTGTCGGTGGACGGCATCGTCGGCATCGTCCTGTTGATCGGCATCGTCAAGAAGAACGCGATCATGATGATCGACTTCGCGATCGAGGCGCGGCGCACCGGCGTCACCGCGCACGAGGCGATCCGCCGCGCCTGCCTGCTGCGGTTCCGCCCGATCATGATGACCACCGCCGCGGCGATGCTGGGCGCATTGCCGCTGGCGCTGGGCACGGGCATCGGCTCGGAGCTGCGCCGCCCGCTCGGCATCGCGATCGTCGGCGGCCTGCTGCTCTCGCAGCTGGTGACGCTGTACACCACGCCGGTGATCTACCTGTACATGGAGCGGATGTCCGAGCGGCTGCGCGCCTGGCGCGAGCGGCGCACGGCGCGCGATGGGCACGCGACACCGGCGATGGAGCAGTCATGAGTTACCCTGCCCTCACTGCAGGAGCGGCTTCAGCCGCGACCGCGCGGTGTATCCGAGCTCCCCGGGTCGCGGCTGAAGCCGCTCCCGCAGTGCGCCCCCCGGCTGGGCGGAGTGCCCGATGAACCTCTCCGCGCCCTTCATCAAACGCCCGATCGGCACCACGCTACTGGCCATCGGCCTGTTCGTGATCGGACTGATGTGCTATCTGCGCCTGGGCGTGGCGGCGCTGCCGAACATCCAGATCCCGGTGATCTTCGTGCACGCCACCCAGTCCGGCGCCGACGCCAGCACGATGGCTTCGACGGTGACCGCGCCGCTGGAACGCCACCTCGGGCAGTTGCCGGGCATCGACCGCATGCGCTCCTCCAGTTCGGAGAGCAGCAGCATGGTGTTCATGATCTTCCAGAGCAACGTCGACATCGATGCGGCGGCGCAGGACGTGCAGACCGCGATCAATGCCGCGCAGGCCGACCTGCCATCCGGACTGGGCACGCCGATGTACCAGAAGGCGAACCCGAACGACGACCCGGTGATCGCGATCGCGCTGACGTCGCAGACGCAGTCGGCCGATGAGCTCTACAACGTGGCCGACTCGCTGTTGGCGCAGCGCCTGCGCCAGATCAGCGGCGTCTCGTCGGTGGATATCGCCGGCGCCTCCACGCCGGCAGTGCGCGTGGACGTGGACCTGCGCGCGCTCAACGCGCTGGGGCTGACCCCGGACGACCTGCGCAACGCGGTCCGCGCGGCCAACGTGACGTCGCCGACCGGCTTCCTGTCAGACGGCAAGAGCACGATGGCGATCATCGCCAACGACTCCGTCGCCAAGGCAGCCGACTTCGCGCAGCTGGCCATCGCGACCCAGTCCGATGGCCGCATCATCCGCCTCAGCGACGTGGCCCACGTCTACGACGGCCAGCAGGACGCGTACCAGGCGGCCTGGTTCGACGGCAAGCCGGCAGTGGTGATGTACGTGTTCACCCGCGCCGGCGCCAACATCGTCGAGACCGTGGACCGGGTGAAGGCCTCCATCCCGGAGCTGCGCTCGTACCTGCATCCCGGCACGACGCTGACCCCGTATTTCGATCGCACGCCGACCATCCGCGCATCGCTGGCCGAGGTGCAGATCACCTTGCTGATCTCGTTGGCGATGGTGGTGCTGACGATGGCGCTGTTCATGCGCCGGCTGGCGCCGACCCTGATCGCCGCGGTCACCGTGCCGTTGTCGCTGGCCGGCTCGGCGCTGGTGATGTACGTGCTCGGCTTCACCCTCAACAACCTCAGCCTGCTGGCGCTGGTGATCGCGATTGGTTTCGTCGTCGACGATGCGATCGTGGTGATCGAAAACATCATGCGCCATCTCGACGAGGGCATGCCGCGCATGCAGGCCGCGCTGGCCGGCGCGCGCGAGATTGGTTTTACCATTGTTTCGATCACTGCCTCGCTGGTGGCGGTATTCATCCCGCTGTTGTTCGCGAGCGGCATGATCGGCGCATTCTTCCGCGAGTTCACCGTGACCCTGGTCGCGGCGATCGTGGTCTCGATGCTGGTGTCGCTGACGCTGACCCCGGCGTTGTGCAGCCGCTTCCTGTCGGCGCACCGCGAGCCGGAGAACTCGGGCCGTTTCGCCGCGTTCCTGGAGCGCATGCACGAGGGCATGCTGCGCATCTACACCCGCGCGCTGGACTTCTCGCTGCGCCACGCGCTGGCGCTGTCGGTGACGCCGCTACTGCTGATCGTGGCCACCTTCTTCCTGGCCGGCGCCGTCAAGAAGGGCAGCTTCCCGCCGCAGGACACCGGGCTGATCTGGGGCCGGGCCAGCTCCAGCGCCACCGTCTCCTTCGCCGACATGGTCGAGCGCCAGCGCCGCATCACCGACATGCTGATGGCCGACCCGGCGGTGAAGATCGTCGGCGCCCGGCTGGGATCGAGCCGGCAGGGGTCGAGCGCGTCGTTCAACATCGAACTCAAGACCCGCGCCGATGGCCGCCGCGAGACCACCGCGCAGGTACTGTCGCGGCTCAGCGCCAAGGCCGACCGCTATCCGGACCTGCAACTGCGGCTGCGGGCGATCCAGGATCTTCCCAGCGACGGTGGCGGCGGCACCAGCCAGGGCGCGCAATACAAGGTTTCGCTGCAGGGCAACGACCTGGCGCAGCTGCAGGAGTGGCTGCCGAAACTGCAGACCGTGCTCAAGCAGAATCCCAAACTGCGCGACGTCGGCACCGACGTGGACAGCGCGGGCCTGCGCCAGAACATCGTCATCGATCGCGCCAAGGCCTCGCGCATGGGTATTTCGGTCGGCGCCATCGACGGCGCGCTGTATGGCGCGTTCGGCCAGCGTTCGATCTCGACGATCTATTCGGACCTCAACCAGTACAGCGTAGTAGTGAACGCGCTGCCGTCGCAGACGGCGACGCCGGCGTCGCTGGACCAGATCTACGTGCCCAACAACAGCGGGCAGATGGTGCCGATCACGGCGGTGGCGCGCCAGGTTCCTGGACTGGCGCCGCCGCAGATCACCCACGACAACCAGTACACGACGATGGATCTGAGCTACAACCTCGCACCGGGCGTGAGCACTGGCGAGGCGGATGCGATCATCGCTGCGGCGGTCAGCGGGCTGCGCATGCCCGACGGCATCCGCATCAGCGATGGCGGCGGCTTCAATGTCGACCTCAACCCGAACTCGATGCTGGTGCTGCTGGTGGCGGCGATCCTGACCGTGTACATCGTGTTGGGCATGCTCTACGAGAGCCTGATCCACCCGGTGACGATCCTGTCGACGTTGCCCGCGGCGGGCATGGGTGCGCTGCTGGCGTTGTTCGTCACCAACACCGAGTTGTCGGTGGTGTCGATGATCGCGCTGGTGCTGTTGATCGGCATCGTCAAGAAGAACGCGATCATGATGATCGACTTCGCGCTGGTGGCGCAGCGCGAGCATGGCAAGTCGCCGCTGGAGGCGGCGCGCGAGGCCTCGATCGTGCGTTTCCGTCCGATCATGATGACCACCATGGTTGCCATCCTGGCGGCGTTGCCGCTGGCGATCGGCCTGGGCGAAGGCTCGGAGCTGCGCCGTCCGCTCGGTATCGCGATGATCGGCGGCCTGCTGATCTCGCAGAGCCTGACCCTGCTCAGCACACCGGCGCTGTACGTGATCTTCTCGTGCCTGAGCGAGCGCTGGCGCGGCTGGCGCGCGCGGCGACGGGAGCGGCGCCTGGCGCGGCGCCCGGCGGCTCCGGCGGCCGCTGGCCCGCAATCGTAGGACTCCAGGGGCCGCTTGCGGCCCCTTTCTTTTTCTCCGATTCTCGGCGGCGCTTCGTAGTTCTGCGGCTTGCGAGGCGGGGGTTTATCGAAGTGGGGGTTTATTGAGGGGCGCGCTTACAGTTTGCGGTGGGTGGTGTCGGCTTACGGTATGGGCACCGCCCTGAAGGGAGCGGGCTGGCCCGGCTCGGTTGGACATCCTGTCCAACTCGCCTAGCGCGGAATCCATGTCCGCTGACCACCCCCTCCCGCCAGGACGGCGCTAGGCGCGTGGTTGTCATGTCTTCGATCAAGGCGCGCCGGGAGGGTGGGAGGAGAAGAGCCTTCGTCCCTACCACCACGCCGATCTGCAGACACCCGACCTCGATCACCGAAACCGCGGGCAGTCAGCCACCGAAGTCCGCCCGAACCGAGAGTGACCACCGCGGCAGCGGTGGTCGTACCGCGGCAGCGGTGGTCGTACCCCGGCAGGACGGGCCCGCGCCGTAAGCCGACACCACCCACTGCAAACTGTAAGCGCCCCTCAACACCCCCGTCCGCAAGCCGCAGCGACTGCAGGTGTCATACCCAGTGGGAGAAGCACCACCCACGCCCCGCGATTAACGAGCCCTCGACACGAGGTCGGCAAGATTCCGCACCGGTGCTGTCGATTTCTTCTTCGGCCGAACGTCGTTTCCATGAAAGGCGGGATCACCCCCGCTCCAGCCGAGGACCCGACATGCGCGTCATGGTGATCATGAAAGCCACCCCCGCTTCGGAGGCGGGCGAATTGCCCAGCGAGCGGCTGCTGGCCGCGATGGGCGCCTACAACGAACAACTGGTCGACGCTGGCGTCCTGCTGGCCGGCGAAGGGCTGCACCCCAGTTCGCGTGGCGCAAGAGTCCGCTTCGGCACCGATGGCCTGCAGGTGACGGATGGTCCGTTCACCGAGGCGAAGGAACTGATCGCCGGCTTCTGGCTGCTGCAGGTGCGCTCTTTCGCCGAAGCGATCGAATGGGTCCGCCGCATCCCCAACCCCGATCACGACGCCTTCGAGGTCGAACTGCGCCCGGTGTTCGAGGCCGACGACTTCGGCGATGCCTTTACCCCCGAACTGCGCGAGCAGGAAGACCAACTGCGCGCGCGGATCGACTCCCGCCCCTGACTGAGGAAACCCCGATGAAAGCCACGCCCTACCTGAACTTCAACGGCGATTGCCGCCAAGCATTCGAGCAGTACAAGCAGATCTTCGGCGGCGAAACGTTTCAGATGACGTATGGCGAAGCGCCACCACCGCCGGAGGGCAGCCCGCCGCCGCCCGAAGGCTGCGGCGGCGATATGCCCGCCAGCGCCAAGGACCGCATCATGCATGTCACTCTCGCGCACGGGCAGGCCCCGTTCCTGATGGGTTCGGACATGCCGCCGGCGTACGAGAAAACCGGCAGTGGCGGCATCGCGGTGGCGCTGAACTGCGACGACAACACCGAAGCCGAGCGCGTGTTCAAGGCGCTGTCCGACGGCGGCAGCGTGCAGATGCCGATGGCCGAGACGTTCTGGGCCGAGCGCTTCGGCATGCTGGTGGACCGCTTCGGCACGCCCTGGCTGATCAACGGCGTCTACAAGCAGCCGTGATCGTCGCGACGGCTTCGTCTCAGGCGCCGCCGCCTCTCCCATCCAACGAGTCCTTTCAATGATCAAGCAGATCTTCGTCAACCTCCCTATCGAATCCCTGCCGCGCTCAGTGGATTTCTTCACCGCACTCGGATTCACCTTCGACCCCAAATACACCGACGAGAACGCCACCTGCCTGATCCTGGGCGACAACATCTTCGCCATGCTGTTGGTCAAGCCCTTCTTCCAGGGCTTCACCTCCAAGGCCCTATGCGACACCGATAAGGCAACCGAGGTCATCAACGCCCTGTCGGTGGACAGCCGCGAACAGGTCGATGCGCTGGTGGCCAAGGCGGCCGCGGCGGGGGGGCGGGTGTCCGGCGAAGCCAAGGACTATGGCTTCATGTACCAGCATGGCTTCGAGGACCCGGATGGGCACCTCTGGGAGGTTTTCCACGGCAGCGGCGAGCCGGCGTGAGGATCGCGCGCGGCCATGGCTGCACTGCAGCTTGCCAGTGTCACAAGACGGTGGTCTGATCGCGGCCCATGGCAGCGCGCGATGTCAATTCGACGCTCAACACGGTCTGGCGCATGGAAGCGGCCAGGATCATCGCCGCGCTCGCGCGCCAGGTCCGTGACGTCGGCCTGGCCGAAGAGCTCGCGCAGGATGCGCTGGTGGCTGCCCTCGAACGGTGGCCGACTGACGGCATTCCCGATAATCCGGGGGCCTGGCTGATGACCACCGCGCGCAACCGCGCCATCGATCGCCTGCGCCACCATCAGCTGCAGCGGCGCAAGCAGGATGCGCTCGGCCATGAGATCGAGCGCGAGCAACAGGCGGTGCAGGCCGCGCAGCAGGTCGACCCCGACGACGACATCGGCGACGATCTGCTGCGGCTGATGTTCGTCGCCTGCCATCCGGTACTGGGCACCGAAGCGCGGGTCGCGCTGACGCTGCGCCTGCTGGGCGGCCTGGCGACCGACGAGATCGCTCGCGCGTTCCTGGTGCCCGAAGCCACCATCGCCCAGCGCATCGTGCGCGCCAAGCGCACCTTGAGCGAACGCGACGTGCCGTTCGAGGTGCCGCGCGCGGAGGAGCGCGAGGCGCGCCTGGGTTCGGTGCTGGAGGTGTTGTACCTGATCTTCAACGAAGGCTATGCGGCCACTGCCGGCGACGATCTGATGCGACCGGCGCTGTGCGAGGAAGCGCTGCGGCTGTGCCGGATCCTGGCCCGACTGGCGCCGCGCGACCCGGAAGTGCATGGCTTGCTGGCGCTGATGGCGTTGCAGGCCTCGCGTCAGCGTGCGCGCGTCGATGCGCAAGGCGATCCGGTGCTGCTGGCCGACCAGGATCGCGGCCGCTGGGACCGCCTGCTGATCCGCCATGGGCTGACCGCGCTGGCGCGTGCGCGCCAACTCGGTGGCGAAGGCGAGCCGTATGCGCTGCAGGCGGCGATCGCGGCCTGTCACGCGCGCGCGCGGCGCGTCGAAGACACCGACTGGGACGCCATCGCCGCGCTGTATTCGCGCCTTGCGCAGCGCACGCCTTCACCCGTGATCGAACTCAACCGCGCCGTCGCGGTATCGATGGCCGAAGGCCCTGCCGCCGGGCTGGTCCTGGTCGATGCGCTGGCCGATGCGCCCGCCCTGCGCCAGTACCATCTGCTGCCGACGGTGCGCGGCGACCTGCTGCAGAAACTCGGCCGCCATATCGAAGCGCGCACTGCGTTCGAGCAGGCCGCGGCATTGGCGCGCAACACCCGCGAGAAGCGCTTGCTCGAAGCGCGCGCGGCCGCGTGCCGGCGTCCGTCGGTCTGAGCGAACGAACCCACCGGCACTCGCTACGCCGCGGCGGCCGCCGCGACGCGTGTCATTCACCCTTCCAGATCGGCCAGCGAATCGCGCTCGATCGCGGCATAGATCGCGAACTCGTCGCGACAACGGCTGCCCAGCGCCTGCTCGAACGCATCCCGATTGGCGTGCGCGGTGTAGGCGCGTTGCTCACTGCCGCCCAGGTTCGACTGGAAGATGCCCGCCGCGCTGACCGGCAGGAAATCCTCGTAGACGATGGGGTCGGCGCTGATCAGGCCCGCGTCGATGGCGGCATCCGGCGACAACTGGCCGGCGTTTTCCGGATCGGCGCGGCCGGCCTCGGTCAGCCGGTAGCGGAAGTAGCCCAGGCCTTCGCGGCGCAGGGTTTCGTAGTCGTCCGGGAAACCGGCGAACGCCGCTTCCAGGCGCGAACCATAGTCGCCGCCGGTGCTGCCGGCATCGCCGGCCTCGCGCGCCTGTGCCAACAAGTTGTCATACAGTGCGCGGCCCTTCGGCGTCAGCGCCAGACCGCGCTGCTCGATCTCGCCGAAGCGCGCGGTGTGGCTGCCGGCTTCGGCAACGCCGCCGCCAGCGGGGAAGCGCACCGCTTCTTCCAACGCCTTGAAGCTGGTCTGGCGCAGCAGGATCGGGCAGCGGCGACGCGGCGGCCCTTCGATAACCGCCTTGGCCGACATGCCGCGTCGCTGCATCTCTCCTTGCGCGGCATCGATGTCGAGCGTACGCGGGGTGAGGTGGTTGATGTGCGGGCCATGGAAGCAGACGACATCGGCGATCAACCGATGCGCATCGTTCAATGCCTGGTAAGTGGGCAGCGGCACGGTCGCGTCGCTGTGCCAACGGAAGGTCTCCAGCGCCTCGGCGACGAAACGCGACGCATCGGCTTCGCCCAGACCGCCCTCACGCTCGGCCCGTTCGATCAGCGCCAGCGCGGCGTCGCTGAAGATCTGCCGCTGCGCCAGGATCTGCGCCGCACGTTCGCGCAGCGCGACGTCTTCGATCAATTCCAGGCGCAGCAGCGAGGTGAACACGCGGAACGGATTGCGCGCCAGCGAGGCCGCATCGACCGGCCGGAACGCGGTCGAATGGACCGGTACGCCGGCCACCGACAGATCGTAGTAGCCGACCGGCAGCATGCCCATGACCGCGAACAGGCGCCGCAGGGTCGACAGTTCCTGCGCCGTACCGACGCGGATCGCGCCGTGCCGCTCCTGGTCCAGGCGCTGCCGCTCGTCGTTGCGCGCCAGTTGCGCGGCCAGTTGCGGATCGGCGGCCAGCGTGTCCGCGTTGATCTGCGCCACCAGTTCCATCAGCTGGCCGTACAGCGGCACCTCGTCGCGGTACATGTCCGACATCGCCTGCGCAAAGCGGGCGCGAATCTGATCCGGAGCAACGAAGGCATTGGGGGTCATGGCAAAGGACACGTGCGCCGGCCCATCGCCGGCCCCGGCATTTTCGCCGAGCGCTGCGGCCACGGCCAGCCGCAGAGCAGCATCGGTTCAGCGCGTCAGTGCTTCGGCGCGGGCTTGGGAGGCGGCTTGGGGGCCGATTCGGGCTTGAGCTGCGGCGCTGGCTGCGGCGCCGGCTGCGCGGCCTGGCGCGCGCGCTCCAGGCGCTGGTCGCGGTCGCCCAGTTGCTCGCGCAGGCGCGCGTCCAGTTCGATCGGGCGATCCCAACGGTCGTAGCTGGCGACGATGGCGTGGCGCACTTGCCGGTAGTTCGCGTTGGCCGGCGGCACCGGCAATGTTTTCAGCGCCGCTTGCCAGTCGCGGACCGGCGACCGGCTGTAGGCGCGCACCAGCTCGCGACAGGACAGCCGCGCCGCCTGTGCCCAGGCGCAGGCGAAATACAGGTCGCCGGCACGCCAGCCCTGCGCAGCCAGCACTTCTTCGGCGTAGCGGCGGCGGACCGCGAGATGGCGTTCGAGCTCGTCGAGGAAGCTGGCCGGGTAACGGCGCGCATAGGCATCGATATCGGCGAGCTGGCGATCGATCCAGGCATCGCCGGTCGTGTAGGGGGCTTCAACCGTGATCGCGGCCGGGTTGGCCGGAGCCGCGGCTTGCTGGGCGAGCGCCGGCGCGGCCGTGCAGGCGGCCAGGCCGGCCAGAATCCACAACGCACGCACCGGACCGCGGAGCATGGCGGCGCGCCTCAGGTCACCGGCAGCGCGCCCAGGCGCGCCAGCCGGTCCAGTTCGCGCACCGCCTGCGGCCAGTCGCGCGCCTGCGCCACCTCGCGCAGGCGCGGCGCGTCGGCGGCCACGCCGTGCTCGGCTTCGTGGGCCCAGGTGACCTCGTACGGCGTATGGATGCCCCAGCCCCCCAGTACAAGTACCGGTTCCACATCCGAGCGCAGCGAATTGCCGACCATCACGAAGCGCTCGGCCGGCAGCTCGAACTCGCCCAGCACGCGCGCATAGGTCTGCGCGTCCTTTTCCGAGACGATCTCGATGCGCGGGAACAGCTCCGAGAGCCCGGAGCGTTCGATCTTCTGCTCCTGGTGGAACAGGTCGCCCTTGGTGATCAGCACGACCTGGCAATGGCGCGCGATCTCCGCGACCGCTTCGCGTACGCCCTCCAGCACTTCCACCGGGTGCTGCAAGGTGGCGCGGCCGATCTCTACCACCTGCTGCAGGTCGCGAGCAACGATACGCCCGTCGGTCATCTCGATCGCCGCCTCGATCATCGACAAGGTCATGCCCTTCACGCCGTAGCCGAAGATCTTCAGGTTGCGACGCTCCACGGCCAGCAGATGGCCGAGCGTGCCGGCGTCGCGAAGATCGACGTAGCGGCCGACGATCGCTTCGAAATCGCGTTCGGCGGCACGGTAATAGTCCTCGCTGCGCCAAAGGGTGTCGTCGCCATCGAAACCGACCAGCTCAATGGCCTGGCCTTGCCTTTGCGGGATATTCATGGCGCGATGTTAGCAGCGCGCCCGCGGCCGATCAGCCGCCCGGCATTCAGTCTCCGCCCGGGTCGCCCGGCCCCGGCTGGTAGCTGGCGAACTCCTCGCGCGACAGCCGGCCATCGCCGTTGTCGTCGAAGCCATCGAAGCCCTGCGCGAGGATCGGATCGGCGGCGCATTCGGCGCGATCCAGACTGCCGTCGCGATCGCGGTCGAGGGTGGCGAAATCGTGCGGCGCCAATGCGGTGGCCGGGATGCCGTCGGGCCCGGCCGGGGTCGGCGCGACCCATTGCGTCGGCATCGGTGGCGTGGTTGCGGGTGGCGATGGCAACGGGCGTTCCGGCGCCGTGCCGGAATTCGCCTGCTCCGGCATGACCAGCGGAAGCGCTTGCGACGACGATTGCGCCGGTGGCGGCAGTCGCGGCAACGTGGCCCATGCCGACGGACAAAGCAGTGACAACGCCAGCACGCAGATCGCGGCGAAGGGCGGTTGACCTCGGGAGAAGAGCCCGCAACGAGGCGGGCAACGGAACCTGCGCCTCATGGCGACGTCGGCCGGCAAGCGGAAGCCTTGGAGAATCCTTCCGCGAAAAGCGGGAGCCGCCGGCGCGGCCCCCGCACAACTTCGTTCGGTATCCGGTAGCGACGAGGGATGATCGATCCACCCCATCGCCTCGGCTCAGTTCTGCTGCTGCGGCGGAGCGCCGGTCGCGCCACTCTGCTGCTTGGCCACGAATGCCTTGTATTCGTCCGGGGTCAGCTTGCCATTGGTGTCGGCATCGGCCTGGTCGAAGATCTGCGAAAGGCCGGCATTGACCTGGGCTTCCTGCTTGCTGATCGAGCCGTCGCTGTCGGTATCGACGCTGGCCCAGGTCTGCCCGCCGCCCGACTGCGCCTGTGCCGGCTGCGGACTGGCGCTCTGGGCGAAGGCAGGCAGGGCGAGCGCGGCGGCCAGCGCGGCGGTGACGGCGATCAGAGGCTTGCGGTTGCGGTTGCTCATGGGTGGTCTCCTGTTCTGGGGTTGGCCCCTTGGGGATATGCCGGTCGTCGTGCCGCCTCGACCGTGCATGTGATCCAACCTACCCATCGCGCATGAACCTCGATTGCCGCGCGATCGCCCATTCGACGCGACGTTAACCACTTCGCCGACGAATGCGGTTAGTCGTTTGGTTACGAATGCATCAGGGCTTCGTAAGCAGGCGGTTCAACGCGTCCAGAACTGAGAACTGCAACCGCGGTTTTACGCTTCTCCAACATCTCCGCCGTCTGGCTCGGCACTGAACAGACGCCAGCCCAAGGCCACGCCCGCCAGTGCACCGACCACTTCCAACACCACGCGACCGCCAAGTTGGTCGGGGTCGTGGATGCGCTCGAGCGCGAGCCGCGCGTACAACGGCGACTCCAGCCGCACGATGCTGGTGTAGAAAAGATTCCAGATATCCCAACCGGCACCGATCGCCACGGCGGCCAGGCAGGCCCAGCCGATCGCATGGCCTAGCGACAGGCCGCCGCGCCGGCACAGCCACTGCGACAGCCAGTACACGCCCAGCCCGATCAGCAGGGCGATGATGCCGGCTTCCAGTGAGCCCATCAGGCCATAGTGCAGCGGCAGATTCATGCGCGGGACGGTCCGTGGACGGGAGAACCGCGCATTCTACGCGTTGCCGCGCCGCGCTCGCCGCAGCATCGTGTTTGCCGCCGCTCAGCCCTCGTCCTGCGAGCGCGCACCGACCTCCGGCTGGCCCTGCGCATCGAGGGTGACGCTGATCTCGATCGGACGACAACAGACCTGGCAGTCCTCTACGTAGGACTGTGCACCGGCCGAGGCGTCCACCACGATGCCGATCCACTCCCCACAGTAGGGACAGGGGATATCGACGAAGTACTGCAGATCGCCCATGGCGGCGCCTCACTTCACCGGGAAGTCGTAGGCAGTATCGGGGGTGGGCTCGGGCTGGAAGGTGAAGTGCCACCATTCCATCGGGTAGTTGACGAAGCCCTCGGCCGACATCGCCGCGACCAGGCGCTGGCGGTGTTCGCGCTGCGCGACGTCCAGGCCCGTCGCGTCGGTATGCGCGCGCGGGCCGAAGAAGTCGAAATCCGTGCCCATGTCGAGCGGCCGGCAGGTCCCGCCGCGGCAGTCGTCCAGGCCCAGGTCGACGGTGGCGCCGCGGCTGTGGCCGGAACGGTCGGCGATGTAGTCCGGAATCAGCGCGCGCTTGTCGATGTCCGGGTACTGCAGGGCCTTGCGCGACTGCTCCTGCGGATCGTGCACCCAGGCGACGAAAGCCTGCACCGCACGCACCGGCCGGTAGCAGTCGTAGAGCCGCAGGCCATGACCCTGGGCTTGCAGCGCTGCCTGCACGCGCGCCAATGCCTCGGCCGCCGGCCGCAGCAGCAGGCAGCGCGGCGCTTCGTAGCCCGGCACGGGGCGGGCCGTGAAATTGTCCGCGCCCGCGTAGCGCATCTCCAGGGTAATGCCCGGCGCGATCGCGGCCACGTCCAGCATGTCCGCCTGTGCGGCGTCGTGTGCCGGCGACAGGCTCGGCGGCGATGCCGCGCGCGCGGGCGGCATCGCCAGCAGGCCCAGCAGGACGCTAGCGGCAATCGCCGCTGCGGCGGAATTCCAGGTCGGCATAGTCATAGCTGAAGTCGGCATCGGGATCGATCGCGGCGAGTTTCATGGTAGCCGCACCCTGCGCATCGGTCGCGAAATCCAGCCAGGGTTCCGCATCGACGCTGTCGTCGTCCCAGTCGACCAGCCAATGGCCAGCCGACTGCATCACTTTGCCGCGCAGCAACGGCGACTTGGCCGACGCGAACTGCAGGCCATCGCCCTGCGGGCACAGCGCGACCTCGCCGAACCACGGATCGCGGTAGATGCCGGCACGTGCCTGCGCGGACGCGGACGCCACCGGGCGCCGATCGGAAGTGTCGGGTTTGCGTGCCGCCGGCGGCTTGGGCTGCGCCTGCTCGCGTTCCAGCAGGCCGGCGTAATGCAGCACGTCCAGCGAGCGATCACCGCCGAGCAACTGTTTCTGCAGCGCCTCGCCCAGCGTGGTGCGCGCCGCCTCGCCCTCGCCGTTGATCAGGATGATGAAGCCGCTGCGACGGTCCGGCAGCAACACCAACGAGGAATACATGCCCATCAGGGTGCCGGTGTGGGCGACCTTCCACTGGCCGTCCACGTCCGACAGCCGCCACCCGTAGCCATAGCCGTATAGGCGCGTGTTGTCCCAATCACGCATGCGCTGGCTGATCGGCATCGGGGTGTGCAGCGACCACACCGCGCGACGTTGCGCTTCGCTCAGCCAGGGCTGCCGGGGATCCGGGCGCAGCCAGGCCCGGTCCATCCAGGCCAGCATGTCGTCGAGGCTGCAGCGGATGCCGCCGGCGGCCATCGAGGGCATGTCGGCGACGAGATCCTCGTCCTCGCGCACCGGGATGTTGCGCTCGCCTTGCCGCATGTGCGGCTGGGCGACGTTGCCCACCGTGGTCCGCGACCAGCTGCCGACCTGGCAGCGATCCATGCCCAGCGGTTTGAACAATTCTTCGCGGACCAGCTGGTCGTAAGGCCGGCCGCCGGCACGCGCGGCCACTTCTCCGGCGACCACGTACAGCAGATTGTCGTAGGCGTAATGCGCACGGAAGCTGTGGGTGGGCTTGAGATAGGCGAGCCCGGCGATGATGTCGGCGCGGCCGAATGCATTCGGCTCCGGCCACAGCATCAGGTCGCCCGCACCCAGCCCCAGGCCGCTGTTGTGAACCAATAGGTCGCGCACCTGGATGTTGCGGGTGACCCAGGGGTCGTACATGCGGAAGTCGGGCAGGTACATCGTGACCGGGTCGTCCCAGCCCAGCTTGCCCTGGTCGACCAGCCGCGCCAGCACGCCAGTGGTCATCGCCTTGCTGTTGGAAGCGATCTTGAACAGGGTATCGGCGTCGATCGGCTCGCCCGAGCCGGCCACGCGCTCGCCGGCGGTGCGGCGATACACGACCTGGCCGTCCTCGATCACGCCAACCGCCAGGCCGGGCAAGCGGTAATGCTGCATCGCCTGCTCGAACAGGCGGTCGAAGGCGGCGTTGTCGGTAGCCTGCGCCGCGTGGCCGAACATTGGCCACGACAACGACAGGGCGAGCAACGCGCGGAAGCGCCGGCAGGATGGGGAACTCATGGGTGCTCCGCGAGAACGGTCGCCGGACGATAGCGCGTCCGGCGACCGGCGTGGCTCAGTAGTCCAGCGTCACCACCAGCTGCGCGTAGCGCGGGGCCTGGAAGCTTTCCGGATAGCGGAACAGCGGGTTGGGGCTGCCGATCGCGCCTTCGTACTCCTGGTTCACCGACAGCTTCTTCTGCTGGTTGGTCAGGTTGTACATCGCGAACTTGACCCGCAGGTCGGTCTCGCCGAAGGACTTCAGCCAGGTCACGCTCGCGCCCAACTCGTAGCTCCACGGCAGGCGGCCGTAGCCACCGCGCGCCGAATGCGCGAACACGCGCTCGCCCGAGTACGGCGAGTCGCAGTTCTCCACGCAGACGAAATAGCTGTGGTACGCGGTGGAATCATACGGATTGCCGACGCCGAAGCCGGTGACCGGCCCGCCCGAACGCGCGTCCAGGGTGGCGCCGACCAGCCAGTTGTCGGTGATCGCGTAGGCACCGCGCAGCTTGGCCTGGTGACGGCGGTCGTTGGCCAGGTAGCCATAGCCGCGGTAGTTCACCCAAGGGTCGTCGAAGTTCTCGGTGCGGCCGGTGTCGGCGAAGTCGGTGTCCGAATTGACCGGGCCTTCCGCGTTGCCGCGGCCATAGGCCAGCGTGTACGAGGCATTCATCGACCACTTGCCGTCCCAGGCGCGGTCCAGCTGCAGTTCCAGCGCCTTGTAGTCGCGCTTGGGCTTGTCCCAACCGCGCTGGCCGATGTAGGTCATGATCGGGTCGCCGTCGGCATCCAGCCCGTCCTGGCGGTACATCGCCCAACCTTCCTTGGCGGTGTCGACCGTCACCCAGCCCATCGTGCCGTTGCAGTCGGTGTCGCCCCAGACGGTGACCTTTTCGCCCGGATTGGCCATCACCCAGCCCACATAACCATCCGGCCCGCAGGCACCGGTGGCGCTGATCTCCATGTCGTCGATGGCGTTGTGCAGTTTGCGGTAGATGCCGCGCACGCCGTACGACCAGGCCTCGTTGATCGACTGCTGGAAGCCCAGGATCGCCTCGTCCTGGTAGACCGGATCCATGTCGCGATCCACTTCCGAACGCAGGTCCCCGACCGTGCCGTCGCCCTGCGAGTTGTCGACCGGACCGATCTGCGCGCCGAGGATCGGCACCTGGTATTGCGATCCATTGAGCTCGCGCGTCTCCCAGCCCGACAACGCGAAATAGGTGCGCTCGTCGAGCAGGCCGCCGGCCTGCTTGATGTTGATGACGTTGGCGACCGGCAGGAAGTAGCGGCCGACGTTGCCGAACAGCTTCATCGTGCCGTCGCCCTTGACGTCCCACGACGCACCGAAGCGCGGCGCGATCATGTCGTCCATCTTGATATAGCTGCGGCCCTCGCTGTCCTTGTTGTCGAACTGCTCCAGGCGCAGACCGATGTTCAGCAGCACGTCCGGGGTGACCGACCAGTTGTCCTCGATGTAGTAGGCCGAGTTGTCGGTCTCGAAAGTGCCGGCGATCTCGTAGCGGCGCGCGCGCACGTAGGCATTCACGCCGGCAGGCACCGTGCCGCCGTTGACCAGCGTCGCACCGGGCGTGGTCGCATAGACGTTGTAATAGAACCCGCCCGGGCCGGGATACATGCGCTCGTAGTCGGAGGTGTTTTCTTCGCGGTCCAGGCCGAAGCGCAACAGGTGGTCGCCCAGCGTCCACTCGAAATCCAGCCGCCCGGCCTTGCGTTCGTCAAGGCGCGATTCGACCGCCGAGTTGGTCGTGCAGCCCAGCGGAATGCCCGGCGGCGCGATGCCCGACTCGGAGACCACGCGATTGCAATCCAGGTCGGTCTGGCTGTAGTTGGCGTAGTCGCGCTTGTTCTCGCCGTACATCGCCTTCATGACGAAGTTTTCGGTGAAGTGTCCGGTATAGGTCAGCGCGTAGTTGTCGCCGCCGGTGTTGGTGAAGATGGTGTTGCTGCGATTGCCACGGGTTCCGGCGTCGGCATCGTAGTCGTAGACGTCGGCGACGTTCTCGTTCTTGTCCGAGAAGCCCAGCAGCGACAGGCTATGGTTGTCGGTGATCCGCCAATCCAGCTTGGCGCCCCAGAAGCCGTCGTCGGCATTGCCGTTATTGAAGGTGCTGCCGTCGTCGCTGGTGCTGAAGTTGCGGTTGTCGCGCGCCTCGTACATGCCGAAGAAGAACAGCCGGTCCTTCACGATCGCGCCCGAGCCCCATACGTTGAGCTTGTTGTGGGTGCCGCCGTCGTGGCTGGCGATGATGTAGGGGTCGCCATTCGAGAGGTAATAGTCGTTGGCGCTGGAACCCCAGGCGCTCGGCTCGGCCGTCATCTCCACGCCGGCATGGAAATCGTTGGTGCCCGAGCGGGTGACCGCATTGATCACGCCACCGGTGGTGCGTCCGTATTCGACCGAGTAGCCGCCGGTCTTGACCTGGAATTCCTGGAAGAACGCGAACGGCGCCGACGAGAACCCAACGCGGTTGTAGAAGTCGGTGACGTTGAGGCCATCGATGTACACCGCGTTCTCGGCCACCGACGAACCGCCGAAGGAAATGCCCTGCGCGCCCAGCGACGACTTGCCCGAGACCACGCCCGGCGCCAGCAGCGCGACCGACTTCAGGTCCTGGTCGACGGGCAGGCGGCCCACGTCCTGCCGGCTGATGTTCATCGACGACTCGGTCGAGCTGACGTCGACCATCGACACCACCTGCGGCGCCCGCACTTCGATCGCGCCGAGGGTGCTGATCGCACCGACCGGCACGTTGACCGTGGTGGCATTGCCCAGCGTGACCGTGACCTCGCCGACCGCGGCCGGCGCGCCGCCGGCCACCGACAGCGTCATCTGGTAGCGGCCCGGCGCCAGCGCCGGGATGCGATAGGTGCCATCGCTATTGACCGTGGTGGTGCGCGCGAAGCCGGTAGCCGGATTGCGCACCGTGACCGTGGCGCCGCTCAGCGACTGCCCGCTTTCGTTGACCAGCCGGCCGACGACGGCGCCGTCCTGGGCCAAGGCCGTGGGCACGATGGATCCCATACATGCCGCCAGCGCGACGCATAGCGCCGCCTTACGCAGATTCTTGCCGTTCATCCCCTGCTCTCTCCTGCAGTTGTTGAAGCCGTTGAAGTGGTGGTTCCCCGCCCCTTTGCGTTACCGCCGGCCGCCGGCAGCACCTGCCAGTCGAAGTGGTAGTCCCATTGGTCGAAGTAGAGGTTGCCGCCGCGCCATTCCGCCTCGCCGCGCTGCGAGTCCACGGTCTCGGAGCGGAAATCGCGCTTGGCCGGTTGCAGCGGCTGCTCGTAGTCGTCGTTGAAGACGATGCGGTAGGCGTCCAGGCCGCCGAAGTAGAAGTCGCGCAGCTTCGGATCGTCACTGGCCAGCGCACCGGTGGTGACATCCATCGGCACCCAGCCGTACGGCGCCAGGTACAGCCAGCCCCAGTCGTGCAGATTGGCGTAGCCGACCTCGTTGTCGGAGAACGTCCAGCCCGATTGCCAGCGCGCCGGGATGCCGTTCAAGCGCAGCAGCGCCATCAGCAACAGGGTCTGCTGCCCGCAGTCGGCATGGCCAGCGTGCAGCGCGTAGTCGGAGATGTTGCTGATCGTCGAGTATTCGCGCGCGCCGCCCCAGGGAATGCGGTCGACCGCGGCGAACAGTTTGCGCGCGATGCGGTATGGGTTCTTCTCTTCGCCGACCACTTGCTGCGAGAAGGCGCGCAGTTCCGGGGTGAACACGATGTGCGGCGCACGCTCGGCCAGGTAAGGCGCCAGCGCCGGGTCGGCGGGTGTGGGCTGCACGCGTGCCGGGTCGATGGAAAAGTGGCGCGCGTAGATCGTCAGCTCGTAGCTGACCGAAAACTTCGTCGGCTGGCCGGCGACGGCCTTGCGTTCGAGGAAGGCAGTACGCTGCAACGTGGCTTCCGGCGCCACCTGCGCGCCCGTCGGCTCGCTGCCGAGATAGCGGATGTCTTCCTGCTGGCCGGCGATGGCCCGCGGATACGGAATCCACGCGCGCACGAGCTCGCCAGCCGGCACTGCGTCCGCGTTCACGGTCAGCGACTGGGTGATGCGCACGCGGCGCGGCGTCAGGCTGGTACGCCCCGGCGCGGCGTCCGCTGCCGCGATCACTTCGCGATGGTGCGCGTTGAGGTTCTCGTATGGCCCGTCCTTCGGCGGCGGCGTGCCGGGGCGCTGTCGCGCGGCCACCTGCGGACTCAAACGGAACAGGTTGGAAGGCGCGCGATTGAAGTAATAGCGCTGGCCATCGATGTCCAGGTGCTCGAGCAACCCGGCCGCATCCCACGCGGCGAACTCGTCATCGCGCAGGTCGGGAATGCTGCGGCGCAGGCGTTGCTTGGCGGCCTCGGCGTCGAGGCTGAAGTCCAGGCGCATCCGCCGCATGCGTTCGCGCTGGAAGAGATAATCGCGTCGTTGCGCTTCATCGAGTCCGGGCTGGGCGAGCGCAACTTCGATCACCGATTCGGCCTGGCGGAAATGCCCGGCATCGATGTCGGCGATCAGTTGCGGCATTGCCGTGGACACCGCTCCCCACGCGGCAGCCGCCAGCAGCAGGCAGGTCAGCAACAGCATCACACGCGGCAGCGACCCCATCAGGCCGCCAGGCCTGTCTGGGTGTCGACGGAACTGGTCAAGGCGCACTTCCACGACGACACTTCCCCGGTGAAGGTGGGTCATCGCTGTGTAACACGCGGCCGCTAGGCGGTCAATAATTTATTCTTGCAAAGTCGGAGCAAAGGAATAAATATTCTTGAACGATTCCAGGGGAGCTTGCCGATGACCCATACACCGCGATGCCCGCGCCGCGCCGGCGTCCCTCGCTTCCTGGTCGGTGCCGCCCTGGGGCTGGTCCTGAGCGGCCTGGCGCTTGCCGCGCCCATGCCTCGCTGGCCTATCGATGCCACCACCGGCGTGGTCGCCGTCGCGCCGCAACAGCTCAGCGCGGCGTACTGGGTCGACAAGCAGGCCGAGCCCGACCGCGTGCTGCTCGATCGCGCCGGCATCGAGGCACAGAACGCCCGCATGCGCGCGCAGGACTCGGCCATCCACGACCTGCGCGCCCTGCCCTCGCCGCTGCCGGCAGCGTTCGTGCGCGGCGAGATCGAAAAGCTGTCGGTGCGCCCACAACGCCCGCTCTACGATGTGCAGGGCCGCCCGATCGAGGCGGCGCGCCTGGACGAGATCGTCGCCGGCCTCGCGCTGGACGCCATCCCCGCACAACGCCCGCTGCAGTACGGCCTGGTCGTGCATCGTGCGGCGCTGCGCACCTTCCCGACCGGGCTACGCGTGTTCAGCAGCAACGACGACACCGACATCGACCGCTTCCAGGAGTCGGCGCTGTTCCCCGGCGATGCGGTGGCGGTGCTGCATGAAAGCCGCGACGGCCGCTGGCTGTTCGTCGCCAGCGAGCGCTACAACGCCTGGATCGAAAAGCAGTACGTGGCGACCGGCAGCGCCGAGCAGGTGTTCGGCTACGCCCACAAGGCGCCGTTCCGCATCGTCACCGGCGCCATCGCCTTCACCAGCTACACCCCGGAGCAGCCGCAACTCTCGCGGTTGCAGCTGGACATGGGCGTGCGCGTGCCGGTGCTCGCGGACTGGCCCATCGACCAACCCGTCAATGGCCAGCATCCGTATACCGCCCACGTCGTCGAACTGCCGCTGCGCAACGCCGACGGCAGCCTGTCGCTGGCGCCGGCACTGCTGCCGCGCGTGGAAGACACCTCGGCCGACTATCTGCCGCTGACCCCGCGCAACCTGATCACCCAGGCCTTCAAGTTCCTCGGCGAGCGCTACGGCTGGGGCCATTCGTACGACACCCGCGATTGCAGCGGCTTCGTATCGGAGATCTATCGTCCCTTCGGCGTGCTGATGCCGCGCAATACCAGCGCGCAGGCGGTAAGCCCGGCGCTGGACCGCATCGCCTTCGACAAGCGCGACGCCGCGGCCAAGCGCATGCAGGCGGTGCGCGAGCTGCAGGTCGGCGACCTGGTATACATCCCCGGCCACGTGATGGTCACGCTCGGCCACGACAACGGGCTCACCTACATGATCCACGACACCGCCGGTGGCGGCTGGGCCGGCGCGGACGGCAAGCGCGTCTCGGCGCACCTCAATGGTGTGTCGGTCACGCCGCTGGAGCCGATGCTGGCCAGCGACACCGTCACCTATATCGACCGCATCACCAACATCCAGCGCATCCGGCCGCAGACCCACGAATGAAGATCACCGATATCCAGCTCGGCATGCTGCGCGTGCCGTTGAAGACGCCGTTCAAGACCGCGCTGCGCACCGTCGAGACGGTGGAAGACATCGTGGTGCTGATCCACACCGACAGCGGCAACATCGGCTATGGCGAAGCGCCGGCGACCGCGCCGATCACCGGCGACACCCACGGCTCGATCATCGCCGCCATCGACGGCTTCATAAAGCCGCGCCTGATCGGCCAGGACGTGGCCAACCTCAACCGCATCACCGGGCTGATCCAGTCGTCGATGGAGCGCAATACCAGCGCCAAGGCGGCGGTGGAGATTGCCGTCTACGACCTGTGGGCGCAGCTGTACGGGGCGCCGCTGTACAAGATGCTCGGCGGCGGCGACCCGGTGATCACCACCGACATCACCATCAGCGTCGACTACATCGACAAGATGGTGGCCGACTCGCTGTCGGCGATCGAACGCGGCTTCGAGTCGCTGAAGATCAAGGTCGGCAAGGACATCGGGCTGGACATCGAGCGCGTCAAGGCAATCCACGCCGCCGTCGAAGGCCGCGCCCTGCTGCGCCTGGACGCCAACCAAGGCTGGACCGCGAAACAGGCGGTGCACGCGATGAGCACGCTGGAAGATGCCGGCGTGGTGCTGGAACTGCTTGAGCAGCCGGTCAAGGCCTCGGACATCGATGGCCTGAAGTACGTCACCGAGCGCGTCAACACCCCGGTGATGGCCGACGAAAGTGTGTTCGCGCCGGCGCAGGTGTTCGACCTCATCCAGCGCCGCGCCGCGGACATCATCAACATCAAGCTGATGAAGACCGGCGGGCTGTCCAACGCGATCCGCATCGCCGACATCGCCTCGCTGTACGGCGTGCAGTGCATGATCGGCTGCATGATCGAGTCCAGCATCAGCGTGGCCGCGGCGGTGCACCTGGCCGTCGCCAAGGCCGATGCGATCACCAAGGTCGATCTCGACGGTCCTTCGCTGGGGCTATTCAACCCGGTCGAGGGTGGCGTGCTGTTCAACGAATCGGAGATCAGCATCAGCGATGCCCCGGGCCTGGGGATCCGCGAGATCCGCGGACTGGAACTGTTACCGCCGCGCTAGACGCCGACCACCGCGCAATGCAAGCGCCGTGGCGCAACAGACAGATCCGCCGTCCCGATCGCCGGCTTCACCCAAGCGGCGCCAAAACCGCTAGATTCCAGGCAACGACAACGCCCGCCGATCCATGCCGCCCCTGCTGAAAATCCGTTCCGAACGAGACAGCATGTCGGCCATCGAACGCCGCATTGCCGACTTCATCCTCGACAATGCCCACCTGCTGCGCGACTACTCCTCCCAACAGCTCGCCAGCGCGCTGGGAATCAGCCAATCCTCGGTGGTGAAGTTCAGCCAGAAGCTCGGTTTCAAGGGCTATCCGGACCTGAAATATTCGGTCGGCGAAGCCGTCGCCCGCGCCGGCAACGCGGCCCCGGCCGCCGCGGCGCTGGCCCTGCCCAGCGAGGAAGACGAGTACGCCCGCCTGGACCAGGCGCTGCGCCAGAGCAAGGCGGCGGCCGAGGAGGAGACCCGGCTACTCAATCCCCGGGCCAACGTGGAAGCGATCGTCGCGCTGATCGACCAGGCGCCGAAAGTGTTCGTCTGCGGCCTCGGTGACGACGGATTGTTCGCGCGGGAGTTCGCGATGCGGCTGTCGCTGCTGGGGGTGCTCACCGTGCACCACGCCGACCCCATCCTGCTGATCTCCAACCTGTCGGCGGTGCGGCCCGGCGACGTGTTGCTGATGTTTTCAGAGTTCGGCCAGCTCGCCCAGCTCACCCATGCGGCACGCGAATTCCAGGGCGCCGGCGGACGGCTGATTTCGATCACCCGGCATACGGCCAACCCGCTGCGCGCCATGGCCGACGCGTCGCTGGCACTTTCCGCGCACGATCCGGCAGCGCACATCGAACAGCTGCTGTACCGTTCCTCGCTGCAATACCTGCTCGATTTCGTCTTCGTGCTGTTGTGCCAGAGCAATCCGGAACGGCATCGCCAGCTCGCGCACAATCTCGAGCGGGTCCAGCACCTGCTCGCATCCTGATTCCGGAGTCCATTCCGTGCCACCCGCCCTGAAATACCTGCCGGTCCTGCTGGCCGCGTTGGCGATTAGCTTCACCACGCCATCGCAGGCTGGCCGCCTCTCCGCGCAGCCGGCCCGCACCCAGCCGGCCACCGCGCAGGCCGATCAATTGGTGGTCGTGGTGACCGCCGATTGGGACGCGAACCAGGGACGCCTGCGCGCCTATGACCGCACCGCGCAGGGCTGGGTGCCCAGCGGCCCGACTTTCGCCGTGGCCATCGGCCGCAACGGCAGCGCCTGGGGCCTGGGCTTGCACGACAGCCAGGGGGAACCCCGCAAGCGCGAGGGTGATGGGCGCAGCCCGGCCGGCATTTTCGCGCTGGGCCCGGCCTTCGGTTACGGCGCGACCATCGACAGCACCATGCCGTATCGACAGATGCAGGCCGACAGCTGGTGCATGGACGTGCCGGATTCGCCGCTCTACAACCACATCGTCGATGCCTCCGATGTCGGCGCGCAGGCGGTACGGGGTTCGAGCGAACCGATGCGGCTGGATCTGCACCACGAGGGCGATCCCCGCTATCGGGAGGGCCTGGTCATCCAGCACAACGCCGATGCTCTGCCACGCGAAGGAAGCTGCATTTTCGCGCACCTGTGGCGTACGCCCGGCGAGACCACCGCCGGTTGCACCGCCATGGCCGCGGCCGACATGCAGCGCCTGCTGAAGTGGCTGCGCCCGGATCGCCACCCGCAATTCGTGCTGCTGCCCGCGGAGCAATATCGCCGGCATCGCAACGACTGGCAGCTGCCCGCACTGTCGGAGGCCGCGCCATGAGCACGCCGCAGAACGCGAAGCCGCATCTGATCCGCGCCGTCGGCCGCTGGCAGTTGGTCGGGCTGTCGATCAACGACGTCATCGGCAGCGGCATTTACCTGCTGCCGGCCGCTACCGCCGCCCTGCTGGGGCCGATGAGCCTGTGGGCCGTAGTGCTGGCCGGCATCGTGGTGGCACTGCTGGTCGCCTGTTATGCGCAGGCCGCGAGCTACTTCGACCAGCCTGGCGGCAGCTATCTGTATGCACGCGAGGCGTTCGGCCCGTTCATCGGTTTCGAGATCGGCTGGATGATCTGGCTGACCCGAATCAGTTCGGCGGCGGCATTGAGCAATGGCCTGGCCGATGCGATGGCGCGCTTCTGGCCGGCCGCAGGCGTGGACGGATTCTCGCGCCTGCTGGTCGTGGCCGGCTCGCTGGCCCTGCTCACCGCCATCAATGTCGTCGGCATCCGCTCGGCCGCGCGCACCGGCGTGGCGCTGGCGATCGGCAAGCTGGTGCCGCTGCTGCTGTTCATCGCCATCGGCATCTTCTACGTCGACTGGTCGTGGGCGTTCTCCGGCCACGCACCGGACCTGCACGACGTCGGCAACCTCGGTGAAGCGGCGTTGCTGCTGCTGTTCGCCTACGCCGGTTTCGAGAATATCCCGGCCGCGGCCAGCGAATACCACAACCCGCGCCGCGACCTGCCGTTCGCGCTGATCACCATGATCGTCACCGTCACCGCGATCTATGCGCTGGTGCAGGTGGTCGCGCAGGGCAACCTGCCGGGGATCGCCACCTCGCCGGCGCCGTTGGCCGACGCGGCCAGCCGTTTCGGCGGCGAGCTGCTGGCGATGATCCTGACTGTCGGCGCGACGATCTCGATCCTCGGCACCACCAGCAACACCGTCATGCTCGGTCCGCGCTTCCTCTACGCGCTGGCCAAGGATGGCTACGGCCCGGCATTCCTGGCGCGGGTGCATCCCCGCTTCCACACCCCGGCCGCAGCGGTGATCACCCAGGGCGTGATCTCGTTGGCGCTCGCCCTGTCGGGCTCCTTCGTCAAGCTGGCGCTGTTGTCGATGGTCACCCGCCTGCTGGCGTACATCGGTACCGCCGCGGCCGTGCTGGTGCTGGCGCGCCGCTATGGCGACCGCCCCGAGGCGATGCGGTTGCCGGGTGGTCCGCTGATCCCCGTGCTTGCGCTCGTGCTGTCGCTGGCGCTGCTGGCAAGTGCGAGTTGGCAGAACCTGGCCGCCGCCGCTGCAGCCTGCGTGATCGGCGCACTGATCTACCTGTTCCCGCGCAAGGACGGGGCCTGAAACCACGCGGGCGCGGGCGCGGGTTCGCACCGCGCTCGCAATGCGCTCACGGTCGGCTAACCCGGCGCTGACGACGCTGTGCCCGTCATCGCAACGGGAGCGACCATGAAGACGCGGCGCGTCTACAGCACGCCCGATGTCGCCAGCGCGCAGCACGCATTGCAGGCCGCGCGCGAAGCCGGCGTCCACAACGAAGACCTTTCGCTGATCGCGCGATCCGACATCGAGCTTGAAGCGATTCCGGACGAGCGCAAGGAAGCCAAGACCGACTTCCTGCCCGCCGCCGCGCGCGGCGCAGCCGGTGGCGGTGCCGCAGGCCTGCTGGCCGGCCTGATCGCCATCGCGATTCCGCCGCTGGGCATCACCCTGGCCGGCGTCGCTGCGATGGCGCTCGCCGGGGCCTTGGTCGGCAGCTGGTCGTCGGCCTTGGTCGGCACCACCGTGCCCGATCCGATCCGCCGCAGTTTCGAAGATGAAATACAGGCCGGCCGCATCCTGCTGGTGGTGGACGCCGAAGAGCCGGCACTGGGCCAGGCCGACGCCGCTCTGCGCGCGAAGGGCGCCAAACCGTTGCCTTACGAGGGAACCACGGCATCGACCTGAGCGGTCCTTGCCAATGCGCTGCCTGCGGATTCAGTGGCCTGCGGGCGACTGCAGCGCGCGCATCCGCCGCAGCAGGCCGATGCCCTGGGTCAGCGAATAAGCCACCAGCACCGCGGCGATCGCCATGGTCAGCGGGCTCGCCTGTTGCGCGGTCTGCTGCATGCCATTCGAGAACGCGCCCTGGCCCCAGCGCCACGCCAATCGACCCAACAACAGCACTGCCAGGCCGGCACCGATCCACGGGTGCGGCGTATAGCCGAGCCGGCCATCGACCTCGTCGATCCGCGTATGCCGAAGCGCGAACCACCCCAACCCCACGCCGCCGGCCGCGCCACCGGCAATGGCCCACGCCACGTGCGGCAACACCGCCGCCGCGGCGATCAGGAACACCGAGACCAGCGACAACAGGCCGACCCGGAACAACGTGCGCCGCGGCTGCCACGCCTGTCGGCCGAAATAGCGCCGCAATCGCCGGTAATACAGCCAGGCCAGGCCCGCCGCGGCGAGATAGGGCGTCAGCGGTGCCATCGTCAGGGCGGCCATTGCGGGTCCGTAGGGGCTGGGATTGCCGGCGATGTTAGCCGCAGATCGGCGCGTCGCGAAGACCTGCGTAACGGCACCCTCACTCCCCCTGCCAGCACGCTTAACGCGGCCGGGAATAGGTTCGGACCACCTCGCAAGGAGATCACGATGAACGTCACCTACCAGATTCCCGGCCGCGCGCCGGAGGACGACGATCGCGCCGCGGTGTCGCGCTACTGGCGCGAACGCTTCCCGGAAGAGCCCTATTACACCGAGGGTGAGCACTACGAAGATTACGAACCGGCCTACCTGGCCGGCCACGAAGCACGCGTACGCGATTTCGAGCGCGCCTACGAACAGGTCGAGGCAGAACTGCATCAGCGCTGGGAGACCAACAAGGGCTCCGGCACATTGGCCTGGAGCAAGGCGCGGCACGCGGTACGGCGCGCCTGGGAACACGCGGAACACTGGCGCAGCGAGCGCGGCTGAGCAAACCACGCCGAGCAGGTCACGGTAGACGCCGGCATCCGGGCGGCTGTGGCAGGATGCGCGGCAACACCGACTGCGGAGTGCTGCCATGCCGGTTTCCCATTCCACGCGTCTGCTACTGGCCTTGGCCGGCAGCGTCGCTGCCTTGTCCGCCGCCAACCTGCCAGCGACAGCACAAGCACCCGCCGCGCCGGCCGCCCTCACGCAAGCGCAGTGGCCTTTCGACGCCACGCCCGTGGCACGCTTCGACGAGCCATGGGCAATGGCGTTCCTGCCGGACGGCACGCTGCTGGTCAGCGAGAAGCGCGGTTCGCTGCGTCGCTTCGATCCGCGCAGCGCGCGCACCGGCAAGGTCGAAGGTGTGCCCGAGGTGGACTATGGCGGACAAGGCGGCTTCGGCGATGTGTTGCCGCATCCGGATTTCGCCCGCAACGGCTGGCTCTACCTCAGCTACGCCGAGCCCGGTCCCGACGACACCCGCGGCGCCGCGGTGGCCCGTGCGCGACTGACCCTCGACGGCGAAGGCGGCCGGCTCTCGGATTTGAAAGTGATCTGGCGCCAGCAACCGAAGGTCGGCGGCCGCGGCCATTACGGCCATCGCCTCGCGTTCGGACCCGATGGCAAGCTGTGGATCACGTCCAGCGAGCGGCAGAAGTTCGATCCCGCCCAGGACATGTCTGGCAACCTCGGCAAGATCATCCGCCTCAACGACGACGGCAGCGTGCCGAAGGACAATCCGTTCGCCGCGCGCGGCGGGGTTGCGGCGCAGGTCTGGTCGCTGGGCCACCGCAACGCGCTGGGCATCGCCTTCGATGCGCAGGGACGCTTGTGGGAACACGAGATGGGACCGGCCGGCGGTGATGAACTCAACCTCATCGAGCGCGGCGCCAACTATGGGTATCCGATCGTATCCAATGGCGACCATTACGATGGCAAGCCCATCCCCGACCACGACACCCGCCCCGAGTTCGCCGCGCCCAAGATCAGCTGGACACCGGTGATCTCACCGGCCGGCTTCATCATCTACAGCGGCAAACTCTTCCCGCAGTGGCGCGGCAACGGCTTCATCGGCGGCCTCTCTTCCGAATCGCTGGTGCGGGTGGCCTTCGACGGCGACCGCGCGCGCGAAGCAGAGCGCTACGCGATGGGCGCACGCATCCGCGAAGTCGAACAAGGCCCGGACGGCGCGATCTGGCTACTCGAGGACGGCAAGGCGCCAGGCAACGGGCGCCTGCTCAAACTCACTCCACGCGGCTGATCGCTCCGCCCTCACCACCCTTCTCAAGGAAGCAAGCGTGGCCCATTTCCTGCTGTTCTACGACACCGCTCCCGACTACCTGCAGCGGCGCGCGGACTATCGCGGCGAGCATTTGCAGCTGGCCTGGGCGGCGGTGCAGCGCGGCGAGCTGCTGCTCGGCGGCGCGCTCGCCGATCCGGTCGATGGCGCGGTGCTGCTGTTCCAGGGCGACGACGCTGAAGTCGCGCACGCATTCGCACGCGCAGATCCCTATATTCGCGAAGGCCTGGTCAAGCAATGGCGGGTGCGCGCGTGGACCACCGTGGTCGGCGCACAAGCCGCCACGCCGGTAAACCCCCTGTAGGAGCGGCTTCAGCCGCGACCACGCGCGCTAGTGCATTCCGCGATGCGAAGCGCCGCAGTCGCCACGCCAACGGCAACGAATCACCGCCATTGCGCGGCTCCGCCTGGAGCCACCCCCGTTCAACCGGCCAGCAGCTCGAACTGCACCGCCTCGCCGGCCTGCGCATCCGCACACACCCACAGGTCGAACAATCCCGGCTCCGCTCCGTACACACCCTTCGGATTGCTGAAAGCCAACGCGTGCCGATCCAGCGAAAAGACCACGTCGACGGCCTCGCCCGGCGCCAGCCGGATCTTGCGGAAGTCCTTGAGCTCGCGGACCGGCCGCACACGGCTGGCGACGCGATCGTGCACATACAACTGCACTACTTCCTCGCCCGCCACCTCGCCCGTGTTGGTGATGCGGGTAGTGATGGTCAGCGTGTCGTCCCAGCCCAGTCGCGGCTGGTCCAGCACCGGCACGCCGTACGCGAACGTGGTGTAGCCCAGGCCATGGCCGAACGGATACAGCGGCTGGTCGGGCATCTCGCGCCAGCGCGCCTTGTACTCGGACATCGTGGGCAGCTCCGGCCGCCCCGTGCGCGGGTGGTTGTAGAAATAAGGCTGCTGGCCGGTCGCCTGCGGAAAACTCACCGGCAACCGCGCCGACGGGCTGTAATCGCCGAACAGCACGTCGGCGGCCGCGTGGCCGGTCTGACTGCCCAGGAACCAGGTCACCAGCAAGGCCTGCGCATCGCGCACCGCACCTTGCAGGGCCAGCGCGCGGCCGTTGCGCACCATCACCACCAGTGGCTTGCCGGTCGCCGCGACGGCTTCGGCCAAGGCCTGCTGCGCGGCCGGCAACGTGATCTCCGTGCGCGACTGCGCCTCACCGCTGTAACGCTGCGGCTCGCCCAGCGCGAGCACCACCACGTCGGCCTGTTGCGCCGCCGCGACGGCCGCCTCGACGCCGCCTTCGATCGGCGCTTCCAGGCCGCAACCGTCGACCAGGCTCAGCTGGGAAGCCTCGGCCACATCGGCCACGGCGGCGCGCACACCCTCTTCCAGGTTGACGTAGCGCGACTTGTCGCCGAACAGGGTCCAACAGCCTTCGATGTTCTCGCGATCGCGCACGAACGGCCCGATCAGCGCGATCTTCTGGCCTTGCCGGCGCAGCGGCAGCACGCCACCCTGGTTCTTGAGCAACACGATCGAACGCCGCCCGGCATCGCGTGCCAATGCTTCGTGCGCGGCGAGATGGGCGGTATCGGCTTCGCGTGCCGGGTCCAGCGAGCGGTAGGGGTTGTCGAGCAGACCGATCGTCTGCTTGAGTTCCAGCACGCGCCGCACCGCCGCGTCCAATGCTGCCATCGGCACTTCGCCGCTTTCGACCAGCCCAGGCAGGTGCTCGGCATAGAAGCCACTCTGCATGCTCAGGTCCAGGCCGGCGAGGAATGCCTTGCAGGTCGCATCGCGGTCGTCGGCGGCATAGCCATGCGCGACCAGTTCCATGTCAGCGGTGTAATCGGAAATGACCACGCCGTTGAAATTCCACTCGCCGCGCAGGAGATCGGTCAGCAACTCGCGATTGGCGCTGGCGGGCACGCCATTGATGTCGTTGAAGGAGGACATCACGCTGATCGCGCCTGCATCGAAGGCGGCCTTGAACGGCGGCAGGTGCACATCGCGCAGTGTCTGCGGGGCGATGTCCACGTAGTTGTATTCCATGCCCGCCGCGACCGCCCCGTAGGCGGCAAAATGCTTGGGCGTGGCCAGCAGCGCGTCGGGCGACTTCAAATCCTCGCCCTGGAAGCCGCGCACGCGGGCGGCGGCGAACGCGCACCCCAGCACCACGTCCTCGCCGGCGCCCTCGGCGCCGCGGCCCCAGCGCTGGTCGCGGGCGATGTCCACCGCCGGCGCGAACGTCCAATGCAGGCCCGCCGCAGTGGCCTCGACGGCGGTGGCGCGCGCGGTGCGCTCGGCCAGGTCCGGCTCGAAACTGGCCGCTTCGCCCAACGGGATCGGAAACACCGTGCGCATGCCGTGGATGACGTCGGCCGCCAGCAGCACCGGGATGCCCAGCCGGCTTTCCTCGACGGCGACCTGCTGGATCTGCCGGCCCAGCTCGGCGCCGACGCCGTTGAACAGCGTGCCGACCCGTCCCGCGCGCACCTGCTGCAACACCTCGTCGGCGTTGTGCACATTGGCTTCCGGGTTCACGTCCGGGGCGAACGGCCGCACCATGTCGGCGAATACCCCCAACTGGCCCACCTTCTCCTCGACGTTCATGCGGGCGATCAGGTCTTGGATGCGGTCGGCTGCCATGGAATCCTTGAGAAAACGTTTACATGGCCGCGCATTCTAGCTTCGGCGCCGGCCACCAGGGTGAAGGCCGGCATTGTCCGCGCGGACATTGATCCAGGCAATCGGCGCCGGGCCGCCGTCTCAGTCGCGGCTACGCTCGATGACCACCCCGACCGCCCTGGCGCCGCGCACCGCCCCCGGCTTGCTCAGCTTGAGCCGCAGCCACCGCACCCCGAACTCGTCCAGCACGATCGCCGCACAGCGCTCGGCCAGGGTCTCGACCAGGCCGAAATCGGACTGCCCGACGAACTCGATCAGGCGCTTGCTCACCGCCTTGTAGTTCAAGGTGTCGGCGATATCGTCGCTGGCCGCGGGCCGGCGGTTGTCGAAGCCCATTTCCAGATCGAAGCGCAGGGTCTGGCGGATCCTTCGCTCCCAATCGTAGATACCGATCAGGGCGTCGATTTCCAGACCTTCTATGAAGACTTTGTCCATGCGGGGGAATGCGCCATTGGGTGAAGAGCGATTCTGGATCGCGGGAAGCAGGCCGTCAGCCGCCAGGCCAACTTCTTGGCGGGTGGCGGCTCAGGAATTCCGGATTACCGGCGCCAGCGTCGCCATGTCCCAGCGCGGCGTGACATGCACGACCGCATCGTCGTGCTGGCCTGCCTGCAGGCGCAGCGCCCCGGCGAAGGCGATCATGGCGCCGTTGTCGGTACATAGCGACGGGCGCGGGAAGCAGACCCGCCCGCCCCGCTTGCGGGCCATCTCCTGCAGCTGGCTGCGCAGGCGCCGGTTGGCGCCGACCCCACCGGCCACCACCAGGGTGTCGCAACCGGCCGCGTCCAGCGCGCGCCCGCACTTGATCGCCAGCGTATCGACCACGGCGTCCTCAAAGCCGCGCGCGATGTCGGCGCGGGTCGCCTCGCTCTGGTCGCTGTCGCGCCAGGCCAGCAATACCTGGGTCTTCAGGCCGGAGAAGCTGAAATCCAGGCCGGGCCGATCGGTCATCGGCCGGGCGAAGCGGAACCGGCCCGGGCTGCCCTGCTCGGCCAGCTTGGCCAGCTGCGGCCCGCCCGGGTAAGCCAGGCCCATCATCTTGGCGGTCTTGTCGAAGGCCTCGCCGGCGGCATCGTCCAGCGTCTCGCCCAGCAGGCGATAGCTGCCGATGGCGTCGACCGCCACCAGTTGGGTATGCCCACCGGACACCAGTAGCGCCACGAACGGCGGCTCGGGCGGGTCGTCCTCCATCAACGGCGCCAACAGGTGGCCTTCCATGTGGTGCACGCCGATCGCCGGCACGTCCAGGCCCCAGGCCAGCGAGCGCGCGACCCCGGCGCCGACCAGCAGGGCGCCGACCAGCCCGGGCCCGGCCGTGTAGGCCACCCCGTCCAGGTCGCACGGCGCCAGGCCGGCCTCGGCCAGGGTCTGGCGGACCAGCGGCAACAGCTTGCGCACGTGGTCGCGGCTGGCCAGCTCGGGCACCACGCCGCCGTATTCAGCGTGCAGGGCGATCTGGCTGTATACATGGTGGGCGCGCAGCGCCTGGGCCGGCGGCAGGGCCGTGTCGTAGACCGCCACGCCGGTCTCGTCGCAGGAAGATTCGATGCCGAGGACTTTCATGCCTTCATTGTGGACCCGCCAGCGCGGGACACAAGCCCCGAGGGCTTGCACTGCCGATTCAAGCCGCTATAATGCGCGGCTCACCACCGGGCGTGACCCGGTCTTTTGTGTCCCGGAGAATCCATGCCCAGCGTTAAAGTCCGCGAGAACGAGCCCTTCGAGTTTGCGCTCCGTCGTTTCAAGCGCACCTGCGAGAAGGCCGGCGTGCTGGCCGAAACCCGCAAGCGCGAGTTCTACGAAAAGCCGACCCAGGAGCGTAAGCGCAAGGCCGCTGCCGCGGTGAAGCGCCAGCTGCGTCGCTCGTCGCGCGACGTCACCAAGCGTCAGCGCCTGTACTGATCGGACGTTTGTTCCTCTCCGGCGGCCAGCGCTTTCACAGCGCGGTCCCCGGCAGCAGGGCCTGAAGCCGGCACGCGCAAGCGTCGCCGGCTTTTTGCATGGGCTTATGCCCGCCCTGCACCCCCCCTCCGGGCTTCACCCGGCGCTCCCCGCGCGTCCACCGACCGCGCCCACCCTTTAGCAGGTGCCCCATGACTCTCAAGCAGCAGCTCACCGACGACATGAAGACCGCCATGAAGGCGGGCGACAAGCACTCCCTGGGCGTGATCCGGTTGATCAATGCCGCGATCAAGCAACGGGAAGTCGACGAGCGGATCGAACTGGACGACGCCGCCGTGCTGGCGGTGCTGGACAAGATGGTCAAGCAGCGCAAGGACTCGGTCAGCCAGTACGAGGCCGCCGGGCGTGAAGACCTGGCCTCGATCGAGCGCGAGGAGATCGTGGTCGTCGAGCGCTACCTGCCGGCCAAGCTGGGCCAAGCCGAGGTCCTGGCCGCCATCCAGGCCGCGATCGCCGAAACCGGCGCCAAGGGCCCGGCCGACATGGGCAAGCTGATGGGCGTGCTCAAGCCCAAGCTCGCCGGCCAGGCCGACATGGGTTTGGTGTCCACGCTGGTGAAGCAGCAGCTCGCTGGCTGATCCAGCCAGGCGTGGCTGGCCGGGCGATCACCGATCGCCCGGCACGGTGCCGCCGGCCTCAACGCGCCTGGCGGCAATCCTTCATATTGATGCTCGAACCGGTGACGCTGTCCACCGTGCCCTCGAGCTTGGCCCAATCCTGTGACTTGAGCGTGGTGAAGAACGCCTTCTGGTCCGGCGCCATGTCGCACTGGATCTGGAAGCGCACGCCGTTCATATCGGCGCCGTCGCGGATCTTGAGCAGGCCGCGCGTCTTGGTGACCAGATAACTGACTTGGTCGGCGCCGCTGTACTGGTTATGCGAGACGGTATACAGCTGGCCATCGACGCGGTACTTCTTGCCGGTATAGCGCGCAACGAACGGTAGCAACGCCTGGTCGGTCTGGTCGCTGGCCTCGCGGCTGGAGGTGCCGCCGGTGAGCATGTCCTTGAACGAGAGCAGGCCCGCGCCCGCCGCGGCGGTCTTCCTGGACTCCTTCTCGAGCTTGGCCGACAACGCCACCGCATCCACCGCCTCGTAGCGGTCCACGCCATCCTGCTCGCGCGCGGCGGCGGCGATCGCCTCGCCCTCCTTGCCGGTCTTGAGCTTGCCGAGGATGTCGCACAAGCCTTTGCGCGCGTCCTCCTCTTTCACCACCTGCCCGCGCGCGAGCTTGACGATGATGTCGACCTGCCCGTTGGGCTCGGCCGTGGCCAGGAACACCAGCGGGATGCGCAGGCCATTCTGGAGATAGAAGAACTGGCCATTGCCCTTGGCATCGAACCGCTCGCCGCCGGCCTCGAAACTTTCGTCCTTCGCATACTGACGCAGCTGCCCCAGCGCACTGTGCGGCGTCAGCCCTTTGAGCACGACCGAAGATTGGAACACTTGTCCGTTGCGCGGATCGCCGATGGACTTGAAATTGTCCTGGCAGGAAGGTGCCGCCTGCGCCGCGAATGCCACTGCCGCGCACGCGACCGCCATCATCGTTCTCTTCACAATCACATCTCCTTTGCGTTAATCGACTCCGAGAGCGTGCGTCGCCCAAGGTCATGCCGGGCCGCACGTCCCTGTCACCACCAGCATTGGGTTTTCCCCGATCGCGATCATAACGCCTCGACATGGACCTGGATCCACGCCTGCGCAAATACCTCGACCGCGTGCAGCGCAGCCTGCCGATGGCCCTGATCAACCGCTTCGTCGAGATCGACGTGCTGACCCAATCGGCCTCGCTGTCCTTCTACGCACTGCTGTCGCTGGCGCCGCTGCTGGTGCTGCTGCTATGGCTGACCGCCTCGCTGTATCCACCGGCGCAGCAGGCGCTGGTCGCCCAGATCGCCCAGCTCGCCGGCGGCAACGCGGCCACGGTCGCGCAAACCGTGATCAGCAACGCCAAGCAGCAGCCCGGCATCGGCACCATGGCCGGCACCTGGAGCACGCTGCTGCTGTTCGCCGGCGCCACCGCGGTCTTCGCCCAGTTGCAGAACGCGCTCAACCTTATTTTCCACACCGATCGCCAGCGCCTGGACGGGATCATGGCGTGGCTGAAGAAGCGCGTGTTCTCGTTCGGCGTGGTATTGGCGTTGGGCTTCCTGCTGCTGGTGTCGATGATCGCCACCACCGCGTTGCAGGTCGCCTTCGCCCGGCTGCCCTCGTTGTTGCCGGCCGTGGGCTACATCACCACGATGCTGGTCTACGTGCTGGCCTTCGCGTTCCTCTACCGCTATCTGCCGGACCGCCTGGTGTCCTGGCGCCAGGCCATCCTCGGCGGTGTCATCACCGCCTTGCTGTTCGCGTTCGGCCGCTATGCGATCGGCCTGTACATCAGCGAGGCGGCGCCCGGCAGCGCCTATGGTTCGATGGGCGCCCTGGTGGTGCTGCTGGTGTGGATCTACTACGCCACCGTGGTGTTCTTCGTCGGCGCGATGATCACCGCGGTGATCGACGAACGCATGCGGGCCCGCTATAAACTGGCCGTCGCCGGCGTGGACCCGCAGCGCCCGCCGTCCCAGCACCGGACGCCGCCGGAAACCTGAAGCGCGGCCGGCTCCCCCGCCGCGGCCGGCGTGGCATCCTATGCGGATGGCCCGCATCCCCGACGCTTTCATCGATGAGTTGCTCGCGCGCACCGACGTTGTCGAGGTGATCAGCACGCGCGTGCCGCTCAAGCGCCAGGGCAAGGAGTATTCGGCGCGCTGCCCCTTCCACGACGAGCGCTCCGCCTCGTTCACGGTCTCGCCGACCAAGCAGTTCTACCACTGCTTCGGCTGCGGCGCGCACGGCACCGCGATCAGCTTCCTGATGAACTACGACCGCCTCGAATTCCTGGATGCGGTCGACGAGTTGGCCAAGCGCGCGGGCATGGAAGTGCCCCGCGAGACCCAGCAACGCGCTGGCCCGCAGCAGGACGATAGCCGCGAACTCTACGCCGCGCTGGACGCGGCCTCGCGCTTCTTCCAGAAGCAGCTGGAGGGCAACGGCAAGGCCGAGCGCTACCTGGAATCGCGCGGGGTCGATGCCGACACGCGTGCGCGCTTCTCGATCGGCTACGCGCCCGACGGCTACAGCGCACTGAAGGACACGCTGGGCACCGACGAGCGCAAGATGAAGTTGCTGGACCGCGCCGGCCTGTTCTCCAAGAACGATCGCGGCCACGTCTACGACAAGTTCCGTGACCGGGTCATGTTCCCGATCTTCGACCGGCGCGGGCGGGTCATCGCCTTCGGCGGCCGCGTGATGGACAAGGACGACGGCCCGAAGTACCTGAACTCGCCCGAGACCGCGCTGTTCCACAAGGGCCGCGAGCTCTATGGCCTGTGGCAGGTGCGCCAGGCCCACCAGAAGATCGAGCGGTTGATCGTGGTGGAGGGCTATATGGACGTGGTCTCGCTGTTCCAGTTCGGGGTCACCCAGGCGGTAGCGACGCTAGGCACGGCGACCACGCCGGAGCACGCGGAGCTGCTGTTCCGCAACGCGCCGGACGTCTATTTCTGCTTCGATGGCGACAACGCCGGGCGCAAGGCCGGTTGGCGCGCGCTCGAATCGGTGCTGCCGCGCATGAAGGACGGCCGCCAGGCGTTCTTCCTGTTCCTGCCCGATGGCGAGGATCCGGACACCATCGTCCGCAAGGAAGGCGCCGAGGCATTCGATGCGCGCCTGAAGCAGGCCACGCCGCTGTCGCAGTTCTTCTTCGACGAGATGTCGCGCGAGATCAACCTCGCCACCCTGGACGGGCGCGCGCGCCTGGCCGAGCGGGCGAAACCGATGCTGGCGCAGATCCCCGACGGCGCGTTCGGCGACCTGATGCGCCAGCAGTTGGCGCGCATGACCGGGATCGGCGCCACGTCCCAGCAGGCTGCAGCACCCGCGCGCGCGCAGGCCCGTCCGGTTGCGCCCGCGCACAAGCGCAGCCTGATACGCAGCGCCATTGCCATCTTGCTGCAGCAGCCCTCGCTGGTCCTCGGCCTGCAGGACCACCGCGATTTCGCGGGCTTGCGCCTGCCCGGCGTGGAGCTGTTGCTGGAACTGATCGACCTGGTGCGCCAGCGTCCGGAGATCACCACCGGCGCACTGCTCGAACACTTCACCGATCGCGAAGAGCAGGCGGCCCTGCACAAGCTCGCCGCGCAGGCCATGCCTGGCGACGCCACCACCTGGGCGCAGGAACTGCACGACGTGGCGATGCAACTGGAACGCCAGCTGCTGCAGCAGCGGCTGGAGGAATTGCAGGCCAAGCAGCGCTCGCAGGGATTGGACGACACCGACAAGTACGAACTGCGCGAGCTGTTGAAGGCGCGCGCAGCGGTTCGATGAGGGCCTGCACCATGTCCATCTGCAGATCGCTCCTGCTGGTCTTGGTGCTCGCGTTCTCCTGCCTTGCGGCAGCGCAGCCATCAGTGCAGTCCGTCCAACTGCGGCCGGGCCTCTACGTCGGCGGCCAGCCGGATGCCGCGCAGCTACGCGAACTGGCCGCGCGCGGCGTGACCACCGTGATCGACCTGCGTGGCACCGAAGAAGCACGCGGCTACGACGAAATGGCCGCGGTGCGCGAACTCGGCTTGCACTACGTCGCGCTGCCGATCGACGGCGCGGCCGCCATCACCGCCGCCAACGCACGCGCGCTCCAGCACGCGCTGGACGCGAGCGAGGGCCCGGTGCTGCTGCACTGCGCCTCCGGCAACCGGGTCGGCGCGCTGCTTGCGCTGGCGGCGCATCAGGCCGGCGCCAGCGAAGAAGCATCGCTGGCACAGGGGCGTGCCGCCGGTTTGCGCTCACTGGAACCGGTCGTGCGCCAGCAGCTGCACGATGGCGAGCCTTGACGGGGCGGAGCCACAACCGATGACCCGCCGACGCTGCCACCGGCCCAGGACATGGCGATGAAGCAATGGCTGGCGCGGCTGCGCCTGGACCCGTTCACCCTGGCCCTGCTGGCGACGATCGCCCTGGCCTCACTGCTGCCGGTCCGCGGCGCGGCCGCGGCGGTGCTGGACGACGCCACCGACCTGGCGATCGCCGCGCTGTTCTTCCTGCATGGCGCACGTCTGTCGCGCGATGCGGTCCGGGCAGGCGCACTGCATTGGCGGTTGCACCTGACCATCCTGGCCTGCACCTTCGTGCTTTATCCGCTGCTTGGCCTGCTGTTCCGCCCGTTCGCGCATGCGCTGCTGACGCCGGAGCTGTATATCGGCGTGCTGTTCCTGTGCGCGTTACCGTCCACCGTGCAGTCGTCGATCGCCTTCACCTCGATGGCCGGCGGCAACGTGCCGGCGGCGGTGGTCAGCGCGTCGATGTCCAGCCTGCTGGCGGTGTTCCTGACCCCGTTGCTGATGGGCCTGCTGGTCGGCGCCCAGGGCGCGATGGCGCATCCCGCGCAGGCCATCGGCCACATCATGCTGCAACTGCTGGTGCCGTTCCTGGCCGGCCATTTCCTGCGGCCGTGGATCGGCGGCTGGGTCGAGCGGCGCCGCGCCATCCTGCGCTACACCGACCAGGGCACGATCCTGCTGGTTGTCTATACCGCCTTCAGTGCCGCGGTGAACGAAGGCCTGTGGCAGAAGACGCCGGCGCCCGCCCTGCTGGCGGTGGCGCTGTGCGCGGTGCTGCTGCTGGCGGTGGCCATGAGCCTGATCACCTGGCTCGCGCGCCGGCTGGGGTTCTCGCGCTTCGACGAAATCCCGATCGTGTTCTGCGGCTCGAAGAAGAGCCTGGCCACCGGCGTGCCGATGGCCAAGGTGATGTTCGCGGCCGGCAGCCTGGGCGCGATCGTGCTGCCGATCATGATCTACCACCAGATCCAGCTCATCGTCTGCGCCTTCATCGCGCAGCGCTACGCGCGCCAGGGCAAACCACCGTTGTAGGAGCGGCTTCAGCCGCGACCGCAAGATCCCGCAGACAAGCTGAAACCGCTACCCCACCGCCATCGGCGAAGGCAGCCACTGCAGCAGGTAGTGGTCCACCAGCAGGAACGCGAACAAGCCCATCAGGTACAGGATCGAATAGCGGAACATCGCCATCGAGAACAGCTCGTCCGGCGGCGACTGCATGCGCCAGGCGTACCAGAGGAATACCGCGTTCAACGCGATCGCCGCGCCCAGGTACAGCATCCCGCTCATCCCGAACACCACCGGCAGCACCGACACCACCGCCAGCAGCACCGAGTACAGCAGGATCTGCTGGCGTGTGTACTCCACCCCGTGGGTTACCGGGAGCATCGGGATCGCGGCCTTGGCGTAGTCGGCGCGGCGGAAGATCGCCAGCGCCCAGAAATGCGGTGGCGTCCAGACGAAGATGATCAGCACCAGCAGCAGCGAGTAACCCCAGTCCCAGGCGCCCTGCATGCCGGTCACGGCGGCCCAGCCGAGCAGCGGCGGCGCGGCGCCGGCCACGCCACCGATGACGATGTTCTGCGGCGTGGCACGCTTGAGGAACACGGTGTAGATCACCGCGTAACCGATCAGCGAGGCAAAGGTCATCACCGCGGTGATCACGTTCACCCACAGCACCAGGATCGTCATCGAGATCGCGGTGAGGATGCCGGCGAACAACAGCACCTGCACCGGCTTGACCTTGCCGACCACCAGCGGCCGCCAGGAGGTCCGCGCCATCTGCGCATCGATCTGCGCATCGAGCAGCTGATTGATCGACGCCGCCGCCGACGCGGCCAGCCAGATGCCCAGGAAGCCCAACAAGCCCGCCTTCCATTGCGCAGCCGTCGGCAGGCCCGGGATCGCCAGCGCCATGCCGACCAACGCGGTGAACACGATCAGTGCCACCACCTTGGGCTTGGTGAGATCCCAGTAGTCGCGTACGCGTCCCATCATGATCACTCCGGGACGCGCAGCCGCGCGAGCAGGCTGACCAACACGAACAGCAACGCGACCGCGCCGCCGTTATGCATCACCGCCACCGCCAGCGGCAGCGCGAGCTTGACGTTGAGCACGCCCAGGGTGACCTGGGTCAGCACCAGCAACACCAAGGCGGCCGCCCATCCGCGCATGCCCGGCGATCGCGACAAACGCCACGACAGCCACAACAGATAGAGACCTGCGACGACCGCCATCAGCCGATGCGCCATCTGGATGGCGATGCGCGAGGCGCCATCGAGCACGCCGCCTTCGTAGTCCACGCCGATGCCGCGCCACAACGTGAAGCCCTCGCGGAAGTCATGCGGCGGCCACCACTGGCTGACGCAGCGCGGGAAATTATCGGCCAACCAGGTACCGCCGCCGCAAGCCAGCGCGGCATAGTTCGCGCTGACCCAGCCGCCGAGGGCGATCTGCAGCACCAGCAATAGCAGCCCCAGCCGCACGAACCACTTCAAGCGGCCGGCATCGGCCAGGGTGATCGGCAAGTGGGTCGCGCGCCAGGCCATCCACACCAGCAGGCCGAACATGAGCATGCCGCCCAGCAGATGCCCCATCACCACAACGGGCTTCAGCAGCAGCGTCACCGTCCACATGCCCAGCAACGCCTGGAAGATCACCACCGCGAGCGTCAGCACCGCCGCACGCGCCAGATCGATGTTGGACCAGCGCAACGCCGCCAGCAGCAGGATCGCCTGGCCGGCCACCGCGGCCATCACCGCCCAGTCGTGATGGCCGGACATGTACAGCGGGATCGACAGCGCCACCAACAACGCGGCGGTCACGATCCGGGCGATGCCCAGGCGGCGCCGACGCGCTGCCAGCAACGCCAGGATCAATACTTCCACCCCGAGCGCACCGGCCAGGAAACGGTGCACCTGCTCGCGCCACGCCTTGTGCGTCTCCAGCGGGCGGATCTTGCTGGCCGCATGCGCATTGGCCTCGCCGCTGGTCTGCGGCCAGGTGACCCGCCCGTAGCAGGTCGGCCAGTCAGGACAGCTCAGGCCGGCATCGGACAACCGCACGAACGAACCGAACATGATCGTACTGGCGGTGAACAAGGTCGCCAGCCAGGCCATGCGATGGAAATGCCGGTACAGCGCCGGCCGCGCGAACAGGTTCATCCAGTGGGGCTCACATCAGCTTCAACAGCTTGGCCAGGTCGGCACGCAGGCCGCCCGGATCGAAACCCGGTGCGTAGCGCAGCACGACAAAGCCATTGGGATCGATCACGTACACCGGCGTGCCACCGGCGTCGTCCACGCGCGGCAGGCCCTGGCGCAGCGCCGGATCGGCCTGCAGCACGCGTAGCGCCGGCATGGCCGGCAGGCCTGCCGGCGGCGTGCCGATCCATAGCACTTCGACGTGGTCGGCGTTGTGGCCCATCAACTGCCAGACCTTGTCCAGATCGCCGGCCAGGGCTACGCAGGACGGCGCGCAATCGGTACGCGGCGCCAGCGCGATGCGCCACGTGCGCTCGGCCGGCTGCCAGGAATAAGCGGCGCCATCGGCCAGGCGCGGCGTCACCGCGCGCAGGTCGGCCGGCGGCGACAGCAGCTCGCCATGATTGCGGCTGGTCGCCGGCTGCCAGCCGCTGAAGCGCAGGACGCCTGCCAACAGCATCGAGCCGAAGAACGCGGCAAACAGCGCGATGAGCATGCCGCGGCCGCGTCGGGGCGAGCGCGGCGGAGCCGTAGTGGTGGAGTTCATGACCGCGATTTTCTCACGGCGCGGGATTCTGCGCCTGCCCGTCGCTTGCGGCGGCCACGGACTTCCAGCAGCACCGCGGTGGCGATGACCGCCAGCGCCAACCCGAACCACTGCACCGCATAAGCCAAGTGGCGCGCAGGTGGCAGGGTATTGGGCAACAGGTCCAGGTCGCGGGCATAGCCCAGCGGCAGGGCCGGATCCAGCCGCAGCACCTGCGACGAAATGTCGCGGACCTGCAGTGCCTGCGCGACCGCCGCCGGCTCCAGGCGCGTCGCCAGCCAGGTGCCCGGCAGCTCGGCGGCGACCATCGGCGGCCCCAGCGCCAGGCCGGCGGAGGGCGGCGGCGCGAGCAGGCCCTCGACCACATGACGGCCGGCAATCGGCGCAATCGCCGGCAGGTGGCGATCGGCCGGCAACGCCAGCCAACCCAGGTCGACCAATAACCTGGCTCCGTGCGCGCTGCGGGCGAGCTGGTAGACGTGCACGCCGGCACGGCCCTCGCGCATCTGGTTGTCGAGCAGGATGCGCGGCGCATCCAGTTCGATCTCGCCGCGCACCCAATGCAGCGCGCCTGGCTGCCGCAATGCCTCGTCCAAGGACCAGGTCCGCGTGCGCACCTGCGCGGCCTGGGCCAGCAATGCCTGCTTCTCGTGCATGCGCTGCAGCTGCCAGTGCCCCAGCAGCGCGAACCCGACGGCGACCGCCAGCGCCAGCAGCCACAACAGCCATCGCGTGTGGTGGCGCATCATGACAAGTGCCGGCAAAAGGAGTGCAATGCGGTCTTCGCCTCGGCCGCCGGACCCCTCGTGAACGATTCGCTCAAGACTCTGCTGATTGTCGCGTTCCTGCTGATCATCGTCTGGCAACTGGGCGCCGGGCTTTATTACTTGCTCACCGACCGCGGCGACAGCAAGCGCACCGTCAATGCGCTGACCCGGCGTATAGCGCTGTCGGTCGCGCTGATCCTGCTGGTGATCCTGGGCATCTACACCGGCGTGATCAAACCGCACGGGCTATGAGCATCGCATCGCCCCATGCAAGGGGCGATGCAGGTTCGACGACGCGTCAGAGCACGTAGACGAACAGGAACAGCGCCAGCCACACCACGTCGACGAAATGCCAGTACCAGGCCGCCGCTTCGAACGCGAAGTGGTGGTCGCGGGTGAAGTGCCCGCGGGCGGCACGCAGCCACATCACGATCAGCATGATCGTGCCCAGCGCCACATGCATGCCGTGGAAGCCGGTCAGCATGAAGAACGTCGAACCGTAGATACCCGAACCCAGGGTGAGATTGAGCTCGGTATAGGCGTGGATGTATTCCTCGGCCTGGAAGTACAGGAAGGTGCAGCCGAGCAGCACGGTGACCGCCTGCCAGATCAGCAACTGCTTGCGGTTCCCCGCCTTCAGCGCATGGTGCGCGATGGTCAGGGTGACGCCCGAGCTGAGCAGGATCAGCGTGTTGATCAGCGGCAGGCCCCAGGCGGGAATCGTCTGGAAGTGGCCGCCGACAGCGCCGGGGCCGGCGGTCGGCCACGCGGCCGAGTAGCCGTTCCACAGCAGCTCGTTGGTCATCACCCCGTCGCCGTAGCCGCCCAGCCAGTGCAGGCCGAACACGCGGGTGTAGAACAGCGCGCCGAAGAACGCGCCGAAGAACATCACCTCCGAGAAGATGAACCACACCATCCCCATCCGGAACGAGACGCCGACCTGATGGTTGTAGCGGCCGCTGTTGGACTCGCGGATGACATCGCCGAACCACATGAACAACGTGGCCACGAGCATCGCGATGCCGGCGAAGAAGGTCCAGCGCCCCCAGGCAGCATCGTTGAGCCAGGAAGCGACGCCGACCATGGTGAACAGCATCGCGATCGAGCCGACGAACGGCCACTTGCTGTGGCTCGGCACGAAATAGGCATTGGCATCGGGGCTGTGTTCGGCCATGTCGTCACTTCCGGGTGCGTGTTCTTGTGGAGTCGCTCTAGGGCGCGGCCCGCGGCGTGCCGTTCGGCGCGCCAGCAGGCAGCTCGGAGGTCAGTGCGTCGTTCTTGTAGAAGGTGTACGACAACGTGATCGTGCTGACATCGGCCGGCAGGTTCGGGTCCACGATGAAGCGCAACGGCATGTCGCGCGTCTCGCCGGCCTGCAGTGTCTGCGCGGTGAAGCAGAAGCACTCGGTCTTGTTGAAATAGCCCGACGCGCGCGCCGGTGCCACCGACGGCACCGCGCTGCCGACGATCGCGCGCTCGCTGTCGTTGCGCGCGAAGTACTTGGCCTCGTTGAGCTCGCCGGGGACCACGTCCATCGTCAGTTGTTCGGGGTGGAAGGACCACGGCAGCTTGGAGTTCACGCTGCCGTCGAACTCGACCCGCACCGTGCGAGCGCGCGTAGGCGGAGCCACCGCTTTCGCCGCCTGGTAGCCGCCCGGCCCGCGTTCGACGCGGATCCCGAACACTTTCTCGCAAGCGATGCGGTACAGCGGCACCAGCGAGAACGTCAGCACGAACACGGCCACGACCACGCCGACGAGCTTGAGCAGCCCGGCATTCGCGCGCGGCGGTGTCGGCGTCGCGTTCAATGCGCCAACACCCCGCTGAGAATGAAAGCCGCATAGATCGCCACGGCGACTGCGGCCACCGCCACCGCCGTACGGCGTGCGCGGCGGCGCTGCAGTTGCAGCGCGGCGCCCGGGTCAGTGGCTGATGTCTTCATGCGCAAGATCTCCGGGCTTGATCACCGGCGGCACGGTGAAGGTATGTGCCGGCGCCGGCGAAGGCACCGTCCACTCCAGGCCCTTGGCGCCTTCCCAGGCGCGGTCACCGGCCTTGGCCCCGTTCCGCAGCGACGACAGCAGGATGCCGGCCATCAGGAACGGCGTGATGAACATGCCGAACGCGCCGATCGAGCTGACCATGTTCCAGTCGGCGAACACCACGTTGTAGTCCGGGATGCGGCGCGGCATGCCGGCCAGGCCGAGGAAGTGCTGCGGGAAAAACAGCAGGTTGACGAACACTACCGTCCACCAGAAGTGGAACTGCGCCCACTTCTCGCTGTACATGCGCCCGGTCCACTTCGGCCACCAGTAGTAGACCGCAGCGATCAGCCCGAACACCGCACCGGTCACCAGCACATAGTGGAAGTGCGCGACGACGAAATAAGTATCGTGGTACTGGAAGTCGGCCGGCACGATGGCGAGCATCAGGCCGGAGAAGCCGCCGATGGTGAACAGGATGACGAAGGAGATCGCCCACAGCATCGGCGCCTCGAACGTCAGCGAGCCCTTCCACATCGTGCTGACCCAGTTGAACACTTTCACGCCGGTCGGGATCGAGATCAGCATCGTGGCGAACATGAAGTAGATCTCGCCGCCCAGCGGCATGCCCACGGTGAACATGTGGTGGGCCCAGACGATGAAGCTCAGGAAGGCGATCGCCGCGATCGCGTACACCATCGCCTGGTAGCCGAACAGCGGCTTGCGGCTGAAGGTCGGGATGATCTCGCTGACCACGCCGAAGGCGGGCAGGATCATGATGTAGACCTC
>Ga0160434_100070_pt1 | contig 71817 bp, 72 predicted proteins | sample HID1973I_E0MG_FD_108273 | JGI IMG/M metagenome (GOLD analysis project Ga0160434, IMG submission 108273) | Enriched mosquito-associated microbial communities from UW Madison campus, WI, USA - HID1973I_E0 MG | ecosystem: Host-associated > Arthropoda: Insects > Digestive system > Unclassified ... | reverse complement strand
GCGGAGGCGGCTGGGGGGGCGGTGGTTTCGGTGGTGGTGGAGGCGGCTGGGGGGGCGGTGGTGTCGGGGGTGGTGGAGGCGGCTTCGGCGGCGGTGGTGGTTGGGGCGGCGGTGGCGGTTCGTCGGGAGGCGGTGGCGCCTCGGGGAGCTGGTGATGCGTTGGATCCGGCATTTGTTCGCACCGTCCGCGCGGCGGTTGTTTCCGCCTGCCACGCTGGACGCCATCACCCAGGCGATCGCCGCCGGCGAACGCCTGCACAGCGGCGAAGTCATGTTCGCGGTGGAGCCAGACCTGGGCCTGGGCGAGCTGTGGTCGCAGGTCTCCCCGCGCCGCCGCGCCGAACAGGCGTTCGCGCAATTGCGGACCTGGGATACCCACGCCAACAATGGCGTGCTGATCTACCTGCTGCTGGCCGACCATGCGATCGAGATCGTCGCCGACCGCGGGCTGCACGGCCGGGTCACGCTGGCGCAGTGGCACGAGGTCTGCCGGCGCATGCAGAACCAACTGCAGGCCGGCGAAACCGAGCGGGCGGTGGTGGAAGCGGTGGGGACGGTGTCGGCGCTGCTGGCCGAACATTTCCCGGCCGATCCCGAGGCCGCGGGCGAAGACGAGTTGCCCAACCGGCCACAGATCCTCGGCTGAGCGCCGGGCCGGTGGCAGAATAGCGCTTGGTTCCGCCAGGGCAGCAACGTGATCTACCTCCACCACATCGATCCCATCGCCTTTTCGCTCGGCCCGGTGCAGGTGCACTGGTACGGATTGATGTATCTGGCCGGGTTTCTCTCCGCCTGGTGGCTGGGCCGCCAGCGGATCCGTGCCGGGCGCCTGCCGGGCGTGGACATGAACGGCTTCTCGGACCTGCTGTTCTACGCGATGCTCGGCGTGGTCGTCGGCGGCCGCGTCGGCTACATGCTGTTCTATGCCTTCGATGTGTTCCTGGCCAATCCATTGAGCCTGTTCAAGGTCTGGGAAGGCGGCATGAGTTTCCACGGCGGCCTGCTCGGCGTGCTGGCGGGCTGCCTGTGGTGGGTGCGCCGGCACCGCCTGCACTTCTTCGACGTGATGGACTTCGTCGCCCCGCTGGTGCCGCTCGGCCTGGGCTTCGGACGGCTGGGCAACTACGTCGGCGGCGAGTTGTGGGGCAAGTACACGAATGCCGGCTGGGGCGTGATCTTCCCGCGTGCCGAGGAAGGCCTGCAGAACCTGCCGTGGGAGCAGATCCAGGCGCAGTACGCCAGCGGCGCACTGGACCGGCTCGCCCGCCATCCCTCGCAGTTGTATGAAGCGTTGCTGGAAGGGCTGGTGATGTTCGCGGTGTTGTGGTTCTACTCGGCCCGGCCGCGCGCGCGCTATGCCGTGTCCGGCCTGTTCGCCTTGCTGTATGGCGTCTTCCGTTTCCTGATCGAGTTCGTGCGAATGCCGGACAACGGTGTCTATGTCGCCTTCGGTTGGCTGACCCGTGGGCAGATCCTGAGCCTGCCGCTGATCGCATTGGGACTGTGGCTGTTGTGGCTGTCGCGTCGCGCGCCGGTGTTGCAGCCGGTGCCGCTGGCGAAGGAGGGCGCCGCATGAAGCAATACCTGGATTTGCTGCGGCACGTGCTCGAGCACGGTGCGGAGAAGTCGGACCGCACCGGCACCGGCACCCGCAGCGTGTTCGGCTGGCAGATGCGCTTCGACCTCAACGACGGCTTCCCGCTGGTCACCACCAAGAAGCTGCATCTGCGCTCGATCATCCACGAGTTGCTGTGGTTCCTGCAGGGCGACACCAACATCGCCTATCTGAAGGAGCACAAGGTCGGGATCTGGGACGAGTGGGCCGATGCCGACGGTGAGCTCGGCCCGGTCTACGGTAAGCAATGGCGGCGCTGGCCAGACGGCAACGGCGGGCACATCGACCAGATGCAATGGCTGGTGGACGAGATCAAGCGCAACCCCGATTCGCGCCGCCTGGTGATCAGTGCATGGAACGTCGCCGAGCTGCCGCAGATGGCGCTGATGCCGTGCCACAGCCTGTTCCAGTTCTATGTCGTGGACGGCAAGCTCAGCTGCCAGCTCTACCAGCGCAGCGGCGATATTTTCCTGGGCGTGCCGTTCAACATCGCCAGCTACGCGCTGCTGACCCACATGGTCGCGCAGGCGACCGGGCTGGGCGTCGGCGATTTCGTGCATACGCTTGGCGACGCGCATCTGTATTCGAACCACTACGAGCAGGCGCGCGAGCAGCTGGCGCGCGCGCCGCGGCCGTTGCCGAGGCTGCGGCTCAATCCCGAGGTCAAGGACCTGTTCGCGTTCCGCTACGCGGACATCGCGATCGAGGAGTACGACCCGCATCCGGCGATCAAAGCGCCGGTGGCGGTCTGAGATGGCGACCGCCGGTCCGTTGATCAGCCTGGTGGCCGCGCTCGATCGGCGGCAGGCGATCGGCCGCGACAACGCTTTGGCCTGGCAGTTGCCCGACGACTTGAAGCACTTCAAGGCGCTGACCCTGGGCAAGCCGGTGCTGATGGGGCGGCGCACGGCCCAGTCGCTGGGGCGCGCGTTGCCGGGGCGCGTCAACCTGGTGATGACCCGCTCGGGGCAAGCGCCGTTCGAAGGCATGCAGGCGGTGGCCGGTACCGAGGAGGCGCTGGCCGCAGCGGCCGAACTCGGCGCCAGTGAGTTGTGCGTCATCGGCGGCGGCGAGATCTACCGGCAGTGGCTGCCGCTGGCAGACGTATTGCAGCTGACCCACGTCGACACGGTGATCGAAGGCGCCGACGCGTTTTTCCCGGAATGGGATCCCGCGCAGTGGCGGGTCGTGTCGCGTCAGCCGCACGCCGCCGACGCGCGGCATGCGTTCGCATTCGAGTTCGTCGAATACCAGCGCGGCACCGCGACGCCCTGAACCGTCACGCCGGCTGCGTGATTCGCGTGCCGGCCCGCTTACTCAGCCGCCTTGCGGCTTGCCGTCGCGTGGCGGCCGGTTTGCCTGGCCGCGCGGATGCCCAGGGCGCGGCCCGCGTTCGCGTTGCTGATGGGGCTGGTGATGGTGATGGTGCGATCGCGGAATCGGCGGCGGTCCTTCGACTTCGCGGCCCGGCACCTGGACCACGCGCAGCTCGTCGGTATCCAGTTGCAGTGCCGTGAGCTTGCCGCCCCACACGGCGCCGGTGTCGATGGCGTGCACGCCTTGGGTGATGGTCAGGCCGAGCGTGGACCAGTGCCCGCACACGATCTTCAGGTCGCGCTCGACACGGCCCGGCACTTCGAACCAGGGATACAGCCCCTGCGCCTGGGTGCCGGGGGTGCCCTTGTCTTCATTGGCGATGCGGCCGCGCGGCGTGCAGTAGCGCATGCGCGTGAGCAGGTTGATGATCGCGCGGCTACGGTCGTGGCCGGTCAGGCCGGGCGACCAGCCCGGGCGATCGCCGTACATGTTGCGCAGCAGTTTGCGGTAGCCATTGCCCTGCAGTTGCATTTCGACTTCGCGCGCGTGCTTCTCTGCCAGCTGGGTCGTCCATTTCGGCGCCAGGCCGGCGTGCACCATCATCCAGCCGAGTTGGCGATCGACATGCACCAGTTTCTGCATGCGCAACCAGTCGAGCAGGACGTCGCGGTCCTCGGCCATGACCACGCGCTGCAGGTCCGGGTTGACCTTGCGCTGTTCCTCTTCGGTGCGCGCGCCCACCGCCAGCAGGGAAAGATCGTGATTGCCCAGCACCACCACGCTCTGGTCGCGCAATGAATGCACCAGGCGCAGCGTTTCCAGCGACTGGCCGCCGCGGTTGACCAGGTCGCCGCAGAACCACAGCCGGTCCTGGGCGGGGTCGAAGCGGATCTTCTCGAGCAGGCGCTGGGTGACGTCGTAGCATCCCTGCAGGTCGCCGATGGCCCACACGCTCATTCCGGGGTCCTCATCAGTGCAGCGTCCTTGGCGTGGCCAGCACGAACGTGTCGATCGGCGTGCTGAAGGGGGTGCCATCGTCGGCGATCAGGTCGTAGCTGCCGCGCATGCAACCCTCGTCGGTGTCCAGCAGGACGCCGGAGGTGTAACGGAAATCCTCCCCCGGCCGCAGCCTGGGTTGTTCGCCGATCACGCCTTCGCCATCGACGTGTTCGACCCGCCCGTTGCCATGGGTGATTTCCCAATGGCGGGCGACCAGGCGCGCGCCGATCTGGCCGGTGTTGCGGATATGGATCGTATAGGCGAACGCAAAGCGCCCCTCCGCGGGTATGGACTGCTCGTCCAGGAAACGCGGGAAGACTTCGACTTGGATCTGGTAGCGCAAAGCGTCTTGCATGGCCGGAGTGTAAGCAAAGCGTGCGGGAGGGAGCGTCAAGCCACCACCACGTTGGCCAGGCGGATGAAATCGCCGACTTCCAACTGCTCGGCGCGGGCGTCGGGGCGCACCCCGGCGGCCTCGAAATGGCGTGCGTCGCACACGCTGGACAGGGCGTTGCGCAGCGTCTTGCGGCGCTGCCCGAAGGCCGCCCGGACCACCTCGGCGAAGCGCTTGACGTCGTCGATACCGACTTGCGCCGGGTCGCGCGGCACCAGCCGGGCGACCGCGGAATCGACCTTGGGCGGCGGCCGGAAGGCCCCCGGCGGCACCACGAACAGCGATTCGACCTCGCACCGGGCCTGCAGCATGACGCTGAGCCGGCCGTAGATCTTGCTGCCCGGTCCGGCAGCCATGCGATCGACGACTTCCTTCTGCAGCATGAAATGCATGTCGGCGATGGCAGCGGCATGCTCGAGCGCGTGGAACAGGATCGGCGAAGAAATGTTGTAGGGCAGGTTGCCGACCAGGCGCAGGCGACCGCCGGCGGCCAGGGCGGTGAAATCCACCGTCAGCACGTCGCGGTGGATGATGGTCAGCTCGCCCAGCGGCGCGGCGGCCTCGGTGAGCGGCGCGATCAGGTCGCGGTCGAATTCGATCACCGTCAACGCACCGTGGCGGCGCAGCAACGGCAGGGTGATCGCGCCCTGGCCCGGCCCGATTTCGACCAGCCGATCGCCGGGGCGCGGATCGACCGCGTGCACGATGCGGTCGATGTAATGACGATCGGCGAGAAAGTGCTGGCCGAGCGATTTCTTGGCCGGTGCGCTGAAACCAGCAGCCGGAGCGGGCGGGAAGGGGCGGGTCATCGCGGAATTCTAGTGGCTGCGGCGTGACTTGCGGCGGAATCGCGCCGCCGGTGCTCAGCGGCGGTGCGAAGCGAGGCGTTGCGCCGCCAGCCGCGCGCACAACGCGGTGGCGGCGAACAGGCTGGAAGGATCGGCGACACCGCGGCCCGCCAGGTCCAGCGCGGTGCCATGGTCGACGGCCACGCGCGGATAGGGCAGGCCCAGGGTGATGTTCACGGCCTGCTCGAACCCGCTGTACTTGAGCACCGGCAGGCCCTGGTCGTGGTACATCGCCACCACCGCGTCGAAGCCGCGTAGCTTCTGCGGCAGGAAGGCGGTGTCGGCCGGCAACGGGCCGATCAGCTCCATGCCGGACGCACGCAGTGCCTCCAGCGCGGGGATCACGATGTCCAGTTCCTCGCGGCCGAGGTGACCGTCTTCGCCGGCATGCGGATTCAGCCCCAGCACGGCGATGCGCGGTGCGGCCAGGCCGAAATCCCGGCGCAGCGCCTGCCAGGTGATCCGCAGGCAGTTCGTCACCGCCTCGGCGGTGATCGCATCGGCGACCGCGCGCAGCGGCAGGTGGGTGGTGACCAGGGCCACGCGGACGATGTCGTTGGCGAGCATCATCACGACCTCGCAGCCGGCCTGGTGGGCGAGCAGTTCGGTCGTGCCGCTGTAGGCGATGCCGCCTTCGTTGATGACCGCCTTGTGCACCGGGCCGGTGACGATGCCGTCCCACTGGCCCGACAGGCAGGCGCCGGCCGCGGCCTGCAGCGAAGCGATGACTGCCTGCGCGTTGCGTGGATCGGGATGGCCCGGCCGGCTGGGCACGGCGAGCGGGATGGGCTGCAAGGCCAACTCGCCAGCGGCACTGGCGGGCTGGTCGGGCGGCAGCAATCGCAACGGCAGGCCGAGCGAGGCGGCCGCCTCGGTAAGGCTGGCCGGATCGGCGTAGGCGATCAGATGGCAGTCCTGGCGCGGTTGCTGCGCCAGGCGGACACAAAGTTCCGGGCCGATGCCCGCAGGCTCGCCCGGTACCAGCGCGAGCTTGGGCAGGTTCATGCTTACTGCTTGGGCTGGTCCGCGGCCGGAGCCGGCTGCGGCTCGGTCGGGCTGGCAGCGGTGGCCTTGTCGTCGGCGCGGTCGCCGACGCGGAAGCTGACATAGGCTTCGCCGCGTTGTTCCTGCAGGAAGCGGTTGTATTCCTCTTCCAGCTTGCGGCGGCCGATGGTCTCGCGGACCTGGGCGCGCTCGTTCTGGTTGCCCATGTCGGTCTCGCGACGGGCGACCACCTGCACGATGTGCCAGCCGGCATCGGTACGGAACGGCTGCGAGACCCCGCCGTCGCTGAGCGAGCTGACCTGGCGGCCGAAATCCGGGCCATAGGCATCGGCCGGGAACCAGCCCAGGTCACCGCCCTGGCTGCGGCTGCTGCTGTCCTCGGAGGACTCCTTGGCCACGGCCTGGAAGTCGGCGCCGCCTTCGACGCGGGCGCGCAAGGTGTCGATCTTGGCCTTGGCCTGCGCCTCGTCCTGGGTCGGGTTGACGCGGACCAGGATGTGGCGGGCGTGGAACTCGGTAACCAGGTTCTTCGGGGTGCCGGCGCTGTCGCGGATTTCGACCAGCTTCAGCAACTGGAAGCCGCTGGGGCCGCGCAGCGGACCGACCACCTGGCCGGGCTGCATGTCCTTGATCAGCTGGGCGAAGGCATTCGGGATCTCGTCCAGGCTGCGCCAGCCCAGGTCGCCGCCTTCCAGTGCATTCGGGCTGTCGGAATAGCGCACGGCGGCGGCCGAGAAATCCAGTTCGCCCTTGTCGATCAGCGCCTTGACGCCGTCGATCTTCTGCTGGCCGGTGGTGATCTGTTCGGCATTGGCGCCTTCCGGCAGGCCGATCAGGATGTGCGCCAGATGGTACTGGCTGCCGGTGGCCGACTGCTGGGCCATGGCCGCGTCCACTTCGCCTTCGCTGACCACGATCCGGCTCTGGGCGAAACTCTGGCGCAGCCGCTGGACGGTGATCTCTTCGCGCACCGAGTTGCGGAAGTCGCTGAAGGACAGGCCGTCGGCGGCGAGCTTCTGGCGCAGGCCGTCGGCATCGGTGCCGTTCTGCTGGGCAATGCTGGCGATGGCGCGGTTGAGCTCGTCGTCGCTGACCCGGATGCCGCTGCCTTCGGCGCGCGCGACCTGCAGCTTCACCAGCACCAGGCGCTCGAGCACCTGCCGCTGCAGCACGTCCGGCGGCGGCAGCTGGTTTTCGCGACCGGCGTACTGCGAACGGACGTTGTTGAGCGCCCGGTCCAGTTCGCTCTGCAGGATCACGTCTTCATCGACGATCGCCGCGATGCGGTCCAACGGTTGGGACGTCTGCGCCGTTGCCACCGGCGGGAAAGCGCTGGCCAGCACCAGCAGCGAGGCGAGGATTGCGGGGATCAGTCTGCTCATGGAATCTGGTTCGGATCGTAATCGTCCGGATCGGTCGTGGTGTTGCTGGGCGGGACCAGGTACAGGTCATCGCGGTAATAGCCGAGAATAGCACGGCGCAAGGTCCGCTCCGTGTCCTGGCCGGCCGAGCCCAGTCCCTTGAGCACGAACTCAAACTGGATGGAGTTGTTCATCTCGCCCTCGCGGTTGCGCACGTAGCGCCGCACCAGGGTGCGGACCGCCAGGCAGCAGCTGTCCCACTGCACGCCGCCGATGATTTCCAGCGGCGCGCGGTCCAGCAGCGAGTAGTAGTAGCGGCCGACCACGCTCCAGGTGTCGTTGATCGGGTACAGGAAGGAGAAGTCGGCCTGCTCGAGCTGGTCGCTGTTGTCGTAGGTGTTGCGGCGGTAGCGGTAGGACAGGTTGACGATGCCGTCGTTGTTCAACAGGTAGCGGGTGCGGAAGCTCGCCAGGTCTTCCTGGCGGAAGTTCGGGTTCCACTGGTAGGTCGCGCCGAGCGTCCAGCGGTCGTTGAGCATGTAGTTGACGTCGGCCACCCACGCCGACTTGCCCTGTTCGACCGGTGGCTCGCTGCTGTTGAGGGTGACCCGCGAATCCTCGAAATAGAAGATCTGGCCGACGCTGGCCGACAGCTTCTCGCGGCCGTCGGACTGGCGCAGCAGGCGGGTGGTCAGCGCGGCGGTCAGCTGGTTGGCATCGTTCTGGCGATCGGCGCCGGTGTAGCGGCTGTCGCGGAACAGCTGGCCCCAGCTGAAAGTGAAGGCGCGGGTATCGAACAGCGGCAGGTTGTCCTGGTCGCGGTACGGGGTGTTCAGATAGAACAGCCGCGGCTCCAGGGTGTTCAGGTAGCGGGTGCCGCCGATGGTGGTGTCGCGGTCGAAGAACAGGCCGGCGTCCAGGCTGGCGATCGGCATGCTGCGGGTCGGGTTGCGGTCGCCGTCGCCGCCGGTGGCGCGCAGCTGCTCGGCCAGTTCGCGGTCCAGTTGGTAGGCGGTGTAGCGCCATGCCAGGGTCGGGGTGATGTACCAGGCCGCGCCCGACAACGGGAAGGACACAAAGGGCTTTATATCCAGTCGACTGCCACCGGGCCGATCGATGACCTGGCCGGTGCGCACGTACTCGCCATCGTCGTTGATGGTCTTCGGGCGGATGTCGTCGTGGACGAAGCGCACCGCTTCGGTCCAGACGCCTGCCTCGAACCACCGGCCGAACGGCTGGTCCCAGCTGAAGAAGACACGGGGCTGGCGGTTGTAGGGCAGGGCGCTCTCATCGAGCGTGTAGTCGGTCAGCTGCCAGTTGTCGGCCATGAAGCCGGCGGTCCAGTAGTTGCCGGTGCCGTAGATGCCGACGGTGCTCTGCAGGTTGGAGACCGCCACGCCATTGAGGCGGCTGGAGAAGTCTTCGGTATAGCGTTCGTCGCTGACCCAGGCGATGTTGGCGCGTGCCTGCCAGTGCGTGTTGACGTTGTGGTAGCCCAGGTACTCGACGCGGCCACGATCCTTGTCGCGCAGATCGTCGTTGGGCATGTAGGCGGTGCGCAGCTCGCCGCGGCCGCCCTCGTAGAGGTAGCGGAACTCGTTGTCGATCATGAAGCCGCGCTTGCTCATGTAGCGCGGATAGAACGTGTCGTCGTAGTTCGGCGCCAGGTTGAAGTAGATCGGCTGGGTGTAGTCGAAACCGTTGCGGCCGGAAATGGCCAGCTGCGGATACAGCAGGCCGGTCTGGCGGCGGTCGTCGATCGGGAACTTGAACCACGGCATGTACAGCACCGGCACCCGGCCGACCTGCAGGACGGCGTTGCGCGCGGTGCCGAAGCCTTCATCGTTGTCGACGTCGATCTCGGGCGCGCGCAGTTTCCATATCGGCTGTGATGGATCGCAGGTAGTGAAGGTCGAATGGTGCATCTGGCCCACCGAGCCCTGCAGGTCCACCGACTGCGCGCCGCCATGGCCGCGGCGGTCCACCAATTGGTAGCGGATGTTGGTGACCTTGTGGGTGTCGGTGTCCTGGTTGCCCTCCGCGCGGTCGGCCACCAGCCGGAACGAGGAGTCCTGATAGCGAACGTCGCCCTCGGCGATGTAATTGCCTGTTTCGGTATCCATCCGCAGCGTGTCCGCGTGCAGGAACTGGTCGCCGCGCTTGAGGGTGACATTGCCCTGGTACTGCGGCATCGTCTCGGTGCCGCTGAGTTCATCGCCTTCGATGTCGGTTGGCAACTGCTGGCGCATTTCGGCGGCGGCCTTGTCGGCCGGCGGCGCCTCGGCGAAGCCGGGCAGGGTTTCGGTGGCCGGACACAGGCTCCAGTTCAACGGCTTTTCGTCCGCCATCGCGGGCAGGCAGATGGCGATGCTCAGAGGGAGGGGCAGCAGGCGAAGAGCTCGGCGCACGCGGGTGGTCGACTTGAAAGCGGCCGTTAGCTTGCCGCATAGGCTGCATGGGGGCAATGAAGAGCTTCGCCCGGCGAGGGTCGGTATTCATCGCTCGGTAGACCCAAGGGCCGGGCCGGCGCCGGCTCAGCGCAGCGCCAGCACGTGGGCCAGGCTGCTTTCCCGCAGGGCCTGCAGGTCGTATCCGCCTTCGAGCATGGAGACGATGCGGCCGCGGGCATGGCGATCGGCGACCCGGCGCAGTTCGCCGGTGAGCCAGCCGAAGTCCTCGGCATCGAGCATGAGGTCGGCCTGCGGATCGCGCATATGCGCATCGAAGCCGGCCGAGACCAACAGCAGCTGCGGCTTGAAGGCCTCCAGCAGCGGCAGCATCTGGTCGGCCCAGGTATTGCGGAAACGGAAGCCGCCGCTGCCCGGCGGCAGCAGGGCATTGTGGACGTTGCCCACGCCGCGCTCGTAGACGCCGCCGGAGTGCGGATACAGGCCCGACTCGTGGGTGCTGAGGTACTGCACGCCGGGCTCGCGCTCGAAGATGGACTGGGTGCCGTTGCCGTGGTGGACGTCGAAGTCGACGATGGCGACTCTTTCCAGGCCATGGCGCTCGCGGGCGTGGGCAGCGGCCACGGCGATGTTGTTGAACAGGCAGAAACCCATCGCGGTGGAGGCAGTGGCGTGGTGGCCGGGAGGGCGCACCGCGCAGAAGGCGACCGGGTCTTCGCCGGCCATCACCGCATCGACCGCGGCGACGCCCGCGCCAGCCGCCCGCAACGCCGCCGCGCGCGAACCCGGCGACATCACCGTGTCCACGTCCAGCATGCGATGGCCCTCGATCGGCGCTTCCAGCACCGAGTCGATCAGTTCCCGCTCATGGACGCGGCACAGGTCGCCGAGCTTGGCCAGCGGCGCCTCGCGCCAGTCCAGGTCGGGGCAACCCGCGCGCAATGCCTGGACGACGGCCTGCAACCGTTCGGGCGATTCGGGATGGTCGGGGCCGGGGTCGTGGCCCAGGCAGGCGGGGTGGGTGAAGACCAGCATCCGGGCACTCTAGCGTGTCGCGCCTGCGCCGCGCGCGCTCAGGCGCGGCGATGCTGGTGGCGCCACAGGACTTCGCCTTGGCCGTCGGCGCGGGCCAGCACCCGGGCCAGCACGAACAACAGGTCCGAGAGCCGGTTGAGGTAGCCCACCGCTTCGGCACGCACGGTCTCCGCGCGCGCCAGCGCCACCGTTTCGCGTTCGGCGCGGCGCACGATCGTCCGCGCCAGGTGGCAGCGCGCCGCGGCTTCGCCGCCGGCGGGCAGGATGAAATCCTTCAGTGGCGGCAGGTCGTCGTTGTAGGCGTCCAGCCGTTCTTCCAGCCAGGCCACGTCCTCGGCGGCGATGGCGGCATGGCCGGGGATGCACAGCTCGCCGCCCAGGTCGAACAACTGGTGCTGGATCGCGGTCAGCAGGCTCGCCACGTCGGCGCGCAGGCCGGGCACGGCCAGCAACAGGCCGATCGCCGAATTGGCTTCGTCGACGGTGCCGTAGGCGTTGACCCGCAGCGAATCCTTGCCGGTGCGGCTGCCATCGCCCAGGCCGGTGCTGCCGTCATCGCCGGTGCGCGTGTAGATCTTCGAAAGACGGTGGCCCATCGCCGCGCTCAGTGCGCGGCGGTGCCGGGCGCGGCGGTGGCGCGCGCCAGGGCGCGCACGCCGGCATGCAGCAGGCCGGCGGCGGCGACGTACACGATGGCGGTGCGCAGATAAGGCAGGAACCAGTCGGCATAATTCTGCAGCCAGCCGGCCACGCTGGGCGCGGCGACGCTGCTGCTGCTCCAATAGAACGCGCCCTGCGCGATCAGGTGGCAGGCCGCTACCGCCAGCACCAGCACGCCGGCGCCGCGGGCCAGCTTCTGCCAGGTGGCGGCCGGCCGCATGCCGGCCAGCCATGCGCCGCCGGCCCACAGCGCGAAGTAGGCGGGCACCAGCGCCAGATAGCCTGGCGAGACGCAGTAGTGCTGCCAGAAGGCGATGCCCTGGCTGCTGATCACCAGCCAGTCGATCACCACCGCCAAGCCCATCAGCAGCGGGAACGCCCAGCGGGTCCAACTGCGCAGATACAGGCCGCCCAGGAAGAACACCGCCCACGACGCGTCCGGTACCAACCCGAAATGGTTGATGCGCGTGGCCGTCATCAGCAAGGCCAGCAGGAGCAGGACGAAGGCGCGGTGGCTGCGGTCGGTCATGGTGGGTCCGGGGTAGGGATGCGGGCCGATTCTAACGGCTTTGCGGCCCGCGCCGAGGCTCGCGACGGCGGGCGAACCGGAGCAGCGCTTATCATGGGCGGCATGACGCAGACACATGACGTAGTGATCGTCGGCGGCGGCCTGGTCGGCGCCAGCCTGGCGATCGCGCTGGACCGGTTGGGGCTGGACGTCGGGCTGGTCGAGGCCAGCGCCGCCGGCGCGCTTCCGCCGGTGTTCGACCAGCGCAACCTCAGTTTCGCCGCGGCCACGGTCAATGCCTTGTCGGCCTTGGGGATCATGGCGCAGTTGCGCCATCCGGCCGGGCCGATCCGCCGCATCCACATCAGCCGTGCCGGGGATTTCGGGCGGGTCCAGCTGGATGCCGCCGATTACGGCCGCGACAGTTTCGGCCAGGTGGTGGTCGCGCGCGATTTCGGCGAAGCACTGGAGGCGCGGCTGGGCCAACTGAGCCACCTGACCCGCTACCGCCCTGCGCGTTTCATCGGCACTGCGGCGGTGCAGGACGGGCATCGGTCGGTGCGCATTGCCGATGCGGACGGCGAGCGCGAGTTGCGCGCGCGGCTGCTGGTGGGCGCCGACGGCACGCGCAGCGCGGTACGCGAATTGCTGCATATCGGCACCGACGAGCACGATTTTCTGCAGACGCTGTTCGTGGCGCGCGTGCGCCCCGCGCGCACGCCCGACGGCACCGCGTACGAGCGCTTCCACGATACCGGCCCGACGGCGTTGTTGCCGCGCGGCGATCGCCACTACGGCGCGGTGCATGGGGTGGCGCGGCACGACGCCGAAGCGGTCGCGAGCCTGGACGAGACCGCATGGCTGGCACGGTTGCAGCGCGCGGCCGGCTGGCGCGCCGGGCATCTGCTGGCCAGCGGCGAGCGCAGCGCCTATCCGATCGTGCAGGTGCTGGCGCAACAGTTGGCCGCCGAGCGTGTGGTGCTGCTGGGCAACGCAGCGCAGACCCTGCATCCGCTGGGCGCGCAGGGCTTCAACCTGGGCCTGCGCGATGCGCTGACCCTGGCCGAACTGATCGAGGATGATCGCCAGGATCCTGGCGCCGCCGGGCTGCTGTCGGCGTACGTGGCGCGGCGGCGGCCGGACCGCGAGCAGACGATCGGATTTTCCGGCGGGCTGGCACGCGTCACCGGCCAGGCCTCGCCGCTGTTGCGCCCGCTGCGCAGCCTGGGATTGCTGGCCGCGGCCCGCCATTCGCCCTTGCAGGGCATGCTGGTCGGCGGTGCGATGGGATTCCGCGGCGATGTGCCGCGGCTGTGCCGGAGCGCGCCATGAACCGCCGCGCGGGCATCGATGTGGCGATCACCGGCGGTGGCGTGGTCGGTGCGGCATGTGCCTTGGCACTGGCCGACGCCGGCCTGTCGGTGGCGCTGGTCGAAGGGCGCACGCCGCCGCGTTGGCGGGCCGATGAGCCGGACGTGCGCGTCTATGCCTTCGCCGCCGACAACGCCGCGTTGCTGGACACTCTCGGGGTGTGGCCACAAGTGCGCGCCGCGCGCGTGCAGCCGTATCGGCGCATGCGGGTGTGGGACGCGGGCGGCGGCGGTGAATTGACGTTCGATGCCGATGCCTTCGGGCGCGAACAACTGGGCTGGATCGTCGAGAACGATTTGCTGGTGGACCGGCTGTGGGCGGCATTGCCCGGCGCCGGCGTGCAAATGCATTGCCCGGCGCGGGTGGAAGCATTGGCGCAGGACGAACGCGGTGTGCGGCTGCGCCTGGATGATGGCAGCCGCCTCGATGCGACGCTGGCGATCGCCGCCGACGGCGCCGAATCCACCCTGCGCGGATTGGCCGGCATGACCGTCGCGCGGCAGGACTATGGCCAACGTGGCGTGGTTGCCTATGTCCACACCGAGCAGCCGCACGAGGGCACGGCCTGGCAACGCTTCCTGGTGACCGGGCCGCTGGCCTTCCTGCCTTGCGCCGATGGCCGCAGTTCGATCGTCTGGACCCTGCCGGAAGCGGAGGCGCAGCGCCTGCTGGCCTGCGACGAGGCGACTTTCGAGCGCGAGCTCACCCAGGCCTTCGGCGGCCGCCTCGGTGCGGTGCGGTTGGGTTCGCAGCGCGCGGCTTTCCCGCTACGCCGGCAGTTGATCGGCGACTACGTGGCGGGCCGCGTGCTGGCGCTCGGCGACGCGGCGCACGTGGTGCACCCGCTGGCGGGACAAGGCGTCAACCTGGGCCTGCGCGATGTGGCCGCGTTGCGCGCGCTGGTGCTGGATGCGCGCCAGCGTCGCGCCGACTGGAGCGCGACGCATCGGCTGCGCCGCTGGGCGCGCGAGCGGCGCAGCGAGAACACGATGGCCGCCTATGGCTTCGATGCGATCAACAAGGTGTTCTCCAACGACGAGATGCACCTGACCCTGGCGCGTGGCGCGCTGCTCGGCCTGGCCGGTCGCTTGCCGCCGCTGGTGGACCTGCTGTGGCGGCGCGCCGCCGGTACCGGTTCGCACTGAGTCCAGTTGATACGCTCGCCCGCCCCGTCGGCAAGGGGTTCACCTTGAGGAGGCAACGATGAGTAGCATCGAGTGGTCGCGACGCAGGATGTTGAAAGCCGCATTGGGTGCAGGCGTGGCCGCGGCATTGCCGTGGCGCGCGCGCGCGGCGGCGACCGGCAAGCCCTTGGGGGTGGCGTTGGTCGGCTTGGGTGGCTACAGCGAAGGCCGGCTGGCGCCGGCGCTACAGCTGACCCGGCACTGCCGGCTGGCCGGCATCGTCACCGGGACGCCGTCCAAGGCCGAGGAATGGCAGCGCCGCCATCGCATTCCGGACCGCAACATCTACAACTACGACAACTTCGCCTCGATCGCCGACAACCCGGATATCGATGTCGTCTACGTCGTGCTGCCCAACAGCCTGCACGGCCGCTACACCATCGCCGCGGCCGAAGCCGGCAAGCACGTGTGGTGCGAGAAACCGATGGCGATGGATGCCGCCGAGGCGCAGCGCATGATCGATGCGTGCCGGAGCAACAAGGTCAAGCTGGCGATCGGCTACCGCATGCAGCACGAACCGAATACGCGGCGGATCATTTCCTGGGTCGACGATAAGCCTTATGGCGCGATCCGGCGCGTGCGCGCGGAGGCCGGCTTCAATGGCTTCGACGGCGCCTCGCCCGACAACTGGCGATTGGACCCCAAGCGCGGCGGCGGCGCGATGTACGACATGGGCGTGTACTCGCTCAACGGCGCCCGCTATGCGAGCGGGTTGGAGCCGATCGCGGTGAGCGCACGGCATGAGACGCGGCGGCCGAAGCTGTTCGACCGGGTCGATGAAACCACGCGGTTCACCCTCGAATTCCCGGGTAGCATCGTCGCCGATTGCGCGACCAGCTTCGGTATCACCATGAATCAGCTGCATGTGGATTGCGAACGCGGCTGGTACGAACTGGCGCCGTTCCAGAGCTACGACGGCATCCGCGGGCGCACCAGCGATGGCCTCGCGCTGGACACGAAGGTGCAGCACCAGCAGGCCTTGCAGATGGACGAGGACGCGTTGGCGATCCTGCAGGGTACCCCGCTGCGCGCGCCCGGCGAAGAAGGGCTGGCCGACATGCGGGTGATGGATGCGATCTTCGCCTCGGCGCGCGCGGGCGGGAAGAAGGTGACGATCGCCGGTTGAGCGGGCCAACCTGTAGGAGCGGCTTCAGCCGCGACTGCACGATCCGCGCGGTCGCGGCTGAAGCCGCTCCCACAGGAAGCGGTTCACGCGAACGGGAACACCAGTTTCAGCAATCCCTTCAGCAGGTCGTTGGCGCTGTCGGCGACCGCTTTCGCGCCGAGTCCGTTGAGGGCGCGGCGCACGTCTTCCCAGCGCAGTTGCTTGACGTCCTTCTTCAACAGCTCGGCCAGTTCTTCGGATGCCGGCGCCAGTTTCTTCAACTGCTGCACGATGGCTTCCGGGTCGGACTGCAGGTGGCCCCAGCGCTCGGCGATCTTCAGCAGGGTGTCGAAGCGCACCGCGACGACCTCGCGGTTGCGCTCGTAGACCGGCAGTGCCCCGACCTCGAGGATCGCCTGCTCGAACTGCTGGGCGTCGTCGGGGTGCTCGATGCGCACGGCGATGAAGCCGTCCTTGCGGCTGCGCTCGCTGACGTGTTTGGCGCCCGCGTCCAGGTTGGCCACGGTGAAGGCAGTGGCGACGATGCGCTGCAGCGCGCCCTGCGCATCTTCCGGTACCAGTGCGCGCCAGCGCGCGTAGCCGTCGCGGCGCAGGGTCTTCACCTTGGCGGTGGTCACGCGCAGCTTGAGCGCGACCGCGGCATTGGAGTCGGCGCGCGCGATCGCGCCGTCGCGCTCGAGCAGCACGAAGATCAGCAGTTCCAGGTCGCGCTTGGTCAACGACTGGAAGCCCTGCAGCAGGGTCAGGCGCAGGAACTCGTTGCCGAACGCGGCCGGATCCTGCAATTGCAGCATGTTCATGGCCGGCTCTCCTGGGGAACGGGCTCCGATGGGACGCCAGGATGCGCCGGCGCCGTTGCGTGGGCTGAGACGTTCACGCCGCGGCGGAACGGCTGGCGCAGCCGGGGCCTTAGCGGTTCAGCATGCCCGACTGGGCCGGCGGCTCCACGTAGAAGGTCTCGATCGCGCCGCGATCCTGCAGGGTGACGTAGACCTGCATGCCATCGAAGGTCACGTTGCTCGGCTTGCGGCCTTTCAGCGCGATCGTGCGCAGCAGCTTGCCCTCGGGCGTCAATACCGCGATCTGTCCGCCATCGTAGCGGGCGATGTAGAGGTTGCCGTTCGGATCGGCACGCATGCCGTCCAGGCCGAAATCTTCGAAGCGGTACAGCACGCGCTTGTTGGAGACCTCGCCGTCGTGCAGGTCGTAGACCAGGATCGTGCGCTGCAGGCTTTCGTTGACGTAGAGGTGGCGACCGTCCGGGCTGACCTCGATGCCATTGGTGGTGCCCATGTTCTCTTCGAGCAGATGGACCCGGCCATCCGGGTCCACGCGCCAGAGCCGGCCGGTTTGTGCGTCCCAGTCCGGATCACTCAGATAGGCGCGGCCGGCCGCATCCAGGGTCAGGTCGTTCGGGCCGGTCGAGCCGGGCAGCTCGGCCAGCGTCTGCACCGCGCCTGTCTTGGGATCGACCTTCAGCAGCTTGCGTCCGATTTTGTCGGCCACCCGCATCGTGCCGTCGGCAGCGAAGCGGATCCCGTTGCCGACGCTGCCGGCGGGCAGTTCGACGAACAGCTTGGCCTCGCCGTGGCCGGCGCTCGGGGTGACCCGGCCGATGCTGCCGTTGTGGCCGAAATTGACCACATACAGCGCGCCGTCCGGGCCGATCGCCGGCCCTTCGATGTCGGAGGTGAACACGCCGTCGCCCACGTAGTCCCAAGCCTGGTAGGCGCGTGGCATGCCGTCGGCAGCGAACGCGGACGGGGCGGACAGGAACAGCGACAGCAGCAACGGCAGTGCGGGACGCATCGGGAACTCCTGGGGCAGGCGGGCGCGGTTCAGCGCGGACCGTTGGGGGGACCTGCGAAGACGGTGATCTCCTCGCGATCGTGATACAGCTGCTTGGCGCGAAGCAACAGGTCGCGCCCGGCCTGCTCCTGGAACAGGTCCAGGCACAGCCGGGTTTCGTCCCAGCGCTTCTTCATCGGCAACTTCAGGTTGAACACCGCTTGCCGGCACCAGCCTTCGCGGAACCAGGTCGCCATGCGTTCGGCGACCCGGCGCGGCTGTTCGACCATGTCGCAGACCATCCAGTCCAGCGGCTTCTCGGGCTTCCAATGGAAGCCGTCGGCCCGCAGGTGCTCGACCAGGCCGGTGTCCAGCACGTGTGGGCGCAGTGGGCCGTTGTCCACGCTGGTCACCTGCAGGTGTTCGCGGGTCAGCACCCAGGTCCAGCCGCCCGGCGCGGCGCCCAGGTCGGCGGCACGCATGCCCGGTTGCACGCGGGCCTGGCGCTCTTCCGGCGACAGCAGGGTCAGGAAGGCTTCTTCCAGCTTCAGCGCCGAGCGCGACGGTGCGTCCGGCAACAGCTTCAGGCGGGGAATGCCCAGCGGCCAGGGCGCGCTGTCGTCGGGGTCGGCGATGGCGACCAGCAGGTGGTCGCCATCCAGGAAGCATAGGTGCAGGCGCGGTAGCCGCGGCTGCGGCTTGTCGGTCAGTCGCCCGGCCTTGCGCAGCGCCGGGCGCAGCGCGTTGCCGAAGCTGCGCGCCAGCCCGGCCAGCGGCTTGGCGGCGTCGGAGTCGGGGTGTTCGACCCACAGGTCGCCGAAGCGCGCGCTGGATTCGCCGGCCAGCGCGGCCAGCACGGCCAGCACCGGGGTGATGCGATCGCGCGGATCGATGCCGCGCAGCTCGGCCACCAGCAGCAGCTTCTGCCGCGCGAAGATCAGCTCCCGCCAACGCAGGCGCGCCGCCAGCGCCGCCGCGTCCTCGCACAGGAACAGGACGTAGCCATCGTTGCGCTGGGTGCGCGCATAGCCGGCGAAACCGGCGCCAGCGGCGCGTTCGCTCAGCTCGGCCGCCAGCTCCGGTTCGAAGCCTTGGCGGCAATAGCACAGCAGGCCGTTCAAGCGCGTGCCTCAGTAATGGTCGCCACCGCTTTCCCCGTAGTTGCGCAGCACGGCGCGGGCCTGGTCGCGATGCAGGTCGCGCACGACCTCGATGCCGCGCCGCTCGAGTTCGCCGACCCAGTCGGCCGGCAGCGGGCCTTCGTCGAATTCGGTCAGCTCCATCACGTCCTCGGCGCGCGCACCGATCAGCAGGCGGTCGATGCCGGCCCAGATGGTCGCGCCATAGCACTGGCAGCACGGCTGCGAAGAGGTCGCCAGGGTCACCGGCTTGAGCACATCGTTCAGGCGCGGCGTCTGCAGGCGTTGCTGGGCCAGCATGTAGGCCATGTTCTCGGCATGCGCGAGCGAGGTGCTGTGTGGCACCACGCGGTTCACGCCGACGGCGATGATCCGATCGTCCGGGCCGAACACCACCGCGCCGAACGGACCGCCGCTGCGCGCCTCCACGTTCAACCGCGACAGTGCGATCGCCAATTCGACCTTGCGGCCGTCATCGGCATAGCGCTCGGCGAGGTCGACGTGTTCGTGGACCCAGGCGGGCAGGGTGAGGTGGACTTGCGCGTACAGCATCAGCGGACCGGCTCGGTGGATTCGATGGGGCGGCGCAGTGTATCGGCCCCGGAGGACTTTGCGGTGCACTGGCCTTGGCTGCATTGGCAGCCGGAGATCTCGCGGAAGCCGCAAACGCTCATGCGGCCACTGGCCCGGCACTGCGCCTGCACGGCCGCCGGATCGGTTGGGCTGGCGACATTCACGCAGGCCGGGAAGGCGCCGCAGCAGTTGCCGACATTCTTGACCGTGCAATCGGCGTCGGTGCGGCAGGTGGTGTCCAGCTGCGGCAGGCCGGCCGGCGAAGCGGGGGATAGCGGCGCCGGCTGGATCGCGGGCACAGCAGGTTGATCGGCGGTGGCCGGCGCCGCGGAGCAGCCAGCGACGTTCGCCAGCGACAACAGCGCGGCGAACAGGACGGTCGGCAGTTTCATCGTGCGCTCCTGGCGGGGCCGGCGCCCATCTTAGTCGGCCGGTCCCGGTGCGCCCGTCACAGGCTCAGCCGGCGGGGCGCGATCGCTCCACGTGCGCGGCGGTACAGCCGTACACACCCGCCAGCAGGCAGGCGATAGCCAACCATTCCAGCGGATTGGGCCAGCGCTTCTCCCAACCGAAACCGTAGACCAGTGCGAATACGGTCTCGAACACGATCATCTGTCCGACCAGCGTGAGCGGAAGCAGCCGGCTGCTGCGGTTCCACAGGGCGTTGCCGATTACCGAGGCGAACAGCGCCAGTACCGCCGCGATGCCCCAGAACCGCCACCAGTCGGCAGCCGGGTGGGTGGCGCTGGCGAGGAAGGCGAACGGCGCCAGCAGCACGGCCAGCCCGCCGGTGACCACGCCGGTCAGCAACGAGCCGTCCTGGCTGGAGATCGCCGGTCGGCGCGACAGCCAGCGCGCGTTGCCGACCGAATAGGCGGTCCAGGACAGCAGTGCGCCAAATGCACAGGCCAATCCCGCGGCGCGACGGCCCAGGCCGTGCGCCTGCGCGTCGGCCAGTAGCGCCTGCGCCCCCACCAGGGCGACGCCAAGCACGCACAGGGCCAGCGGCCAGGCCAGTGCCGACAACCGCAGCGCGCCCGCCGCGCGCGAACCGACCAGGGTGATTGCCACTGGCAACAGGCCCACGATCAGCGACGCGGCCGCGCCGCCAGCCCACTGCACCGCGGTGCCGAGCAGCACGTAGTACAGCAGGTTGCCCAGCACGCTCAGGCGCGCCAGCGTCCACCAGTCATCGACGCGCACCGGGGCGAGTGCGCTGCGCCAGCGCGGAGCCAGTACGAGTAATGCGATCAGGCCGTAGGCCAGGTAGCGCGAGACCGACAATTGCAGTGGGCTGAAATCGCGCAACAGTTGCGGCGCCAGGAAAACCAGGCCCCACAGCGCGCCGGCGGCGATGCCGCAGGCCACGCCGATGGCGATCGGACGGGATGAAAGGGGCAGGGAGTCGTGTCGCATCGGCCCAGCATGCCGCTGCCGCCCGACCGCGTCTTGACCCAGGCTACGGGCATTTGGACCCGGACGCGCGCTGCGCGCGCCGGTAGGCCGCCGGCGTCAGTCCGGTGGCGCGACGCATCGCGCGGGTCAGCGCGGTCTGGTCGGACCAGCCGCCAGCGGTTGCCAACTGCGCGACCGGGATATCGCTTTGCGCCAGTGCGGCCATCACTCGTCGCAACCGCAACTCGGACAACCAGGCCTGTGGCGGGACATCCAGTTCGCGCCGGAACAGGGCGTGCAATGCGCTCACGCTCAACTGCGCGCTGGCGGCCATCCGCTCGACCGGCCAGGCATCGCCGGGATCGGCTTCGATGCGTGCCAGCAATCGTTGCAGACGGGTGAGCGGCGTCACCGGTCGCGACAAGGCGTCCAGCAGCAGCGGTAGTACGTGGCTTGCCAGCGCCGGCGCGAGCAACGTGCCCTCGCGGCGCAGGTCCACGTAATCCAGCAGCGGACGCAGGCCAGGCGCCAGTGGCAGGAACGGCTGCCCGGCGAATCTCTCGCAGGCCTGCTCGCCGACGGTATCCACGGCGCAGTCCAGGATGAGGAAGCGGTTCTCGCCGAGCGCCGACTGCGCGTGCGTCGCGCCGGGTGCCACGAAGGCGGCGCAATGTGGCCCGACCTGGCCGCCGCGGCCATCGATCTCCAGGTGCAATGCGCCCCGCAACGGCAACACGACCTGTACGTGGTCGTGGTGGTGCGCCGGCCCACTATGGCCGTAGCTGCGCAGGCTGAGATGGCCGAGGGTATCCATGCGCTCAAAACTAGCGGCTAAGCGTGGCGGAAGCTACATGGCCGAGTCGAATTCCGTGGGGAGGAGAGTCTTTGGCGTTCTTCTCCGATCGACGGGATATTTCGCGCTTCTGCGGCTTGCGAGGGTGGGGGGTTATTGAGGGGCGCGCGTTGTTTGGGCGGTTTGTTTTGTCGGCTTACGGTGTGGGCACCGCCCTGACGGGAGGGGGTGGGATGGCGGAACGTGCAAGGGAGCGCGGCCGCTGGCTACCCCCTCCTGCCAGGACGGTGCTAGGCGCTTTGAGTGTCAGTCTTCGTTCGAGGCGCGCCGGAAAGATCTTCCCTGTAGGAGCGGCTTCAGCCGCGACCGCCGGAACCCGCGCTCGCGGCTGAAGCCGCTCCTACAAAGAGCGAGCGACATCGCCTCGGGTGGAGAGCCCCCTTTATCAGGGGGCGCGCCGAAGGCGTGGGGACAGGCAAGGCTGACGCAGGGCCCGGAGCTTGCGCAGCAAGCTTTGGGCGCCGTGGCCGCGTAGCGGTTACGGTCGCGCCCAGGTATCGCGCAAAGTCACGCTGCGGTTGAACACCGGCGACGCCGCCGAGTGGTCGCGACGATCGGCGACGAAATAACCCATGCGCTCGAACTGGAACGACTGCTCCGGCGCGGCCTCGGCGGCCGATGGCTCCAGGTAACCGCGAACGCTGCGCTTGGACGCCGGGTTCAGATGATCGCGATAGGTCTTGCCCTCGGATTCGTCGTCCGGGTTTTCGACCGAGAACAGGCGATCGTACAGGCGGATTTCGGCTTCCACTGCGTGCTCGGCGCTGACCCAGTGGATGGTGCCCTTGACCTTGCGGTTGGCGCCTTCCATGCCCGGGCGCGATTCCGGATCCAGCCAGCCGCGCAGTTCCACGATCTCGCCGGCATCGTTCTTCACCACTTCATCCACGCGGGCGATGCCGGCCCCGCGCAGGCGCACTTCGCCGCCGGGCACCAGGCGTTTCCAGCCCTTGGGCGGCACTTCGGCGAAATCCTCGCGTTCGATCCACAGCTCGCGCGAGAACGGCACCTGGCGCACGCCGAACGATTCATCCTTGGGGTGGTTGGCGAAATCCAGCGATTCGGCGTGGCCTTCGGGCAGGTTCGCCAGCACCAGCTTGAGCGGGTCGATCACCGCCATGCGGCGCGGCGCGTGGGCGTCCAGGTCTTCGCGCAGGCAGCCTTCCAGCACCGAGAAATCGATCATCGAGTTCTGCTTGCTGATGCCGACGCGATCGACCAGCAGGCGCAGTGCGGCCGGCGTATAGCCTCGCCGGCGCAGGCCCTGCAGGGTCGGCATGCGCGGGTCGTCCCAGCCGTCGACCAGATGCTCGGCGACCAGCTGGGTGAGCTTGCGCTTGCTCATCACGGTGTAGTTGATGTTGAGCCGCGAGAACTCAATCTGGCGCGGCTTGGCCGCTTCCTTCGGGTAACCCTTGTCCAGCAGCGGCGCCAGCAGGTCCGCATGGCCGGCCAGGTCGACGTTGTCCACGCACCAGTCGTACAGCGGGCGATGGTCTTCGAATTCCAGGGTGCACAGCGAATGGGTAATGCCTTCGACCGCATCGCCCAGCGAATGGGCGAAGTCGTACATCGGGTAGATCGGCCACGCGTTGCCGGTGTTCTGGTGCTCGACGTGCTTGATGCGGTACAGCGCCGGATCGCGCAGGTTGATGTTGCCGCTGGCCATGTCGATCTTGGCGCGCAAGGTGCGCGCCCCGTCCGGGAATTCACCAGCGCGCATGCGCGCGAACAGGTCCAGGTTCTCTTCCACGCTGCGGTCGCGATAAGGCGAATTGCGGCCGGGCTCGGTCAGCGTGCCGCGATACTCGCGGACCTGCTCGGCGGACAGGTCGCACACGAACGCCTTGCCGTCGCGGACCAGCTTCTGTGCCGCCCGGTAATACACCTCGAAGTAGTCCGAGGCATGCCGCAGCGAGGCCCAGTCGAAGCCCAGCCAGCGCACGTCGTCCTCGATCGCCTGGACGAACTCGGGGTCTTCCTTGGCCGGGTTGGTGTCGTCGAAGCGCAGGTTGCACAGGCCGCTGAACTCGCCGGCGATGCCGAAGTTCAGGCAGATCGCCTTGGCATGGCCGATGTGCAGGTAGCCGTTGGGCTCGGGCGGGAAGCGCGTGCGGATCGCCTGGTGCTTGCCGCTGGCCAGGTCCTCGCGGACGATCTGGCGGATGAAGTCGCGCTTTTCGGGCGAGGCGGTTTCGGGGCTGCCGGTTTCGACGGCGTGGGAATCGGGGGAGCTGGACATGCCGGGCACGGAATCGGGAAGAGGGGCAGTTTAACAAGCCCCTGCGCCCGGCTGCGCTGCCGCGGTCGCCGTCCCGGCACCGTGTCGACGCCGGCACCCCGGTCGCGGGCTTATGCTCGGGGCCGTCCCCCCAGCGAGCGCCGCCCATGCAGGTCGTCTACCGCGCCGAGAATCTGTTCGACGCCCACCTGGTCAAGCATGCCCTGGAAGACGCCGGGGTGCCGGCGTTCGTCTTCGGCGAGAACCTGCTCGGTGCCGGCGGCGAACTGCCCCTGTTCGGCGTGCTGCGGGTGAGCGTGCCCGATCCGCTGGTGCCGCTGGCGCAGGACGTGATCGCCGGCCTGGACTTGGCCGGACCGGCCGACGACCCCATATCGGACTCCGACCAAGACCCCGGCTTCCTGCCGGCCTAGGAGTCCACCATGCTCGGTATTGCATCCGCACTGAAACTCGGCATCGGCGCCTTCAAGCAGCGCCTGCCGCGCGAAGGAGAGGCGCTGCCTGGCCGCGACGCTGCGCTGCCGCTGCACAACGTCCACTACGTCAACGGCCAGCCGCTGCAGGGCGATTTCGCCGGCCTGGAGACGCTGGACGTGGGGATGGGCTGCTTCTGGGGCGCCGAGCGCAAGTTCTGGCAGTTGCCGGGCGTGGTCACCACCGCCGTCGGCTACCAGGGCGGTCAGACACCGAACCCGACCTACGAGGAGGCCTGTTCGGGCATGACCGGGCACGCCGAAGTCGTGCGCGTGGTGTTCGATCCGGCCAAGCTCGCGCTGGACGAGGTGCTGCGCACTTTCTGGGAGAACCACGACCCGACCCAGGGCATGCGCCAGGGCAACGACACCGGCACCCAGTATCGTTCGGCGATCTATTGCCATAGCCAGGCCCAGTACGACGCTGCGCTGGCCAGCCGTGAGGCCTACCAGCAGCAGTTGCGCGCCGCCGGCTACGGCGAGATCACCACCGAGATCGTGTATCCCGCGCCGCCGTTCTATTACGCCGAGGATTACCACCAGCAATACCTGGCCAAGAATCCGAACGGCTATTGCGGCATCGGCGGCACGGGCGTCAGCTGCCCCATCGGACTGGACGCCTGAGCCGCGCTGCAGGCTGCCGAGGCGTCCAAAACATGCGTTGAATGATCTCAGCCACGCCGCTCCCCGGCGTGGCTTCTTCGTCTTTGCGCCTACGACCTTTCGCCTGCAATAACCGGTTATGCCGGTTTGTTGGGGCGGCTGTGCGGTCCTCCTCCTAGCGTCACCCCGGCGCGCCCTTGTTGGCCGCGATTCACGGTCAATACGGGGTGCAATGCGATGGACGACGCAGTAATCGGCGAACGCCGCAACGATTCGCTTTTTTCTATCACGTACCGCGGCATCGCCCGATCGCTATGCGTCGGTCTGCTGCTGGTGTCCGGCGCGGCGACGGCATTCGAAAGCGTCGGCTATCTGCGCGCCGGCAGTGGCAACACGGTCGATGGCGAGCAGATGCGCTGCTTCGGCCTGGCAGGCGCGCCTTCCAAGTACCGGCTCGGCAACGAGTGCGAGCAATACGTCGAGATCGAGCTGGAGCACACCTTCCAACCGTTCGACAACGGTAGTGCGCTGCGGCTGGTCGGCCGCGAGAGCGGCTACAACCCCTATGGCGATCGGCCGGATTTTTCCGGCCGCGACGGTTGGCACAAGAACAGCGAGTTGTGGGCGCAGTGGCGCGACGTGCCCGGCCTGCGCGGCGGCGCCTTGTGGATGGGCCGGCGCTTCTACAAGCGCAACGACGTGCACATCAGCGATTTTTATTACTGGAATCCGACCGGTGTAGGTGCGGGTGTGGAGGATGTGGCGGTCGGCGGCAACGGCATGAAGTTCAGCTACGCCTTCTTCCGGCGCGGCGACATCGGAGATCGTCGCTACGTCAGCCGGCACGACCTGCAGTTGGGCGAGATCGCGGTCAACCCGGGCGGCAGCCTGGGCTTCGGCTTGAGCCTGATACCGCGGCCGGGCATCGCCGGTGCCAGCGGGGGTTGGTCGCTGACCGCGCAACACGAACAGAAGGCGGTGCTGGGCGGGCGCAACCGTCTCGCGCTGCAATATGGGCGCGGCAGCGGCACGGGCCTGGGAACGGTCGGCGATGTATACGCCGGCTCGTCGGCCTGGCGCTGGCGCGTGGTGGAAAGCCTGGATTGGCAGCCGACCGCGCACATCGGCGGACAGTTGATGCTGACCTGGCAGCGCGACCGCGGCGACAACCTGCCGTCGCAGGACTGGTGGTCGATCGGTGCGCGCCCGGTGTTCGCGTTCGGCGACCACTTCAAGATAGCGGTGGAGGTCGGACGGGACAGCATCCATCCCGAGCGCGGTGCCACCCAGCATCTGGACAAGGCCACGGTCGCGGCGATCGTGGGCGTGGCGCCCGGCTTCTACAAACGTCCGGAGTTGCGTGTGTTCTACACCTATGCGGACTGGAGTCGCAGCGCGCAGTTGGCCGGGCGATCCAACACCGTGCCGCTGCGCGAGGGCGGGCTGGGCCAGCCACCCTCGCAGGGCGGCACTTTCGGCGTGCAGTTGGAGACCTGGTGGTAGGGCTGCGGCTCAGCCGAACTCGCGTGCGAAGGCCTGGCGGATCTGCGCGATCGCTTCCGGTTTGTCCGGATGCAGCAACGTCAGGCATTCGCAGGCGAAACTGACCGGGCTGGCACCGGGTGCGCTGACCAGGCCGTCCGCGCTGACCACGGTCGTGTCGCGGTAATGCTCCGCGCCGGCATAGGACGCACACCGTTCCTGCAGGAACGCCAGCGAGTTGCTGGTATGCGGGCGCTCGTCCAGCAGGCCCGCCCAGGCCAAGGCCAGGGTCGCGCCGCAGATCGCGCCGATCGGTCGACCGGCCTGCAGCCGCGCGACGAGCAGATCACTCAGGCCAGGAACTTCGCCGTGTTGCCAGCGTTCGCTGCCGGGCAGGATCCACAGGTCTGCCTCCAGCGGCGCCAGGTCCGTCAGTGCGAGCGTCGGCACGATCGGCAGGCCGCCGATCGAGGTGACCGGGCGGCCGTCGATGCTGGCGACCGTCACCGTATCGCCCAGCCACTCGCGCGCGGCAGGCAGCACCACGCCGATTTCCCAGTCGGCGACTCCATTCATCATCACGACCGCGATCGTAGCCATGGGCTCCTCGTTCGACGGGATGTTTCGGTGGCGCAGCGAGGCATCGCCGCGCCACCGCTTGCCACATTCAGCTGGCGAGCTTGCCGCGAATGGTCTGGCGCAGCGCGTCCAGGTCTTTGGCGAAGGTGTCGATGCCGCTGCCGAGCTTGTCGGTCGCCATCGGGTCGGCGGCCAGGTCGATGGCGAACCGCGCCGCGTCGATCGGCGTGGCCTGCACCGCTTCGGCCGGCACCGGCGAGAGCTTGCGCGGCAGCTCACCGTGGTCGGCATCGAGCTTTTCCAGCAGATCCGGCGAGATCGTCAGGCGATCGCAACCGGCCAGCGCCTCGATTTGCGCGGTCGAACGGAACGAGGCGCCCATCACCACGGTCTGCGAGCCGCGCTTCTTGAACTCGGCGTAGACGCCGCGCACGAACATCACCCCCGGATCCTCGTCGATGTTGGCCGGCGCCTGGCCGTTGGCCACGTACCAGTCGAGGATGCGGCCGACGAACGGCGAGATCAGGAACACGCCGGCTTCGGCACAGGCCAGGGCCTGGGTCTGGTTGAAGATCAGGGTCAGGTTGCAATCGATGCCGTCGCGCTGCAGCTGGCGCGCTGCTTCCACGCCTTCCCAGGTGGCGGCGACCTTGATCAGGATCTTCTCGCGCGGCACGCCGCGTTCGGCGTACATGGCGATGAACTTGTGCGCCTTGGCGATCGTGGCGGCGGTGTCATGGGCCAGGTCGGCGTCGACCTCGGTGGACACGCGGCCCGGCACCAGCGCCGCCAGCATCGCACCCACGCCGACCGTCAGCCGGTCGGCGACCTCGTTCACCACCGCATCGCCGCCGCCCTGCTGCCGGCCCCAGGCCAGTTCGCGTTCGATCAGCTCGGCATAGACCGGCAGGTCCAGCGCCTTCTTCACCAGGGTGGGATTGGTGGTGCAGTCCACCGGTTTGAGGCGCTTGATCGCGTCGTAGTCACCGGTATCGGCGACCACGACCGACAGTTCGCGGAGTTGGGCGAGCTTGGAGGCAGAGGCAGTCATCTTGGGATCTCGGAACGGTAGGTGGGGTGCAACAGAAGGGAGTGCGGAATGAAGCCGGGTCGCTACGTTAACGCGCTTCAGCGGTGAAAGTCGCCCGCGGCCTCGGGTTGATAGTGCACGGCGCGCACGCGCAGCCGCAGCGGGCGGCCGCCGGGGGCCTCCCAATCGATGGATTGGCCCTCGGACAGGCCGAGCAACGCGCTGCCGACCGGCGCCAGTACCGAGACGCGGCCGCGTTCGACATCGGCTTCGTGCGGGTAGACCAGGGTGAGGGTGTGCGGCTCGTCCTGCAGCTCGTCGACGCATTCGATGCGCGAGTGCATGGTGACCACGCCGGCCGGAACCTGCTCGGGCGGCAACACCTGGGCGCGGCCCAGTTCGGCGGAGAGCGCGATCGCGGCGGGGTGCCGGCTCAGCGCGGGGGATTCGAGCAAGGCCTCGAGACGGGCCAGGTCACGGCTGGAAACGATGATCGAGGGCGGCAGGCCGCTATGGCGTACGGAAGTCATGGGTTTGTCCTGAAGATGAAAAGTAATGGGCGGCCCGCAGGAGCCGCCCATTGCATTGTCTGAAGAATCGCGCGCGGAAGGAACCGGCGCGGCGCCGGCCGGGTGGGAGGGCTTCAGCCAGGGCACTGCCGGTGGGTTCGGCTATTCGTTGTCGCCGGCGGTGGCGACGGCGCCCGCCTTGATGGCGCGCAACACCGGTGGCGCGGCGTCGCGGCCGCCGGCCAGCGGCCGGTCCAGCCGCAGCAGATGCGGCGGCAAGGTCTGGAACAGCTGCGCAAGGTGTTCCAGGAACTCGCCCATCGCCGAACTGCGGCGCCACACCATGGCGATGCGGCGGCTGGGCTGGCGCGCGCTGTCGAAACCGATCAGCTGGACATTCTCCGAGCGCGCCACCGGCGGCTTGACCGCCAGCAGTGGCAGCAAGGTCACCCCGACATTGGCGGCAACCATCTGCCGCAGGGTTTCCAGGCTGGTGGCCTGGAATTCGGATTTCTCCAGTGCGCCGGCCAGGTGGCAGACGTCCAGGGCCTGGTCGCGCAGGCAGTGGCCATCCTCCAGCAGCAGCAAACGCTGATCGGACAGCTCATCCAGTGACAGCGATTGCCGGTGCGCGAGCGGATGCCCGTCGGGTACGGCGAGCACGAAAGGTTCTTCGAACAGGAATTCGGCGTGCAGCTGGTCGTCGTGGACCGGCAGCGCCAGCACCGCGGCATCCAGCTTGCCCTCGCGCAGCAGGCGCAGCAGTTGGTCGCTCTTTTCCTCGACCAGCAACAGTTCCAGGTGCGGAAAGCGCTCGCGGATCTTCGGCACCACGTGTGGCAGCAGATAGGGACCCAGGGTCGGGAAAATGCCCAGTCGCACCGTGCCCGCTTCCGGATCCTGGCTGCGCCGCGCGGCTTCCTTCATCTGCTCGACCTCGGCGACGATGTTGCGCGCACGTGCGGCGGCTTCGCGACCGGCAGGGGTCAGCATGACCTTGCGCGGCGCACGTTCGACCAGCGGCACGCCCAGCTCGTCTTCGAGCTTCTTGATCTGGGTCGACAGCGTGGGCTGGCTGACGAAGCAGGCGGCAGCCGCCCGCCCGAAATGCTTGTGGTCGGCCAGCGCCACCAGGTACTTCAGATCCCGCAGGTTCATGCTCGACCTCACGCGGTGGGCGGACGCGGCATGGCGCCACGCCCAGGGACAGCTTACGCCGGCTGGCGCGGCACCGGCCACTTTCGGTCGGCGGCGCCTTGGGTGCCCGATTCGGCGGATCCAGGCCGGCGCTGGCGCCGACGCATGGAGCTGCCGATGCCGGCTCAGGCGGCTTCGGCGACCGTGCCGCTGCTGGTCGGCGCCGTGCTGCGGATCAGGAAGTCGAAGGCGCTCAACGCGGCCTTGGAACCTTCGCCCATCGCGATCACGATCTGCTTGTAAGGCACGGTCGTCGCATCGCCGGCGGCGAAAACGCCCGGTACGTTGGTCTGGCCACGGTCGTCGACGAGGATCTCGCCGCGCGGCGACAGCGCCACCACGCCCTTCAGCCATTCGGTGTTGGGCAGCAGGCCGATCTGCACGAAGACGCCTTCCAGCTCGACGCGGTGGACATCGCCGCCGCCGCGGTCCTTGTAGACCAGCCCGTTGACCTTGTTGCCGTCGCCGAGCACTTCGGTGGTCTGCGCGCTGGTGATGACCCGCACGTTGCCGAGGCTGCGCAGCTTGCGCTGCAGGACTTCGTCGGCGCGCAGCTTGTCGTCGAACTCGATCAGGGTGACGTGGGCGACGATGCCGGCCAGGTCGATCGCCGCTTCGACGCCGGAGTTGCCGCCACCGACCACCGCCACGCGCTTGCCCTTGAACAGCGGGCCATCGCAATGCGGGCAGTAGGCCACGCCCTTGTTGCGGTACTGGTCTTCACCCGGCACGTTCATTTGCCGCCAGCGCGCACCGGTCGACAGCACGACAGTGCGCGACTTCAAGGTGGCGCCGTTGGCCAGTTTCACCTGCACCAGACCCTCGGCACCGGCCGGTACCAGTTGCTCGGCGCACTGCAGGTTCATCACGTCGACGTCGTAGTGGCGCACATGCTGCTCCAGCGCGGCGGCCATTTTCGGGCCTTCGGTCTCGGTCACCGAAATGAAGTTCTCGATCGCCATCGTGTCCAGCACCTGGCCGCCGAAACGTTCGGCCGCCACACCGGTGCGGATGCCCTTGCGTGCGGCATACACCGCGGCCGCGGCGCCAGCGGGGCCGCCACCGATCACCAGCACGTCGAACGGCGACTTGGCATTGATCTTCTCCGCATCACGCTTGCCGGCGTTGGTGTCGAGCCGGGCGACGATCTGCTCCAGGTTCATGCGGCCCTGGTCGAAGCGCTCGCCGTTGAGGAAGATGGTCGGCACGGTCATGATCTCGCGCGCCTGCACTTCTTCCTGGAACAGCGCGCCGTCGATGGCGACATGCTGGATCCTCGGGTTGAGCACCGCGGCCAGGTTCAACGCCTGCACCACGTCCGGGCAGCTCTGGCAGGACAGCGAGAAATAGGTCTCGAAGCGGTAGTCGCCTTCCAGGTTGCTGACCTGCTCTATCACCTCCGGCGCCGCCTTCGACGGATGCCCGCCGACCTGCAACAGCGCCAGCACCAGCGAGGTGAACTCGTGGCCCATCGGGATGCCGGCGAATGTCAGCGAGATGTCGTGGCCGGGGCTGTTGAGGCTGAAGCTCGGCTTGCGCGCGACCTCGTCGCGGCGCACTTCCAGGCCGATGCGGTCCGACAGCACAGTCAACTCGTTGAGCAGTTCCAGCATTTCCAGCGACTTGGCGCCGTCGTCGACCTGCGCGGTGATGTGGATCGGGCGGGTCAGGCGTTCCAGATAGGACTTCAGCTGGGTCTGCAGATTCGTATCCAACATGTGCGGCTCCGGGGGATCGGCAAGGGGAGGGCATGGCGTCTATGCCGCAGGGCATGTCGCCGACGTGGGGAGGGAAGGGGTGAACCGCAACCGGCGACGTGCCGGCAGGGCGGGAGAGAGAGCGCCATGCCGGCGCGCACCGGTTCCGGTTCACCCCCGCCCCTGGGCAGGGACGGGAGCGTTGTTGCTGCTCCCCGCGCCTGTGGGGCGGGGAGCGGCGGCTTTAGATCTTGCCGACCAGGTCCAGCGACGGTGCGAGGGTCTTCTCGCCTTCCTTCCACTTGGCCGGGCACACCTCGCCCGGATGGGCGGCGACGTACTGGGCGGCCTTGACCTTGCGCAGCAGTTCCTTGGCGTCGCGGCCGATGCCCTCGGCGGTGATCTCCACCGACTGGATGACGCCGGCCGGGTCGATGATGAAGGTGCCGCGGTCGGCCAGGCCGATGCCCGGGCGCATCACTTCGAAGTTGTTGGTGATGGTGCCGGACGGGTCACCGATCATCGGGTACTTGATCTTGCCGATCGCATCGGAGGTGTCGTGCCACGCCTTGTGCGAGAAATGGGTGTCGGTCGAGACGGAATAGACCTCCACGCCCAGCTTCTGGAACTCGGCATAGTTCTCGGCCAGGTCTTCCAGCTCGGTCGGGCAGACGAAGGTGAAGTCGGCCGGGTAGAACACGACCACCGACCACTTGCCCTTCAGATTGGCATCGGACACTTCGATGAACTCGCCATTCTGATAGGCAGTGGCTTTGAACGGCTTGATTTCGGTGTTGATAACGGACATTGAGCTTCCTTTAAGGCCAAGGTTCGGGGGAGTGGAACAGCGGCTAGCTTAGGCGGCGCCTATCGATTACTCAAATCGATTGATGAAATTGTATAGATAGCCTGCGTATATCGATTTGCCAGATATGCTCTTTGCTGCGGTGCAGTGCCAGCCCACGGGATAATGGCGTTCCGCCGTTTCGCAAGCGTGACCTGTCGCATGACTTCCCCGTTGCCCGAAGACCTGCTCCGCGAGGCCGTCGCCGTATTGGACCGTGCCGACGCCGAGGCCTTGCTGCTGCACGCGTTGGGCCGCGATCGGGCGTGGTTGTTCGCACACGGCCGCGAGCCGGTGCGGCCGGGCATGGCCGCGGATTTCCGCGCCCTGGTGCGCCGCCGCCGGGACGGCGAGCCGGTGGCCTACCTGACCGGCCGCCGTGGTTTCTGGACCCTGGACCTGGCGGTCTCGTCAGCGACCCTGATCCCGCGCCCGGAGACCGAACGGCTGGTCGAGCTGGCCCTGGAGCGCCTGCACGCCACCGCCGAACTGGCCATCGCGGACCTGGGAACCGGCAGCGGCGCCATCGCGCTGGCACTGGCCAGCGAACGTCCGCGCGCACGCGTGGTGGCGGTCGATGCGAGCGCCGCCGCGCTGGCGGTGGCGCAGGCCAACGCCGCCGCGCATGGACTGAAGCAAGTACAGTTTCGCCTGGGCTCGTGGCTGGCGCCGCTGGCCGGCGAGCGCTACGACCTGATCGCCAGCAACCCGCCGTATATCGCCGCGGACGATCCGCATCTGGCGCAGGGCGACCTGCGCTTCGAACCGCGCTCGGCGCTGGCTGCCGGTGGTGACGGCCTGGACGATGTGCGCGCGATCGTCCGCGCCGCGCCCGAGCACCTGCTGCCGGGCGGCTGGCTACTGCTCGAGCATGGCCTGGACCAGGGGCCCGCCGTGGCGGATTTGTTGCGTGCGCGTGGATTCGCAGCAGTCGAGACCTGGCAGGACCTCGAGGCGCGCGATCGCGTCAGCGGTGGTTGTTGGCCCGACGCGGCCGCGTGATGCCGACACGGCCGCGCCCGAGTCGCGGCGCTAGAATCATGGTTTCTGTCGCGAGATCCCCGCATGCGCACCCTGTATCCCGAGATCGAGCCGTTCAACAGCGGAACGCTGAAGGTCGACGATCGCCACACGCTGTATTTCGAGCAATGCGGCAATCCGGCAGGCAAGCCGGTCGTGCTGTTGCACGGCGGCCCCGGCGGCGGGATCAGTCCGAAGATGCGCCGTTTCCACGACCCGGCGAAGTACCACATCGTCCTGTTCGATCAACGCGGCTCCGGGCGATCGACCCCGCACGCGGACCTGGTCGACAACACCACCTGGGACCTGGTTGCCGACATCGAAAAGCTGCGTGGGCGGCTCGGCATCGCACGCTGGCAGGTATTCGGCGGCAGTTGGGGTTCGACGCTGGCGCTGGCGTATGCGCAGAAGCATCCGGAGCAGGTCACCGAGTTGGTGTTGCGCGGCATCTTCATGCTGCGGCGCTGGGAGCTGGAATGGTTCTACCAGGAAGGCGCCAACCGCCTGTTCCCGGATGCGTGGCAGCACTACATCGCGGCGATTCCGCCGGTGGAGCGGCACGACCTGATTTCCGCCTTCCATCGCCGGCTGACCAGCGACGACGAGGCGACCCGGCTGGCGGCGGCACGTGCCTGGAGCGTATGGGAGGGCGCGACCAGTTTCCTGCATGTGGACCAGGATTTCGTCAGCGGCCACGCGGATGCGCAGTTCGCGCTGGCATTCGCGCGCATCGAGAACCACTACTTCGTCAACGGCGGGTTCTTCGACGCCGACGACCAGTTGCTGCGCGACGCGCATCGCATCGCCGACATCCCCGGGGTGATCGTGCACGGTCGCTACGACGTGGTCTGTCCACTGCAGAACGCCTGGGACCTGCATCAGGCCTGGCCGAAAGCGCGGCTGGAAATCAGCCCGGCCTCGGGCCATTCGGCGTTCGAGGCAGAGAACGTCGATGCACTGGTGCGCGCGACCGACAGCTTCGTGTGAGCTGAGCCCGCTGTTGCAGGAGCGGCTTCAGCCGCGACTGCCGGATCCCGCAGTCGCGGCTGAAGCCGCTCCTACAAAAAGCGCTCCTGCAGCGACGAGAACACCCGTGCCAGCCGCTGCGCCCACAGCAACTGGCCGGCCTCGTCGGCGATCAGGTCCTGGCGGATCTCCAGTTCGACGTGGACCAGGCCGCGACCTTCGCCGTAGACCGGCACCGCATAGTCGCTGCTGTCGCTGACCGCGTACGGTTCGTTGTCGCCGACCACCAGGTCGCCTTCGGCGCGCAGCGCATCGCGCAGGGCGTGCGCCAAGCGGGTATCGCGGTGATAGAGCACGCCGGCATGCCAGGGGCGCGCCATGCCCGCCATCGCCGGGGTGAAGCTGTGCATGGCGACCAGCAGCGTGGGCCGCGCCTGCGCCGAACGCGTATCCAGTTCGGCGACGATGCGCTGGTGATAGGGCGCGAAGATCTCGTCGATGCGGCGTTGCCGATCCGGCGCCGTCAACGCCTGGTTGGCCGGCACGTCGGTACCGTCGCTGCGGGCGGCGATCAGGGTCGGCGAGGCGTGCGGCCGGTTGCAGTCGATGACCAGCCGCGAATAGACCTGGCTGATCGCCACGGCATCCAGCGCCGTCGCCAGCCTGGCGGTGACGCCGGCGATGCCGATGTCCCAGCCGATGTGGCGGTCGATCTCACCCGGCGGCAAACCCAGGCCTTGCAGTGCGCGCGGCACTTGCTGGCCGGCATGGTCGGCGATCAGCAGCCACGGGGCACGGCCCGCGGCGTTGTGGACGATGAACGGCAACGGGTCTTCCGGCGCGAGCAGTCGCGACAGGTCACCTCGCGATGCTTCAACCACGGGGCGTGCCGTCCAGGTGATGCTCGATCATCCACAGCCCGGCCCACAGCTTGGCGTCGAGCTCATAGCCGGCCTGCATCTTCTCGACCAGCCAGGCGGCGGCGCGCTGGCGCGGGACTTCATGCACGGTGATGTCTTCGCTGTCGTCGCCGCCGCCGTGGCCGATGCGGCGCAGCCCGGTCGCATGCACGAACGCGATCTTCTCGCTGCTGGCGCCAGAGGACGTCGGGCCGATCATCAGCACTTCCGCGTGCGTGGCGGTCCAGCCGGTTTCTTCTTCCAGCTCGCGGACGGCCGACACTTCGATCGACTCGCCGGCATCGATGTCGCCGACCAGGCCGGCGGGCATCTCGATGGTGCGCGCCTGCAAGGGCACACGGAATTGTTCGACGAACAGGATGTTGTCGTCCGGGGTGACGGCCACGATGATCGCCGCCAGGCCGCCGGCATGCACGCGTTCGGAGTACTCCCAGGTCCCGCGCACGACCATGCGCTGGTACTTGCCTTCATAGACGACTTTGGGTTCAGCGTTATTGGGGCTCATGGCGGACCGGGTCGAAGGAAGAGGGGACGGCGGCGACCGGCAGCGGCAGGCCGGCGGCCTCACGCAGGCGGCGTCGCGTCATCGGGCCGAAGCGCAGCGCCTGGCACAGTCCGTCGATGATCTGCGGATCGGCGCTGCCGCGCGCATAGCCGGAATCCGGCAGCGCCAGCGGCGCATCCAGCGCGATGGTGGTCAGCTGCCGCCACAGCAGCGCGTGCTCGCGCTGCTCGCGCAACCGCACGGCCATCTGCGCTGCGCCGCGCAGGCGCAGGAACGGCACTTCGTCCAAGCGCGAGAGCAGCACGTCGAGGCTGCCGAAGTGCGCCAGCAGTACCGCCGCCGACTTGCTGCCGATGCCGGTCACGCCGGGGATGTTGTCGACCGCGTCGCCGCACAGCGCCAGGTAATCGGCGATCTGGTGCGCATGCACGCCGTGGCGAGCTTTGACGCCGTCATGGCCCCAACGCGCGCCGCGTGCGAAATCCCATTGCTGGTCGTGCTCCATCAGCAACTGCGACAGGTCCTTGTCGGCCGACACGATTACCCCGCGGAAGCCCAGCGGCCGGGCCGTGTGCAGGGCCGTGCCGATCAGGTCGTCGGCTTCGTACTCGTGATGGGCCAGCACCGCCAGCCCGAGTGCGGCACACAGCGCCTTGCAGTGCGCGAACTGGCGCCGCAACTCTTCCGGTGCGGGATCGCGGTTGGCCTTGTAGCCGGCGTACAGCGCGTGGCGGAAACAGCTGTCCAGCGCTTCGTCGAAAGCGATCGCGATATAGCCCGGGCGCTCGCGTTCGAGCAGTTCCAGCAGGAAGCGCGCGAAACCGTGCACGGCGTTGGTCGGCCAGCCTTGCGCATCGCGGAATTCGTCCGGCATCGAATGCCAGGCCCGGAACACGTACAGGCTGGCATCGATCAGATAGAGCGGGCGCGGCGGCGTTAAAGACGGCGCCGTCACGGCCGATACGTCCGAATGGATCATGTCCGAATGGATCATGGCGTCCAGTCTACGAGCAGCGCGGCGGGGTCCGGGCGCTCGCGCTCGGGCGCGGCCAACCGCGGAGTGCCGATATGGATGAAGCCGACGATACGTTCGTGATCGCCCAGCCCCAGATGGGCGGCGACCGCCGGGTCGTAGGCCATCCAGGCAGTCAGCCACTGTGCGCCGAAGCCGTAGGCCTGCGCGGCCTGCAGCAGCGCGAAACAGACGCAGCCGGCACTGAGCAGTTGTTCCTGCTCGGGAACCTTGTGGCCCGGCTGCAGGCGCGCCACCACGGCGACCACCAGCGGGGCGAAACTGAATCGTTGCCGATCCTTTTCGAGTGCGGCGGCGGGTGCCAGCGGATCGCGCTGCAGCGTGCGGGCGGCGAGGAACTCGCCCAGTGCATGGCGGGAATCGCCGGCAATCCGCAGGAAACGGAACGGCACCAGCTTGCCGTGGTCTGGCACGCGCACCGCCGAGGCCAGCATGCGCAGCAAGGTCGCGTCGTCCGGGCCGGGCTCGCCGAGCTGCTTGGACGGGGTCGAGCGCCGTTCGTCCAGGGCCTGCAGCGAATAAAGTGTGTGCATAATCTCACTTTGAAGCATCAGTGGCCCGATTATAGACGGCCGCTCATGACCGCTATCGGGGGAAAGCGGCCACCCGCAGGTGCGCGTCCGGTCCGGTGGGCAGTCGATTCCGCCGCCCCAGCCGCTGTTGTCGCCGCATGAACCTCAATCCCTTGAACGACGAACTGCCCAGCCGCAATCCGCAACTGCTCACGCAGGTGCGCGAGACCGTCCTGGTGCCGTTGGCTGAAGCCTTCATCGAGGTCCAGGACGTGCTCGCCGAGGCGCTGTTTCGCGCGGCCGAGCGCAGCAATGCCGGCCAGGGCGACTACTTCGAAGCGATCGAGCTGCTGCGCCGCCAGCGCGAGCGGGTCACCGCCGCGTTCCGCGGTCATCTGGCCAGGGCCTGGCAGGCGCTCGAAGCCGGCCGTCCGTTGTCGGTGGAACGCACCCTGGCACGCGGGCCGCAGGACCTGAGCCTGGTGCCCGAGCACGAACTGGATGTGCGCCTGGCGGTGCGCAACCTGGCCGGCTCGCTACAGCACCGTTGGCGTCCGGAACTGATGCGGCTCAATCGCTACCTCGGCTTCATCGCCGGCGGGCTGCGCATCGACGCCGACAGCAACCCGTTCGGCCCGGAACATCTGGGAACCGCGGTCTACGCGGCCTTCCATGGCCTGCCACTGGCGCCGCGCGTGCACCTGGCGGTCATCAAGATCTGCGAGCAGCAATTGGGCGAGCGCGTCGGCGCGCTGTATGCCGGCCTGGAACGATCGCTGGCCGAGGTCACCCGGTTGCGCGACCTGCCGGCGGCGCGCGCGCGCCGCGCCGCGATTCCGCGCCACGACGCGGCAGAGCAGGATCCGACGCCCGACTGGATCGCGCGCTTCTTCTCCGATTGGAACGGTCCGCACACCGCAATGGCCGCCGCCAGCGCCATCGATGTGCATGCGCGCGAGGATCACGAAGTATTGCCGCCGGCGCTGCGCCAGCTGTTGCAGCGTGCGCGCCACGGCGAGCCGGCCGCGGCCGCGGACCCGTCGCGCCCGCCCTTGTCGCCGCGCGAGATCATGTCGGTCCTGTCGCTACTGCAGACCTCGCCCGGGGCCGGCTTGGAAGCCATCGATGCCGGCGGCCAGGGCCTTGCACGGGGGCTGCGCCGCGAAGTGCTGAGCACCGCCGGCTCGCTGGGCATCGACGCGGCCAGCGGTTTCAACCCGGTCGATGAGGACACGCTGGATCTGGTCGGGATGCTGTTCGAAGCGATCCTGCGCGAAAGTTTGCTGCTGCCCTGGCAGCGCGCGCTGCTGGGCCAGTTGCTGGTGCCGATGGCCAAGGTCGCGCTGCTCGACGCCCGCCTGTTCGTGCGCGACAGCCACCCGGCGCGGCGCCTGCTCAACCTGCTGGTCGATGCCTGCGACGGCAATGCCGGCGAGACCGCCGCCGAGCAGGCGCTGCTCAGCCAGGTACAAGGAGCAGTGGACGAGATCGTCCGCGACTTCGACGAACACCTGGCGGTGTTCCTGGCGCTGGAGGCCGAATTCGGCGCCAGCTACGAGCAATACCGGCGCCGCATCGAGATCGCCGAACGGCGCGCCAACGAATTGCAGCGCGCCGAGGAGCGCCGCGAACGCGCGCGCGGCGTGGCGCGCGCAGCGCTGGCCGAGCGCATGGCGCACGACGAACTGCCGCCCGCGCTGGAGCTGTTCCTGGCGCGCGCCTGGTTCCAGCACGTCCAGCAGGCGGCCCTGCGCGCCGACGGCAGCGGCCCGGCGCTGGACGCCGCGCTGGCGCTGGGCGACGAGGTGTTGGCGCAATGGCGGCGCGCGCGCGCCGGTGGGACCGCACCGGCCAGCGGCTGGTTGGGCGAACGCCAGCCCGAACTGCTGCAGGTGTTCGGGCAGGTCGGCCTGGCCCCGGCCGATGCCGAAGCCGCCTTCCTCGCCCTGCGCCGCAATCTGGACCAGGCCGCGATAACGACGGCGACGGCCTCGGAACCGGCCGCCGACGCCACCGTGGTCCTGCCGGTGCTGGCCGAGCCCCGCGAGACCGAGGGCGAGCCGCTGACGCCGATGCTGGACGAGCAGGCCGGGGCCGAGTTCGATCGCGTCACGGCCGAGTATTTCCAGTCCCTGGCGATCGGCACCTGGCTGGATTTCATCGATCGCCAGGGCCACGTCCAGCCCGGCAAGCTGTCCTGGGTCAGTCCGATCTCCGCACGGCTGATGTTCGTCAACCGGCGTGGCGGGCGGCTGTGCCTGGCGTCGGCCGAGGAACTGGCGATGATGGTGTGGCTGGACCGGCTGCGGCTGCATCGGGACAACGATGCGTTCTACAGTGCCATGCAGGAAGTCGTCGACGGGCTGGAGCGGCCGTCCCCGGCCTGACCCCGGCCATGGCAGGCGCGGGCGCGCGAGCCGTTGGCGCGCTACGATGTAGCGCCCGTCGGCAGGAATGGAAATGCGGATCTCATCACGGTCGCCATCCGGCTGCCCCGCCTACCATTCGCTGGCGGGTACAGGGGCCGCATCTGTCGTTTCTCCAGCTTTCCTATTTTCAACGCCTGCAAGGGCGGGGAGCCTTTGCGCATGATGTCCAACCCCAGCCCGCTGGGTCACCCCGGGCGTGATCCGCGTCTGCTTGCGCAGTCGCGGGACGCGTTCCTGCCTGCGCTGTCGCAGGGCTTTGCCGCGGCCGTCGCACGTTTCGACGACGTGTTGTTCGACCGTGCCGAAAGCGCGGGCGCGTCGCAGCTGCTGTTCCTGGACGGCATGCGCGAACTGCGCCGCCGCCGCGAGGAAATCACCTCGCGCTTCCGCGTGCAGATCGAAACCTCCTGGCAGTCGCTGGAGCAGGGCAGCCCGTTGTCGGCCGAGGCGGCGCTGTCGGGCCAGAGCGCGACCGCCGGCTCGCTGAGCCTGGTGCCGGAACACGAACTGGAGTCCCGGCTGGCAGTGCGCAACCTGGCCAGCGTCCTGCAGCGCGACTGGAAGGCGGTGCTGGCGCACATCGACCGCCGGCTGGGCTGGATCGCCGGTGGTATGGAGCTGGGCGCCGATACCAATCCGATCGGGCCGGAACATATCGGTGTGGCCATCCATGAGGCCTTCGCCACCAGTGACCTGGCGCCGGAAGTGCGGCTGGTGCTGATCAAGCTGTGCGAGCGCGACCTGGCCGAACCCATCGGCCGGCTGTACCAGCACCTCGACGAGTTGCTGGCCAAGGCCGGGGTGATGCCGGAGATCTCGCGTCCGCGCCGGCCGCAGCCGCCGCGCCCGCCGCAGCGCGAGGAAGGGTCCCCGGAAAGTCCGTTCAACGCCGGCGCCGAAGAAGAGCTCGGCGAGCATTACGCGCCGGCCTGGGCCAATCGCTTCGTCAACCGTTGGGCGCAGAGCCGCGGCCGCCTGCAGGCCGCCCAGCGCGACCGTGAGGATGGACCGGGCGACGCCGCCCCGGCCGGCGAATATCCCGCCGGTGGCCAGCAGGGCATGCTGCTGGAAGCGCTGCACGAGCTTCTGCAGCAGACCCGCAACGTACGCGAGAGCACGACCTCGGCCGCATCGGTGGCGGTGGGCCAGCAACGCCCGTTGAGCCAGCGCGAGATGATGTCGGTGCTGTCGCTGTTGCAGGCAACGCCCAGCGCCACCCTCAGTGCGGCGATCGGCGACGACGGCGAGTCGTTGGCGCAGCGGCTCAAGAGCGAAGTGCTTTCCAGCGCGACCCGCCTGGGCGTGGATCCGGCCAGTGCGCGGCTGGACCCGATGGACGAGGATGCGATCGACCTGGTCGGCATGCTGTTCGATGTCATGCTCGACGAGCGCGACCTGGAAGGCCGCTCGCGCGAACTGATCGGTCGCCTGGTGGTGCCGTTCGTCAAGGTCGCGCTGCTGGATCGCAAGATGTTCGTGCAGAAGACCCATCCGGCCCGGCGCCTGCTCAACTCGCTGGCCGAAGCCTGCGAAGGCAACGCCGGCGACAGCCCGGCCGAGCGGGTGCTGATGGGCAAGGTCGAGGAAATCATCGAGCGCCTGGTGGCCGAGTTCAACGAGAACCTGGCGATCTTCCTGACCCTGGAAGAAGAATTCCGAGACTTCCTCGCCCAGCATCGCCGACGCATCGAGATCGCCGAGCGCCGTGCCGCCGAAACCCAGCGCGGCCAGGAAAAGCTTGAGCTGGCGCGTGCGCGGGCCCTGGCCGAACTGGACAAGCGCGCCTCCGTCGCCGGCCTGCCGCAGGCGGTGGAAGACTTCCTGCGCCAGCCCTGGCTGCACCACTTGACCATGTCGATCCTGCGCGATGGCGAGGAAGGTCCGGCAGTGACCGAGTCGCTGGCGCTGGCCGAGGGCGTGCTCGAGGAGTTGGCCGAGGCTCGCCGTCACATCGTCGGCAAGCCTTGGCTGCAGGCCTGGGAGCCGGCGCTGCAGAAGGTCTTCGCCAGCGTCGGCCTGCACGGCGATGCCGGCCAGGTCGCGATCGGCGCGCTGCACGACACGCTGCAGTCGGTGGCCGAGGCGCGCCCGGAGCTGGAGAAGCCGCTGCCGGAGCTGCCGCAGGTCAGCCTGCCACCGCCGCCGAGCGCGGAAGCCGGCGTCGAACTGGGCGCGGACACCATGACCGAGGACTTCGACAACGCCGACGCCGAACGCTTCCGCGCGATGGCGATTGGCACCTGGCTGGATTTCGTCGACAAGGACGGCAAGGTCCAGGCCGGCAAGCTGTCTTGGGTCAGCCCGATTTCCTCGCGCCTGCTGTTCGTCAACCGCCGCGGCGTGCGCTTCTGCGTGGCCTCGCCGGAAGAGCTGGCGGTGATGGTGCGGCTGGGCCGGCTGCGCCCGCACGTCAACGATGGCGCCTTCGACAGTGCGATGCAGGGCGTGATCGATCGCCTGGATCCGCAGACCAGCACGGTTCACTAAGCCCTGCCCGCGCATCGCCGCGCGGGCAATCCCACGGATGCACTGCCGCCAGGCCGGTCCGGCAGCTCGGCCTGCTAGGCTTGGCTGATAGGATCGGCGCGACGCGATCACCGGCAAGGGGAAGGCATGGCTGTGCAGGTGCGGGTATTGAAGGAACGTGCGGCCGGCGAACGCCGTGTCGCCGCGACGCCGGAAACGGTGAAGAAACTGGTCGCCCTGGGGGCGCAGGTCAGCGTCGAGCCCGGCGCGGGCACCGCGGCCGGGTTCTCGGACGATGCCTATGCGCAGGCTGGCGCGACCCCGGCCACGCCCGATGGCTATGCCCAGGCGGGCCTGCTGCTGTGCGTGCAATGCCCGGAGCCGGCGATCCTGCGCCAGTGCGGCCTGGGCGCCAGTCTGGTCGGCCTGCTCAATCCCGATGCGGATCCGGCGCGGGCCGAGGCCTTGCGCGAACGCCAGTTGGTCGTGTTCCCGCTCGAGCGGCTACCGCGCACCACCCGTGCGCAGTCGATGGACGTGCTCAGTTCGCAGGCCGGCATGGCCGGCTACAAGGCGGCCTTGATCGGTGCCGAGCTGGCGCCGCGCTTCTTTCCCATGCTCACCACCGCGGCCGGCACGATCCGTCCGTCCAAGGTGCTGGTCGTCGGCGCCGGCGTGGCCGGGCTGCAGGCAATCGCCACCGCGCGTCGGCTCGGCGCGCAGGTCGAAGGCTTCGATGTGCGGCCGGAAACGCGCGAGCAGATCGAATCGCTCGGCGGCAAGTTCCTGGATCTCGGGGTCAGCGCGGCCGGCGAAGGCGGCTACGCGCGCGCGCTCAATGACGAGGAGCGTGCCGAGCAGCAACGCCGGCTCGCCGACCACCTGCGCGGCGTGGACGTGGTGATCTGTACCGCGGCGGTGCCGGGACGCCCGGCGCCGAAGATCCTCACCGCGGCGATGGTGGCTGGCATGCGCGCCGGCAGCGTGATCGTGGACCTGGCCGCGGAAACCGGCGGCAACTGCGAGGCGACCCGGCCGGGCGAGACCTTCGACCAGAACGGCGTAACGATCGCCGGCCCGCTCGACCTGGCCAGCCTGGGCGCCGTGCACGCCAGCGAGATGTTCGCGCGCAACGTGCAGAATTTCGTGGCGCTGTTCCTGCGCGAGGGCCAGTTGGCGTTCGACTGGGAAGACGAGTTGCTGGCCAAGACGCGCTGGCAGTAGCGGCGTCTTTCGGCGGCCGGGGATCTCCGGCTGCTCCACTGTTGTAGGAGCGGCTTCAGCCGCGACTGCCGGGTGACGGCGGTCGCGGCTGAAGCCGCTCCTACAACAGACGTATAAGGAAAGGCCTAGCGATCGTCGTCGTCGTGCGCCTTGATCCATTCCTGGCGCTGCTGCGGCGTCATCTTCTGCCAGCGCTCGCGCAGCTCGTCGCGTTGCTTGGGATCGAGTTTGCGCATCTCGCCGAACAGCGCCCTGGCCTCGCGGCGCTGCTGCGGCGACATGTTCTCGAAGCGGCGCATGCCGGCCGCCGCCTGGCGGCGCTGTTCCGGCGTCATCGTCTGCCAGCGCTCGGCGTGGTGCAGCATGCGCGCGCGCTGTTCCGGCGCATCGTTCCAGCGCTGGCGCAGCGATGCAATCAGCAGGTCCCGCTGCTGCGGCGTGAGGTGTTCCCAATCCGGCATCGGCACGGCGGGGCCATCCGGCGACGGTGGGGGCGGCGGCATCGGCTGCGCCAACGCCGGGGCGATCGGGCCCAGCGCCAGCAGGACGGCCAACAGCAAGCGGGTCGGGGTCTTCATCAATGCTGCTCCATGGCCAGCGCGTTCTCGGACGCGAGCCAGACATACAGGTCGGGGTTCTGTTCCAGCGGGTCGTCGCTGTCGGCGGTGGCCGCGACCACCGTCGGGTCGATCATCGGCGCGGGGCGGTTGAGGTGCAGGCCCAGGCCGACGGCCAGCACGGCCGAGCAGGCGGTGGCCAGCCACCAGCCGCGGTGTCGCGCAGGTGGCAGGCGTGCACCGGCGGCGGCTTCGTGCCGCGCGGCACGAAGCCGAGACAGAGTCGCCGGGTCGAGCGTGGACAGCGCAGCCTGGTGCAGTTGCCGCAGCTGTGCGTCGAACTCCTGGTCGTGGCGCTCGGGCGCACTGTGGTGGGAAATGTTCACCGGAATTCCTCAAGCTGTTTCTGCAGGGCTTCGCGAGCCCGCGATGTATGGGTTTTCACCGAGCCTTCCGAACAACCCATGACCTTGGCGGTCGTGGCGACATCCAGTTCTTCCAGCACGCGCAGGGTGAAGGCTTCGCGCTGGCGTGCCGGCAATCCGCGCAAGGCTTCCACCAGCCGTTGGTAGGCCTCGCGCCGGTCCTGCTGTTCGGCGGGGCCGGCGGCGGCATCGGCCCAGTCGATCCGGCTGTCGCTGTCCTCGTCGCCCGACGGCGCCCAGAAGCGCAGCCGGAAGCCGCGGCGCCGCTGCACATCGATGATGCGGCTGCGCAGGATGCTCCAGAACAATGGCGTCCATTCCTCGGCCGGCCGGTCGCGATAGCCGAGCAGCTTGACCATCGCGTCCTGGACCGCATCCATGGCGTCCTCGCGATGGCGCAGGCCGGCCTCGGCAAAGCGGAACGCACGCGGACCGATGCCGGCCAGGAAGGCGTCCAGCGAAGCCGGCGCGACGGCGGCGGCCGGGGTTGGAGTCTGTGGATCGAGAGGTGTGCCCACCAGCACAGGGTAGCTTCCCGTTCGGAATACCTGGTCAACGCGCCAAGGCGCATGCGGTTGACCGGCTGTGGGCCTGTTCAGACATGGTTATGATGCGGGCCAATCCCGGTGACGGAGCAGGACGACGATGGGCGACGGTTTCGTGGCGCTGTACATCTTCATGCTGGCGGCGATCGCCGGCCACGTGATCATCTCGCGGGTGCCGGTGATCCTGCATACCCCGCTGATGTCCGGGTCCAACTTCATCCACGGCATCGTGCTGATCGGCGCGATCGTGGTGCTCGGCCACGCCGACACCACCCTGGAGAAGACCCTGGGCTTCGTGGCAGTGCTGCTGGGCGCCGGCAATGCCGCCGGCGGCTACGTGGTCACCGAGCGGATGCTGGAGATGTTCCGGCCCAGCGGCAAGCCGAAGCCCCCGTCCGACCGCCGGCCGGGAGAGGGCGCTTGAACGTCACCACGGTGCAATTGCTCGACTGGCTGGTCAAGACCAGCTACCTCGTCGCCGCCACCTTGTTCCTGCTGGGCCTGCAGCGCATGGCCTCGCCGCTGACCGCGCGCAGCGGCATCCGCTGGGCCGGCCTGGGCATGCTGATCGCCACGGTCGCGACGTTCTTCCTGCCCGAACTGCACAACATCCCGCTGATCCTGGCGGCGGTGGCGATCGGCACCGGTGCGGCGTGGTTGTCGGCCAAGAAGGTCGCCATCACCGACATGCCGCAGATGGTGGCGCTGTACAACGGCATGGGCGGCGGTTCGGCCGCGGCGATTGGCGCGGTGGAGTTGCTGCGCTTCGCCTACCTGGCCCGCCGCGACACCAGCCATTGGAGCGCGCAAGCCATCGCCGACCTGGCCGCGCGCCAGCCGGGCGCGACGGTGCTGGTGCTGGCGGCGATTGGCGCGGCGATCGGTGCCGTCTCGCTGTCCGGCTCGGTGATCGCCTGGGCCAAGCTCGATGGCCGCCTCGACCGCCGGGTGACTTTCCCCGGGCAACAGGCCTTCAACCTGGTCGTTGCGCTGGCGGTGCTGGCGCTGGGAATCTGGGCGGTGGTGTCGCTGCAGCCGGCGGTGATCGTCGCCTTCTTCATCGTGGCGCTGTCGCTGGGTGTGCTGATGACCTTGCCGATCGGCGGCGCCGATATGCCGGTGGTGATCTCGCTGTACAACGCCTTCACCGGCCTGGCGGTCGCCTTCGAAGGCTATGTGCTCGGCAACGAGGCGCTGATCATCGCCGGCATGATGGTCGGCGCGGCGGGAATCCTGCTGACCCGGTTGATGGCCAAGGCGATGAACCGGCCGATCAGCGGCGTGCTGTTCTCCAACTTCGGCGGTGGCGGGCAGGGACAGGCGATCGAAGGCGCGCAGAAGCCCGTCGAAGCGGCCGATGCGGCGGCGATGATGGCCTACGCCGAGCGCGTGGTGATCGTACCGGGCTACGGCATGGCCGTGGCGCAGGCGCAGCACAAGATATGGGAGCTGGCGCAGCGCCTGATCGCGCGCGGGGTCAAGGTGAAGTTCGCGATCCACCCGGTCGCCGGACGCATGCCCGGCCATATGAACGTACTGCTGGCCGAGGCCGGCGTGCCGTACGACCTGATCGCCGACATGGACGACATCAATCCCGAATTCGCCAGCACCGACGTGTCGCTGGTGATCGGCGCCAACGACGTGGTCAACCCGGTGGCCAAGACCGATCCGACCAGCCCGATCTACGGGATGCCGATCCTGGACGTGGTGAATTCAAAGAACGTCATCGTCATCAAGCGCGGCAAGGGCACGGGTTTCGCCGGTATCGAAAACGCGCTGTTCTATGCCGACAACACCCGCATGCTGTACGGCGACGGCGCCGAGGCGGCCGGCGCGCTGGTCAGCGAGCTGAAGGCATTGGAAGGCGGTGCGCACTAGGCGCATTGGGTAGGTGGCGCGCCAGCGTGCGGTTTGCCGCGCACTGGCGCGGCCCGGTCAACGCGCGGCCCAGGCCGCCAGCACCAACGCCAGCAAGTAGCACAGCCAATCCCAGCCGTTGTTGGCCAGGCTGACCAGCATCCAGGCCAGTCGCGGGCCCATCCGTAGCGACGAGCCGACCACGTCCAGGCCCATCGACATGCCGAGCTGGGCCGAGGCGATGGCCCACTGCGCGACCACGATCACCAGCGCGGTGGCCAGTGCGGCGACCACCGCGCGGGCGCGGCCGGCGGCGAAAGTGCCCAGCCGCAACATGAAGGCGACTTCGGCGGCCGTGAACAGGGCCATCCAGCCGGATTGCCGCCCGGTCGCCAGGGCGACCATCAACCAGGCGATGACGGCAGTGACGCACCCCAAAACGAGGAGCGGGGGCCAGAGCCAGTGTGCGGTTCTGGCGGACGCGGTCTTGGGGGGCATCGGGTGATCCTGAGGTCGTCCTACAGGATAAGGCCTGGCGCCGCTTCGGCCATGGCTCGGAGGTCACGCCCCGGAGGTGGGTCCGTCGGCGGGACAGCGAATTCCGGCTTGCACGGTGGGCCTGGCGCGAAATAGACCCTAAAATGTACGACTTGCTCATCCGGGCCCCGGCCCCATATTCCCCGCATGTACTCCCGCAGCAGCGAACCCGTCCAATTCGAGCGCGATTGCGCCGCCGTCATGGTGCCGCAGGGGGATGTCGTGACCTTGCCCGCCGGCAGTTACGGCTACATCACCCAGGCCTTGGGCGGCAGTTACACCGTCTTCGTCGAGGGCAATCTGTTCCGCATCGCCGGCAAGGATGGCGACGCGATCGGCAAGGACCCGGAACCCGACCTGGAACTGCCCGACAACGCCAGCGACGAGGAAGTCGAGAGGATGGTGTGGCAGCAGTTGCGCACCTGCTTCGACCCGGAAATTCCGTTCAACATCGTCGATCTGGGCCTGGTCTACGAGGTCGCGCTCGATCACCGCGACGATGGCAAGCGGCTGGTCGGGGTCAAGATGACGCTGACCGCGCCGGGCTGCGGCATGGGCGAAATCCTGGTCGACGACGTGCGCAACAAGCTGGAGCTGATCCCGACCATCGCCGAGGCCGACGTGGACCTGGTTTTCGATCCGCCATGGGGCCGGCATATGATGTCCGAGGCCGCCCGGCTCGAAACCGGGATGCTCTGAAGGCTCCGGGCGCCTGCGCGGGCCCGGGGCTTCACCGCCGCGGCGCTACTGTGTCGTCGCGCTCGATCAAACGTCCGCAAACCGCAAGGAATTCCCTGGTGTCCGTTTCCGCTACTTCGCCGACCGCCGACTTCCGCGTCACCCGTTCCGCGTCGCCGTGCACCCCTGAGCAGCGCGAGGCCATTCTCGCCGCGCCGGGGTTCGGCAACCACTTCACCGACCACATGGTCGCGATCGAATACGACAAGGAGCGTGGCTGGCACGGCGCCGAGGTGCGTCCCTACGGTCCGCTCCAATTGGACCCGGCCGCCGCGGTGCTGCATTACGGCCAGGAGATCTTCGAAGGCATCAAGGCGTATCGCCACGCCGACGGCTCGATCTGGACGTTCCGGCCGGAAGCCAACGGCGCGCGCCTGCAGCGTTCGGCGCGCCGCCTGGCGATGCCGGAGCTGCCGGTGGAGATGTTCGTCGAATCGCTGCGCCAGCTGATCGCGGTGGACCACGACTGGGTTTCCGGTGCCGGCGAGAACAGCCTGTACTTCCGGCCCTTCATGATCGCCAACGAAGCCTTCCTCGGCGTGCGTGCCGCGCAGAAGGCCGCCTACTACGTGATCGCGAGCCCGGCCGGCCCTTATTTCGCCAAGGGCGTGGCGCCGGTGTCGATCTGGTTGTCGACCGACTATGCCCGTGCCGCCAAGGGCGGTACCGGTGCGGCCAAGTGCGGTGGCAATTACGCGGCCTCGCTGCTGCCCCAGCAGCAGGCCTATGCGCAGGGCTGCTCGCAGGTGCTGTTCCTTGACCCGGTCGAAGGCAAGTACCTGGAAGAGCTGGGCGGCATGAACGTGTTCCTGGTGTACCGCAACGGCACGATCGTGACCCCGGCGCTGTCGGGCAGCATCCTCGAGGGCATCACCCGCGAGAGCATCCTGCAGCTGGCGCGCGACCGCGGCCTGAAGGTCGAAGAGCGCAAGATCACCATCGACGAGTGGAAGCAGGGCGTGGCCTCCGGCGAGATCAGCGAGGTGTTCGCCTGCGGTACCGCGGCGGTGGTCACCCCGATCGGCGAGTTGAAGGGCGAGGGTTTCTCGGTCGGCGATATCCATGCCCCGGCCGGCGAAGTGACCATGTCGCTGCGCAAGGAACTGACCGACATCCAATACGGCCGCTTGCCGGACCGCCACGGTTGGCTGGTGCGCCTGGGCTGATACCCGCGCGCTCCTTCGTACAGAAGCCCCGCCGCGTGCGGGGTTTTCTTTTGGTTCTGCTCCCATTGCGGGATGCCTGCATTCGCTATGGCTTGCGGGATGGGGGGTTATTGAGGGCGCGCGCGTGGTGTGGGCGGTTCGTTTGGTCGGCTTACGGTGCGGGCCCCGCCCTGGCGGGAGGGAAGATCTTCCCCCTTGCTTGTAGGAGCGGCTTCAGCCGCGACCGTCGGCTCCCTCGGTCGCGGCTGAAGCCGCTCCTACAAAGAGCGAGCGACATCGCCTCGGGTGGAGAGCCCCCTTTGCTACAGCCACAGGGATACGCAAGGTCGAAGTCGGGTTGGATCGACCTGAATCCAACGAGTCTGTCCCCTCGATGTCCCGAATTGTCTCCACATGCCTGAATCTTGACGGCGGGCGTCACAGAACGGAAAAGTGGTTGCCGCCGAAATCGATTTCCGATATTTCGCGAACTTTCTCCTTTGGTTAGGTTTTCTTCAGGACGACTTCAGGGGCGTCGTCCGGGCACTCCGGCCGGTTCCGGATCCACGCTCGACGCCTGAGGCCCCCGGCCGGGGTCATTGCCGCGCAATGCGGCTTTCTGATGCTGGAAAGGAACCCGAATGTCCAAGGACCAACTCCGCGCGCACCGGCGCGCCTGGGTCGTGCTGGGCGGTAGCGCACTGACCTCCCTGCTGCTTGCAATGCCGGCATTCGCCGGCGAGGTTTTCCTGGATGGACTGGCCTCCGCGCCTACCCACCAGCGCTTCATCGTCACCTATCGCGATGGCAGCACCGAACTGGCCAGCGCCAGTGTGCTGGGCACTTCGCTGCGCACGGCGGCCAGCGCCGTGCCGGCCAAGGGCGGCCGCGCGCTGGGCCTGAGTTCGCTGCGACGCCTGGCGGTAGGGCCTGAACTGGTCAAGGCGGACCGGCCGCTGGACCACGCCGAGGCCGAAACCCTCATGCGCCGCCTGGCCGCCGATCCGAATGTGCTTAGCGTGGAAGTGGACCAGTTGTTGCGGCCCACGCTGATCCCGAACGACACGCGGCTGTCCGAGCAATGGGGGTTCGGCACCACCAGCGCGGGCATCAATGTCCGCCCGGCCTGGGACCAGTCCACCGGCAGTGGCGTGGTGGTGGCGGTGATCGATACCGGCATCACCAACCATCCCGACCTCAACGCGAACATCCTGCCCGGCTACGACTTCATCAGCGACACCTTCGTGTCCCGCGACGGCAACGCTCGCGATGCCAATCCCAACGACGAAGGCGATTGGAATCCGGTGGCCAACGAGTGCTACAGCGGCTCGCCAGTGAGCAATTCGAGCTGGCATGGCACGCACGTCGCCGGCACCATTGCCGCGGTCACCAACAACGCGACCGGCGTGGCCGGCACCGCGTTCAATGCCAAGATGCTGCCGGTGCGCGTACTGGGCCGTTGCGGTGGCTACACCTCCGACATCGCCGATGCGATCGTCTGGGCCTCGGGCGGCACCGTCAGTGGCGTGCCCGCCAACGCGAACCCGGCCGAAGTGATCAACATGTCGCTGGGCGGCAGCGGCAGTTGTTCGACGACGTACCAGAACGCAATCAATGGCGCAGTTTCGCGTGGCACCACGGTCGTGGTCGCGGCGGGCAACTCGGCCACCAACGTGTCGGGCGCGGTGCCGGCCAACTGCCCGAACGTCGTCGCAGTCGCGGCGACGACCTCGGCCGGCAGCAAGGCCAGCTTCTCCAACTACGGCACCGGCATCGACGTCTCCGCGCCCGGCCAGAGCATCCTGTCCACGCTCAACAGCGGTACCACCACGCCGGGCAGCGCCAGCTACGCGTCCTACAACGGTACGTCCATGGCCTCTCCGCACGTGGCCGGCGTGGTGGCGTTGATGCAGTCGGTGGCGCCCACCGCGTTGTCGCCGGCGATGGTCGAAGCCACGCTGAAAAGCACGGCCAGCCCATTGCCGGGCAGTTGCAGCGGCGGTTGCGGTGCCGGCATCGTCAACGCCAACGCGGCGGTGACCGCGGCCAAGGGCGGTGGTGGTGGCGGTGGCAGTACGTTGACCAGTGGCGTGCCGGTCAGTGGCCTGGCGGGCGCCACCGGCGCCTCGCTCAACTACACCATCGCCGTGCCGGCAGGGCGCAGCACGTTGACGGTGAAGATCGCCGGCGGCAGCGGCGATGCCGACCTGTACGTGCGCTTCGGTAGTGCGCCGACCGACGCCACATACGCGTGCCGGCCCTACCTCAGCGGCAATAACGAGACCTGCACGATCAATGCGCCTTCGACCGGGACGTACTACATCCGGGTCAAGGCGTACTCGACGTTCTCGGGGGTCGCTTTGACCGCGACGTACTGATTGGCGAAGGGGGCGAGGCATGCCTCGCCCCCTGTTTTCGCGGTAATTCTTCAAGTCTCGTTGCTTCGATCGGAATCGATGCGCCGAATGCTCTCAGGCGGGGGAACCTTCGAAGCCGAGGCAAGGTTTCGGTCGGAACGAGTTGTTGAGCGCGTGATGGGTGCCTAGGGTCGGTTGGCTCGTGCGGTATCGAACGGAACAGTACAGCCGATGCAATCGGCGTGCGTTTCCTCGAGATGCGCCCGGGCGCTGACTTTCATCACGAGGAACGGGCTATTGAAAAAGCGAAATGGAAAGCATCGATTTGGGCTTCTGGCTTCGGTGTTGACTGCATGCATTGCACCGACGGTACAGGCGGCGGCAGCCGAGGACTTCGCCAAAGTATTGGCTGACGCGCCATCTCACCACAGATTTATCATCACCTATCGCGATGGCGCCAACGAATCGATCGGCCCGATGGCGGTCGCGAATTCGCTGAGCGAGGCCGCTGCCAGCTTGCCGGCGAAGCGGGGCCGACGGCTGAAGCTTGGCAAGCTACGGACGCTGGCAACCGGGTCGGAGGTCGTCGCGGCGAATCGGCCACTGGATAACGTGGAAGCGGAAGCGCTGATGCGCCGCCTTGCGGCCGACCCGGCGGTGGCCAGCGTGGAAGTGGATCAGTTGCTGCAGCCGCAGCTGACCCCCAACGATGTCGCTTTCGGCAAGCAATGGGCATTCGGTACGACGCCGGCCGGCATCAATGTCAGGCCGGCCTGGGACCAGGCGACAGGAAAGGGCATCGTGGTCGCCGTGGTCGACAGCGGCATCACCTCACACCCCGATCTCGATGCGCAGATGCTGCCCGGCTACGATTTCGTCAGCGATAGCGTGCACGCGCGCGATGGCGACGGACGCGATGCCAATCCGACAGACGAAGGCGACTGGCGGTCGGCAGGCGAATGCCCGAACCCGAGGCCACAGGATTCGCTCTGGCATGGCACGCATGTCGCCGGCACGGTGGCGGCGGTCACCCACAATGCGATAGGCGTCGTCGGAACGGCTTTCGAGGCGAAGGTGGTGCCGGTCCGCGTGCTCGCCAAATGCGGTGGATGGACGTCCGACATCGTGGACGGCATCGTCTGGGCTGCGGGCGGCACGGTGGCCGGCGCACCCCGCAACGAACATCCCGCCGAGATCATCAATCTTTCCCTCGGAGGCGACGGGCCTTGCTCTGCGAGCTACCAGCGGGCGATCGCCATCGCGACAGAACGTGGCGCCACCGTCGTGGTGGCCGCCGGTAACGAATCGACGGATGCGTCGTGGTCGACACCGGCCAACTGCGCCAACGTGGTAACCGTGGCGGCCACGCATTCGCGGGGCGGCAGGGCAGGTCTCTCAAACTACGGCGAGGCGATCGAAGTATCCGCGCCAGGCGAGGGCATCATCTCCACGCTCAACAGCGGTACCACGGTGCCCGCACAGCCCGACTACGGGTTCATGACCGGGACTTCCATGGCGACGCCGCATGTCGCCGGCGTGGTGGCACTGATGCAATCGGTGGCGCCGCAACCGCTGACCCCGGCAACGGTGCGGAACATCCTGCAGCGCACCACGCGGCCCTTGCCGCGGGCCTGCCCGGAAGGATGCGGTGCGGGCATCGTCGATGCGGCGGCCGCCGTGGCAGCGGCTAGAAACGGCGTGCCGGGACAGGGCAAGCCCTGAATCGAGGGCGACGACGGCCTCAGGGACGAGGCCAATGCCGGCGGACGCGGACGGCGCATGAACCCCCTGTAGGAGTGGCTTCAGCCGCGTCCGCTGGATCTTTCGGGTCGCAACTGAAGCCGCTCCTGCAGGAGCATCGACATGCGTTGTCACCTTCGCGCGAAGCTGCCCGCTGCATTGGCGCACGCTTCGTTACTCGCTGATGCCCACCACCTGTGCCGAAAGCGCAGCACTGGCAGCCGTCGCCGAGATCTCCAGCAGCAGTCCGCGTTGTCCGGCATTGATGTAGACGGTGGCGGCATCTAGGGCCTGGCGTTCGATCAGCACGTGCACTGGCCGCTGTTGGCCGAACGGGCTGATCCCGCCGACCTTGTAGCCGGAGCGGCGCTCGGCTTCAGCCACTTCCATCATCCGCGCCGATTTGCCCTGGCACACCGCGGCCAGCTTCTTCAGCTGCAGCTGGCGATCGGAGGGGATCACCGCGCAGACGGCGCGGTCATCGACCCAGGCCATCAGTGTCTTGAGTACGCGCGTGGCCGGCACGCCCAGCGACTGCGCCGCGTGGACCCCCTTGCCGCCAGCCGCGTCGGCTTCGAAGTCGTAGGCGTGCAGCCGATACGCAACGCCGGCGGCGTCGAGCTGGCGGGTGGCGCGGGTGGCGCGCGACATTGTTGCGGCTCCCGCTCGAGGCGCTCAGGCCGCTTCGAAGCGGTTCGCGGCGACGTTCTTGCGAACCTTGTCCGGGTTCCAGATACGGCCGTTCATCGCGATATAGACCCCGGCCGGCAGGCTCTGCACGGCGCCGACCGCGCAGCCGATGTTGAACTCGGCATCCGAGCCGCGGAAGCGCGCCGGATTCAACGCGCCGGTCATGACGATGGTCTTGTCGGGGATCGACTGCAGCACACGGCCGGTCTCCACCATGCTGTCGGTGCCATGGGTGATCAGCACGTGGCGCGCGGGCTGCGCGGCGACCGTGGCGCGGATCAGTTCGCGATCGGCATCGGTGATGTGCAGCGAGTCCTTGCGGATGATCGGGATGACCGTGAAGCGAAAGGTCACGCCCAGCTCCTTGAGGATCTGGCCGATCTGCGGGTCGCCGATCTGGTAGTCCGACTTGTCGTCGAAGTAGATCTTGTCGATCGTGCCACCGGTGGTGACGATCAATAGTTCTTCCATTGCCCTGTCCTGCGCTTCGGGCGCGGCGCAACGCGGCCGCGCGAAGCGCAAATGATACCCGGCCGGTCGTCTCCGCTGCTGCGCGCGGGGTGCCAGCGACAGCTGGCTTCAGCGGCCACGGCGCGAGAGCACGGCCGCCACCGCAGGGTTCAGCGTTGCGCGCGCCGCGCTTGCCGGCGCGCACGCAAGCCCGGAACGCTGGCCGCGCCGATCACCAGCAGGGCCAGACCAATCTCCAATACATGCAACAGGCGCTGCGCCGGTTCGGTCCAGGCCGCCATCACGCCGTGGCTGAACCAGAACAACGCCAGCACGCCCGCCCAGAACGGCGCCTGCCTGCCGCGCGGGGCGGTCAATGCCAACCACAGCGGCGGCAGCACGAACACCGCCCAGGCGGCGATCCGGCGTGGATCGTCGTGGTATAGCGTCGCATACAGCGCGGCCAGGGCCAGCAAGGCTGCCGACAGCACGAGGCGGGCAGGGCGCACGCTCATGGCCGGCCCAGCCTTTGCGCAATCCCGGCCAATCGCCGGCCCAGCGCGCGCGCCAGTTGGACTTCGTCGTCGCTGGGCTGCGGATCGTCCGCCAGGCCGGCCACGTGGCTGGCCCCATAGGGCGTGCCGCCGCTGCGGGTGTGGCTCAACGCCGGCTCGGTAAACGGAATGCCGACGATCACACAGCCGTGGTGCAACAGCGGGACCTGCATCGAAAGCAGGGTGGATTCCTGGCCGCCATGCATCGAAGCGGTGGAGGTGAACACCGCCGCCGGCTTGCCGACCAGCGTGCCGCTGGCCCATTCGGCGCCGAGCCCGTCGAGGAAATGCTTGACCGGCGCGGCCATGTTGCCGAACCGCGTCGGGCTGCCCAGCGCGAGCCCGGCGCACTCGACCAGATCGGCGGCTTCGACATAGGGCGCGCCTTCGTCGGGCACCGCTGGGGCCAAGGCTTGGGTGACTGCCGATACCGGCGGCACGGTGCGCAGGCGCGCCGCCATGCCGGGCACCTCGCCGATGCCGCGCGCGATCTGGCGCGCCAGCCGTGCCACCGAACCGCCGCGGCTGTAGTACAGCACCAGAATCTCCGTCATCGCCCGCCCATCGCTCCAGTCCAGGCGGCAGTATCGACGATGCCGGCCTCGCCGCGCATCGGGTACGCTTGGACGATGGCGCCAATGGACACGCTGAACCTGTGGAAGGACCGATTGCGCGACCGCGCGCGCGCGGTCAGTTTCGGCCGTTTCCTATGGCATCGCTTCCTCGACGACAGGCTGTTCCAGGCCGCCGCCTCGCTGGCCTACACCACGGTGTTCGCGTTGGTGCCGGCGGCGATCGTGGTGTTTGGCGTTTTGTCCGCCTTCCCGGTGTTCGGCGAGTGGAAGGACAAGCTCAGCCAGTACATCTTCGCCAACTTCGTGCCCAGCGCCGCCAGCTCGGTGCAGGGCTACCTGCTGCAGGCGTCGAGCGCGGCCGGCCAGCTCACCGCGGCCGGCGTGATCGCACTGGTGGTGTCGCTGCTGATCACCCTCAACAGTGTCGAGCAGACGTTCAACCGCATCTGGCGGGTGGCTTCGGCGCGGCCGAAATTCACCCGCTTCCTGGTGTACTGGACCGTGCTGACGCTCGGCGCGATGGTGGCCGCTGCCAGCCTGGCGCTGTCGGTGCGTTTCTTCGCGCTGCCACTGTTCCAGACCACCGAGGGACGCTGGCTGGCGTCTTCGATCTTCGCGCTGGCGCCGGTGCTGATCGAATTCGTGGCCATCGTGCTGATCTTCCGGGTGGTGCCGCATCATCCGGTGCGCATGCGCCACGCCGCGCCCGGCGCGTTGCTGGCGGTGGCGTTGCTGGAACTGGTGCGCTGGGGCCTGAGCGCCTATCTGGACGGCTTCCAGTCCTACGAGCGCATCTACGGCAGTGCGGTGGCCTTCCTGCCGATCTTCCTGCTGTGGATCTACCTGTGCTGGGTCGCGATCCTGCTGGGTGCTTCGCTGGCGTCCTCGATTGCCGCGTTCCGCTACCAGCCCGCGTCGATGCGATTGCCGCCGGGGCATGAGTTCTACGCGCTGCTGCGCGTGCTCGGGCGCTTCCAGCAGGCACGGCGCGATGGCCGTGGCCTGGACGAGGACGATCTGCTGGTGCTCGAGCCGATGCTGACCGATTCGCTGCTGCAGCAACTGTTGTGCGAGCTGGAGCGCATCCGCCTGCTGCGCCGCGACGAACTCGGCGCCTGGCTGCTGTCGCGCGACCTGGACGAGATCTCGCTGCTGGAGCTCTACGAGCACTGCCAGCTGCGCATTCCCGTCGACGAGTGCGTGCTGCCCGGCCGCGAAGACCCGCTCGGACAGGCCGCCGCGCAAGCCCTGGACGAACTACGACTACCGCTGCGCGCGATGCTCAAGCGCCGCGTCGGCGACCTTTACCGTCCGCTTCCCGGAGATCCCCCATGAACGTCCGTGTCCTGGCCAGCGCCGCACTGCTGCTGGCCGTTTCCGCCTGCCAGCGTCAACCCGAACCGGCCGCCACGCCGCAGGCCGCGCAACCGGCCACGCCCGCCGGCGCGCCGGCGCCCGCCAGCCCGCCAGCCTCGCCCGTGCGCGAACAGACCGCCGAACGGCCCGCGTTGAAACTGGCCACCGTCAGCGGTGAGACCTACGACCTGGCCGCGCATCGCGGCAAGTGGGTGGTGGTGAACTTCTGGGCCACCTGGTGCGCGCCCTGCCTGAAGGAAATGCCCGAACTGTCGGCGCTACATGCCATGCGCGCCAATGTCGAAGTGGTCGGGCTGGCCTACGAAGACATCGAAACCGCCGAGATGCAGGAATTCCTGAAGGCGCATCCGGTGGCCTATCCGATCGCGATCGTCGACACCTATCAGCCGCCGCAGGATTTCGCGGTGCCGCGCGGCCTGCCGATGTCCTACCTGATCGCTCCCGATGGCAAGGTCGCCAAGCAATTCCTTGGCCCGGTGCAGGCCCGCGACATCGAAGCGGCCATCGCCGCCGCCGGCGGCCAGGCCGGCTGACCGGCCATGGCGCAGGCGCGCTTCCTGGTCCAGGGCCGCGTCCAGGGCGTGGGCTTCCGCGCCTGGACGAAGGCCCAGGCACTGGCACTGAATTTGCATGGTTCTGCGTGCAACCGGAGCGGGGGTGACGTCGAAGTCATCGTCGCCGGCGAGGCGGCGGATATCGACGCCCTCGCACGACAGCTCTGGCACGGCCCCCGGCAGGCGCAAGTCGGCCGGGTCGACAGAACCGAGTGGGCAAAGGACGTGGCGCCGGGTTTCGTGACCGGCTAATCGCTTCCCGCCATCGCCCCTCACGCCTGTCGCGGTCGAGCCGATATCCGACTCAACGACGCAACAGGCAACAGGGGAAAGCAATGGCGGCATACGGACAGCATTGGCAGGCATCGCGGTCTTCGTCTTCGGGACGCGGCATCGGGCTTGCCTTGGGGCTGTTGGCGTTGGTCGCCGGGGTGGCGGTGCTGGCCGCGTCGCTGTCGCCAGGGTGGGGAACGGCTTTGACCCTGGCGGTGGTGACGCTTTTGCTGCTGGCCGGCTGGTGGCGGCGCGGCACTGCCGAGCGCGGCAGCGGCCGTTGGTCCGACCTGGAGCTACTCGAGGCGCTGGACGACGGTGCCCCCGCCGACGGATCTTTGACGGCGCGCGCCAACCATTTGCCGGAACTGGAGCGTTTCGATCCGCAGGCGGCCGACCGGCAGCCCTGGCGTGAACTGGAATGGACCGACGTATTGCAGCGCCTGCGGTCGCAATCTGACGCGTGGCGGCAGGCGCGGTCGCTGCAGGCCCGGCGCCGCCAGCGCCTGCGCCACCTCGAATTGGCGATCGACCTGCTCGAGCACGGCATCCCGCTGGCCGGTGGGTTGGTGCCGGACCTGGCCGCGCTGCGTGCCGAAGCCTTCCTGCTGCAGGCCGATCCCGGCCAGCCGGTGCTGATCGAGGTCGCAGCCTTGCAGGCATGTCGCATGCGCCTGGCGATCGCCGCGGCCGAGCCGGCGCGGCAGCCGGCACTGCAGGCGCAGTGGGCCCGCCTGGGCACCTTGTTCGCACTGATGCCCACGGCGGTGAGCCTGCGCGACCAGGCCTGGCGGGTGCAGCGCCTGGCCTGGAACCCGCGTGCCGATCTGGATCAGGTCGATGTCGCCTACGCGCTCGCCGGCGAGTACCGCCAGCTGTTGCGCGACTGGCTGCTGGCCGCCAGCGGCGTGACGCTCGCCGATGGCACGACGCTGGAGACTTGCCTGCTGGCACAGTGCCCAGTGTTGCGCCGCGACGGTGGCGACGACATCGCCCAGGTCGAGGCAGCGCAGCCCTTGTGGCCGGCGTTCCAGCGGATGGTCGACGACCTGCTTTCGCGCTTGCTCGACGAGGCCGAACAGGTCGAGCGGCAAGCCGCGCTGGCGTCGCAGCGCGCCGCGGCTCAGTCGTCGGTCGCGTAGGGCGCGATCGGCTGCAATACGCCGAACTTCTCGTGATGCAGCTTGCCCTTCAGCGGCGGCAGTGCTGAGTCGTCTTCGGGTACGTGCGTGTCCGGCAATCGATCGAGCAGGTCGCGGATCAGGCCCAGCCGGCCACGCTTCTGGTCGTTGAAATCCACCAGCGTCCACGGCGCCCATTCGGTGTGCGTAGCCTGCAGCATGGCCTCGCGCGCCTGCGTGTAGTCGGCGTAGGCCTGCCGCGATTGCAGGTCCACCGGTGAAAGCTTCCAGCCCTTGAGCGGGTCCGCGTGGCGCTCGGCGAAGCGTTGTTCCTGTTCTTCCTGGTCCACCGTCAGCCAATACTTGAACAGCAAGATGCCGTCCTCGACCAGTAGATGCTCGAAGCGCGGCGCCTGCTGCAGGAACGCGGTGTACTGTGCGTCGCTGCAATAGCCCATCACGCGCTCGACGCCGGCGCGGTTGTACCAGCTGCGATCCATCAGCACCAGTTCGCCGGCGGCCGGCAAATGCGCCACGTAGCGCTGGAAATACCACTGCGTGCTCTCGCGGTCGTTCGGCTTGGGCAAGGCGACGACGCGGCACTGGCGCGGGTTGAGGTGCTCGGCGATGGCCTGGATCGCACCGCCCTTGCCGGCGGTGTCGCGCCCTTCGAAGATCACCAGCGCGCGTTGCCCGGTGTGCTGCAGCCAGCGCGCCATCGCGACCAGCTCCAGTTGCAGGGGCGTGAGCAGCTTCTTGTATTGCTTGCGCTTGAGCGACATGCGGACGGTCCTGCAGCGTTGGAAGGCCAGCCTATTCGAGCAGGCGTGGCTTCAGTGTGGCGAGATTGCACGGCCGCTTCTGCGCGTCCAGCTGGTCGCGGATGATCCGCTCCCAAGCCGTGCGGCAGGCCGACGTCGAGCCGGGCAGGGCAAACAGGAAGGTGGCGTTGGCCAGGCCGGCGAAAGCGCGCGACTGCAGCGACGACGTGCCGATCTCCTCGAAACTGATCGCCCGGAACAGTTCGCCGAAGCCGGGCATCGTCTTGTCCAGCAGCGGCAACAGGGCTTCGGGCGTGCTGTCGCGGCCGGTGAAACCGGTGCCGCCGGTGACCAGGATGCCGTCCACCTGCGGGTCGGCGATCCACGCCGAGACGATGGCGCGCAGGCGATAGCGGTCGTCGCGGGCCAGCGCGCGATCGTGCAGCTGGTGGCCGGCCGCGCTCAGCGCATCGGCGAGATAGTCGCCGGAGGTATCATCGGCCAGCGTGCGGCTGTCGGAGACGGTCAGCACGCACAGCCGCAGCGGGACAATCGAGTCGGCAGGGGTGGTCATGGCCGCAGCCTAGCCGCTGCCGGTGGCGACGTACAGTCGCGCCGGGATCAGCCCGCGGCTGCGCCGGCGTCGGCCGACATTGCGTGGGCGAGCGCGGCGAAATCGCGGGCGAACCCGCGCATGTCGAACAACGATGCGGTCTCGCGCTGGCGCGCAAGCCGCTCGCGCAGGGCGGCCAGCGACTGCGGTGCATTGCCCAATGCGACCGCGGCGGCCACGAACGCGGCATCGTCGGCGACGTTGAGTTCGTCCATGCCCAGGTGGTGGTTGAGGCTGCCGGCCACCCGCGAGGCGAAGTTGCGCCCGGGCGCGGTGAGCACCGGGCAGCCAGCCCACAGCGCATCCGAGGCAGTGGTATGGGCGTTGTAGGGATGGGTGTCCAGGAACAGGTCGGCGTGCCGGTAACGGGACAGGTATTGCGGATGCGGCAGTTTGGGCATGAACAGCAATCGCGCCGGATCGATCCCGGCCTCGCGCGCGGCCGCACGCAGGCGTTCGTCGGCCCGTCCCGGGCCCGACAGCAGCCACAACACGCTTCCGGGCACGCCACCCAGCACCTTGGCCACGCGCGCAAAGCTGCGTGGATTGATCTTGTAGCTGTTGTTGAAGCAACAGAAGACGATGCCGTCGGCAGGCAGGCCGCATTCGGCGCGCGAAGGCGGCGCCGCGACGGCGCGGGTGTCGTCCGAGGGCTGGAACGCGCGCGGCAGTCGCAGCACCTTCTCGCTGTAGTGCGCGGCCAGGGCCGTGGGCAGCGCGAACGCATCGCCGACCACGTAATCGATCCAGGGCGCGCCGGACGTGCCGGGATAGGCCAGCCAGTTCACCTGCACCGGCGCAGGGCGCATCGCCAGCACCTCGGGTGCGCCGCCGCCGCCCCATCCACGCAGGTCGAACAACACGTCGATGTGCTGCTCGGCAATGCGCTGCGCGATTTGCCGGTGCTGCAGGCCCGCGACTGCATGCAGTTCGGCAGCCGCGGCCAGGCGGCGCCGGATGTCGCTGCCGTCATCGTCGTTGAGCGCGAACAGATGGGTCGCCAGCGATTCGTCCGCGCGCAGATGCTCGAACAGCGAGACGGTCAACAGGCCGGTCGGGTGCGCGCCAAACCCGTTGGACAAGAAGCCCAGCCGCAGGGCGCCGCGATGGGCGGGCGAGCGCGGCGGCCGCGGCAATGCCGGCATGTGGGCCAGCGGCTGCGCGCGCAACCGTGCACAGGCCAGTTGTTCGGCCGGTTCGGCATCCTCGCTCAGGAACGAGAACGGCTCCACGCCTGCGCGTCCGTGCGCGACCGCGCTACGAACCTGGCGCGACAGCGCGTCGATGTCCTGCCAGTCGCACAAGCGGCGTTGCCAATTCAGGCGTTGCGCGGCGATGTAGGGCTCGTCGGGCAGCAGGCGATGCGCGCGCGCATAAGCCTGTGCGGCGGCCTCGCCCTGGCCATCGTCTTCCAGCGCATGGCCCAGCCACAAGGCGATTCCTGGATGCTGCGGGGCCAGGCCGGCGGCGCGCGTCAGCAGCGAGGCGGCCTGCGAATGGCGTCCCTGCATCCATTGCAGGCGTCCCTGTCGCGCGAGGGTTTCCGGATGCTCCCCGCGCAATGCCTGCGCGCGCTGCAGCGATTGCGCAGCCTCGTCCAGTGCGCCGGTGCCCATCTGCGCGTCGGCCAGCATCAACCAGGCGATGAAATCCGCGGGCTGACGCCGCACGGCTTCGTGCAGCCGTTGCAGTTCCTGCAGCGGCGACGCGCCGGTGCTCAAGATTCGCTCAGCCGTGCCAGTTCGTCGACCTGGTGCTCGTGCTGCAGGCGCGTGATCAGATCGTCCAGGTCGCCTTCGATGATGTTCGGCAGGTCATACAGGGTCAGGCCCTCGACGCGATGATCGGTGATGCGGCCCTGCGGAAAGCTGTAGGTGCGGATGCGCTGGCTGCGGTCGCCGCTGCCGACCTGCAAGCGCCGGCTCTCGGCCTGCGCGGCCGCCTGCTTGCTGCGCTCGGCATCCAGCAACTGCGCCTTGAGCCGCTTCATCGCCTTGTCGCGATTGGCATGCTGGCTGCGCTCGGTCTGGCATTCAACTACCACGCCGCTCGGCAGATGGGTGATGCGGATGGCCGATTCGGTCTTGTTGACGTGCTGGCCGCCGGCGCCCGAAGAACGGAACGTGTCGATCTTCAGGTCGGACGGATTGATCGCGATCTCTTCGACATCGTCGGCTTCCGGAATGATCGCCACCGTCGCCGCCGACGTATGGATGCGGCCCTGCGATTCGGTCGCCGGCACGCGCTGCACGCGATGCGTGCCGGATTCGAATTTCAGGCGCGAATACGCGCCCCTGCCGACGACGCGCGCGACGACTTCCTTGTAACCGCCGTGCTCGCCGGGATTGTCCGACTCGACCTCGACCTTCCAGCCCTGTCGTTCGGCATAGCGCGCATACATGCGGAACAGGTCGCCGGCGAAGATAGCGGCCTCGTCGCCGCCGGTGCCGGCGCGCACCTCCAGGAACAGATTGCCGTCGTCGCGCGGATCGCGCGGCACCAGCAGCAGCGCGAGTTGCTCGTCCAGCGCGGAGAGCCGGGCCTGGGCAGCGCTGATTTCCTCTTCGGCCAGTGCGCGCAGCTCCGGGTCGGCGCGCATCGCCTCGGCGGCGCCAAGATCGGCCTTCGCGCGCGATTCTTCCGCCAGCGCAGCGGCGACCGGTTCCAGTTGGGCGAACTCGCGCGAGAAATTGCGGAAACGTTCGTTGTCGGCGAGCACGTCGGGATCGGACAGCAGCCGTTCGAGTTCTTCGCGGCGCTCGGCCAGCGCTTCCAGCTTACGGCGCAGGGTCGGCGTCATGGGTACTCACGATAGGGTGGTCATAGCCCGGCTTCTCGGGGAATAGCCGGTCGGCCGCGCGCGCCAGTTCCGCGTCGCCGCTGAGCGCGGCCTCGCGCAACGCGGCGGTGGGCGGGTGCAGCAGGCGGTTGGTCAGTCCGTGCGCGAGCTGTTCGAGCACTTCGTCGGCGGGACGGCCGTTGGCCAATTGCTGGCGTGCCTTGGCCAGCAATTCTTCGCGGGTATCGTCGCCGTAGGCGCGCAGGCGCTTGAGCGGGGCATGGTGGACGCTGGCCTGTTGGGTCTCCAGGTAGCGCGCCACCTGCAGTTCGATGATGGCTTCCGCCGCGCTGGCCGCCTCGCGCCGGCTGCGCCGGTTGTCTTCCACCGCCCGTTCCAGATCGTCGACGGTGTAGAGATAGGCATCGCCCAGTTCGGCCACCGCCGGCTCGATGTCGCGCGGCACGGCCAGGTCGAACAGCAGCATCGGCTTGCGGCGGCGCGCGCGCAGCGCATCTTCGACCTGCTGGCGGGTCAGCACCGGCTCGCGGCTGGCGGTGGCCGAGAACACCACGTCGGCCTCGCCGAGGTGACGCGGCAACTCCTCCAACGGCAGCGCATAGCCGCCATGCTGGCTGGCCAGCGCCTGCGCATGGGCGAGCGTGCGATTGGCGATCAGCAGCCGGCGGACCTTGCCTTCGCTGAGATGGCGCGCGGCCAGCTCGATCGTCTCGCCCGCGCCGACCAGCAGCACGGTCGACTCGTCCAGGCGGGCGAAAGACTCGCGTGCCAGGCGCACCGCGGTCGATGCCACCGACACCGGATTGGCGCCGATACGGGTATCGGTGCGGGCACGCTTGGCGACCGAAAAGGTTTGCTGGAACAATCGATCCAGCCGATTGCCCAGCGCGCCATGCGCGCGCGCGACCGCCCAGGCGTCCTTCACCTGGCCCAGGATCTGCGGCTCGCCCAGGACCATCGAGTCCAGCCCGGTGGCCACACGGAACAGATGGCGGACCGCCTCGGCGTCGCGGTGCTGGTACAGATAGGCCTGCAGCCCCGGTGCCTGCGAATCCAGCCAGCCGCTCAGGACGTCGGCTTCGTCGGCCACCGCATAAAGCTCGGTGCGGTTGCAGGTGGACAGCAGCGCGGCCTCGGCCACCTGCGGCAACGCGCGCAGCGATTCGAGCGCGCGCGGCAACGCCTCGCCATCGAAAGCGGCGCGTTCGCGCAGCCCGACCGGCGCGGTCTGGTGATTCAGTCCGAGCACCCACAACGTCATTCGTTCAGTTGCTTGCGATAAGCTGCTGGCCATTCAGGGCCCCCATTTTACGGCCCGGCTGCCCGTGATGCCCGTCTCCTTCCGAGTCCTGAGCGTTCTTCTGTTGTCGACATTGGCCGCCACGGCACTGGCGCGCAGCCCCGTCCCGCCCCCCGAGCCCTCGCTGGAGCCGGTGCTGGCCGGTGAATTCGCCCTCCAGGCCGGTGAACTGGACGAGGCCGCCCGCTGGTATCTGCAGGCGGCGCAGGGCGAGGCCGGCGACGCGGGCATGGCCGAGCGCGCCGCACGGATCGCGATGCTGGCCGACGACGATGCCCGGGCGGCCAAAGCCCTGGCGCTGTGGAAGCAACGCGCACCGCAGTCGCTGTCCATGCGCAGCACCGAGGCGACCCTGGCACTGCGTCGGAACGACCGGCGTGAAGCCAAGCGGCAATTGCAGGTCCTGCTGCGCGATCCCGATCCGCGCGGCTGGCGGTTCGCGCTGATCGCCCTGGCCGGCGGCGCGCGCGAGCCCGATGCGGTGGCCGACGTGCTCGGCTCGCTGGTCAGCACCGGCGCGATTCCCAACCAGATCGAGGTCTGGCAGGAATTCGGCCGGCTGGCGCTGCGCATGGAGCGCCCGGCGCTGACCAAGCAGATCATCGATGAAGTGGTGAAGCGGTTCCCGCAGGAGCCGCGCGTGGCGCTGCTGCATGCCAACCAGCTCCAGCAGTCCGGCAAGCGTGACGAAGCGCTGGCGCTGCTGCAGGGGGTCGAGCCGCGCGCGGCGACCGACGCCGAGCTGCGCAGCGCGTTGGCCTTCACCTACGACGCCATGGGCGACTCGGCCTCGGCGGCGCGGGTGCTGGCCACCGGTCCACAGGACACCCAGAGCTATGGGCTGCGGGCCTCGATGCTGGCCAAGCAGAACGACAACGCGGCGCTTGCCGCGCTGTACGCGGAGCTCAAGACCGATGCGACCTCGCCGGATCCCCAGCGGCGCCTGCTGCTGGGCAAGATCGCCGAATACCTGAAGCGCTACCAGGAGGCGGTGGACTGGTACCACAGCGTGCCGGGTGGCCCCCAGCGCAGCGAGGCGCATCTTCGCGAAGCCAATGCCCTGTTCGAGCTGGATCGCAAGAAGGATGCCTACGACGTCGTCCATGCGCTGCAGGCCGACGCCGGCGCCGAGGATGAGGCGCGGCGCGATGCCTATGTCCTCGAGGCCGAATTGCGCCAGCGCGACGGCGATGCCGCGGGCGAGCTGGATGCCTTTGCGCGTGGCCTGTCGGCCTATACCGATGACGGTGCGCTGCTGTACGCGCGTGGCCTGGCCTGGGAGCGCCGCGACGACATCGCCCACGCCGAAGCGGATCTGCGCAAGATCCTGGTGTCCGATCCCGAGAATGTGGCCGCGCTGAACGCGCTCGGCTACACGCTGGCCGACCGCACCACGCGCTATCGCGAAGCGCTGGCCCTGATCGATCGCGCCCGCACGGCCGAGCCGGAGAACCCGGCGATCATCGACAGCTATGGCTGGGTGCTCTATCGCCTGGGTCGCAACCGCGATGCGCTGGTGCAGCTGCGCAGGGCGTGGGGCATGGTCAAGGATCCGGAGATCGCCGCCCATCTGGGCGAAGTGCTGTGGGTCAGCGGGCAGCAGGACGAGGCGCGGCACTACTTCGACGAAGCCCGCAAGCTCGACCCTGAAAACCGTGCACTGTTGCGCGCGGTGGAGAAGTTCGGCCTATGAATTCACGTGTGCGGGCGCTGCCGCTGCTGGTGGCGGTGTTGGCCTTGTCGGCTTGTGTGGGCGGCGCGCCGCGTCCCGATATGTCGGTTCCCGTCGTCGTTTCCGGGCAGGCCCGGCAGCTCGAAACGGAGCGCCAGGCCTGGTTGCGCGCCCATCCGGACTGGTCGTTCCAAGGCCGGGTCGCGATCAGTCGCGGCGGCAATGGCGGCAGCGGCCGGGTCGATTGGCAGCAGCATGGCCGCGACTACGCCATCCAGCTCAGCGCGCCGGTGACTCGCCAGAGCTGGCGGCTCAGCGGCGAAGGTGCCACCGGGCGCGCGCTGCTGGAAGGGGTCGAGGGCGGGCCGCGTGGCGGGGACGATCCGCAGCAACTGCTGCGCGAAGCGACCGGCTGGGATATCCCGATCGAAGGCCTGCCGGCGTGGGTGCGCGGCCTGGTCGACGAGGGGCAGCCCGACCTACGCCTGGATGCGCAGGCCAGGCCGGCGGCGATGGGCCAGCAGGGCTGGCAGATCGAGTATCTGGACTGGTTTGCCCCGGAGGAGGGCCGTCCGGCCTTGCCGCGGCGGGTCGAAGCCCGCAATGGGCAGGCCAAGGTCCGGTTGATCGTCGATCAATGGGACTTCCCGACGCCATGAGCGGCCGGGGCGAAGCGTGGTCGGCGTGGCCTGCGCCGGCCAAGCTGAATCTGTTCCTGCAGATCACCGGGCGCCGCGCGGACGGCTACCACGAGCTGCAGACCGTATTCAGGATTCTCGATTGGGGTGACACGGTTCATCTTCGGGTCCGCCAGGATGCTGGTCCGGTGCGCCGGATCGGTGAGTCCGCGGCAGGCGTGGCCCCTGCCGACGATCTGATGGTAAAGGCCGCTGAGCTTCTGAAAAGTTCTTCGAATGTGGCCCTATCGGCCGATATCCGCGTCGAAAAACGCATTCCTTCCGGTGGCGGCTTCGGCGGTGGTTCTTCCGATGCGGCGACCGTCCTGGTGGCATTGAACGCGTTGTGGGGCCTGTCGCTGGGCGTGGACGCGCTGGCCGAGCTGGGTTTGCGCCTGGGCGCCGATGTCCCCGTTTTCGTGCGCGGGCATGACGCCTGGGCCGAAGGCGTGGGTGAGAAGTTGCGGCCGATGACCCTGCCGCCGGCCTGGTATGTGCTGGTCGACCCGGGGGTCCATGTGCCCACGGCTGCACTTTTCCAATCTTCGGATTTGACGCGGGATGCCGCGCCCGCGAAAATAGCGGACTTCGCTTCCGGAACCCTTCTCGGCAACGCGTTCGAACCGGTCCTGCGCCGCCAAGAGCCTGCCATCGAGGCGGTGTTCCGGGTGCTGTCGCAGATCGGTTTGCCACGCCTGACCGGATCGGGGAGCGGCTGCTTCGTCGAGTTCGGTACGCGCGCCGCCGCAGAGCAGGCGCTGGCCCGACTGCCGGAGGGGCTGCGTGCCTGGGTGGTCGGTGGGGCCTCGCGGTCTCCGCTGCTCGACGCACTGGCGGCGAACAAGTTTTAGATGCAGGGGCGTCGCCAAGAGGCCCAAGGCACCAGGTTTTGATCCTGGCATTCGTAGGTTCGAATCCTACCGCCCCTGCCATTCGCCGCGAGCACCTGTGGCGATCCGCCCGCTTCGCCGCCATCCGAGACCGATTCCAATGCAAGACGAACGCAATTTGCTGGTCTTCTCCGGCAATGCCAACAAACCGCTCACGCAGAACATCTGCAAGGAGCTGGGTGTGCGCATGGGCAAGGCGCTGGTCTCGCGCTTCTCCGACGGCGAAGTGCAGGTGGAGATCGAGGAGAGCGTGCGCCGCCAGGAAGTATTCGTGGTGCAGCCGACCTGCGCGCCGAGCGCGGAGAACCTGATGGAGTTGCTGGTGCTGGTCGACGCGCTCAAGCGTGCCAGCGCCGCCAGCGTCACCGCGGTGGTGCCGTACTTCGGCTATTCGCGGCAGGATCGCCGCATGCGCTCCTCGCGCGTGCCGATCACCGCCAAGGTCGCCGCCAAGATGATCAGCGCGACCGGCGCCGATCGCGTGCTGACGGTGGACCTGCATGCCGACCAGATCCAGGGTTTCTTCGATGTGCCGGTCGACAACGTGTATGCCTCGCCGCTGCTGCTGGCCGACATCTGGCGCGCCTACGGCACCGACAACCTGATCGTCGTGTCCCCGGACGTCGGCGGTGTGGTGCGCGCGCGCGCCGTCGCCAAGCGGCTGGACGATGCGGACCTGGCGATCATCGACAAGCGCCGCCCGCGTGCCAACGTCGCCACGGTGATGAACATCATCGGCGACGTGCACGGCAAGACCTGCGTGCTGGTCGACGACCTGGTCGACACCGCCGGCACCTTGTGCGCGGCGGCCGCGGCGCTGAAGCAGCGCGGCGCGGTGAAGGTAGTGGCCTACTGCACGCACCCGGTGTTCTCGGGCCCGGCGGTGGACAACATCAACAATTCGCAGCTGGATGAAATCGTCGTCACCGACACCATCCCGCTGTCGGACACCGCCCGCGTGTGTCCCAAGATTCGCCAGCTGAGCGTGGCCGAACTGCTCGCCGAGACCATCCGGCGCATCGCCTTCGGCGAATCGGTCAGTTCGCTGTACGTGGTTTGAGCCGGACAACCGGCTTTCATCGGCTCCCCTGGTCGCGGGGGAGTCACAAGACCGCCGCGAGGCGGTCCATTCAACCTAGGTAGTAAATCGAAATGGCTAAGACTCATGAAATCAAGGTTCTGCGTCGCGAGGACGAGGGTAAGGGTGCGAGCCGCCGCCTGCGTCTGACCGGCCAGATCCCGGCGATCGTCTACGGTGGCGATCTCAAGCCCGTCAGCATCCAGCTCGACCACGAGCAGATCTGGCTGGCCCAGCAGAACGAGTGGTTCTACTCCTCGATCCTGGACCTGAGCCTCAATGGCGACGTCCAGAAGGTGCTGCTGCGTGACCTGCAGCGCCACCCGTACAAGCAGCTGATCATGCACATCGACTTCCAGCGCGTGAACGAGAACGAAAAGCTGCACATCGCCGTGCCGCTGCACTTCGTCAACGAAGACAAGTCGCCGGCCGGCAAGGCCGCCGAAGTCGTCGTGACCCACGAGCTCAACGAAGTCCAGGTGTCGTGCCTGCCGAAGGACCTGCCGGAGTTCATCGAGGTCGACCTGTCGGCCCTGGAAGTCGGCAACGTGCTCCACCTGTCGGACATCAAGCTGCCGGCTGGCGTGGAGATTCCGGAGCTGAAGCAGGGCAAGGAGCACGACGTGGCAGTGGTCATCGCCAAGCACGGCCGCGAAGACGCTGCCGATGCTGCCGGCGAGGCTGGCCAGGACGAGGCCAAGTAATCGCGTGTCCTCCCCGCGCTTCCGGGCGCGGGGAGGGCTGCTGCGATCATCTAGGCATGGCTGGACTGCGCCTGATCGTCGGACTCGGCAACCCCGGTCCGGAACACGCCCAAACCCGGCACAACGCCGGGTTTCGTTTCGTCGACGCTCTCGCCGATGCGGCAGGCGTGCGCTGGAGCCTGGAATCCAAGCTGTTCGGCGAGGTGGCGCGGGTCGATGTCGCCGGCCAGGCGGTCTGGCTGCTCAAGCCGGCCACGTATATGAATCTGAGCGGCAAGTCGGTCGGCGCCGCCCTGCGGTTCTGGAAGATCGAGCCTGAGCAGATGCTGGTCGCCCACGACGAGCTGGATCTGCCGCCGGGCGTGGCGCGGCTCAAGTTCGATGGCGGCCACGGCGGGCAGAACGGCCTGCGCGACACCATCCGCCTGCTTGGCCACGGCAAGTTCCATCGGCTGCGGGTCGGTATCGGCCATCCCGGGCACAAGGACAAAGTGGTGCCCTGGGTGCTGGGGCGGGCCAATCGGGACGACGACGTGTTGATCGGTCGTGCCGTCGACGACGCCATTGCGGTGTTGCCGCTGGCGGTGCAGGGTGATTTCAACGAGGCCACCAAGCGGCTGAATACGGCCAAGGCCTGAGGGCAGTGATTGGGGATTCGGGATTTGCGGCGCCGCCGCCGAATCCCGAATCCCGAATCACCAATCCCCGGACGCCATCATGGGTATCAAATGCGGCATCGTCGGTTTGCCGAACGTCGGCAAATCGACCCTGTTCAATGCGCTGACCAAGGCGGGCATCGCCGCGGCGAACTTCCCGTTCTGCACCATCGAGCCGAACGTGGGTATCGTGCCGGTGCCCGATCCCCGGCTGAACCTGCTGGCCGAGATCGTCAAGCCGCAGAAGCTGGTGCCGACCGCCGTCGAGTTCGTCGACATCGCTGGCCTGGTCGCGGGTGCCGCCAGCGGCGAGGGCCTGGGCAACAAGTTCCTGGCGCATATCCGCGAGGTCGATGCGATCACCCACGTCGTGCGCTGCTTCGAGCACGGCGACATCGTGCACGTCGCCGGCAAGGTCGACCCGCTGTCGGACATCGAGACCATCGATACCGAACTGGCCCTGGCCGATCTGGACAGCGTCGAAAAGGCGCTCAACCGCGCCGAGCGCGCCGCCAAGGGGGGCGACAAGGAAGCGGCCGCCCGCAAGCCCGTGCTGGCCAAGCTCCAGGCCGCATTGGCAGAGGGCAAGGCTGGTCGCGCGGCCGGCCTGGACGATGAGGAAAAGGCGCTGGTCCGCGACCTGTTCCTGCTGACCCTCAAGCCGGTGATGTACATCGCCAACGTGCTCGAGGATGGCTTCGACAACAATCCGCACCTGGAAGCCGTGCGCCAGCACGCCGCCGCCGAAGGGGCCGAGGTGGTGCCGGTGTCGGCGGCCATCGAAGAGGAGCTCTCCCAGCTCGAGGATGTCGACCGCGACGCCTTCCTGGCCGACCTGGGGCTCGACGAGCCCGGGCTCAATCGGGTGATCCGCGCCGCCTACAAGCTGCTGGGGCTGCAGACCTACTTCACCGCGGGCGTCAAGGAAGTGCGCGCCTGGACCGTCAAGAAGGGCGCGACCGCACCGCAGGCCGCGGCGGTCATCCATACCGATTTCGAGCGTGGTTTCATCCGCGCCGAGACCGTTTCCTTCGACGACTTCATCAAATACAAAGGCGAGTCCGGCGCGCGCGACGCCGGTCGCCTGCGCCTGGAAGGCAAGGAATACCGCGTGCAGGAAGGCGATGTCCTGCACTTCCGCTTCAACGTCTGAGGCGGTGGGCGGGGCGGCTCCGGGTCATCGTTGGAAGTTGTAAATTCCTGTTGACAGAATGCCGCCCCCAGCCCAGAATTGCGGGCTCTTCACACCGGTCTGAATTCGGCTTTAGCGGCCAGTCCAGCCAGGGTGAATTCGGAGGGATACCCAAGCGGCCAACGGGGGCAGACTGTAAATCTGCTGGCTTACGCCTTCGGTGGTTCGAATCCACCTCCCTCCACCAGTTTCATGTTGTGGCAGTTCGTCCCGGTGCGGGAGTAGTTCAACGGTAGAACCTCAGCCTTCCAAGCTGATGGTGCGGGTTCGATTCCCGTCTCCCGCTCCATTGAACTTAAAACGTGTCACAATGGAAAACTCGCTCACGTAGCTCAGTCGGTAGAGCACCTCCTTGGTAAGGAGGAGGTCGAAGGTTCGATTCCTTTCGTGAGCACCATCTGCAGCGTCACACCTTTCAACGAGCACACCGAGAAGAAGCAGCCATGGCCAAGGGTAAGTTCGAGCGCACCAAGCCGCACGTCAACGTCGGCACCATCGGTCACGTTGACCACGGCAAGACCACGCTGACCGCTGCGCTGACCAAGGTTGGCGCCGAGCGCTTCGGTGGCGAGTTCAAGGCATACGACGCGATCGACGCGGCGCCGGAAGAGAAGGCGCGCGGCATCACGATCTCGACCGCACACGTCGAGTACGAAAGCCCGAACCGTC
>Ga0160434_100065_pt1 | contig 74972 bp, 109 predicted proteins | sample HID1973I_E0MG_FD_108273 | JGI IMG/M metagenome (GOLD analysis project Ga0160434, IMG submission 108273) | Enriched mosquito-associated microbial communities from UW Madison campus, WI, USA - HID1973I_E0 MG | ecosystem: Host-associated > Arthropoda: Insects > Digestive system > Unclassified ... | reverse complement strand
GACGTGGTCAGCCGTTCGATGACCATCGAGATCCGCGAAGGCCGCGGCGTCGGCGAGCACAAGGACCACATCCTGCTCGACCTGACCCACCTCGGCCCGGAAGTGATCAACGAGAAACTGCCGGGCATCGCCGAGAGCGCGCACATCTTCGCCGGCGTGGACGTCACCAAGGAGCCGATCCCGGTGATCCCGACCGTGCACTACAACATGGGCGGCATCCCGACCAACTACCACGGCGAAGTGGTGCGCAAGATCGGCGACAACCCGGACGCGGTCGTGCCCGGGCTGTACGCCATCGGCGAAGCGGCCTGCGTGTCGGTGCATGGCGCCAACCGGCTGGGCTCGAACTCGCTGCTGGACCTGGTGGTGTTCGGTCGCGCGGTGGCCAACCGCTGCGCCGAGACGATCAAGACCAACCAGCCGCACAAGCCGCTGGCCTCCGACGCCTGCGACAAGGCGCTGGGCCTGTTGGACAAGCTGCGCAACGCCAACGGCGGCACCCCGACGGCGGTGATCCGCGACAAGATGCAGCGCACGATGCAGGCCGACGCGGCGGTCTTCCGCACCAGCAAGACGCTGAAGGAAGGCTGCGAGAAGATGGACGAGATCTTCTCGATGTTCCAGGACGTCAAGGTGTCCGACCGTTCGCTGGTCTGGAACTCGGACCTGATCGAAACCTACGAATTGAACAACCTGCTGCTCAACGCGGTGGCGACGATCAATTCGGCCGAACAGCGCAAGGAAAGCCGCGGCGCGCACGCGCACGAGGATTTCCCCGATCGCGACGACGTCAACTGGCAGAAGCACACGCTGGTCACCGTCGACGAGAAGGGCAAGTGCAGCTTCGACTATCGGCCGGTCCACATGTATACGTTGACCGAAGCCGTGGACGTGGTCCCGCCGAAGCCGCGCGTCTACTGAGCCAGGAGTCCTTCCGATGACCGGAAACCTAGTCGCCTATTCGCTGTTCGTCGCGTTCTGGCTACTGTTTCCGGCGCGGATGCTGCTGGACCGGTCGATGCCACCTGGCGAGCGCCGGGCCTGGGCCCTGGTGACCCTGGTCATGCCGATCGCCGGCTACATCCTTTTCCTCATTGCGCGGGCCGTGCGAGCTACCTTCGCAAGACCGCAAGCCTGAGCCAACGAGAGCAGCTATGGCAGAGTTCACCCTCCCCAAGAATTCGAAGATCGGCAAGGGAAAGCATTTCCCGGCCACCGGCGCGAAGAACGTCCGCACCTTCAAGGTCTATCGATGGAACCCGGACGACGGCGCCAACCCGCGCACGGACTCCTATGAAATCGATCTGGACAAGTGCGGTCCGATGGTTCTGGACGCGCTGATCAAGATCAAGAACGAGATCGACCCGACGCTGACCTTCCGCCGCTCCTGCCGCGAAGGCATCTGCGGTTCGTGCGCGATGAACATCGACGGCACCAACACGCTGGCCTGCACCAAGGCGATCGGCGATTGCGGCAAGGCCGAGGTGCCGATCTACCCGCTGCCGCACATGAACGTGGTCAAGGATCTGGTCCCGGACCTGACCCACTTCTACGCGCAGTACGCCTCGATCAAGCCCTGGATCCGCACCCAGACCCCGCCGCCGCCGGATCGCGAGCGGCTGCAGTCGCCGGAGGACCGCAAGAAGCTGGACGGCCTGTACGAGTGCATCCTGTGCGCGTGCTGCTCGACCAGTTGCCCGAGCTACTGGTGGAACGGCGAGCGCTACCTTGGCCCGGCAATCCTGTTGCAGGCCTACCGCTGGATCATCGATTCGCGCGACGAGGACACCGGTGCGCGCCTGGACGATCTGGAAGATCCGTTCAAGCTGTATCGCTGCCACACCATCATGAACTGCGCCCGGACCTGCCCGAAGGGGCTCAATCCGGCGCTGGCGATCGCCGAGATCAAGAAACTGATGATGGCGCGCCGCGCCTGATCCCGGCGCACGCCTGCCCACCCGCGCGGTGGCGACGTCCGCGGCACCGTGCCTCTCCGGCCCGGTGCCGCTGTCGTTTCCGGCGGCGGCCCGGCTCGGCAGGACCCCGCGACGAGGACCCGTGGAATGGATGAAGCGACCGAACTGAAGAAGCTGCGCTGGCGCTGCCGGCGCGGCATGCGCGAGCTGGACCAGTTGTTCGGCCGCTATCTGGACCGCAGCTGGGCGCAAGCGCCGGCAGAGGAGCGGGAGGTTTTCCTGTACCTGCTCGATTGCGAGGACGATAAGTTGTGGCGCTGGTTCATGGGCTACGAAACCTGTCCCGATGCACGGCCTGCCGAGCTCATCTCCCGCATCCGCCGCCTGCCGGCTTGACTGGCAACCCTCGCGCTGGCCGCGCAACTGGTTGATCCTGCTGACTTGCCTGGCGGTCCTGGCCTTGTGGCGCAGTGCGTTGCCTGCCGCCTGGGCATTGCCCGCGTCGCTGGCGGCGATCGCGATCGGGGGCGCGCAATGGCGTCGTGAGGGCCGGGTGGCTCCGGTTTCCATTGTCCTGGCCTGGGAGGGAGGCGCGCACACGGTGGATGGCGGCCCCGTCTCGCGCCTGCGGGTGCAATGGATCGGACCTTTGGTCTGCCTGTCCTGGCGCGATGGCGGGGGCGGCGGCGACCGTCGGGTGTTCTGGCCGGACAACCTGCCGCCGGCGCTGCGACGTGAACTGCGTCTGGCCGCCAGTAACGCGAACATTTCGCCGTCACGCCAGGGAATGGCACCATAGCCTCCCCTGTATGGTCGCAGCGCATGTTCAAACCCATTTCTGTGTCCATCGGCCTGCGCTACCTGCGCGCCAAGCGTCGCAACGGCTTTATTTCCTTTATTTCGATGGCGTCCATCCTTGGCATCGCGCTGGGTGTGGCGGTGCTGATCACCACCTTGGCGGTGATGAGCGGTTTCCAGAAGGAGATCCGCGACCGGCTGCTGCAGATGGCCGCGCATGCCACGGTCAGCGCCGATGGCGCGCCGCTGCGTGATTGGCCGCGCGCGGTGCAGATCGCCACGGCCGACCCGCGCGTGGCCGGTGCGGCGCCGTATATCGAGAGCCAGGCGCTGATCAGCGGCACACGCAACCAGCCGGCGATCGTGCGCGGCGTCGTCCCGGCGCAGGAAGCCAAGGTCTCGGTGCTCGCGCAGAAAATGAAGCAGGGGTCGGCCGACAGCCTGACCCCCGGCTCCTACAACATCCTGCTCGGGCAGGAGCTGGCGCTGTGGTTGGGAGTGAACGCCGGCGACAAGGTCGTGGTGATGCTGGCCGAGCCGCAATCCACTCCGTTCGGCGCCGCGCCGCGCTACAAGCGCTTCACCGTCAGCGGCATATTCGAGGCTGGCTACAACGAGATCGACCGCGGTTTGGCGGTGGTCAACATGGAAGACATGGCGCGGGTGCTGCGCATGGACGGCGTCACCGGCGTGCGCCTGCGCCTGCACGACATGGACCAGGCCTGGGAGGTCGCGCGCGACCTCGCGCTGAAGCTGCCGGGCGACCATCGCGTCAGCGACTGGACCCAGGAGAACGCGAACCTGTACCACTCGCTGCGCATGGAAAAGACCGTGATGGGCATCCTGCTGTCGCTGATCATCGCGATGGGCGCCTTCAACCTGGTCTCCTCGCAGGTCATGCTGGTGACCGACAAGCAGGCCGACATCGCGATCCTGCGCACGCTCGGGCTGTCGCCGGGTGGGGTGATGAAGATCTTCATGGTGCAGGGCTCGCTGATCGGCGTCATCGGCACCGCGCTCGGTGTGATCGGCGGCATCACGCTGACGCTCAACCTGGAGCGCATCCTCGGTGCCATCGAAGCGGTATTCAACATCAAGCTGCTGCCGGAGGATGTCTACTACATCACCGGCCTGCCGACCGACATGCAGACCGGCGACGTGGTGGCGATCACCCTCGTCGCGCTGGCGATGAGTTTCCTGGCGACCTTGTATCCGGCCTGGCGCGCGGCGCGCACCCAGCCGGCGGAGGCGCTGCGCTATGAGTGAGGCCGTGGTGACCGATACCGTGATCCGGGCCGAGCGGCTCGGCAAGACCTATGCCGAAGGGCGCCTGCGCACGCCGGTATTCGATGGCCTCGATCTGGCGGTGGCCGCCGGCGAGACGGTGGCGATCGTGGGCGCGTCGGGCGCGGGCAAGAGCACGCTGCTGCATCTGCTCGGCGGGCTGGACGTGCCGACTGCCGGCGAGGTGTACGTCGCCGGTCAGTCGATGTCGGCGTTGTCCGACGCGGCGCGCGGGCGCCTGCGCAACAGTTCGTTGGGCTTCGTGTACCAGTTCCACCACTTGCTGCCGGAGTTCACCGCGCTGGAGAACGTGATGATGCCGGTGCTGCTGGCCGGCGAAGACATTGTGCCGGCGCGCCAGCGGGCGATGGCGCTGCTGGAAGCGGTGGGGCTGGGGCATCGGGTCGAGCACAAGCCGGGGGAGCTTTCCGGTGGTGAACGCCAGCGCGCCGCCGTCGCGCGCGCGCTGGTCAACCAACCGGCCTGCGTGCTCGGCGACGAGCCGACCGGCAACCTCGACGACAAGACCGCGGCGAATGTTTTTGCGCTGATGCTCGAACTCAACCGCGCACGCCGGACCAGCCTGGTCCTGGTCACCCATGACCGCAGCCTGGCGCGACGCCTGGACCGCGTGCTGGAGCTGCACGAAGGCCGCCTGCGCGAGCTGCCGCACGACGCGGTCTGAGCGCAGCCGCGCCGCGATCCGACGATTGCGGCGCGGTAGTCCGACCCCGAATTTCGGCGATCGCCGATTTCCGCGCCTGATCCCGCTTGCGAGACTGAAGCCCTGACGTGACCCGCACCGTTCCGGTGCCGTCGGCAGGCTAGCGCAGCCCCCTGACGAAGTGCGTGTCGATCATCGGCACGGTGCGGGCACGTCAACCAGTCGCCCCGCGCAGTGGGGCCCAAAGGGCAGGGGATGAGGAGAAGCGATGACGCGGGCAGCGTCGCGCGGCGGATGGGCGTCGCTTTCGCCGCGCGGCGCCGCAGTGGTGCTGATGGGCGTGCTGCTGGCATTGTGGGGAGCTTCGCGTCCGTGGCCGATGGCGGCAACGGCGGCGGCTTTGCCAGTGGTGGCCTGGATCGCCTGGCGCTGGCGGATGTTGCGCTGGCCTGCGTGGGTGCTGCTCGGTGCGTTGTGGGCGATGCTGCACGCAGCGTTTGCGCTGCAGGCACGGTTGCCGACCGCATGGGAGGGGCGGCAGGTCGAGGTCGTGGGGACGATCGTCGACCTGCCGGTGGTCGAGCCGCGACGCACGCGTTTCCTGTTGCGCGTCGACGACGCGGCGAGTCAGCCGGCGCCGTTGCGCGGGCGCGAGGTGCAGGTCGGCTGGTACGACGCGTTCCGTGCCAGCGAGCCGGGTCCGCGAAGCGCCATCCGCGCCGGAACGCGTTGGCGGATGTGGCTGCGGGTGCGCGCACCGCGCGGATTGCGCAACCCGGGTGGTTTCGATGCCGAGCGGCAGGCCGTAGCGCACCGGTTGGCGGCCCGTGCCGTGGTGCTGCGCCCCCAGGCGGCGCGTGAGCTTGCGCCGCCCTCTGGCGTGGTCGCGTGGCGTGCGCGGATGTCCGCGCGCATCGCCGCCGAGGTGCCCGGGCCCGGAGCGCGCTACGTACAGGCGCTGGCGCTAGGCGACACCCGCGGCCTGAGCGACGACGACTGGCGGCTGCTGCGCGCCGACGGGCTGACCCACCTGATCGCGATTTCCGGCTTCCACGTCGGTCTGGCGGGCTTGTTCGGTGCCTGGCTGGCGCAGTTGCTGTGGCGCCTGTCGGGGACGTTGGCGATGTGGCTGCCACGTCCACAGGCCGTCGCCTGGGCCAGTCTGGGGGCGGCCACGGTGTATGCCTGTGTGGCGGGACTGTCGTTGCCGACGGTGCGCACCGTGCTGATGATCGCAGTGGCAGTGTTCGCCCGCTTGCGGTGGCGCGTGGTTTCGCCGCTGCAGATGCTGGCGCTGGCCTTGCTGGCGGTGCTGGTGGTCGACCCGCTGTCAGTGCTGTCGGCCGGGTTCTGGCTGAGCTTCGGCGGCGTGGCCTGGCTGGTGCTGGCGATGCCGCGCAACGGCGCGGGGCAGGTCGCGGAATTCCTGCGCGCGCAGTGGGTGGCGACCTTGGGATTGCTGCCGCTGGGTGTCTGGCTGTTTGGCCAGGTGTCGTGGATCGGCCCGTTCGCCAATCTGGTCGCGGTGCCGTGGTGGAGCCTGGTCGTGGTGCCGCTGTCTTTGCTGGCGCTTGGCCTGGAATCCCTGCACGAAGGGGCCGGCGGCCCGCTGTGGCGGCTGGCGGCAGGCGCTTTCGAACTCACCTGGCCGCTGTTCCAGTGGCTGGGCGAACGATCCTTCGCCGTCGCCTGGCTGCCCGAACCGGGCGCATTGGAGGTGGCATTGGCGTTGCTGGCCGCGCTGGGCTGGCTGCTGCCGCGCGGGACGCCCGGCAAGGCGCTGGCCAGTGTGCTGTGGGTACCGCTGTTCTGGCCCGACCTTCGGCGGCCGCCGCCAGGCGAAGTCGAACTGCTGGCATTCGACGTCGGGCAGGGCCTGGCAGTGCTGGTGCGGACCCGCGACCATGCCTTGCTGTACGACACCGCGCCGAAGGTCGCCGATGGTTTCGATGCAGGCGAACGGGTGGTGGTGCCGGGGCTGCGCGCGGTGGGCGTGACCGTCCTGGAGCGGCTGGTGGTCAGCCATGCCGACGACGACCATGCCGGTGGTTTGCAGGCGGTTCGCGCCGAAGTGCAGGTGCGCCGGCTGCAGGCGCCGCCGGCCGCGCCCTTGCCGGTGCCTGCCGAGGCCTGCCTGGCGGGCGAGCAATGGCAGTGGGACGGGGTGACGTTCCGCTTCCTGCACCCGCCGCCCCGGTTCCCCTACTTCGGCAACGAATCCAGTTGCGTGCTGCGGGTGGAGACCGCAGGCGGCGCCGTGCTGCTGACCGGCGACATCGGGCGGGTAATCGAGCAGCGGTTGGTCGGTCGGGCCAGGGCCGACCTGAAGGCGGAGGTGGTATTTGCGCCGCACCACGGTAGCGCCGGCTCCTCCACGCCAGGCTTCGTGCGCGCCACCGGGGCGCGCCTGGTCGTGTTCTCCAGCGGCTACGGCAATCGCTTCGGGCATCCGCGCGGCGCGGTGGTGCGCCGCTGGCGGCAGGCCGGTGCCGAAAGCCTGGACACCGCCCGCAGCGGCGCGGTGCGGATCTGGCTGGGGCCGGCCGGCCTGCGCGTGCGCGAGCAGCGGCGCTGGCAACTCCGCTGGTGGGACGCTGCGGTTCGCCCGCGCCCGGCTGCTATCCTATCCGGCAGCAAACAGTCGGCCGACGTGCCGGAGGGTTGAAACCGTGTGGGAACTGGTCAAGGCCGGCGGCTGGCCGATGCTGCCGTTGTTGTTGCTGGGCGTAGTGGCGCTGGCGATCGTGCTCGAACGCCTGTGGACGCTGCGCCGCAACGAGGTACTGCCCCCCGGCCTGGGCGAGGAGGTCCGTAACTGGGCCGCACGCGGCAAGCTTGACCCGGCGCATATCGAATCGCTGCGCCGCAGTTCGCCGCTGGGCGCGCTGCTGGCCGCCGCGCTGGATGTGCGCGGACGCACCCGCGACCTGGTCCGCGAGCGCATCGAGGACACCGGCCGGCACATCGTCCACCGCATGGAGCGGTTCCTGAGCGCGCTGGGCACGATCGCCTCGGCCGGCCCCCTGCTGGGCCTGCTCGGCACCGTGGTCGGCATGATCCAGATGTTCCTGGGCATCCTCGACCATGGTATCGGCGACGTGAACCAGCTTGCCGGCGGTATCGGCAAGGCACTGGTCTGCACCGCTACCGGCATGATCATCGCGGTGCCCGCGCTGATCTTCCACCGCTATTTCAAGAGCCGCATCGCCGGCTACGTGATCGAGATGGAGCAGGAGGCGACCCTGCTGCTGGACGCGCTCGATGGCCGCGCCGCGCCGGCATCGGCCGCTGCCCGCGCGCCCACGCCGGGACAGGCGCCGCAGCGCGTTCCCGCCACCGCCAAGGGCTGACCGGATGCGCATCCGCGACGATCGCGCGCAGGACGAGCCGCATATCGATCTGGTCCCGCTGATCGACGTGATCCTGGTCCTGATCATCTTCTTCGTGGTGACGACAACGTTCGACGCGCGCTCGACGCTGCAATTGCAGTTGCCCAACGCGAGCGACCAGCACAATCCTTCGCCGCCGCGTTCGTTGAGCGTGCTGGTGAATGCCGATGGCCGTTATTTCATCAACGACCGCGAAGTGCTGCGCAGCGACATCGAATCGCTGAAACAGACTTTGGTCGAAGTGGCCGGCGAGGATCGCGAGCAGACCGTGTTGTTGCGCGCCGATGCAAGGACGCCTTACCAGGCCGTTGTCACCGCGCAGGACGCGCTGGGGCAGCTGGGTTTCCGCAGGTTGGCGATTGCTACCGCGCCAGAAGTGCGATCCGCGCAGAACGGGAAAATGCAATGAAGCACGCATCGCCGCGTCCGGCGGTGCGTGCGTGGGAAATGGCTAGCGAAACAGCGCGTTCATGTCGAAGATGATGCGTGCGGGCGAACTCCCGTGGCCTCCTGGCTGTGTGCGCACAATCCAGGCGGTGCTATTGACAGCAGAAGTCACGCCGGAGAAGTCCGTTCCCCCGCCCGCCACGCTCTCCAATTCTTCCTTCTCAAGCTCCTTGAACATTAGTTATTCCTTTTGGATGAAATGCCTTCCAGCAGTGGGAGGGCGATTTCAGTATTGCCAGTCAGACTGATGTTGTTTATGACGTGAAGACAGAGATTCCCGTAGTCCTGTAACGCCTGCAGTAGTAGCTGAAATCCGAGGATTCGAAAGTGAGCTCGAACAAAACCGCAGTTTGGCCGATCTACAAGCGATTATTGGGCTTTACGCGTCTGTATTCGAGTTGGCTGATCGTGGCCCTGGTGGCGATGGTGGTCGAAAGCACCGCAGGCTACTACTTCATGCTGTTGATGAAGCCGCTGGTCAACAAAGGTTTCGTCAATCCTGAGCCGCGCATGGCGGTTCTTTTGCCGCTGGCCATCCTGGGCCTGTTCGTCATGCGCAGCGTGGCGACGTTTGCGGGCGATTACTGCATGGCGCGTACCGGGCGCAGTGTCGTGCGCGATCTGCGCGAACAGGTGCTTGCCAAATACCTGAAGTTGCCGTCGTCGCATTTCGACAGCGAAGCCACGCCCGTGATGGTGAGCCGGCTGAATTTCGACACGGAGCAGGTGACTCAAGCCAGCGCCGATGCACTGAAGACTGTCATCGCCGACACGCTGACCATCATCTACATGTTGGCGGTCATGGTACAGATGAGCGTCAAGGTCACCGTGGCGATGCTGGTGGTGGTCCCGTTGATCGGCGTGATCGTGTCCTATGTGGGCAAGCGCTATCGACGCATCAGTCGCGGCATCCAGGACGGCATGGGTGCGATGGCGCAGACCGCCGAGCAGGCACTGTCAGCGCAGCAGGAAGTGAAAGTCCACGGTACCCAGGCGCACGAGATCACGCGCTTCCAGGGCCTCGCCAACCGCATGTTGCGATTGAACATGAAGGTCGAAACGACGCGCGCTGCCGCGTCGGGCACGGTCCAGTTCCTGGCCGCGCTGGCGCTGGCCGTCATCGTGTGGGTGGCAACGCGCGAAGCGCTGGTCGGACGCCTGAACGCCGGCGAGTTCATGGCATTGATGACCTCGATGATGGCGATCATCCCCTCGCTGCGACGCCTCACCAGCGTGCAGAGTTCGATCTCGCGCGGCGTCGCCGCGGCCGAACGGCTGTTCGGCATCCTGGACCTGCCGGTCGAGCAGGATTCCGGCGCACGCGACCTCACCCGCGCACGCGGCGAACTGTCGTTCGAGCACGTGATGCTGCGCTATCGGCAGGACGATGGCCTGGCCCTGGACGACATCAGCTTCGTCGCCAAGCCCGGCACCGTCACCGCGATCGTCGGCCGTTCCGGCAGCGGCAAGACCAGTCTGGTCCGGCTGGTGCCGCGCTTCTATGAACCGACCGGCGGCCGAATCGCCCTGGATGGCGTGCCGCTGCACGACTACCGGCTGGCCGACCTGCGCCGCCAGATTGCCCTGGTCGGGCAGAAGGTGATGTTGTTCGACGACACGGTCGCGGCCAACATCGCCTACGGCACCGAGGCCAGCGATGCGCAGATCCGCGCCGCCGCAGAAGCCGCCAACGCCTGGGAATTCATCGAGCGCCTGCCGCAGCAGTTGCAGACGCCGGTCGGCGAGAACGGCGCGCTGCTGTCCGGCGGCCAGCGGCAGCGCCTGGCGATCGCGCGCGCGATCCTGCGTGATGCGCCGATCCTGATCCTCGACGAAGCCACTGCTGCGCTCGACAACGAGTCCGAGCGGCTGGTGCAGGACGCGCTGCATCGGTTGATGCCCGAACGCACGACCTTGGTGATCGCGCACCGCCTGTCGACCATCGAGCATGCCGACCAGGTGCTGGTGATGGACCACGGCCGCATCGTCGAACGCGGTACCCACGTGCAATTGCTCGCCCAGGGCGGGTTGTACGCCCACCTGCATGGCATGCAGTTCCGCGAAAGGCAGGTATGAGCAAGCAGGTCCGAGAAGCTCCGCCGTACTGGTACGAAGAGTTGCCGGTACCGCTGGCGGCGCGCCTGCTGGCGCCGGTATACGGCATGGTCGTCGGTCTGCGGCGCGGGTTGTACCGGCGCGGCTGGTTCAAGCGCCATCAGGTGTCGGTTCCCGTGGTGGTGATCGGCAACGTCACCGCCGGCGGCACCGGCAAGACGCCGTTGACGATCGCGGTTGTCCAGCAGCTGCGGCAGGCAGGCTGGACGCCCGGCGTCGCCAGCCGCGGCTACGGCCGCGAGCAGGACAGGCAGGCGCGCTGGGTGGAAGCCGGGACGCCGGCCCAGCTCGGCGGCGACGAACCGGTCCTGATCGCCTGGAAGACCGGGGCACCGGTGCGGGTCGATCGCGACCGCGTTGCCGCCGCACGCGCGCTGGTCGAGGCCGGCTGCGACATCGTGGTCTGCGACGATGGCCTGCAGCATTACCGGCTGGCGCGCGATGTGGAGATCGAAGTCGTCGACGGCCGGCGCCGCTATGGCAACGGCAGGCTGATGCCGGCCGGCCCGTTGCGCGAGCCGGCTGCGCGCGCGCGCGAGTGCGATTTCCGCGTGGTCAACCTGGGCCAGGCCAGCGACGAAGGCGAAGCGGCCACGCCGGCCGGCTTTGGCGAATGGCAGATGCGCTTGCGCCTGGAAGACGCGATGCCGCTGGACGGCGCGCGTGCGCGTCCGCTGGCGGCGTTTGCCGGCCAGCGGGTGCACGCGGTCGCCGGCATCGCGCATCCGCAGCGCTTCTTCGAGATGCTGCGCAAGCGTGGTATCGGCGTGGTGCCGCATGCCTTCGCCGATCATCACCAGTACCAGCCCGGCGATTTCGAGTTTGGCAGCCAGTTGCCGGTGCTGATGACCGAGAAGGATGCGGTCAAGTGCCGCGGCTTCGCCGACGACTGGATGTTCAGCGTGCCGCTGCATGCGGAACTGCCGGCGGCGTTCTGGGTGGCGCTGCTGGATCGCCTGGGCAAACTGCGCAGCAGCGCACGCTGAGCCGCGCCGCGACGATCAAAGTCCGGCGCCGGTGCCGGTTCGCGGCCGCCGGCCAGCACTGCGGACAGGCGGCTGGATAGAATGGGGCAGGGCCAGCCTTGAACGACGGATCGCGCATCGCACTCGCGTGCGGAGCCGGCGTCAGCACGGCGCGCCGACCTTGCCAGACCGTTCCGGAGCTTCCGCGTCATGACTGATACCCCCGACTTCGTCGTTGCCATTCCGGCCCGCTATGCGGCCACGCGCCTGCCGGGCAAACCCTTGCGCCTGCTCGGCGGCGAGCCGCTGGTGCGGCGGGTGGCCGAATGCGCGCTGCGGGCCGGCGCGCGCGAAGTCTGGGTCGCCACCGATGACGAACGCGTCGCCGAAGCCGTGGCAGGGCTGGCGGGCGTGCACGTGGCGATGACCGCCGCCGACCATGTCTCCGGCACCGATCGCCTGGCCGAGTGCGCGCGCATCGCCGGGTGGAGCCCGGACACCGTCGTGGTCAACCTGCAGGGCGACGAGCCGTTCGCACCGGCCAGCGGCATTCGCGCGGTGGCGTCGCTGCTGGCTTCGTCGAATGCGCCGATGGCCACGTTGGCTACGCCAGTGGAGCATGCCGACGAGGTGTTCGACCCGAACGTCGTCAAGCTGGTGCGCGACGATAGCGGGCACGCGCTGTATTTCAGCCGCGCGCCGATTCCGTGGCATCGCGATGGTTTTGCGGTCTCGCGCGAGTCGTTGCCGCCCGGCGAATGGCTGCGCCACATCGGCATCTACGGCTACCGCGCCGGCTTCCTGCAGCAGGTGGCGGCGATGCCGCCGGGCCGGCTGGAGCGCATCGAGTCGCTGGAGCAATTGCGGGTGCTCGAGGCCGGGCACCGGATCGCGGTGGCATTGACGCCGGAGCAGTTCCCGCCGGGCATCGACACGCCTGAGGATCTGGCGCGCGCGCAGGCACGCTGGACCGGCGCTACGGGCGCCGCATGAGGCTGCTGGTGCTGTGCCTGGGCAACATCTGCCGCTCGCCGATGGGCGAGGGCGCGTTGCGCTCGCGGCTGGCCGCCTCGCCGCTGGCCGACCGGGTCGAGGTCGATTCGGCCGGCACTGGCGGCTGGCATGCCGGCGAGCCGGCGGATCCGCGCGCGATCCGCTGCGCCCGCGGCCACGGCGTGGACATCGCCGACCTGCGTGCGCGGCAGCTGGTGCCTGAAGACTTCATCCGTTTCGACCGGATCCTGTGCGCGGATGGCGCCAACCTGCGCGATGCGCGACGGATCGCCCCGGCGGCCGCCCAAGCCAAGGCCGTGCTTTGGCTGCCCTGGGCCGGCATCGACGAGCGCCAGGACATCCCCGACCCGTACACCGGGGGTGCGGTCGAGTTCGAACAGGCCTGGGCCCTGGTCGACCGCGCCGCCCAGGCCACGGTCGCCCGACTCGCGCGCGAGGCGGGTTTGGGCATAATCAACCGATGAACGCGCAGACCATCCAGGAATTTCCCGAGTTTCCCGACTGGTTGAACGCCCGGCCGTCGACCCTGCACGAACACCGCGGCCGCGCGCTGGCCTTGGCCTTCGTGAACGCCTCTTCGGTCTGGTGCACGCAACGGCTGGCCGAACTGGCGCAATGGCAGGCACGCAATCCCGGCAAATTGCAGCTGATCGTGGTGCAGGTACCGCGCTTCGATGTCGAGCGCGAGCCGGAGCGTTCGCTCAAGTTGCTACGCCGGCAAGGCGTCAACGCGCCGATCCTGCTCGATCGCGAATGGGAAACCTGGCGCCGTTTCGGCATCGAGGCCTGGCCCACCGTGGTAGTGCTCGATGCGCAGGGGCGCGAACGGCAGCGGCTGGTGGGATTGTCCGGCGATCTGGAGCGTGAACTGCAGGCGGCCTGCCAGGGCCAGCCGACGCCCAGCGATGAAGACCTGCAGCCGGTGGCCGAGCGCAATCCCGAGCCGCGCTCCACGCTGCGGTTTCCGTCCGGGCTGGCAGCCGGCCCGGACCGCCTTTACATCGCCGACAGCGGTCACCACCGCATCCTGGAGTGCACCCACGGCGGTCGCGTGCTGCGCCAGTTCGGCATCGGCACCGCCGATTTCATCGATGGGTCGAAGGGCGGGGCGGCGTTCAAGCATCCGCAAGGCCTGGCGCTGACGCGCGATTCGCTCTACGTGGCCGACACCGGCAATCATGCCTTGCGCCGCATCAACCTGATGGGCGAACAGGTCGACACGCTGTGTGGCAACGGCCGCGCCGGTGACCCCGTCGAGGGCGTGGTGGCAGTGGCCGGCGGCGTCTCGCTGGACCATCCGCATGGGATCGTCGTCGCCGGCAACGAGATCCTGTTGGCGATGGCGGGCGACAACCGGATCTGGAGCTTCGACCTCGGTCGCGGCGAGTTGCGCTGGCGCGCCGGTGCCGGCGTGCTGGACGAGCGCGACGGCAGCGGCCATCTGGCTGCGTTCGCGCAGCCCACCGCGCTGGCGGTCGTGCAGCAGGTGCTCTACGTCTGTGACGCGCTCGGCTCGTCGGTGCGGTCGATGCAGTTGCGCGGCGACCTCGTGCAGACCCTGATCGGCGGGCAAGGCGTGTGGCAGTTCGGCGACCAGGACGGGCCGCGCGGCGATGCGAGGCTGCAATATCCCCAGGCCATTGCGCTGGACCCGGACTCGCCGCTGCTGTGGATCGCCGATACCGGCAACGGTTCCCTGCGCAGCCTGCGCCTGGGCGGCGGCGACCTGGTCACGATCGACCTGCCGCGCCGGCTGCAAGGACCTTCAGGCCTGGCGGTGGCCGGCGGCGCGGTGTGGATCGCCGAGACCGATGCGCACGCGATCCTGCGCTATGACATTGCCAGTGGCGAGCTGAGCGAATTGCCGATCGAAGAATGAAAGCGCGTTCCACCGATTTCGATGGCAAGGCGTTCGCCGCCCACCTGAGCACGGCCCCGGGCGTCTACCGCATGTATGGCGCCGACGACGCGCTGTTGTACGTCGGCAAGGCCGGGGCGCTGCGCAAGCGCGTGGGCAGCTATTTCAACGGTTCGCCCAAGAACGCGCGCACGATGTCGATGCTGTCGCAGATCGTGCGCATGGACGTCACGGTGACCCGTACCGAGGCCGAAGCGCTGCTGCTGGAAAACCAGCTGATCAAGTCGCTGTCGCCGCGCTACAACGTCTCCTTGCGCGACGACAAGAGTTATCCGTACGTGCTGTTGACCCGCGAAGACTGGCCGCGGATCGCCCTGCATCGCGGACCGCGCGCGATCCCGGGGCGCTATTTCGGCCCCTATGCGAGCGTGACCGCGGTACGCGAGACGATGAACCTGATGCACAAGCTGTTCCGGTTGCGCAGCTGCGAAGACAGCGTGTTCCGCAACCGCTCGCGGCCGTGCCTGCAATACCAGATCGGCCGCTGCAGCGCGCCGTGCGTGGAGCTGGTCGGCGCCGAGGAGTACGCCGAGTCGGTGCGCCGGGCGACGATGTTCCTGGAAGGCAAGAGCGACCAGCTCGCCGATGAACTGATGCAGTCGATGCAACAGGCCAGCGAGCAACTGCAGTTCGAGCGCGCGGCCCGCCTGCGCGATCTGCTTGCGCTGCTGCGCAGCCTGCAGAACCGGCAATTCGTCGAAGGACGGGCCGCCGATCTCGATGTACTCGCCTGCGCCACCCAGGGCGCACAGGCCTGCGTGTTGCTGCTGGCCTTCCGCGACGGCCGCAATCTCGGCACCCGCGCCTTCTTCCCCAAGACCAACGGCGAGGACAGCGCAGAGGAAATCCTGGCCGCCTTCGTGTCGCAGTACTACGTCGAACACGCACCGCCGCGCGAGATCCTGCTCGACCGCGAGATCCCCGAGGCCGAGTTGATCGAGCATGCGCTCAGCGCCTCGGCCGAGCGCAAGGTGGCGCTGCGCTGGAACGTGCGCGGCGAGCGCGCCGGCTACGTCGAGCTGGCCAGCCGCAATGCGCAGAACACGCTGGCCTCGGAATTGACCAGCGAGCGCGCCCAGCACGCCCGCAGCGAAGCGGTCCGCGAAATGCTCGACCTGGCCGAGCCGATCAAGCGGATCGAGTGCTTCGATATCAGCCACACCATGGGCGAGGCCACCGTTGCCTCCTGCGTGGTGTTCGATGCCGGTGGGCCGGTACGCGGCCAATACCGTCGTTTCAACATCGCCGGCATCGAGCCCGGCGACGACTACGCGGCCATGCGGCAGGCGCTGGAGCGCCGTTTCCGGCGCGCGGTGGAGGAGGGCGGCGTGCTGCCGGAAGTGCTGCTGATCGACGGTGGCACCGGCCAGTTGGCGCAGGCGCAGGCGGTGATGGCCGAACTGGGCATCACCTCGGTGGTGCTGGTGGGCGTGGCCAAGGGCGAGGAGCGCCGGGCCGGCCACGAGACCCTGGTGCTGGCGGACGGGCGCGAGTTGCGTCCGGGCGCGGCTTCACCGGCCTTGCAGTTCATCCAGCAGGTGCGTGACGAGGCCCACCGGTTCGCCATCACCGGCCATCGCGGTCGCCGCCAGAAGGCGCGCATGACCAGCAAACTGGAGGACATCCCGGGCATCGGTCCGCGCCGGCGCGCGAACCTGCTCAAGCATTTCGGCGGACTGGCCGGCCTCAAGGCCGCCGGCGAAGCGGAGATCGCACGGGTGGAAGGCGTCAATGCCGCCCTCGCGGCGCGAATCTACGCTAACCTGCACGGGTTGCCGATGCCCGACGCCGGAAGCGATTAGAGCGCGAGATGAAGTTGACCGTCCCCACCTGGCTGACCCTGCTGCGGATCGTGATGATCCCGGTCCTGGTGATGGTGTTCTATCTGCCCTACAAATGGACCAATTTCGCCGCGGCGACGATTTTCGCGCTGGCCGCGATCACCGACTGGCTGGATGGTTGGATCGCGCGACGCTACCACCAGTATTCCGCGTTCGGTGCCTTTCTCGATCCGGTGGCCGACAAATTGATGGTCGCCGTGGCTTTGTTCCTGATCGTGCAGGGGCATCCCACGCCGTGGATGGCGTTCTGGGCCGCGGTGATCGTCGGCCGCGAGATCGCGGTATCGGCGTTGCGTGAATGGATGGCCGAGATCGGCCAGCGCGCCAAGGTCAGGGTGGCGCTGATCGGCAAGATCAAGACCATCGCGCAGATGGTCGCGCTGCTGTGCCTGCTGTATTCGGTGACCCCGGGCCGTACCGCCACGCACGAGATCTGGCTGGGCGACCTGGTGTTCCAGATCGGTTACTGGACCCTGGCCATCGCCGCGTTGCTGACCTTGTGGTCGGGCATCCAGTATCTGCACGCGGCGTGGCCCAGCCTGCGCGAAGATGAGAAAGCGGCGCTGCGCCGCGATCCCAAAAAGGTCGAAAACAACAGTTGACACCTTCGGTGGCCGCTGTAAAATTTCGCCTCCCAAGCGGGAATAGCTCAGTTGGTAGAGCGCAACCTTGCCAAGGTTGAGGTCGCGAGTTCGAGTCTCGTTTCCCGCTCCAAATTCCGGACAAGGCCCCGCGTGCGGGGCCTTGTCTTTCCCAGCCACGGGGTGGCGGGGGAGTCACCGGCCTGGTGGCAGAGTGGTCATGCAGCGGACTGCAAATCCGCGTACGCCGGTTCAATTCCGACCCAGGCCTCCATCCTCGATCGTGCAAGCCATGGCGATGAACGGATGAAGAAAGTTTGCAAAATGCTGGCGCAATCGTGGATTCATCTGTAGAATGCGCGGCTTAACGCGGGAATAGCTCAGTTGGTAGAGCGCAACCTTGCCAAGGTTGAGGTCGCGAGTTCGAGTCTCGTTTCCCGCTCCAATGCCAGGCCCTCATCGAGAGCGGTCGCGGCGACAAAGGACCCGAACGGGTCCTTTATTGTTTCCGGACCATCGGGTTTCGGTTTTCAGTGCGCGTCGATTTAGGTGCTCGCGCCGGCGCGGCGTGACCGCCTGCAGCCCATGGGCTAGACTGGCTTCACGGCCTGGTGGCAGAGTGGTCATGCAGCGGACTGCAAATCCGCGTACGCCGGTTCAATTCCGACCCAGGCCTCCATCAAGACCCGCTCAGGCGGGTCTTGTCGTATCCGCCCGGCGCCCCCGCCGGCGATTGATCCGGATCAACGACAAGGCGTGGCGCCGGCACGATGCTGGCGGCATGGACAAGACCGCCTGCAACCACGCCGATCCGTTTCCTCGATGGAATTTCGATGCGGAATTGCTGCGCCGCCACGACCGGCCAGGCCCGCGCTATACCTCGTATCCGACCGCGCCGCATTTCCACGAAGGTTTCCGTTGGCCGCAACTGCGCGAGGCGATCGAACGATCCGGCGACGGGCCGCTGTCGCTCTACCTGCATGTTCCGTTCTGTACCAGCCCGTGCTTCTACTGCGGCTGCAATCGGGTGATCACCCGGGATCGCGAGCGCGGCAGGGCCTATGTGCAACGCCTGCTGCGCGAGGCCGGCCTGATCGCACCGGCGTTGGGCCGCCGCCGCGAGGTCGTGCAACTGCATTTCGGCGGCGGCACGCCGAATTTCCTTTCGCCCGGCCTGATCGGCGAACTGCTCGATGGATTGCGCCGCCATTTTCGCTTCAGGCAAGCATCCGACCGCGACTTCTCGATCGAACTGGACCCGCGCCAACTCGTCGAGGACGATATCGCCGCACTGGCCCGGCTTGGCTTCACCCGCGCAAGCCTGGGCGTGCAGGACTTCGACCCGCGCGTGCAGCAGGCCATCAACCGGGTGCAGGATGCCGATGCGACGCTGGCCCTGATCGAGGCCTGCAGGCGGCACGGACTGGGCTCGGTCAATGTCGACCTGGTGTATGGATTGCCGCGGCAAACGGCCGCGGGCTTCGCGCAGACCCTGCAACGCGTGCTGCAAGTGCGCCCGGACCGTTTCGCGATCTACGGCTATGCGCACCTGCCGGGCACTTTCCGCGCGCAGCGCCGCATCGATGAAGCCGAACTGCCAGACGCGGAGGCGCGAATGGAACTGCTCGGGCTGGCGGTCGAGCGCCTCGGTGCGGCGGGCTACCAATACATCGGCATGGATCATTTCGCACTGCCAGGCGACGAGCTGGCGCGCGCGCAACGCGAGGGCAGCCTGCATCGCAACTTCATGGGCTACACCACGCATGCGGCAACGGACTTGCTGGGGCTGGGCGTCAGCGCGATCAGCCACATCGGCAACAGCTACTCGCAGAACCCGCGCGAGCTGCCGCAGTGGGAAGCGGCGATCGATGACGGCCGGGTGCCGGTGTGGCGGGGCATGACGCTGAGCGCCGACGACGCGATCCGCGGCGATGTGATCCAGGCGCTGATGTGCGCTGGCGAGCTGGACACGCGTGCCATCGATGCACGTCACGGTATCCGGTTCGACGACTACTTCCGCGAGGCATTGCCGGCCTTGGAGCGCCTGCGCGAGGACGCGCTGGTCGAGCGCGAAGGGCCGGTGATCCGCGCCACCGAGCGCGGGCGCCCGCTGCTGCGCTTGTTGGCGATGTGCTTCGACGCACATCTGCAACGCAGCCCGGCGGCGCGGGTTGGCGGTTACTCGCGGGCGATCTGAGCCATCGCGCTGGCGCGCGGCGCCTCAGGCGTCCTTGGCCGCGATCATCTCGTCGAGCGTACTGGCCAGCCGCGCGCGCACTTGCGCGCGCGGCATCCGCGCCAGTTCGGCCAGCGGCTGGTCGTGGCCGATGCGACGTGCGGCTTCCAGCCCGATCAGGTAGCCGCCGCGTGCTGGCTCGGGTCCGGCATGGCCGGCGCTGAAGAAGCGGGTGGCGTCCTGCTCGGCGGTGGAGTCGAGCGCAGCGCGCAGGCCTTGCGCCAGCGCCAGGCGGGTCGCGCCATCGGCGGCCAGCAGCCGCTCGTCGTCGAGCAACACGTGCAGCGGCGACGCATCCGGATTGAGTCGTTCGCTGACATAGGTCGCCAGTCCTTCCACCCACAACGACACGAACAGCGGTGCCTTGTCGTCCATCACGATCTGCGGCGCTACCTGGGCGTGGTACAGATGGAAGGATTCGTGGTCCAGGAACACCGACAGGTCCGGGGTTGCGCCGTGGTAGCGCACGATACCGTCCAGGCCGATGAAAAGCGGCATGCGCCCGGCCCAGGGCTGCAGGTGGCCGTCGAAGGAGAACAGCGAGGGCATCAGGTAGATCGGTGCGCGGTCGCGCTCGAAGTCGGGGAACTGAGCGCGGAAATGCGCCGTGTGCTCGCCGTAGGCCTGCATGAACCCGCCATCGAGGCGCCGGACCTGGGCGGCGATCAGGTCGAACTGCGGCAACCAGCGGGCGATGCGTTCGGCATCGGTCTTCAGCCCGGCAGCACCGAATACCTCGCCGTGTGGCGTGAAGAAGGCTTTGCGCAGTGCTTCGGCACGCACCGAGCTGCCTGCAGCGCCGTCGTAAGCCGACCAGAACGCCGGCATCAGGTCGATGAGGCCGGCGGCCTGCGCCGGCTGCGCACGTACCGGTCGGGCGAATGCCAGCGCCGGAGACAGACAGGCCAGGCGCAGGAGGGCGCGGCGATGCATGCGGCAAGTCCTTAGGGTGGGGAACACGGCACTGCGACTGGTGCCCGGGGTCGGGATCGAACCGACATAGCCTTGCGGCTGAGGGATTTTAAGTCCGGATCCCCGTATTCCATCCCGTCCCATTTTAATCCTAAAGCCCCCTATGTCTATGATTCTGCGAGAAGGGCAGTCGCATCCTGTGCGATGCGCGTCCATATCATTCCCGACAGAGTAGGCACCAGGTAGGCACCAGATGGCAGGCTCCAAACAGCAGCTCACGGCGCGCGGTCTTGCGGCGCTGAAGCCCGGCGAATGGGCAAACGATGTGCGGCCGCACGGTTCCGGCCAGCTGCAGGCCCGGAAGCTCGGGGGTGGCGCGATCTCGTTCTATTACCGCTACACAGGTCCAGGCAAGCGCCAGGACCGGCTGCCGTTGGGTACCGGTCTGCAGCTGGCCGAAGCCCGCGAGAAGGCCGCTGAGCTGTCGCGCCGCTACCAGGCAGGCGACCGAGACCTGCGAGCCGTGCTCGAAGGAGAGCGCTTGGCTCGCGAGCGAAAGGCAGCCGAGGCGGCGGCCCAGCAGGTCGATGCGTCGCTTGGCACCCTCTTGGGTGCGTATGTGACCGCGCTCCGTGAGGCCGGCAAGGTCAGCGCAGACGAGGTGGAAAGCGCGATCGTCCGGCATGTGGAGAAGCCATGGCCGACGGTCTGGGCGAGTCCTGCGCGCGCCCTGAGCATGGACGACCTGCTGCCGCTGATCGCCCGCGTAGCGCGCGCAGGGAAGCTGCGGGAGGCCGGCAAGCTCAGGAGTTACCTGCGTGCCGCCTATGCTGCGGCGATCCGGGCGCGACAGGATCCGGTGGCGCCGGACGCACTCCGTCAGTTGGCGATCTCTTCGAACCCTGTGCGCGACATGGCGGCCATCGATGGCGGGAACAACGCCCGCACGCGCGCCTTGAGCTTGGGTGAGCTGCGCGCGCTGTGGCGGTACGCGGCGGCCGCGCCGGCGCCGGACGGCCCGCTGCTGAGGTTCTACCTGCTCACCGGCGGTCAGCGGCTGATGCAACTGGGGCGCCTGACGACCGATCATCTGGTCGACGGCGGCAAAACCATTCACCTGAAAGACCTGAAAGGGCGCCGGAAGAAGCCGCGGGATCATCTTGTGCCGCTGATCGACGCCGCGTGCACCGCGCTGGCGGAAATGCGCACTTCGGAACCGCAGGGTCGCTACCTGTTCACCACGTCGCGGGGGATCGCCGCGGCCAGCTACGATCAGTTCGCCGCCGTCGTGTCCAGAGCGGTTGAAGCCCTGAAGCAAAACAAGGCACTCGAAGGCGGTAAGTTCACGCCTGGCGACCTGCGCCGAACCATTGAAACGCGCCTCGCCGCCGCTGGGCAGACGGACGAGGCGCGCGGCCAGCTGCAGTCGCATGGCCTGGGCGGGGTCCAGAATCGGCACTACAACCTACACCGCTACGACGACGAAAAGCGGGCGGCGCTGATGGTGCTGCACGGCCTGCTGACGTCGTCGTCGGCCACCGTGACCCCGATCAAGGGGCGTCGGGCCGCAGCTCGTCGGGCGGCAGCTGGTTGACCGCCATCACAGCGGCTTTGATTTGCTCGTTCACCCACCCGTGGACCCAGGAGACTGGCCACAGAGAGCGACCGCCGACCGGAATTGGCTTCGGGAAGGTGTTGTCTTTCATTCGGCGGTAGATGGTCGTCCGGCTCAGGCCGGAGATCTGGCACACGCGTTGGATGGACGCCAATTCTTCCAGATCGTATTGCTCGGCAGCGCTCATGGGATTTGGTCCTCCAGGATGTAGCGAATGTCGATTGCCCAGCCAGCCTCGCGTGCGCCATGCAGCAGCAACTCCGCGGTATCGAACTCGTCCAGCTTGAGCATTCGTGCGGCCCGGGCCACATAGGCCGGCGCCAAGGGGCGATCTTCCGAGAACAGGTCATAGACCGACTGGCGCGCGATGCCCCAACAGCCAGCCAGCTCCTTCATTTGCCACCCTTCTTCCAGCATGTGCCTGCGCAGCAGGGACCGGACCGTGTCCTTGCCGCGCGGGACTTTGATAGGTCGCCCGGCGCAGGCTTTGCCGTTGTGGGGGCTCGCGCGGCCGGCGCGGTTGCTCCTATCAGCCATGGCCTGCCTCCACGCGCTTGAATCCGATCACCCAAACCCACGGGTTTGCGGCCCAGTCGCCGCCGGTGCTCAGCCAGAGGCCCATGAACGCGCCACGCGGCGTGAGGTGGGCGCAGCCGTCGACACCGCGGACAGCCGTCGAGCTGAACTCGTCGGGCCGTTTTTCGAGAATCGCACCCTCTGCCCAGCAGTCCGCGTCACTGATCGCCTGCAGCCGCTCGACGCGCACGTCGGTGATGTCCAGCACCAGCCGGCAGGCCCAACGCGGCATGTGGATGCTTGGGCGCCAGCGGCCTGGCGCGGAGCGCTCCCAGTCGGCAGCGTAGACCGCAGACATGCCGGCTGACGTTGGGTTCTCGGTTTGCTGCAAGCCCATGCTGCCGCGGTAGGCCGTGCTCGGGACGTGTGCCCATGTCTCCCGCACCCACAGTCGGTCGCCGGTTTGGCCGAAGGGGCAGGGAAGCACCCGGTCGACACCATCTCCGTCGGCCAATGCCCACCACATGCCGTCCTGGTCTTCGCCGCCCCAATTTACCGGGTCATCGCGATCGCGTCCCAGCCCGCCGGTGAAGTCGAAACCATCGGGCAACTTTACCGCGCGCCGGGTTTGGGTCTTTTGGCCAGCGAGGATGGCGCGCACCATCGCGCCGTTGAAGAGGATCGGGCGCTCAGCCATTCCCGCTCCCCTTGTACTGGTTAGCCACGGTATCGCGGGCTTGTAGGCGTTCATGCAGTGTTTTCGCAAAGGTGAGCGCAGTGCTTCCGCTGCCACTGAACGTAACGGCCCACAGTGCCGCCATCGCCAAATCATCAGAAGTGGCTAGCGGGGCCGCAGGAATAACGGTGACGACAGACTTAGGATCGTCCGCCTCAATCGCGACAATGCCGACTTCGTCCATTCGGGCGCGATCGAGCTCCGTGAGCTGGCCACGGGGGAACACGATGATCTGCTTCATGCTGCCTTCCTTTTGATGAGGCGCCGCCACCAGGGCTGGCGCAGGTGTTCGTTCTCGGTGAGCAGCCGCTCGATCTCGGCGGCGGCGCGCGCCAGCTCTACGCGCAGCGCTTCCTTGCGCGGCTGCCGCATGCGCTTCGGCGGCTTGGGGAACAGCTGGGTGGTCACGCGGCGCGCTCCGCGATCGGGTCGATCGCATCGAACAGGCTGGGCATGGCCATCTCCCGCTCGGCGGCCTCGAGCTCACGCATGGCGCGCTGGGCGCCGTTCGACAGGCCACCAGCGCCGCAGAACAGGTCGGCCAGCAGCTTCGGTCGCACCTTCTGCGCGGCGCGCCGGACAATAATTGCACCGCTGCCGTCAGCCACCACGCGCATCCTTCCTGGCTTCGGCCAGGATCTCCCGGAGGTCGTCCAGCACCTTGCGGTCTTCGCCGTGCTGCTCGGCCAAACGCACGGCCCGCTCCAGCGCGTAGACGCGGTCATTCGGGTGGATGTAGTTCATGCGGTCTTCTCCGCTGCGTACAGGTGCACTTCGTTCCCACTCTGTCGCGCCACGATGGTGTGACCGAGACGCTTGACCACATCGAGCCTCGCGTTCAGCACGTCGGACCCGATGAAGGTGGTGATGTACGTCCCGGGGTAATCGCGTGAGTACGCGTTGGTGATCTGCTCGACCTTCAACTGCAGTTCTCGGACCTGCTTGCGCAGGCGCTTGGCCTCGGTCTGGGTGATGGGCTTGCTCATGCGGCCTGTTCCTCGGTGGCGTAAAGAGCGGCAAGGTCGATCTCGTCCACCTGGTCGCGCAGGCGATGACAGGCAGCGCGCACGCGGCGCGCGATGAGCGAGCGGTCGTCTTTGGCGGTGAAGGTCAGGTGCGAGGCATGAAGGGCGCCGCGGTGGTCGCGGCGGAACAGGCGCCAGGTGATGAAGTCGCCATCGGTGGTAGGGAAGCGGCCCCAGGAGAATCCGCCGTTGCGCTTCGGAGCGCGGCGGGCGATATGTCGGCTCATGCTGCGTTCCCCAAGGCGAGCTGCACGTCAGCTGCAAGCTGCTGATCCTCGACGCTGCCGAACAGGGCGTCGTAATTCCAGGTGCAGTCGCGGAATACCCGCCCATCCTCGAAGTCGGTCAAACCGTCGATGACGTCGTTGATGATCGCCTTGTCCTCGTCGGTCTCCATGGTGAAGCGGTCCACTGCATTGCGTACTCGCCAGGGGCCTTCGCTCCAGTCGCTGCGTGTCTGCTGCATGGCCACCGCCAAGTCGAGGCGCTGGTTACGGCTACGGAGCGCTTCCAGCACGTCGGCCCAGCTCGATTCGATCGGCAGCTCGTACCGCAGGAGGATCGCTGCGAGCTCCATGTCGGCCTTCCGCCGCTCGATCTCGGCCTGGCGCTCGCGCTCGGCCGCTGCAGCGCTGCGGGCATCTGCTTCAGCGGCCTGCGCCTCGTACGCGCGGTACCGCTCCAGCAGCTGGGCATGCTGTTGCTGGCGCTGGGTCCAGCCATCGTCGACCTTGACCTCGCGGCGCAGGTCCGTGAGGTATCCAGCGTCGTGGCTGATCGTCTTGGGGTAGCGAGATCGGGAGCGGCTGTCACGCTCGCTCCAGCGCTTCGGCATCCCGATTTCATCCATTAGCGCGATGATCCGCTCGACGATCGCCAGGTTGTTCTCGATCGCCGGCAGGTTCGACTCGTGGGTGGCCTTGTCGGCTTCGAAGGCCTTGGCCAGCTCCTGCAGGGCACGCGCCGCGACGGACGTGGCCTTGGGTTTCGACCAGCGGGACATGTCGTTCTCGTACGACTGCGGGCTCGCCATGACCTTTCCGAGCGCTGTGCACATCGTGATCTGCATGATCTTCACGCTTCGATTCCTTCGTAGACCCAGCGGCGCACCGTCCCAAACGGAACGCCGAGGGCGGTGCTGATGGATGAGACCGACTGGCCGTTCTTGCGCATGGCGCAGGCCCGGCGCTTGGTGCTGGTCGGCCAGTAGCGGGGATGGGGCGAGCGCGGCACCGGCGCACCGACCGAGCGGGCCTTGTCCTGCACCGCGCGCGGGGAGCGCCCGATGGCGGCGGCGACCCGCACGGCATCGCTGCCGGCGAGCCGGCGCAGCGCGGCGACCTCGTTGGTGCGCCAGAACTGCATCAGGCGGCCGCCTTCTCGTTGGCGCGGGCCGGCGCACCGATCAGCACGCCCTTCATGGCCTCGCACATCGCGGGCAGCTGCGCGGCGTCGTAGAGCTTGGCCGCGCGCTCGGTGCCCACGGACTGGAATCCCAACTTGGCCAGGCCTTCGGCGGTGATCGCCAGCGGCGCGATCCAGGCGTTGATCTCGCCCAGCTTCACGCGGCGCGACGGGACGGCGGGGGCGGCGGCCGGGGGTGCCACCGGCGCGGCCTTCGGTTCTTCGACAGCTGTGGGCGCCGCAACCTCGGCCGCCGCCGCCGAGACCTGCTGGGCTGCCAGCTCGATCTGCTGGCGCGCGCGCTCTTCCTCCTGCCGCTCGCGCTCGATCTTGGCCAGCTCTTCCTGCCGGACCTTCTCCCGCAGTGCCTCCTCACGATCCCGCTCGCGCTGCTGGTGCTCGGCGATGCGCGCGGTCACCAGGTTGCGCAGGTCTTCCGGCGCCTTGCTGGCGCACAACTGCACGGCGTCGGGGAACAGGCTGCCGTAGGTGCCGCTCTCCATTTCCAAAACGTGGATGCAGGCCCGGACACGCTCGGCAACCTGGCTCGCGGCGACCTTGTGCTGGGCGGCCAGGCTGTCCACGGCATCCTGCATGCTGTCCAGGGAGCGCTTGCCCTTGATCGCCGCGCCGAGGTCGGCCGTGATCTCGCGCAGCGGCACCGGCAGGGCGTGCTGGCCCATGCTGGCGTTGATCTGCTGGTAGTGCGCGATGACCGCCTGCCGGCCGGCCTCGACGATCTCGCCGCGGCGCTTCTCCTTCTCGGCGGTGACCAGCTTCCCGAGCTCGAGGCGGATCTTGCGGGTCTCGGCGGCGACCTCATCCATGGTGCGGAACACCGCGTCGATGTCGGCCGTCTGGCCGAGCACCTGTTCCTTCGTGGCGGTGATCCGATCCTCGACGGCCTGGCACCACTTGACCGTCTGCTCCGCATTGGCGAAGTCGTCGTCGGTGCGCAGGTCACGGTTGATGCCATCCAGGACTTCCAGCGCGGACGCCTTGAACTCCGCCAGGTTCGAAGCAGTCACCATGCCGGTGACCTGGATGCTCAGCGCCGGCAGGGTCTCCGGCGCGCGGCCGGCTCGGACCGGTTCCGCTTTTTCCACATGCTGGTAGGCGGCGACGTCGGCTTCGAACTGCTCCCAGCCGGCGACGAGCCGGGCGCGCAGGTCCTGATTCGGCTCGTACCAGCAGTGGCGCTCTTCGACCAGCTCATCGTTGGCGTTCCACTTCGATGCCATGAACAGCACGCGCTGCGCGCCGGACACCATCGCCTGATGCTCGTTCTGGACCTGGTAGAGGAGAGGCAGGCTCTCGCGAACTGCGTGTCCCTCTGACGATCCTGACGCCTTGGCGGCGTCGATGGTATCGAAGGCCTTGCGCAGCTCATCATTCAGCGACTTGTGCTCGAACGCCGTGTCCTCCAGCAGAGTCAGGCCGTCGAAGCTGGCCGAGTACTTGCCCTCGGTGCCGGTGACCGGGAACAGGTCCTCGCCGACGATCTGCTCGGCCAGCGGCCGCGCGAGCGCCTCGTAGCGGTGGCCGGCATCGAAGATGCGCTGGCGGTCGGCGTCGATCTCCTGACCAACGCCGGTGGCGACTTCGCGCAACAGCTGCGCGCGGGTTTTGTACGGGCTGCAGCCCATCATCGCCGGCGCGTCGCTGGCGTTGAGGTACTGCGCGCGGTGCTGATGCCAGGCGTCTGAGCCTTGGAGCAGCTGGACGATCTTCATGGTCAACGCTCCAACGCAGTCTGGGTGAGGCCGCCAGCGGCGGCTTGGAGATCGGTCTGCGGCTCGTGGTCGAGCTGATGGACCAGGCTGGCGAAGCGCGTCATGGTCTCGGCCGCGGCGGCGAACTTGGCGAACCCTTCGGTCATCGCTCTGGTCGCGCTTACGATCTCGCTGCGGAAGTCGTACCCAGCCGCGATGTCGTAGTCCTGCCCCGGCGCGAGGAGCTTCTTCGTGTTCTCGCTCGTCCAGTCGCGGTATCCGGCCTTGTTGGCCACCTTCTGGATCTCCGACAAGCCGATCTCGACGATGAAGGTGTCGGGCTCGCTGCTGTAAGCGCGATCCGAGCGGGAAGCGAGGATCTTCATGCCTGGCCCTCCGCGTCGCTCGCGTCCTCGGGCAGCGGGAAGTCCGGGTTCTGCTGGCCAGCGGCCGGCGCGGCGTCGGTGGCAGCGGCCGGCGCGGCCAGGGCGCGGATGGCCGCTTTCTGCTCGTCGCTCAGGGTGGCCTTCGACTCGGCCATGCCGATGATCTCGTCGGGCGTCTTCTTGCCGGCCTCGATCGCCTTCTTCCAGTTCGGCAGTGAAGCCTTGAACTGGTCTTCCGTGTAAGCGGGCCGCGCGGAGTCGGCGCTCGCCGCAGCCTGCTTTCCGGCCTGCTCGGCCTTGTTCTCCATGACGCTCTTCCACGAGGACTCGCCATCGCGGATGGCGCCATAGATGCCGCGCAGGTTCACCAGTTCCGCCGGCGAGCAGGTGTCGAGGGTGTGGCCCAGGTATTCGGTCAGGTCCGCAGCCTTGACGCCAATCTCGCCGAAGGCATCGGCAATGCGCTTCCGCTCGGCGCCGGGATCGCGCGCGGCCTCATCGAGCCGGATCGCCTTGATGATGGCCTCGGCCTCATCCTGCAGGTCGCCGGGGATGATGCGCAGGCCCAACGTGCGGATCGCCTTGGAGATCTGCGCGGAGCGCTTGTTCAGCAGGTCATCGTCGGTAGCCGGAACGGTATAGACGTTCTTCCTGTAGCTGTTCTTGCGCACGCTGATGTAGGTGCCATCGTCGGACGGCCGCGAGCGCTCCACGGTGCGCGTGACCCGAACATCAAGCGGATAGGTGACGTTCGACTCCAGGTCGGTTACCGAGACGCGGTGGATCTCCTTCGCCTCGTCTTCGTAGACCATCGTCGTCTCGACCAGCACATTGGTCATGCAGCGCAGGGCGACCTCGACGAACCGGATGCCCAGGCCCTCGACGCCATCGCCGATCGGCTTGCGGTAGTAGGCCGACTTGTTGTGGGCGAAGCTGGGGCGGCGGCATTCGCGCAGCAGGTCCTGCCGCACCTGGTCCCAGATGCGGGGCCGCTGCAGCGCCATGACGTACCTGGCTTCCACCATGGCCTTCGCCTGCGCGGCAACGGCCGTCGACGCGGTCTCAGGCACCATGAGGGCCGTCGAGTTGCCTCCGAAATCCTGTCGTACTGAGAGAGCCTGTGCAGGCGAATTCACGGTCGAAATCTCCAGCCGGCTGCGCCGGCGTTGCGGGAATGGGTGCCAGTACTGTTCCTGGCTGTCATCGAAGGTCGTGCCGCCTCCGATCAGCGCCTTCAGTCCAAGGCCGGCGGTGCTCGCTCTCGCGGGGTGTATCTGGAGGAGAGGGCCGGTGCTGATCTCCGGCTTTTCCAAAGTGCTTCCTTGTTCCTGACCGATCCGCACCGGGTATCGGCAGTGGCACACCTCGAAATGGTTTGGTGGCGCAAATTGGACCGACCGTAGCTGCGCATCAGCCTGCGCATTCCTCTCCGTGAAACAGGTGCCGCCGTTGCCCGGGCGGCGCGGGTGCGGTCAGCGCGACAGGGGGAGCGCGCTGACCAGGGGTATCACGCGGCCAGGTCGACCGGTTCCTTCTCGATCAGCACGTACGGGTACTTCTCCGTCTCGTTGCGGATGTGTTCCTTGAAGTGCCGGCCCAGCGACTCGGCGTTCTTGAACTTTTCGAAGTCCGCCGCGGTGAAGTTGGCGTAGTGGTAGAGCGCCGCCGGCCTCTGGTCGCGGCCGTACCCGCGGTAGAAGCGCACCGCGAGGGTGTTCGTCTCCGGGTCGTGGCCGATGGAGTGGATCTGGCTGGACTCGACGTCCTGCATCTGGATGCGGGTGGTGCTGGTATTCATGCGGCGCTCCTGGGGTGCTTGGCGATGTTTCGGTGCTTGCGGGCGGCACGCTTTGCCGCCGCGGCGCCGGACTGGCGCCCGCCGTTGTGGGACTTCGGGTTGCTGCCGTAGCGCTGGCCGAACGAAGGCTGCGGCGCATGGGAGAAGAGGTTGTCCATCACGGCCCGGCCGAAGTCGGCACCGCGGGCGTGGTTGAACAGCACGGCGCCGAGCAGCGCGCCCAGGTGGCGACGCATGCTCATGCGGCTTGTTCCTCGGCGCCGGCGGCGGCGTCCTCCAGCTGGCGGGCCTCGGCCGCCTCCGCCTCGTCGTCTTCGGTCAGGTCCTCGCCGCCGCCGGCGCCGCGCTTCGGCGCGATCAGCGTCAGCAGCACGTCCTCGCGCACCAGCGCATCGGAGAGGTCGGCCAGGTCGTCGGAGCTAACTTCGGCCGAGGCGGTGAAGGTCAGCTCGACGCTGCCGCCTTCCTTCGGCTCGAACACGAAGCGCTTCAACCCCACATCGACCAGGACGATCGGATCGCCGGCTTCCAGCAGACCGGCGATGTGCAGCTCGTAGCCCTTGAAGGCATGGTTGAGCTTGAGGGGCTCCAACGCCGGGTGCTTCACTTCCGTCAGCCGCTCGCCGCCGATGGCAGGCAGTTCCTGCTGCTCGCCGCTACCGGGCTTGCGGAACAGGTCCTGGCGCAGGGACTGGTCGAACGAATCGAGCACCTCGTTGCTGGCGCTCAGGTTGAACTTGATGTCGGCAGCCAGACGGCGCTCGTCACCGTGGCGCTGGATGCGCTGGTTGACGTTCGCGATCGACGCCTCGTGCTTCTCGAGCTGGAGCATGGGGATACCTCTCTGTGAGGCGGCCAGGCCGCCGGATGGATTACTCGCCGTAGCCGTCGCCGTAGCCGTCGCCGTCGCCGTAGCCGTAGCCGTCGCCGTAGCCGTCGCCGTAGCCGTAGCCGTAGCCGTCGCCGTAGCCGTCGCCGTAGCCGTAGCCGTAGCCGTAGCCGTCGCCGTAGCCGTAGCCGTCGCCGTAGCCGTCGCCGTAGCCGTAGCCGTAGCCGTCGCCGTCGCCGTAGCCGTAGCCGTCGCCGTAGCCGTCGCCGTAGCCGTAGCCGTAGCCGTAGCCGTCGCCGTAGCCGTAGCCGTCGCCGTAGCCGTCGCCGTAGCCGTCCACGTCCGCATTCGCGGCCGTGGCAATCCACTCCGACTTCCGCAGGAACTTCTCGGTGTCGGCGGCGATCACGCCGCCATGTGCGTCGATGAAGTCCTTGACGCCCTGGATGCAGGCGCCCGCGTCGAGCACGTCGACGACGGTCACGCGCGGCTTGTAGGCCAGCGCGTGCGCGTCCATTACGCCTTCTCCCAGGCTTCGGCAGCGGTGAGGGTCACCTCGAACACGGCAGTGACCTTGCGCACTTCGATGTCCGCGCGGGCGCTGATGTTGCTGTTGGAGGTCGGGCCGGTCTCGGCCAGCTCCATGACACCGCGCCGGGTGCCGAACTTGATGGCCATGCGAGCGCGCTTGAGATTGATGGTGTTGCCGGAGGTGTCGTCGGCATAGCCGAAGAACACGCCGCGATGCTCGGTGCAGACGATGACGGGACGGTCGGTGGATTCAGACATATCGGTGCCCTCCTGGGCGTTCGGGGAATTCAGTGCGTGTCGTCGCGCGGCAGCGCGGGACGGATGAAGTTGGTGGAGCGATTGCGCAGGAAGTCGCGGCAGGCGCGCAGCAGGCGCCACAGCACCAACAGCAGCAGCAAGGCGGCGACCGGGAACACCGAGTGCGCCTCGACGATCAGGCAGCGGCGCAGCAGGTCGAGCAGGAAGCCGATCACCGCCGACCACAGGAACAAGCGGAGCAGGGCGCGCAGGCTCATGCGGCACCGCCGGGCATGTCGGAGTAGGGCGAGCGCGGGCGCAGGTCCTGCCGCGCCGCCTGGATCGCCCAGGCCGAGCTGGCGCCGTCGCGGATCAGGCGCACCGCATGGTCAAACGCCTGGCGTCGGGCCCGCTCGTCGCGACCGTACCGGCGCGCCATGTCGCACGTCGCCTGGCGCACGGCATTGAGCTCGCGCGGGTTCGCCGGCAGGCGGATCACCGCGGCGCTCATGACAGCACCGCCGTGACCAGGGCGCCCAGGCAAGCGCCGACCAGCAGGAAGACCGTCGCGAATCCCACGAATGCCGCCACATCGCGGCGTTCTTGGCGCTGAAGTTGATCCTCGAAATTCATCGGGCACCCCCTTCCAGCGCGATGAGCTCATCGCTGGAAAGGTCGGACAGCAGAAGCTCTTTGGCTTCCAAACCCTTCGTGGAAGGCCCACCGAAGCGGGCCATTGCCCCGTGAGCGATCTTCAGCTCTTCGGCGCTGAGCGAGAAGTCGATCGCTTCGGCACGCGGATCGGGATCCGACTTTGGTTCCGACGTCGTGACCGGGTGCCAGGCCGGGTTCTTGGCCACCATGCCCTTCATGCGTACACCACCTGAAGCCGCTGCAGGGCTTCCAGCTCGGTCAAACCGTTCTGCCGGCGCTTCTGCTCGACCAGGTCGGCGATATAGGCATCGCGCGCCTCACGCCAGAGCTCGGCGAAACGGTCACGAGCCTCGGCGGACACGTCGGAAAGGGCGAGGGCGAGAGCGGCCCAGGGCAGCTGGTCATCGCGCAGGACCACCTCGGCGAGCAGCTTCGGCATGGCCGATAGGCTGTCGCGGGCGACAGTGGTCGCATCCGTCTGGATGGTCTGGGGACCGCCTGTAAACCACCGGGGATCGATCCGAGCGGACATAGCTCAGCCCTCCCCGATGTTTGTGGAGCGAGCAGCAACCTTGGCAGAGAGCGCGAATGCTTCGGCCGAGCGTTGCGCCGGCCGGTGCATCCCATACCAGGTGCCAAGCCGGGACGTCGCTTTGGCGTCGATCTCGCATTCAGTTGCGAGGTACTGGACCCTGCTCAGTTCGCGGCGGGTCGGCTTGAAGGCGCAGGCCATTGTGGTCTCCGCGCCACGCCCCGGTCGGGATTCCGGGGTTCTTCGTGGCGACGGGGCCAACTTAGTAAACCTAAGTCTCCGTGTCAATAGGGAACCTAAGTGAACCGACGAACGGTATCGGGGAGGCTTTCCTCAGGCGACCTCGTGGGAATCCGCTATGACAGCGATCATCGGCCTTTTGCTGCTGCTGGCAGTTGTATGGCTTCTGATGACGAAGAGTTCGTTACTGTCAAAGCTGACAGCCGGATCCGACTCTGGCCAAGTGATGCGTCTGGGCGGAGGAGACGGTACGTTCGGGATGGAAGTGGTTGGAGAATCCCACTATCTGGCCGCCCTGCGTTCGATTGCCGGACGTGGCGAGGTGCGCCATGAATGCACCGCGCTTCTCCGCCTGGAGGATGAGAATCCTTTCGACGACTGCGCTGTCGCCGTCTACATCGAGGACCGCAAAGTGGGATACCTGAGGCGTTTCAACGCAAGGCAATATCGCACTCAGGTGGGAAAATACGGGAAGCTTGACGGTGTTTGCCCTGCCGTGATCATCGGCGGGGGAGAGGGGAGGCCCAACCTTGGCGTTTGGCTAGACCTCCCTACGATCTAATTACCTTGAGGTGCAAGAATCGATCAGTCGCGGCAAATCGCAGATGGCTGCGTCTCCTTCCTTGTTGGATGGGTAGTCCGAATAGGAAGTTCTCAGCCTTGAACCAGCGCGAATCTGCGTCAGCACCGTGTTGGTGGGGGATGTGGCATAGGAAATGTCGCGCTGCGGATCCAGCAGAATCGCTGGCTGTTCGTCAACGCGAAGGGTCAAGTGATCGCGACCGGCCTTGTAAGCGCTGGTGGTGATGAACAGTACGCGCTTTCCTTGCACCACCAAGCCGATTTTCGCAGCCTCTGAGGAGATGATGCAGCGCCGCTCATCGGTCATGCCATCGACCTTGTCTGACACAATCTTCCAGTCGCACGCGTTGGCCCCGGCAGAAGCGAGGGCGGCGGTCAGGAAAAAAACAGTTCGCATGGACTTTTCTCGCTCAGTTTGCGGGTAGGCAATCGGGAAGACTTGATCCGGTCTCAGCGGCATCAACATATCCATGCATCCGATCCAGAAGATCCTCAAGCTGGGGATCCGTGAGATCAGACAAGTAGGCTACGCCGCGGGTGATGAGAAAGTGCGTGATGGCGATCTGCCAGCCGTAGGTATTGGCGATCACCATGATCGAGTGCATGGTCCTGGCGCGCGCCGAGATATCAATCGGCGCGAAGGTGGTCCAGTCAGGAAGGCAGGCCGGATCCGCCGACCCTACGGCCGGCTGTTTTGCCGGCTCAAGCGTGCTTTCGCTTACGAGCCGCAGGTCGCGCGGCCTCCCGAGCTTCCGGTGCGCCCGAAGCGCTACTAGCTCCGCCAACTTCTCCATCTCCTGATCCATATCGAATGCCATGTTCCTTCTCCCGTTGCTCTCTCGTTGCCAAAGCTGCGCGCAGAGCCTGGGCGAACACTTCCGGATCGTGTTCGATGACCAGTTCCTCACCGGCGCCGAGGCGCATTGCCTTCTTCGCCAGGGTGATCGCGTGGCGAATGGTCGAGGCATCGAGTTGCAGGGATTGAGACTTTTCGAACTGGTCGCGCAGGAGACGCCAGGTCGGGCTGATCTCCTGGGGCAAGACTCCCAGCAGGGCGGCGACCGCTACCGCGCGGTCCGGGGGCACGGTGCCGCGGTTGGTCGCCCACTGAGAAACTAGGCCAGGGCTGACCTCGAGCTCAGCGGCGAAGGACTGGTGCGTATAGCCGCGATCCCGGAGCAGTTGCTTCAGGCGCGCGGCGACGAGGGCCTTTTCTGGATCTTCGGAGACGGGGGCAACCATATTTAGGAAGCCTATTGGGCGCCGTTCGTCGGTGCACTTAGGCGAGCTATTGACATATGAACTTAGGCGACCTAAGTTGCCGGCATGAAGACGATCGCCGATGCCGTCACCGCAGTGGGGGGCCAGGTTCCCCTGGCCAAGATCTTGGGGGTAAACCCGAGCCTGATTTCGCAATGGGTAACCGGCCGCCTGCAGGTGGCCGCACGCCATTGCATCGCGATCGAGGCCGCCACCGGCGTATCGCGCCATGACCTGCGACCAGACGTGTTTGGCCCGCATGCGCCGGATCGGGGCGTCGCCCATGCCGCCTGACACCTCAGGCCTTCCGGAGCAGGCGGCAATGCATCTCGCCGCCCACCCACCGTAGGGCAAACACGCTCCCTTGGAACCGAACGATGGTGAACACGTTTGGTCCACGCCGCCTCGCCGCTTTCAGCTTCTTCTGCAATTCGTCCATGTCGCCATCGTGCGGCACCGCAGCAATCCCGTCTCCATTCGAGAGTCGTCCCCGTGAATGTCACCGATGCTGCCTACGACACCGTCCACCAATATCCAGGTGGGTCGGAAGCTCTGGCTCCCCGCCTCGAAATGTCCGCCGCCGTGCTCCGCGGCAAGGTCAACCCGAACAACGACCGCAACTTACTGAGCCTGCAGGAAGCCGATGCCCTGATGGGCAAGACCGGAGACTTCCGGATCCTGCATGCGCTTTGCGCTAACCATGGCTTCGTGGCGTTGCTGGTGGATGCGCCTCAGTCGGGATCGGTCATCACCTCGCTGCTTGATGCGGCCTCTGCCAACGGCGACCTCTCGCAGTTGGTCCGGGACGCCATGTCGGACGGCCGAATCACCCGAAACGAGGCGGACCAGATAGCGCGCGCGTGCGCGACGGTCATGGCGTCGATCGCTCAGGTGAGCCGGCATGCAGAAGCGGACTCAGAGCGGGGTAGCGTATGAGCACAACGCTTACCGCAGCGGACATCGCTCGCGAAGGATCGATCCGCCGCATGGCCCACGACCTTCGCCTGGAGCATCTGCTGGAGAACGGCCCGGAACAGCACCGGCTATGGGAGCTGATGCGGGAGCGCGTGCTGGCGCGCAGCGACGTACAGGTCGCACGCATGGAGCAGGCTGCCCGGCTGGAGAGCCGTCATGCGTGACTACGCGAAGGTGGTCCCGAAGTTCTGGACAGGGGAAACGGGGAAGGCCATCCGCAAGAAGGGCCCCGAAGGGGTCGTCGTCGCTATGTACCTGATGACCTCGCCGCACTCGAACATGCTCGGCCTGTTCTACCAGCCGCTGCTCTACATGGCGCATGAAACCGGACTTGGCTTGGAAGGGGCTACGAAGGGCCTTCAGACCTGCATCGAAGAGGGCTTCTGCAGGTACGACGATGCTTCTGAAATGGTGTGGGTCGAAGAGATGGCCAAGTTCCAGATCGGTAGCAACCTCAAGGCTGCCGACAATCGCTGCGCGGGAATCCAGAAGGAATACGACGCCCTCCAAGACAACCCATTCCTTTACGAGTTCTGGCTTCGGTATCACCCTGAGTATCACTTAAGCGATGCTCGTGGCTACGAGTTCTACGAAGGCCCTTCCAAGCCCCTCCCAAGCCAAGAGCAGGAACAGGAACAGGAACAGGAGAATCAATCCTCCCTTCGGTCGGATTCGTCCCCGCAGCTCGCGCTAACGGGCGACGCCTCACCCCCTGCCGACCTCAAAGCCCGGAAGGCTCACCGGATCCAGCAGATCTCCGAGCAGGCCCAGGAGGCCTACAACCGGCTCCTGGCCAAGCCCAACGGTGAACTTGCGGCGTGCGCGGTGCTCAACAAGCCGCGGCTGAAGGCCGTCGAGAAGGCGCTGCCGACCTGTCGCGCGATTTGCCTGCAGCTCTACGGCAACGAGCGCGTGACCGCCGCGTTCTGGCAGGCGCTGTTCGAGACCGCGGCCGACGACGACTTCCACGCCGGCCGCGCCAGAGGCGGCCCTGGACACGAAAACTGGAAGCCCGATTTCGAGTACTTGCTGCGGGAGAACGTGATCGCGAAGTTGTTTGATCGCGCGATGTCCGAGGCCGCGGCATGAACGCGTCGAACGAGTTGGACCGGCTGGCGGAGCTCTATGGCGCTGGTGCCGAGGTGGCTGGCGTGCGCGTACCGCCGCACAGCGTCGATGCCGAGCAGGCTGTGCTGGGAGGCGTGATGCTTCGCGGCAAAGCCTGGTGGCAAGTTTGTGACGTGGTGACGGAAGGGGACTTCTACCGCCGCGACCATCGGCTGATCTGGCGCGCGATCAAGGAGCTGGCCGAAAAGGAACAGGCGGAGTTCGACGCCGTCACGCTGGGCGATTGGTTCCAGTCCCGCGGCCTGCTGGAGCAGGTGGGCGATGGCGCGTACCTGCTCGAACTGGCGACCACCACGCCGTCGGCGGCCAACATCCGCGCCTATGCTGAGATCGTGGCCGACAAGGCGCGCCTGCGCAGGCTGATCGAAGTCGGGACCGAAATGGTCAACGACGGGTTCCAGCCCGACGGCCGTTCCAGCGTGGAGCTCGTTGGCGAGGCACAGAGCCGCATCGGCGGCCTGCTGGACAACGAACCCTGCGATCTCGAACCCGTCGCGCCAGTCATGCAGCGGGTCTTCGATCGCCTCGAGCAGCGCTCCCGCGCCGGCACCGTGATGCATGGCCTGCCGACCGGGATCGACGACCTCGACCAGATTCTCGGTGGGCTGCGGCCCGGCTGCCTGTACGTCCTGGCGGCGCGCCCGAAGATGGGCAAGACCACTCTGGCGCAGAACATCGCCGAGTACTGCGCGCTGACGCGCGGCCAAGCCGTGGCGGTCTTCAGCTTCGAAATGCAGCCAGAGGAACTGGGCGACCGGATGCTGGCGAGCATCGGCGGCGTCGACGGCGGTCGCATTCGCTCTGGCGACCTGGACGACGTCGACTGGACCAACGTCACCGCCGCGATGAAGCGCCTGAGCTCGGCCAGCATCTTCGTCAGTCGGCCGCGCAACGCCCGCGTCGAGCACGTCATTGCGCAGGTGCGCCGGCAACACGCGCGGCAGACACTGGGCCTGGTGGTGATCGACTACCTGCAGCTCATGACGGTGGTGGGCGACAACCGCGCGCAGGGCATCGGCGACATCACCCGGGCGCTCAAGCTCATGGCCGGCGAACTCGGCGTACCTGTGCTGCTGCTGAGCCAGCTCAATCGCGAGCTCGAGAAGCGGGTCGACAAGCGGCCGATCGTGTCCGACCTGCGCGACTCCGGCTCGATCGAGCAGGACGCCGATGCGGTGATCTTCATCTACCGCGATGAGGTCTACCAACGCGACAGCCGCTGGAAGGACACCGCTGAGCTGATCGTGGCGATTCAGCGCAGCGGGCCGCCGGGCGACTGCCGAGTGCTCTACACGCCGGAGCGCTTCCGGTTCCAGAACCTGCCCGAGTACTGGCAGCCGGCGCCGATCGAGAGCGAACCGGCCAGCAAGCCGACGGCTCGTCCGCGAGGTTTCCGCAAGCCAGCGACAGGCGCCACGCGCCAGGTGACCGAATGACCCTCACGAAGGCTGCCAAAAAGATCCGCGCCAAGCGCGCGGCGCGCCCGATCTACGCGGTCGTGGATCGGGTCGCCGTCCTGGCTACTGGCGAGGAGCGGCTGGCGCTGCTGGCCGAACATGCCGTGGACCGAGAGCTGATGAAGCAGCGAGGCTACCGGCGCGGCCAGGAACTTCGGCTGGAGATCAAGGCGCCGCGCAACCGCGCATTCCACCGCCTGGCGCATGCCGTCGGCCAACTCATGGTCGACAACGTCGAAGGCTGGGAAAGCCTGGACAGCCACGAAGCGGTGAAACGCCTGCAGCGGGAGGCGGGCGTCTGTTGCGAGGTGATCGAGATGGATGCCTCGCCGGTGATCTCCGCTGTGCTGGCCATCGTCGATGAGGCGTTCGGCGCCGGCGCGGCGAAGCTGCTCCGGGCGGTGCTGCCGGCAATCGAGACCATCCCGGTGACGGTGGCCCGGTCGCTGGCCTTCGACACGATGGACGAAGATGAGTTCGGCCGTCTCTTCGAGGGGATCACCGCCCACATCGGCCGGCACTACGCGCAGGTGCTGCTCGACGACGTGCGCGCCGACTTCTGGAAGATGGTGCACGGCAACCGCGATGGCGAGCAGCGGAGGCGCGCGGCATGAACAATGCGATCGACTACTACGCCGATCTGAATGTCCGCGAGATCAGCTGGAAGCGAGTACGGGATGGGAAGCATCCACTCCACCGTTGCGACCTGTGCGGTGCTGTCGGCGAATGGGGGTCTGCCTGGAGCTGGTACGGAAGCGTCCGCGAACTCGAAGAGAGCGGCGTGTGCGTGAAGCTGTGCGGGTGCGCGTCTGCAGATGCCGAAGCCCTTTTTCGCGAGAAGAAGGCCGCCTACAAGAGGGCAGCCTGATGCGCACGAAGAACGCCAAGGCGATCAGCCCGGCAGAGCGCGCGCACATCGACGCAGTGAAGTCACTGCCGTGTTCCGTTTGCGATCACAGCCCCCCGAGCGACGCGCACCACATCAATCAGAGCCAGCACTACACCACGGTCGCCCTGTGCAAGGACTGCCACCAGGGCAGCTTCAACGGCATCCACGGCCAGCGCCGCATGTGGCTGGTCATGCATATGGACGAACTCGCGGCGCTGAACATCACCCTGCGCCGCCTTCAACAGCAGAGGACAGCATGAATCAGCAGCAATTCGATCAGGCATTCGAAGCCGGGCGCCGCGCTCGCCAAGCCGGCAAGTCCCGCGACAGCAGCCCGCGCTACGGCATGGACCGCGAAAGTCAGGCGCTGCGCGAGCGCTGGCGGGAAGGCTGGGACGAGGCCGACCAGGAGCGGAGGTCGGCCGCATGATCACCTTCGAGGGGCGCGAGTTCCCGCGCCGGGTGGACTTCGAGACGGCATATCCGATCTACCGGGCGCACATCGACATGGTTCGGGCCGGCGCCAGCACCATCGTAGAGCTGGAGCGCTGCATCGCCGCCGCCCGCGGCAAGCAGCGGGCCGCCAACCGCGCGGCGATCGCCAGGAACGGATCCCAGCCACGCTGCGTGCGCCGGGGTGCCCGATGAGCCTGCATGTCACCTTCGGAATCGACCCTGGCCTGACCGGTGCGGTGGGCGTAGTGATCGACGGCCAAGCCGGCCCGGTGCTGGACATGCCGACCATGACGGTGGGCACGAAGACCGAGGTCGACCCGCGCGCCATCGCCGCCTTCGTGCGCCAGGTTCGGCAAGCTCACCTGGGCGCCGCCTTCAGCGGGTGCGTGGAGCGGGTGAGGGCGATGCCGCCGAAGGGTGACCGCCGCCCTGGCGCCCAGTCGTCGATGAACTTCGGCGAGAGCTACGCCACCGCGAAGACGGTGCTGGCGGTGATGGGCATCGACTTCAGCCTGGCCGAGCCGGCGAGCTGGAAGCGGCACTTCGGCCTGATCGGCGAGGACAAGGACGCATCCCGGGTGCTGGCGATCGCGCGGTTCCCCAGCGTCGCCGACCAGTTGAAGCGCAAGCGCGACCACGGCCGGGCCGAGGCCTACCTGCTCGCCCTATGGCACCAGCAGCGCCACCTGACGGGAGCCATGGCCGCATGAGCCTCGACCCGCTCGGGTTGTCCAGGCCGGAGGCCTACTACGACAAGCTGCTGCGGAAGCGGTACGCCGCCGCGGTGCGCGCGCGCGGCCTCTGCACCTTCTGCGCCTGCCGCGCGGTCACCCTCGGGATCACCCACTGCCGCGGAAACGAATCCCGGCAGATGGGCATGTGCAAAGACGATGGCCGGCTGCCGCAGTTCCGGCTGGACGATGAAACGCTGAAGGAGTTCCATGATGCAGCTTGACACCATGAACGAATACGTCAGGCGGCGCCTGGAGCACTGGGGCGATGTCTTCGCGCTGGCGAAGGACTGCGAGTATTTAGGGCACCAGTCCCGGAACATCCTCCAGGTGCTGATCGAGCATCGCGGCGAGATGCCGGCGCGCGCCATCGGCTTTAAGCCGCTGGAAGTAGATGCCGAGGCCCAGCAGATCGAGGACATCGTGTTCGAGATCGCGCGCCACGCGCCGGCGATCGGCTGGATTCTGCGCGCCTACTACTGCGGCCAGGGCCGTCGGAAGGTGGAGCGCTGGGAGACGGCCAACCTGCTGCTGGCCAATGCCGGCTTGCCAATGGTCAGCCAGCCGAGCTACGTCGATATGGCGCGACGCGGTACTGAGCGGGTGCATGGCATGCTGCTCGGCGTAGCGAGGGCGGCGTAGGATGGGCGGCATGGGCACATGGCAGCCAATCGAGACCGCGCCGAAGGATGGCACTGAGCTACTGCTCTTCGGAGCCTTCGCGTGGAATGGGTACGATGACCAGACGATGACGGGCAGCACCGTCGGTCGCTGGGATTCAGACGAAAGGGCGTGGGTTGCGTCCAATGCAAATCCCTACGTCGACTATGGCGAGCCCACCCACTGGATGCCGCTGCCCGACCATCCGACGGAGGAGGGATGATGGAATACGACATGCGGCCGGTATTGCGCTGGTGCAGGTGGTCACAGCGGTGGGTTCTAAGAGCAAGCGGGCGGATGACAACCCCTTGCCGGTGGACCGGCCTGAAACTCGGAGTGCTTGACGGATTATCCAGAAGGGTGTGAAATCCGCGAAGCTGACATAGAAGCCCCTGGCGCGAGCCCGGGGCTTCGTCGTTTCTGCGGGTTCGGCAACGCCTACGGGGGGCTGAGCTGAGGCAACCGCCGGTCACTGCCGGTGGCCCGCGCCCGAATTCCCCACCCCTCGCCAGATCAACCTTCGGACCAGCTGGACCGCGGGTCGGGAATCTTTTGCTGATGCGCTGCCGGGAGATGAAAGTGACCACCATGCGTGCCAAGTTCGGCGTCACGAAGGTCGAAAAGTTCGAAACGGGCGAGCGTGTGACGTTCGCTGCCGTATGCAAGAGCGATGGCTATGCCGGCGATGGCTCCGACGAGGACAACTCCTTCGCCCGCTTCACTCCGGCCGCAGATCTGTCGATCTACATCGCCAATCCGGCCCTGTTCGGACAGTTCGAAGTCGGTCACAAGTACTACGCCGACTTCACCCCGGCCGATTGAGCCTAGAACGGAGAAGGCAATGGCCGCCATCAAGCCGGAAATCGCTGGCGGCCGGAACGTCGTGGCGTTTCTGGACATGCTGGCTTGGTCCGAAGGCACGGACAACGGCCGGCAGCCGACGAATGATCACGGCTATGACGTCGTGGTCGGCGGCGGCCTGTTCCACGGCTATGCCGACCATCCGCGCCGCCTGGTGCGCCTCTCGGCCAAGCTGTCGTCCACCGCAGCCGGCCGTTACCAGTTGCTGCAGCGCTACTGGGATGCCTACCGGAAGACCCTCCGCCTCCCGGACTTCTCGCCTCTGAGCCAGGACTTGGTCGCGCTACAGCAGATCCGGGAGCGGCGGGCGCTGCCGCTGATCCAGACCGGCCACATCCGCGCGGCGGTCGCCAAGGTCTCGAACATCTGGGCCAGCCTGCCTGGCGCCGGATATGGCCAACACGAACATGCCATGGATGACCTGTTGGCGGCGTACCGCCGAGCGGGCGGGCAGATCGCGGAGTGAGCATGGAAGCCCAGCCCGCCCAAGACGGCCGCATGCGTTTCACGCTTGGCCCGATCGAGCGTTGGATCGTCAGTGGTGCCGCGCTGCTAATCTCGCTGGTTCTGGCTTGGTTCGGCAACACGGTGCTGCAAACAAAGGATGCCGTCGGCGACGTTGCCAGGCAGCAGGCCGTCATGGCAGACCGGCTGTCCATCATTCAGACGCAGCTCGCAGACGTGCCGGCGATCAAGCTCGAACTGGCCAAACAGGCTGTGAAGATCGACCAGCACGACGAAGACATCAAGGAGCTTAAGCAGCTGAGGGGGGTTCGATGAAGCACCGATTCGACTTCAGTGGCCTGGCGCGGCGCATCTCGACGTGGCTGGCGCTCCTTTCGGCTGCCGCCACCGCGGCGCTGGGTGCCTACGCGCTGATGCCGGCGCGCGCGCAGGATGTGTTCCCGGAATGGGTGCTCATTACCCTCGGCGCGCTGGCAGTGGGCTCTGCTTTCCTCGTGCCGGTGGCCACCAGCTTCAGGCAGAAGGCGAAGGGCGATGGAGCTGCCTGACCCGATCAGGCCATACCTGGCGCTGATCAGAGTTGGCCTGTGGTGCCTGTTGGCAGGCGGCCTATTCGTCACCGGCTGCCGGCACGGGCAGGAGTCGCAGCGCGATGCGAACGCCAAGGTGCTGGCTGCCTCCGAGCAGGACGCGCAGGCCAATCTGGCTGCGGCCAACGCCTGCGGCGACGCTCTGAGCGAGATCTCCGCGGGCGCGCGCGAGGCTGAGCAGCGCGCCCAGGAATGGAGGGCCGCAGCGAACGCGGCCGATGCCCGGGCCGGAAAGTCGGCCCAGGAGCGCGACGCATCGGTTGCGGCCGTCGCGCGCGCGCTGGACAAGGCCCGCGCGAAGCCTTCGTGCGCCGCCCAACTGGAGATCGAGCTGTGCCCCGACATCCCGTTGCTGTGATCGCTCTGGTGCTTGTCATGGCTGGCTGTCAGGAGGCCCGCAAGCCCGAGGTGCCCAAGGTCGTCTACGTGCCGGTCGAGAAGCCGGTGGCGCTGCCCGAGTCGCTGATCCAACCATGCCCGCCGTTGCGCGCTGAGCAGCGGACGGTCGAGGCCCTGGTCCGGGCCTACAACACGAACATCCCGGCGCAGACGGACTGCGATCGCCGCATGGGCGAGATCCGGAAGCTGCAGCTCAAGGCCGAGGACTGAGCAATGGCCTGCAGCGCCTGCGCCAAGCGGCGGAAGAAGTGGCTGGAGAAGAAGGCGGAGCTGAAGGCCAAGCGGAAGCTGGCCCAGGCTGCCGCCATCGGTGCTGCCGTGGCAGTGACCTCGGCGGTCGGCAAGGTGATCGGTATCCACGGCGAGGTGGAGGATGGAAGCGGAATTGATCGCGGCCCTGAATCGCATGGCGGCAGCACTCGAGAGCCAGGCATTGGCGATCACCGGGAATAACCAGGCGGTCCTGCTGGTTGCCGAAGGGATCACCCTGCTGGCGCGCGCCACGGCCGGCGAGTTCGACGAGCAGGAGGCAGTACCAGAGCTGGCCCCCAAGGGTCGCGGGATGGGGATGGGCTGATGCCTGGACGTCAGACGATCATCGTGCAGGTGCGGCCCCGCTGGTGGTTGAAGCATTACCTATGCGCGGTGGTGCTGGTGTCAGTCATCACCGGACTGGAGCCGGACTGGCGGAAGACGGAATACTGGATCCGGCGCGGCCTAGTGCTGAAAGAGGGCCGGCTACGCATCACGGTTGAGGCCTGATGGTCAGGCTCAAGGCCCTGGGCTCCAGGCAGGGCACCCTGCCTGCCTCGCTGCCCAGCACCAGCAGCATCGCGTCGAACTACGGGCAGGGCAGAGGCGGCAGGCCATGGCGCCGGCTGAGGGACTCCATCCTCCAGCGGGATAAGCACCTGTGCCAGCCCTGCAAGGCGCAGGGCCGATACACCGAGGCCACCCAGGTGGATCACATCGTCCCCCAGGCCGAAGGTGGCACGGATGACCGGGTCAACCTGCAGGCCATATGTGACGACTGCCATGAGGCCAAGACGCGCGAGGAAGCGAAGCGCGGCGTAGCGAGGACGCAACGATGAAGCTGCAGAAGATCCGGGTCGTGCCTGGCGATGGCATCTCCACCAGTGGAACCGAGGTCTACGTCGACGGACAGCGCCTTGCAGGTGTCGCTCGGCTGGCGATCGAGGCTCGCGTTGGCGACGTATGGCACGTCGAGTTGGAACAGCACCTGCTGGTCACAGAGTTCGAGGTCGAGACGACCGACCTGTCGGTCGACGTGCGGACCTACCGCGCGGTGTCGCGCTGGACCCTGCTCAAAGCCCTGTTCAGCCCCCGGCGGCAGCACCCCGGGGGGGATATCGAAAAACGGCAGGACTGATCGGCGGACACCGCGCCCCGAACTCACGGAGAGGTTTTTTTCTGGGCTGGTAATTCCAGCCCGAGCCCATTTATGCGCAAAAACACGAAATCGGGTCGACCGGCCTTCAAGCCGACCGCGGCGCAGCGCCGGAAGGTATCGGTGGCGGCTGGCGCCGGCATGTCGCACGAGGAGATCGCGCTGGGCCTGGGCATCGCCCGCAACACGCTGGAGAAGCACTTCGAGCGGGAGCTGTCGGTCGGGGCCTATTCGCGCCGGCTTGAGGTCCTGGACGCGATGCACAGGACAGCGGTTAAGGGCAACGTGGCAGCCCAGAAGGCATACGTTGCGCTGACCCCTGCGATGGCAGCGCCGCCGGCGGAGCAGGAGAAGCCGAAGGGCAAGAAGGAACAGGCGGAGGCCGACGCGACGACCGCGGCGCGCGGCACGGACTGGGATGACCTGCTGCCGGCCGGCGTGACGCCGCTGCACCGCAAGGCCCGTTGATGGGCTGGGACCTCTCCTGCAGGGACTGGTGGGATCGGCTGCAGTCGGGCCGCTCGCTGGTGCCGGCGCTGCCGCTGTGGGCAGAGGAGGGGGAGAGGGCGGTCCGGATTTTCAACAAGCTGCGCTTGGCCGACGTTCCCGGGACGCCGACAATGGAAGAGGCCGGCGGCGAATGGTTCCGCGACATCGTCCGGGCCATGTTCGGCTCGGTGAACCCGGAGACCCGGGAGCGGATGATCCGGGAGCTGTTCGGGCTGGTGCCGAAGAAGAACAGCAAGACCACCGATGGCGCGCTGCTGATGGTGACGGCGCTGCTGATGAACCGCCGGCCCCGCGCTGGGTTCGTCATGACGGCGCCGGTGCAGGACGTAGCCCAGCTGGCGTTCGACGCCGCCGCCGGCGCGATCGACCTGGATCCTGTGCTGTCGAAGAAGTTTCACGTCCGCTACCACCTGAAGACGATCCTGCACCGGGAGACGAAGGCCGAGCTGGAGATCATGACCTTCGATCCGGCGGTGCTGACCGGCCAGAAGATCTCCGGCGGGGCGCTGATCGACGAGCTGCACGTCTGCGCGAAGATGGCCAAGGCGCCCAAGGCGCTGCGGCAGATCCGCGGCGGCATGCTGCCGTTCCCCGAATCGTTCCTGGCCTTCATCACGACCCAGTCCGATGAGCCGCCGGTGGGGGTGTTCGCTGAGGAACTGGCCAAGGCCAGAGACATCCGCGACGGGAAGCGCGAGGGGGCGATGCTCCCGGTTCTGTTCGAGTTCCCTCGCGAGATTCAGGAGTCGCCGGACCGGAAGTGGGAGGACCCCAAGCTCTGGCCTCTGGTGACGCCCAACCTGGGCAAGTCGATCACGGTCGAGCGCCTGCAGGCAGACCACGCGGATGCCAAGGCGACCAGTGAGAGCGAGCTGCGGGTCTGGGCGTCGCAGCACCTGAACATCCAGATCGGCCAGGCGCTGATGGCTGACAACTGGGCAGGCGCGGACTTCTGGCCGGCGGCGGGCGATGCCGCGCTGACGCTCGACGCGCTGATCGAACGCTGCGAGGTCGCGGTTGTCGGAATCGACGGCGGCGGCTTGGACGACCTGCTGGGCCTGGCGGTCCTGGGACGGGAGCGAGAGACGCGCCGCTGGTTGCTCTGGGCGCATGCCTGGGCGCACGAGATCGTGCTGGAGCGCCGCAAGGCGATCGAACCGAAGCTGCGTGAGTTGGAGGCGGCCGGCAACCTGACCATCGTGGCGTCGCCCGGCGAGGACGTGGTCGGCGTGGCCAACGTGGTCCGCCGGCTGGCCAAAGCGCGGCTGCTGCCGGAGAAGCACGCCGTCGGCGTCGACTCGGCCGGCATTGGCGCCGTCGTGGACGAGCTGACGTTGCCCGGGCACGGCCTGACGATCGAGCACATCGTCGCGGTGTCGCAGGGCTGGCGCCTCAACGGCGCGATCAAGACGACCGAGCGGGCTGTCGCTGGCGGCGACCTGGTTCATGGGGCGCAGCCGCTCATGGCCTGGTCGGTGGGCAACGCGAAGGTTGAGCCGAAGGGCAACGCCATCACGATCACGAAGCAGGCCAGCGGCACGGCGAAGATCGACCCGCTGATGGCCACGTTCAATGCGGTGTCGCTGATGGCCCTGAACCCGGCGGCGCAGAAGAAGAAGCTGGTCCTGATGACCTTGGGGTAACCGAGATGGAAATGAACCGTGCCTACAGCGTCCTTGAGATGAAGGGCATCGACGACGAGCGCCGCATCCTGACCGGGATCGCGTCAACGCCGACCCCGGATCGTATGGACGACATCGTCGAGCCGAAGGGCGCGATCTTCAAGCTACCGCTCCCGTTCTTGTGGCAGCACCGGCACGACGCACCGATCGGCCATGTGACCAAGGCCACGGTGAAGACCACCGGAATCGACGTCGAGATCCAGATCGTCAAGATCGAAGAGCCCGGAACGCTTAAGGACCGGGTCGATGAAGCCTGGCAGTCGATCAAGTCCGGCCTGGTCCGCGGCCTGTCGATCGGCTTCTCCTCGATCGAGTCGGCCAACATCGACGGCAGCTGGGGACGCCGGTTCCTCAAGTGGGACTGGCTCGAGCTGTCGGCAGTGACCGTGGCGGCAAATGCCGAAGCCACGATCCAGACCATCAAGGCGATGGACGAGGAACACCTGCGCCGCGGCATCAAGCTGATGTCCGCGCGCGACCAGCACATCCGGAGCGGGGCCGTCTCCCTGCGCTGAACACCGCCGGCACGGCCGGCACCTAAACCAGTACGCAGGCAGTGCTCCCCGTGGAACGGGAGCCGTAGGGCTGCGCTCATCCCAAAGGAAACCACGCGATGAAGACGTACAAGGAGCAGATCTCCGATCTGCAGGCCACCCGCAAGAGCAAGGCCGAACGCATGAAGGCCATCCAGGAGAAGGCGGCCGATCAGGGTCGTACCCTGGACACCGGCGAGCAGGAGGAGTTCGACTCGCTGAAGACCGACATCGGCACCATCGACAAGAACATCGGCAACCTGCGCGACCTCGAGCAGATGGAAGAGGTCGAAAAGGCCAACGCCCGCCCGGCCGACGGTACCGAAAACGCGAACAAGCCGGTCACCATCGAGCGTGGCACCGGCACGCCGGCCGAACCGAAGAACACGCAGAAGCTGGATCCCGGCATCGGCTTCGCCCGCGCGGCGAAGTGCCTGTGGCACTCGCGCGAGCACAACGTCCCGGCCGCCGACGTCGCCAAGCACCTGTATCCGGGTGATGCGCGCCTGGTCGAAACCCTCACCCAGAAGGCAGCGGCGAATGCCGCGAGCACCCTGTCCGATCCGTGGGCCAACAACCTGGTCCTGGACCGCGGCGCGGCCTTCGCCGACTTCGTCGAGTACCTGCGCCCGCGCACCGTGCTCGGTCAGGTCCAGGATCGCCTGCGCCGCCTTCCGTTCGACACCCCGGTGCTGATCCAGGCCACGGCCGGCAATGCCGCGTGGACCAAGGAAGGTGAGGGCAAGGCGGTCACCCAGTGGACCTACACCAAGGCCAAGCTGGAGCCGCTGAAGGTCACCGCGATCGCCGTGGCGACGAAGGAACTGCTGCGCCGTTCGTCGCCGGCGGCTGACACCCTGCTGCGCGACGAGCTGGCGCGCTCGGTGGTGGCGACCATCGACACCACGTTCGTGAGCGCCGATGCTGCGGTGGCGGACGAAGCGCCGGCTGGCCTGCGCAACGGTGTCACCCCGCTGAACCTGACCGGCGACGGTACGGTGGCCGGCATCCGCTGCGACCTCGAGCAGTTCCTCAACGCCCTGGTCGGCCAGAACCTGTCGGTCTCCGGCGCGTTCTGGATCATGCCGGAGACCGTGGCGGTCTCGCTGTCCCTCGTGGCCAACGAGGTCGGCGCCACCGCGTTCCCGGGCATCAGCCCCACCGGTGGCACGCTGGCCGGCCTGCCGGTTTTCACGTCGCAGTACGCGACGGTGGATTCCGACGGCGCCGTGGTGATGCTGGTGAAGGGCGACGAGATCTTCCTCGGCGACGAGGGTGGCATCCAGGTCTCGATCTCCGACCAGGCGTCTCTGCAGATGGACACCGCGCCGACGCAGAACAGCATCACCCCGACCGCGACCCAGGTCGTCTCGATGTTCCAGACGAACTCTGTCGCGTTCCTGGTCGAGCGCTTCCTCAACTGGCAGAAGCGCCGTGCTCAGGCTGTCGTGTGGGGCTACGTCAACTGGTCGGCCTGCCAGACCCCGTAACCCGGAAGACGGGGGCGGCTTCGGCCGCCCTCGTCATTTGAGGATCGACCATGCTCATCCAGTACAAAGCCACGCGGCATAAGCGCGAGGTCGGCAAGGATTGCGCCCGCCGCCTCATCAAAGCTGGCATCGCGACGAAGGTGTCGAAGCCGCGCGCGCTTAAGGCCAAGCCGGCGCCGGTGGCTGGCGCTGTCCCAGAGCCCGCCGCGCCCGGACAGTACGAGCGCCGCGACCTGAGCACCGAGGGCTGAAATGACTTTCACCGCATCCGAATTGGCAGCGGAGGCCGGCGTGCGTAAGCACGGCGCCGGATTCCTGCAGAAGGCGCTGTCCCCCGTGGCCAACTGGCGACAGGGCTGGCGCATCATCTCCGAGGCCTTCGCGGGTGCCTGGCAGCGCAATATCGAAGAGAAGCGCGGCGACCTGACTTGCTACCCGACGCTGTACGCCTGCTTGAACCGAATTTCCCAGGACATCGGCAAGCTGCCTTTCCTGCTGAAGGAGGTAGACTCCAACAGCATCTGGAAGGTCAACACGACGAACAGCGCGCATTGGCCAGTGCTGCGCAAGCCGAACGAGTACCAGACCGCGCAGCAGTTCCGCGAGGCGTGGCTCCTGTCGAAGCTCCTGGACGGTAACACGTACGTCCTGAAGGGCTACGACGAGCGCGGGGTCGTCAACCGCATGTGGATTCTGGACCCATGCCGCGTCATCCCGATGGTCTCGGAGCGAGGCAGCGTGTTCTACCAGCTCAACTACCAGACGGGCGAGAACCTTCTGCCGCTGGGATATCCCGGCGAGCAACTGATCATCCCGGCGCGCGACATCATCCACGACCGCCTGAACTGCTTCCATCACCAGCTGATCGGCGTGCCGCCGCTGTGCGCGGCGCACTGGCCGGCCGTGAAAAACCTCAAGATCCTGAAGGACGCCACCCAGTTCTTCGCGAATGGCGCTCAGCCTGGTGGCATCCTGACCGCACCGGCCGGCATGTCGGAGGACGACGCGAAAGCAGTGAAGGAGTACTGGGATACCAACTTCACGGGTGAGAACCGGGGCAAGGTCGGTGTAATCGGAGCCGACATGAAGTACGTCGCCTTCGCCTTCAAGGCTGCCGACTCCCAGCTTGTCGAGCAGATGCGATACAGCGACGAACAGATCTGCCAGCCATTTGGCGTGCACCCGTTCATCGTGGGCATTGGCACGATCCCGTCCGGCCTGAAGACCGACGACATCACCAACGTCTACTACCAGTTCGCACTGCAGGCGCACATCGAAGCAATGGAGGCGCTGCTCGACCAGGGGCTGGAGCTGAAGCTGCCGCTGGGCGTGGAGCTTGACCTGAACCCGCTGCTGCGCATGGACTTCGCGCGCCGGGCCGAGGTGATGGGCAAGCTGGTCGGTGACGGAATCGCCACTCCGAACGAAGGCAGATTCGAGTTCGGCTACTCCCCGCTGGATGGCGGCGACACGGTCTACATGCAGCAGCAGGATTTCCCCCTGGACCAGGTCCGCAAGAACCGGATCGAGCCGGCTCCAGCCGCGCCGGTTGATCCGCCGCCAGCAACGAACGATCCTGCACCCGAGGGCGACGAGGTGCGCAGCCTGCGGTCCTTCATGAACACCAAGACGGCGACCGACGCCATGCGGAGCGCAGCACGCCATGACTGATTTCGATCCCGTCGAGTTCGGCCGAGCAGTCGGCGAAACGATCCGCGAGGCTGTGGCCCCGCTGGTGAAGCGCATCGAACAGCTTGAGGCGCGCGCGCCGGAGCGTGGCCTACAGGGAGACCCGGGCAAGGATGCAGAACCGGTGGATGTGGCGGCTGTCGTTGACGCAGCGGTATCCAAGCTTCTCACGTCGGATCGGCTCGAGACCTTGGCCGACCTGAAGGCGGCGGAGGCCGTGGCCAAGCACCTCGAGACCAACCCTATCCCTGCCGGTTGTGACGGCAAGGACGGTGCGCCGGGCCCGCAAGGCGAGCCCGGCGAGAAGGGCGCAGATGGCAAGGACGGCGCCGACGGCATCGGGCTGGCTAGCGCCCTGATCGATCGGGCGGGCGAGCTGGTTGTCACCCTCACCAACGGCACGCAGAAGGCGCTGGGATTGGTGGTGGGCAAGGATGGCCGCGACGGTGCCGACGGACTGAGCTTCGAGGACTTCACTGGTGAGTACGTGGCCGAGCGCGGGTTCGTCATGCGCGCCAACCGCGGCGCGGTGTCCCGAGAGTTCGTGCTTCCGTACATGAAGCACCTGGGCTTCTGGTCAGAGGGCAAAGAGGTCAAGGCGGGCGAGTCGGCCACGCACGACGGCGCGCTGTGGATCGCGAAGCGCGAAACGACAGCGAAGCCGTGCCTAGAGAATGCCGACGACTGGATCCTCGCCGCGCGCAAGGGCCGCGATGGCAAGGACGGCCGGAACGGCATCGATAAGACCGCCCCGGTGAGGGTCGGCTGATGATCTCCCTGGTCACCCCCGAGCAGGCGCGCCTGCAGCTGCGTATCGACGCTGGCACGCCTGATGACAGCTGGCTGGATTTGTTCATCCCGATCGTGTCGGCCGCGGTCGCCAGATGGCTTAAGGATTCCTGGCGCCTGTACGTGCCGGAGCTGGATTCCGCCGGCGACGTCGTGATCGACAGCGCCGGTAACCCGGCAGCGGCGCTCGACAGCAGCTTGGAGCCGATCGTGCGACCGGACGTGCAAGGCGCGGTGCTGATCGAGCTGGCGTCGCAGTTCCGCTTCCGCGAAGGCGAGGGCGACAACGTCGTGCCGGCCGACGCCGGGCACGGCTACGTGCTTTCAAAGGGCGCGACGGCGCTGCTGGTGCCACTGCGGCGGTCGACGGTGCGCTGATGAGCGGTGTTGCGGCGGGAGCGCTACGGCACTGGGTGCAGATCCAGCGGCCGGAGATTGGCCAGAACCCCAGCACCGGCGAGATGGTGGCCACTTGGGTCGAGCTGGCCAGCGTCTGGGCGGACGTCGCCCCGGCCTCCGGCCGCGAGTTCCTGGCCGCTGCGGCCGAGCAGTCAGAGGTGCGCGGCAGGATCACGATCCGCTTCCGCGACGACGTGGACGGAACGATGCGGGTGGCCTACCGCGGCAAGTGGTACGCGATCCTGGCCGCGCTGCCAGACGCTGATTCCGGTGTCGAGCACCTGACGCTGATGGTGGCCGAAGGAGTGCGGCTGGATCGGTGAGCACCTGGGCCTTGTTGGCACCGGGGCCGAGCGCATCGGCCGAGTTGGCGGCGCGCGCGGGGCACCTGCCGCTGGGTGCGGTGGGCTGCGCGTGGGAGCTGGCGCCGGCGGCGCGCTTCATCGCCAGCGCCGACGCGGCCTGGTGGCGGAGCTACCCGGAAGCCGCCGCGGTGCCGGTGCCGAGGTTCTGCATGGGCACGCCGCCTCGCGGGGTGGAGCAGGTCCGGATGCCTGAGATCGGCTGGTCGGTCGTCAATTCCGGAGTGCTGGCGCTGGAGTGCGCGCGGCGCGCCGGCGCCACCCGGATCCTGCTGCTGGGGTTCGACATGCGAGGCAGCCACTTTTTCGGCTCCTACACGAACGGCCTGAGCAATACGACGGAAGCGAAGCGGCGCGTGCACCTGGCGCAGTACGCGCGCTGGGCACGGCTGCACAAGGCGATCGAGGTCATCAACTGCACGCCGGGTTCGGCGCTGCACTGCTTTCCCAAGGCGAGGTTGGAAGATGCTGGAGACATTCTCGGGCCGCAGGGCCAGCCAGAACGAGCAGGAGCTTAGGGAGTTCATTGCGCTGCTGCGTGAGCGCGGCGTCACCCGCTACTTGGAGATCGGCGCGCGGCACGGCGACACCTTCCACGAGGTGATGCTGGCGCTGCCTGCAGGCAGCACGGGTGTAGCGGTGGACCTGCCAGGCGGCCTGTGGGGAACTTCGAAGTCCCGAGAGCAGCTGCAGCGCGCGGTCGCCGACCTCAACGGCCGCGGCTACCGCTGCAGCACGCTATTCGGTGATTCCCAGACCGATGCGACGAAGCGCCTGATCACCGGCCGCGGCCCGTTCGACGCGATCCTGATCGATGGTGACCACACCCTGGCCGGGGTGACGCGTGACTGGACGCACTATGGCCGCATGGCGCCACTGGTGGCCTTCCACGACATCGTCGGGATTGGGCAGCGGGAGAAGGTGCACGGCCGCGAGGTAGAGGTACCGATCCTCTGGCAGATGCTGAAGGGCCAGCACCAGGTGGCCGAGTTCATCGCCGAAGGGTCGGCAATGGGCATCGGCGTTGTGCTGGCGGCCTGACCATGCGGTTCGACCTCAGCTATCGCGCTCCGCATCACATCACGCATCGCGAGGCGGTCGAGGTAGGCCTGCGACGGCATGGCGTCCAGGGCCAATACCCCAACGTCGTGATCTGCTGGGGCTGGCGCACCGGCGCGCAACATCGCAAGGCCGGCCGGGATGTGCTCGTGCTCGAGCGCGGCTATGTCGGCGACCGGTTCCAGTACACCAGCATCGGCTGGAACGGCCTGAACGGCCTGGCCACCTTCCCGGACTACCCGGGCGACGGCGGCGCGCGCTTCCGGAGCCTGGGTGTGCCGCTGCAGCCGTGGCGCCCAAGCGGAGAGTACGTGCTGCTGGTGGGCCAGGTACACGGCGACGCCGCCCTGCGGGGGCGGAACCTGGCCGGCTGGTATGTGGCGGCGGCGAAGGCTGCGACGGCCGAGTATGGGCTTCCAGTGCGATTTCGGCCGCATCCGCTGGAGGTGCGCCGGCTCGGCGTGGTCCGCACAGTAGCCGGCACGCAGCAGGACACCGGGCCGCTGCAGGACACGCTGGCGCGCGCCGCGGTGGTGGTGACCTGGAACAGCAATACCGGGGTGGATGGGCTGCTGGCGGGGAAGCCGGTGGTCGCCGCCGGCGACGGCGCCATGGCCGCGCCACTGGCCGCACGTGAGCTGGGTGGACGGTGTGACCCGGACCGCGAGGCCTGGGCGCATGCGCTGGCTTGGAAGCAGTGGACGCTGGACGAGATCCGATCAGGTGATGCGCTGGTCGGTGTAGTCGAGGACCTGAGGGCTGGCCGCTATGGCTGACGTGATCACCGTGAAGGTCGAGGGTCTGGCCGAGATCGACAAAAAGCTGCGACAGCTGCCGGAGCGGCTGGGCCGCAATGCCCTGAAGCGCGCGCTGCGCAAAGGCGCCAACGTCATCAAGCAGCAGGCACAGGCCAACGCCAAGTCGATCGACGATCCCGCCACGCGTGAGCAGATCGCCAAGAACATCGCCGTAGCCAGCGGGAGCCGGAAGCGAGAACGCGAAGCCGGTGGACTCCTGATGCGGGTCGGTGTCGCCGGTGGCGCGCGCGCGACCAATGGCGACAACGGACAGCCGGGCGGCAATACCACGCATTGGCGCTTCGTGGAGTTCGGAACATCGACAGCGCGCGCGCAGCCGTTCATGCGATCGGCCATGGCCAGCGCTGCGGAGCGCGCCATGTCCGTCACCACTGAGGCCATGAATACCGAGATCGACAAGGAGCTGGCGAAGCTGTGAGCATGTATCCGCCCGTGTTCGAACTGGCCACCGACAGCTCCGCCGTGCTGGCAATCCTGGGCTCGCCGGTGACCCGGCTTTGGCCGTTCGCGATCGCACCGCAGAAGGGGACCGCTGGCTATGGCGTCCCCTACGCCGTGCATCAGCTGGTCTATGGCACCCCCGAGAACACCCTGTCCTGCACGCCGGCCGAAGACAACTTCGGCATCCAGTTCGACTGCTATGCGGCGAACGCCTCCGGCGCGCGCACGGTGGCTGCGGCGCTGCGCGATGCCTACGAACAGACCCAGAACACCCTGGTGGCCTGGAACGGCGAGGACTGGGAGCCGAGCACCGGCCTGTACCGGGTGAGTTTCACCGTCGAGTTCTGGACGCCGCGCGGCGGCAGCTGATCCCCATCCCTGAAGCCAGCCAGGCCACGGCCGGCGTCAGTCCGTCACCCCGCGCTGCGGGGTTTTTTGTTGGCCGAAAACCCCAGCAGAGGAAACATCATGAAAGTCCAAGGCACCAACTTGTATGCCATCGACCCGGTCGACGGCTCTCTGATCGAGGTCGACTGCCCGACCAGCATCGATGGTATCGACACCAGCATCACGCAGCTGGATAAGACCTGCCTGAACTCCCCCGCGCGCGAGTACGAAGCTGGTCTGGCGGAACCGGGTACTGCGACCTTCGGCATCAACATCGATCCGAAGAATGCATCTCACGTCCGCTTGCATCAGCTGAAGATCGCCGGCACCACGTTGCAGTGGGCGGTCGGTTGGTCAGAAGCACCCGACGTGCCTCCGACCATTGAGACCGACAGCGATGGAGAATATTCCTTTGTGCCGAATCCGGCGCGAAGCTGGATCTTCTTCGAAGGGTTCATGAACAGTTTCCCCTTCAGCTTCCAGCTCGCTGCTCTGGTCACCTCGACCGTCGGCATCCAGGTCTCCGGCGAACCGGAACTGATCCCGGCTGGCAGCTAAGGCGACCCTAGTTTTTACGCCGGGGGCCTGGGGCGTGCCTCGCCTTACGTTCCCGCCCCGGCACCCATCCAAGGCGAGAACCATGCTCAACATCCAGCAGCTGCACGACGGCGGAGCCTTCGTGCCCGACGCGCCCGTCAAGAAGCACATCGAGTGGAAGATCGGAAAGAAGGCCTTCGAGGGTGATGTCTTCGTCCGCCAGTTCGGTATCGAGGAGTGGCAGCGCTACTTCATCGGCGAGGGCGCCGGAAAGCGGATCATCGCAACCTTGCTCTCGGCAGCAATCCGGCTGGGCGACGACGGCAAGGAAGAGCTGACAGTCGACCAGGCCGCATCCCTGCACCCCAACCTGGCCATGGCGATGATGAAGGCCGCCCAGGAGGTGCATGACCCAAAAGACCCCTCACCAACCGAGATCGGTTCCTGATCGAACTCGCGTTGGCGCTCGGCCGGACGGTGGCCGAGTTGAAGCAAACAATGTCGATGCCAGAGCTTGCGATGTGGCAGGCCTACGTCACCGAAAACGGTCCACTGAACGCCCCGCTGCGCATCGAATGGGCCATCGCCCGCGCGGCGGCGCCATTCATGGGCCGAGGCATCAAGGCGCGCCAGCTCGCACCATTCCCCCGTGAACCCGAACCCGAAGGCAATCCCAGCGCCGCGGAAGCATTCGCGCTGTTCAAGGGCCTGGCCATGAAGACGAGAGCAGCCAATGGCAAATGATACCGGGGTCTACCTGATCGAGAACCTGGTAAACGGTCATCGCTATGTGGGGAGTGCCGTCTCGTTCAAGAAGCGCTGGAAAGAGCACACGCGACAGTTGTCTGAAGGTCGCCACCATAGCCGATACCTACAGCGCGCATGGGACAGATATGGACCGGATATTTTCGACTTCCGGCCCATTGCCTTCTGTTCGCGCGAGAACCTGCTGATGTACGAACAGGCAGCGATGGATTCGATCTCACCGGAATACAACATCGCGCCGGTGGCAGGATCTCAGTTTGGATATAGGCACAGCGAGGAAACACGAGCGAAGCTGAGAGCGGCGCGCGCCAGGAACAAGTTCGGGCCGCGCCGTGGCGTGAAGCTATCTGACGAGATGAAGGCAAGGATCAGTCGAGGAAAGACAGGGAAAAAGTTCGGCCAATACTCAGAACAAAGGAAGGCTAAAGCGGCGGCCGCATCGCGCGCGGCAAAAGCAAAGATTTCGGAATCGGTAGTGATCGAAATGCGGAGGCTAAGGGCCGAGGGCATTTCCAAGGTAAAGATCGCAAGGATCGTCGGGTGCACGCATCACGTTGCATATGACGTGCTCAGTGGCAGAACTTGGGGATGGGTGAAATAAAATGGCCTCGTCGAGAAATTTGGGCAGCCTTACGGTGGACCTGATAGCTCGGACCTTCGGGTTCGAGCAGAGCATGGACAAGGCGGCCCGCACCACCCAGAAGCGGGCGAAGGAGATGCAGAGCGCCATCACGGGCTCCTTCAAAAGCATCGGCGCCGCGGTGGTTGGCTTTGTGGCGGGCCTGGCGCTGGTCGACACCGCCGTGCGAGGTCTGAACGACGCGATTGACCAGGCCGACAAGCTCGACGAGCTTTCGGCTCGCTACGACATCTCAACCGAGAAGCTGTCGGCGTGGGGATATGCCGCAAAGCTCACCGGTTCCGACTTGGAGTCGCTCACCAGCGCGATCCCGAAGTTTTCGAAGGTCATCGCAGACGCCGCCGACGAGACCAGCGCGTCTGCGAAGATCTTCGAAGCGCTCGGGATCTCGGTAAAAGATCAGGAGGGAAACCTCAAGACCTTCCAAGATCTTCTGCCCGACGTCGCTGATCGCTTCAAGGGAATCACGGATCAGACCCTCAAGACCAATCTGGCATTGCAGCTGTTCGGCAAGTCCGGCGCCCAGTTCCTGGAGTTCTTGAACCTGGGATCCGATGGCCTGAAGTCGATGGAAGACAGGGCGAAAGCCCTTGGCGTCGTCATCGGTGGCGACACCGCGGCGGCGGCGGCAGCGTTCAACGACCGGGTGGATGACCTCAAGGCCGCGACGCAGGGCCTGTTCACACAGATCGCCGCCCAGCTATTGCCGTCTCTGACGGAAACCACGCAGGAACTCACCGCGATCGTCAAGAGCGGCAATCTAGCAGCCAACGCAGTGACCGTCATCAGCGCAGCTATGAGTGCTGGTGTCGGCGTTATCAATGGATATAACCGAGCCGTCTATGGCTTGGCCTTGCAGATCGGCGTGGCCGTCGAGGCGGCGAAGGGGCTCGCTGAGGTCCAGGCCAACATCAGCACCCTGGGCCTAGCGAACGGCTCTGTCGCCGACGGTTTCGGCCGCATAGGGGCAGCGAGCGACGAAGCCACCGCGTCATGGAAGAGGTTCAACGCAGAGTTTGACGCGGCGCAGAAGAAGGCCGGTAGTCCATTCGCTGGGGTCACCGGAAAGACCCTTAGCGATTCCGACTACAAGTCGCTCAAGGACCAGGCGCAGGCGGCTGCTGATGCTGCGGCGGCGCAAGGAAAGCTGCAGAAGTTGCTGGCCGACCCGACCGCTGGAAAGCAGGCAAAGGATGATGCCGCTGCGCTAACCAAGCAGTACGAAGGGCTGGTCGCGTCAATGCGCGAGCAGATCGCGCTGCATGGAGAGGTGTCGAAAGAGGCCAAGGTCAGGTACGACATCGAGAACACTGAGCTGTCCAAACTGACCCAGGCCCAGAAGAACAACCTCATTGCCTTGTCGCAACAGGCCGATACGCAAGAGCGCTTGACCGAGCTGCAAAAGGCGGCTGACGAAGAGATAAAGAGGCAGGACGATACGCGCCGGCAGCAGATCGAGGACGCGGATACTCAGATCGACCAGATGCGGCAGGAATTCGACCTTCTGGGCATGACGAATCGTGAGCGGGCTGCGGCAATTGAGCTATCTCACCTAGGTGCCGAGGCGACCGACGAGCAGCGTAAGCAGGTTCAGCAGTTGGCCGAGGCTTATCAAGATCAATTGGAAAGCATCCGCGTTATGGATGACCTGCGCGACTCGTTCGCTGGCTTCTTCGAGGATGTGATCAGCGGCAACAAGTCGATCAAGGATTCGTTCAAGGACATGCTCGACGACATCGGCAACATGATCGCGCGCCGCATTGCGCAGAACTGGGTCGATCAGCTATTCGGGCAACAGGGGACAAGCTCAACGGGTTCGGCTGGTGGAAACTGGCTCAGCATGATCGCTGGATTCTTTGGGCAGGGCCGCGCTAACGGTGGCTGGGGCGATGCGAACTCGATGTTCCCAGTGAATGAGCGCGGGTTCGAGATGGCCACAGTGCGCGGCAGACAGTACCTTCTGACCGGGGATGCCCCGGTGCGTATCACACCCAATGAAAAGCTAGGGGTCGGCCCTCGTGGCGGTGACATCTTCAACTTCAATGTAGCGGGAAGCACAGACAGCCGAAGCGTCACCCAAATTCGGCAGGCGGTTTACAACAACGGCCGCCGCGACAGCGGGAGGAATTCCTAATGGCGGCCAGCCACCTGCGTAAGTACATCGCTGCGTGCGAGGGCTTCGGATGGCAGGGCGGGCCGACCTTCAGAACACGGATCGTGATGATGGCCAACGGTAGAGAGCGCCGCAACGCGCAGTGGGCGCAGGCCAGGCACCTTTATCAGATGCCATTCCTCAATATCAGTCAGGCGAAATACGCTTCCATCAAAAACATGCACCTGGTCTGCCTGGCACAGGTGCGAGCCTTCCTCTACTGGGATCCGCTTGGCCATGCAGCCAGCGGAGACGTCGTTGGGATCGCCGTACCCGGGCAGCAGGAGTTTCAGCTATCGGTTCTCTCGGAGAACGATGGCGTCTACTACCAGGGCGACGTCTTCGCCCTATATACCCCGGCCGCGGACGGCGCTGCGATACAGGCTGTCCCGGTGCTCTATGTCGACGGCATTGCCACGACGGAATTTTCGGTGGACTACGACCGGGGGCGGGTGGTCTTCGACGTTCCCATGGCTGGCGGTGAGGAAATCTCCTGGGACGGCCAGTACAGCCGCTGGGTCCGCTTCAACCACGACGACCTGCCAATGTCGATCGACAACAAGACCAGCTCGAGCTATGCCATCAACGGCCGAGTGGAACTGATCGAGGATGCCCCGCCGGAGGAAGACCTCAGTGGGTCGTGACATTTCCATCGAGTTGCAGGCCCATCTGGATTCCGGCCGCACCACCACTACCTACGTCATTGAGATCATTCCCAAGGACCCAGCGTTCCCTCGCTTCGGTGCGTCGATGACGAACCGCGACATCCTGTTCGATGGGTTGCTCTATCTCGCGGCGGTCGGTGTGACGCCATCGGACGTGCTGACAAGTGCAGGTCTCGATGTGGACAATGCCGAAGCGCAGCATCTGTTGCCGACCTTCGACTTTCCGATCTCGGAGAGAAATGTGCAGGCCGGGGTCTACGACTACGCCGGGTTCGTGGTGCGCCTGCTGAACTACCAGGACACCAGCATCGGCGCGGTGGAGATCCTGCGCGGCGAACTTGGCCAGATGAAGACGGTCGACGGGCTGTCGTTCTGGACGGAATGGCGCGGGCTGCAGCAGAAGCTCAAGCAGTCGGTGTGTCCCCGCGACTCGATCGCGTGTAGGGCAACCTTCGGCAGCCAACCTAAGGGCACCGGCGGCGGGGTGGTGGAGGAAATCCAGCCCTGCGGCATAGACCTCGGCCCGCTGTGGGCTGCCGGCACGGTGACTGCGGTCGGCGCTGAGGCAGGCTACTCGTTCACCGATGCCTCGCTGCCGTTCCCTGGAGCCGCGGCCGACGGCGTCTACAAGCTCGGCATGGTGCGCTGGACGTCAGGGGCGAACACTGGCCGCGAGAGCGAGGTGGAGTGGAACACCGCTGCCGGCCGCGTCGACTTGGCGTTCCCGACTGGATTTCCCATCGAGATCGGCGACGAGTTCGAGATTCGCGAGGGCTGCAACAAGATCGCGCGCGACGACAGCCATGGCTGCAAGCGCTGGTGGGGCCCCCAGTGGACTCAGCACTTCAATGGCGAGCCCGACATCCCGATTGGCGACGCCGTACGAAACGCCACGCCTGGCGCAAACAGCGGCCCCGGTTCGGGCGGCTCTTCGAATATCCCCTATGACGACCTCGCTGCCTGACGCCGCGCGCCGATACATCGATGTGCCCTTTCGGCACCGCGGCCGGGATCGGCGTGGGCTGGACTGCGCGGGCCTCATCGTCGCAGCGTTCCGCGACCTGGGCGTGCTGCTCCCGGACTTCCGAAAGTACGGCAAGGAGCCGCACAACGATGGCCTGGTGGCTCACGCCACGCTCGCGCTGGGCGAACCCATCGCTACCACACCCGTTGATGGCACTGATCTGCTGCCGGGCGATGTGATCGTCATGCGCTTCGAGATCCATCCGCATCACATGGCCGTCGTCGGCCGACATCCACTCGGCCATCTCTCGATCATCCATGCTGACGGCGACGCCAGCCCGGCGCCGGGTCGGAAGAAGCCAGGCCGGGTGCTGGAGCAGGGCCTGTCCGCCGACATGATCCAGCGCATCACCCACGTCTTCCGGAGGCCGGTCTAAATGGCGCGCCAGGTACTGCCGATCGCCGGCGCAATCATCGGCGCGTACTTCGGTGCGCCACAACTTGGCTATGCGATTGGCAGCATCGTCGGCAACGCCGTGGACCCGCAGGTCATCAAGGGCCCATCGATCGGCGACGTGGCGACGCAGACCTCATCGGAGGGCGTCTTCCAGCCGATCCTGTTCGGTACCTGCTGCTGCGCTGGCAACATCATCGATCAAGGTACGAATATCGTTCGGAAGGTGAGCCAGGGCGGCAAGGGCGGTCCTGAGACGCAGACCGAGCGCCTCTACAAATCCTTCGCCATCCGCATCGGGCGTGGCTGGAATGGACCGCTGTCGGCGATCACCCGCATCTGGGAAGACGGAAAGCTTGTCTATGACGTAAGGCCCAACAGCACCATTCTGGCCGAGTCGGCGAAGTTTGCCGCGGGTATGCGGATTTACTTGGGCACGCAGGACCAGCTGCCCGATCCCGAGCTGGAAGCTATCCATGGGGTGGGTAATGTGCCAGCCTATGTTGGTCGCGCCTACGTGGTGTTCATAAAAAAGGACATCACGGATAGAAGGAGCATCTCTGACTATAAGTTTGAAGTAGCTACGTCGGCAGAGGTGGTCAGCGTCGATGCCTTGATGCTGCTTTCTCCTATCAACGAGATCTACCGCGGTATACACAGCCCCGACGCACAGGACTGGAGTGGGCCACTATTCGAGGTTCCCAGCAACATCGGAACCATGATTGCTAGCTCGGGACGGTACATCGGTTGGATTATCAGTGCCATTGGTGCGGTCGTTCGACACAGCGATGACGCCGGAATAACGTGGGTTCCGGCTACCGGTGATACACCGATCCTGCGTGGACGTGGCGCGGTAGAGAATGGAGTGGTGTTGATCCCGGCCGACGGGGGCGTTCTGCGATCAGTCGACAATGCGACAAGTTTCAGTCTGTCAGCCACACCGTCGAGTACCGGCATTGGCGCGGCGCTCACAGGCGGCTTTGCGGTCACGATTGGCGGTGATGGGCATATCTGGTACTCGGGATCTTCGGGCGCAACGGGATCATGGGTGCAGGGTGCAGTGAACCCACTGATCATGTCGACCGGTGGGTCGTTATTTGGCCTGGATGGTGAGGTGCGCATCGGCGGTTTGAACAGTGGAGCTACCGCCGGGGCAATTGCGTTGACCACTGGCTCTGCAGTAACCGTCATGAGTATCCCGGCTGGAGCCACGACGACTTATCAGGCGATGTCGGCCGGCTTCGTCAATGGGGAGAAGATATGGGCTGCAGGCTCTACCGACGGAAAACTGCTTCGGGACATAGGGGAGGGCTGGGAGGCCTGTCCATTCATCGGAGGTATTGAGTCGATCACCTTCGTTGGCACAGGATTCCTGATCGTCGTCGCAGGCACAGGAGCCTTTTCAAATCTCCTGTATTACACCACCGACATGATGAGCTTCACTGATGTAACGCCAGACTCTGCAGGGAATATCTACAGCGTTGCAGCCAATTTCACGATAGACCAGGCATATGGGCAGCCGATCGGCGTCGACGATGCAGTGCTGGCCATCCACGACATCGTTAACCAGCCGGCAAGCGAAGTGGACGTGACCGACCTGGACGGCCTTCAGATGGACGGCCTGGTATTGGCCGGCGACTATAGCGCCGCCTCTGCAATCAGATCCATCGGCAGCGCCTACCTGTTCGACTCGCCGCAGTATGACGGCAAGATCCGCCACCGCCTTCGCGGTAAGCCGGTGGTCGCCACGCTGACGATCGACGACCTGGTCGATATACCTGAAGAGGCGACGCGCGAGCAGGCGATCGAGTTCCCGCGCAAGCTCAACTTGGACTACCAAGACGCCGAGATCGACTACGCGCCCGCCAAGGAGACGAGCACACGCAGCAGCGCCGATGTTCGCGTCGTCGGGGAGACCAACTTCCAGACTCCGATCACCATGAGTCGTGATGCAGCGGCGCAGCTGGCGGCAAAGCTCCACAAGGTCTCGTGGGCTGATGCCGAGGGCGAAGTGAAGTTCTCGGTCCCGGACTCGTTCCTCTGGTTGGCGCCGGCGGATACCGTTGGTCTGGCGCTGCGCGACAGCATCCGCCGACTGCGAATCGAGCAAATGGAAATCTCCGGAGGCCAGCTCAATCTGGCCTGCCGCGTAGACCGCCAGAGCGCCTATACGTCCAACGTCACTGGTGTACCGAAGCCGCCGGTAACGCCGCCGCCGCCGAGCATCATCCTTCCGTCGGAGCTGGCGCTGCTCGATATCCCTGCGTTGGCGGACGCCCACGACATGGGCACACCGGTGATCTACCTGGCCGCAGGCCCGACTGGCGACGTGTGGCCCGGCGCGACGGTCCAGCGCAGCACCGATGCCGGCGCCAACTATTCGGCCGAAGCGGAATTCAGCACCAACACTGTCATGGGCGTGCTGCTCGCCGATGTGGCGCAGGCCAGTGAGCATTATCCGGATCGGACCAACGTCGTGCATGTGATGCTCGACAGCCCAGATGACGAGCTCGACAGCCTGGCCGAGCAGCAATTCCTGAGCGAGGGCGGGGCTTTCGCGATCGAGAACGGCGACGGCAGCTGGGAGTTGATGCAGTACATGGAGGCCGACCAGGACATCGACGGCAGCTATGCGCTTTCCCATCTCCAGCGCGGCCGGCTCTGCACCGGTGGCCACGCCCATGCCGCAGGGCAGCGCGTCGTCTTCCTGGACCGCGTGCGGATGGCCACGATGCCGATCTCCACGATCGGCATGAATGTCTATCACCGGGCGATCACCCACGGACTGACGCCCGAACAGGCCGTGATAGAAAACGAGGTCTACTCCGCGCGGTCTCAGGTCGAGTTTCCGTGCGCCAACCTTCTTGGCGCCATCGACAGCAATACGCTGAGCCTGACTGCGATCCCACGGCATCGCTTTGGCACCGAGGACAACCCGATCCGCTCGATCAACTGGACTGGGTATCGATGGACTGCCACTGACGGCGTGAACAATCTGACGGTTGACGGCGTGGCCGACATCATCGATTTCGATGTGGCCGGATGGTCGACGCCTATAACCGCGACCGTCGCGCAGCTCAACCGCATAACGGGCGCAGGCCCCACCATCTCTGAGGAATTCGAATGAGCGACACCAGCATTTTCCCGCTGGCGCCTTGGGCCGCGAACACCAACCAAAACAGCATTCCTGCGAATGACAATTCGCTGAGGCTAGAGGCGTATCTGCGCGGCGTCGTCAGTGATAGCACGACGGCCCAACCAGGAAGCCCCTCCGATGGCCAGGTCTATATCATCGCCAGCACGCATACGGGCGCACAGTGGTCCACGTTCATCCCGGGCTCGTTGGCCATCTACCGCAGCGGAACTTGGAGCGCATTCGCGCCAGTGACCGGAATGGTGGTCAACGTTGCAGGAACCCTGAAGCAGTGGACCGGCAGCGCATGGGCAGCGATCACGGGCGGCGGCGGAGGCGGCTCCCGTAGCACGGTCTCGGCTCTCGCGACCAGCGGATCCGTGGCTATCGACTATGCGCTTGGCGACTATTTTACCTTGGCGCTCACCGGCAACGTCAGTGGCCTCACCTTCAGCAACATGCCAGGTGCCGGCAATGGTGCATCCTTAATGATTAGGATCACCCAGGACAGCACTCCTCGCACATTGGCATGGCCAGCCTCTTTCAAATGGTCCGGCGGTGTCGCCCCTGCAATTTCTACATCTATCGGTGCAGTCGACGTTCTGGCGATCACTACTTTCGACAATGGAACCACCTGGGACGCTACGCTGGCGAAGGCCTTCGCATGAGTACGCGCGGACACCACGGGCTGCTGCTAGCTAGTGCAGCCGTCCCGTCAGGCTACCTGGATAGCCTGAGCCCTGCGCCAGGCGATGTGTTTTCTCTTCGCAAGTTGATCAGTTCCGCGACTTTGTCGGTCAGGGTTCGCCGATCAAGCGACAACGCTGAGCAAGATATTGGGTTTTCTGGAAATGCGTTTGATACAACAGCGCTAAGCGCATTTGTTGGCTCGAACTCAGCATATGTCACGACGTTCTATAACCAGGCGGGTGGCAATCATATGGTGCAGGCGACGACATCAAAGCAGCCTCGCATAATGAATGCCGGCGCCTTCGACGGACGCCTAACCTTTGACGGATCGGATGATTCCATGGCCGTCAGCTCAATCAACCAGGGCACCGCCTACCAGGGCCTATATGCCAAGTTGAAGCAGGCGAATTCGGCAAGTTACAAGGTCATGTTTGAAACCGGAACGGATGGGCAAACCACGGCGGGAGCGTTCTCCCTCTATGTGTATCTGGATAACGCGAGATTCGCGATGGTCATGGGTAGCGCCGGCGGTGGAAAATCTACGTTCTTCAACATGACCACCATGACCGTTCTAGATCAGCTCACGGCGCTCTATGATAGAAGCCTAACCGGCACGAATGAGACGAAGTTGTGGCGCGCCGGGTCCCCGCTCACCCCCATCCCCAATGCCACCGCGGAACAAAGCGGCACGTTCACGGCCACACCGCTGTATGTCGGTGGCCGCACTGGCAACAGCCTTCATGCAGACATGTGGCTGGAGACTGCTGTGTTCTACAACGCAGACTCGTCAGGCATTCGCGCGAGCATTGAAGCCATCGTTTCCTGATTCAGAACTGGGTCGTTTTCTGACAAGCAGACTAGGTCAAACCCTGGTGACCTCGCGCACGGGCAGTGGAATCCTACTGGTGACGGGCGCGGGACCGCTGGTAGCTCACCCCGCGCGGCGCCTCGAGCAGCGCCTGCCCGTCACCTGCGCTTCCGGCCGCCCGGTGCTAGGCTGAGTCCGCCCTGCGGAGGAATGCCCATGCAGCTGACCCAAGACGATTTGATTGCCAGGCTGAACGAGCTGGAGGCCCGGATTGCGGACCTTCGCGTCGAGTACGAGCACGACGCCTTCGTGGTGGAAGAGGTGATCCACCTGGGCGAGGAGATCGCGGTCCAGGCCGGCGATCGCGCTGGCTGGGTCGAAGACCAGCTCACCCTGATCCTGGCCAAGCATGGCCTGATCGAAGAGGGCCCGGCTGTCGATGAGGACGAGTGGGAGGCCTGATCCATGTGCTACTCGGCCCAGATCGAATCCGACTACCAGAAGATGCTGCGGCACTTCGGCCCAGTCATGGACTTCTCGGCGTTCGAGCGCCTGTGGTTGCGGCAGAACGGCAGCGAACGGGACAAGATCCCGAAGGCGCTGATCGAGACGTTGCGGCCATCGCTGGCGCCAGCGGCTGTGCAAAGCATGGACACCCGCTTCGCCGGAGACGAGCAGCAGTGGCAGCAGGAGCTGTTCAAGCAAGCCAAGCGCCTGGCCGACAACGAGCGCAAGCTGGCGGCCAAGCCGACCAAGACCGCCGCGGAGGAGATCCGCAAGGCCGGCAACAACGTCGCGAAGTTGAAGGGGTGGATTGCGGACCTGCACCGGCGCGACCTGCAGCCGAGGGACTGGCGGTTCTTCCCGCAATGGTGGGTGCCAGTCGTGATCCGCGTCGGCCCTGATTACGTGATCCGGCCAATGCGCTACCAGCTGCGGCAGCCGGGCAAGCCGGCGAGCTCCGACTTCGTGATCGACCGCGGAACCGGCCGCAAGCGCCTGTCCGGCACCTACAACGCTCGGCGCGACAACCTGGAGCGCTACTGGCGCGGCCAGTTCGGGTATACCCACGGCCTGATGATCGTCGACCGGTTCTGGGAGAACGTCGAAATGTCCGACGGCCGTAACCAGCGCCTGGAGTTCACCCCGCGCACGGGCGAGCCGATGCTGGTCGCGTGCCTCTGGGCGACGTGGACGGATCCGGACGGCGTCGAGCCCGACATGGATTGCTTCGCCGCGATCACCGACGAGCCGGAGCCCGAGGTGGCTGCCGCCGGCCACGACCGGACCGTCATCAACATCAAGCCCGAGCACGTCGAGGCCTGGCTCAACCCGGACCCGGGCAACCTGGCGGCGCTTTACGCGATCTTCGACGACAAGCGGCACCCGTACTACGAGCACCAGCTCGAGCAGGCGGCGTAGCGATGACGGGCGGGTTTCCCAGCCTCGACGAGCGCACCCCCGGTCAGGTGGTCCGCTTCAACGGGCAGCCGCCGGTGGAAACGACGGTCCTGCAGGTCGGCGACCGGATCGTGGCGGTCAGCGGCGCGGTGCAGGCCGTCATGCGGGTCCTGGAAATCCCAGGATCGCGCGTCTATGCCGAGTTGGAGGCATGGGAGCCCGACCTGCCGGAGTACCGAGAGCACTGGTCCGTCGGCGATACCTGGTGGCTCACCGGGGAGCACATTCACGAAGTACGCCGGTAGAGGCTTTCGCAGCTCCAGAGACGCCGGGTCGTAGGATCTCTCGCCATGACGCTTCCCGACGGTTTCGAATGGCGCCCATGGGGCAGGGATCTCCACCTGGACATGGGTGAGCACGCGGTCGCGCTGATCGTCGAGCTGCCTGAGGGGCGCGGTTGCCGAGTATCCCGCAACGACGGTACGCCGAACCTGCGCTTCGTGTTCCTTCCGGACCGCGAAGCTTCGATCCAATTCCTTGAGCGATGGGCCGTCCGCTGGGAGGGGCGGATCAGAGAGCAATATGCTGGCCTTGGCCGTGCGCTTCCGGAGGAGCGGCGCATGGGCATCGAGCCGGTGCAGACCAGCCATCGCCGCCGCCGCCGGTCCTGAGGCGTGCGCAGTTGCGCAGGAATTGGTGCATCGCGCGAGTAGGCACCGAGTAGGCACCGCAGGGGAGCAAGCGATCGGTCGAGCGCCGCGGCGAAGTACGAAAACCGTTGTGCCGCAATGGTGCCCGGGGTCGGGATCGAACCGACATAGCCTTGCGGCTGAGGGATTTTAAGTCCCTTGCGTCTACCAGTTTCGCCACCCGGGCAGAACGCTAGCGTGCCTGATCGGGCCGGGAATGTGAATCTCGCCGTCGCTGCACGTGCTCCACGGGCGCTGGGTTATGCTGCCGCCCGCGCGAGTGCCACGGTCCTGCGGCGCCGCCTGTCGACTGAAAGGAGTTGCATGCCCGCCGGAACGTTGCCAGATCCCGCCACCGCGCGCATCGCCGTCATCGGCCTGGGATACGTGGGCCTGCCGCTCGCGGTCGCGTTCGGACGCGGCCGCGACACGCTGGGATTCGACATCGATGCGCAGCGCATCGCGCGGCTGCGCGCCGGCCAGGACGACACGCTGGAGCTCAGCTCCGCGGAACTGGCCGAAGCGGTGGCACTGCGCTACACCGCGCACATCGAAGACCTGCGCGAATGCCGCATTTTCATCGTCACCGTGCCCACGCCGATCGACGAGCAGGAACAGCCGGACCTGGCGCCCTTGCGGTCGGCCAGTGAATTGATCGCCAGCGTGCTCAAGCCGGGCGACCTGGTGATCTACGAATCCACCGTCTATCCGGGCACGACCGAGGAAGTCTGCGTGCCGCTGCTGGAGGCCGGTTCGGGGTTGGCCTTCAACGTCGATTTCCACTGCGGCTACAGTCCCGAGCGGATCAATCCTGGCGATCGTCAGCGCAGGCTGGCGGACATTCGCAAGATCACCGCCGGTTCCACGCCGCAGGCCGCCGATACGGTCGATGCGCTCTATGCCTCGATCATCCGCGCCGGCACTTGGAGGGCGCCGTCGATCCGTGTGGCCGAAGCGGCCAAGGTGGTCGAGAACATCCAGCGCGACGTGAACATCGCCCTGGTCAATGAGCTGGCGCTGATCTTCGACCGGCTGGGCATCGACACCCTGGACGTGCTGGAAGCGGCGGGCACGAAGTGGAATTTCCTGCCGTTCCGGCCGGGCCTGGTCGGCGGCCATTGCATCGGCGTGGATCCGTATTACCTGCTGCACAAATCCGAAAGCGTGGGCTACCACCCGGACCTGATCCACACCGCGCGCCAGGTCAACAATCGCGTCGGCCGCCATGTCGCCGCACGGGTGGCCGGATTGCTGGACGAACGCGGCGTCGGCATCGCCGGCGCACGCGTACTCGTGCTGGGCGTGACCTTCAAGGAAAACTGCCCGGACCTGCGCAACAGCCGTGCGCTGGAGCTGGTGCAGGACCTGGCGGCGATGGGCGCGCGCGTGGACGCTTGCGACCCCTGGGCCGATCCGCAGGAGGCGCAGGTGCACGGTGGCATCGCGCTGCGCGAAGCGCCGCAACCCGGCAGTTACGATGCGGTCGTGCTGGCGGTCGCGCACGACGAGTACCGCCGATACAGTGCGGAGCAGATCGCCGCGCTCGGCCGTGCCGGCGCGGTGGTGTACGACGTGAAGTCGGTCTGGCCGCGCGACCAGGTCAGCGACCGGCTCTGAGTTCCGCGGCAGCGGATATCCAGCGAGGAATGCGATGTACCGGTATCTGGCTTATGTGACATGCATCGTGATGCTCGCCGTCTCGGTGGCGCTTGCCACGCGCTGGGCGGCCTGGGACTGGGGGATCGCCCTCTTCGGCGTGCTCAGCGTGCTCGGCACCTGGGACGTGCTGCAGCGGCACAGCACGCTGCGGCGCAACTATCCGGTGCTGGCGCATTTCCGCTACGGCCTGGAGTCGATCGGGCCGGAGATCCGCCAGTATTTCGTGCAGAGCGATCTGGACGAAGTGCCGTTCTCGCGGCAGCAGCGTTCGCTGGTGTACCAGCGTGCCAAGAACGAAATGGATGTCGTGCCGTTCGGCACGCTGCGCAGCACTTATGCGGTCGACTATGAATGGATCAACCATTCGCTGGCGCCGACCCGGATCGAGAGCCACGATTTCCGCGTCCTCATCGGGACGCAGTGCAAGCAACCGTACTCGGCCAGCATCTTCAACATCTCGGCCATGAGCTTCGGTGCGTTGTCGGCCAATGCGATCCGCTCGCTCAACGAAGGTGCCCGCCGTGGCGGCTTCTACCACGACACCGGCGAAGGTTCGATTTCGCCTTACCACCGCGAGATGGGTGGCGATCTGGTGTGGGAGATCGGTTCGGGCTACTTCGGTTGCCGCGACGAGCAGGGCCGCTTCGACGAAGCGCGCTTCGCCGCCAACGCCGCGTCGGCGCAGGTGAAGATGATCGAGATCAAGCTCTCGCAGGGTGCCAAGCCGGGCCACGGCGGCGTGCTGCCGGCGGCCAAGGTCAGCGCCGAGATCTCGGTGACGCGTGGTGTGCCGATGGGCGTGGATTGCATATCGCCGGCGGCGCATTCGGCGTTCTCCACCCCGATCGGATTGCTGGAATTCGTCGCGCGGCTGCGCGAGTTGTCCGGCGGCAAGCCGGTCGGCTTCAAGCTGGCGATCGGCCACCCGTGGGAGTGGTTCGGTATCGCCAAGGCGATGCAGGAAACCGGCCTGCTGCCGGACTTCATCGTCGTCGACGGCGCCGAGGGAGGCACCGGCGCGGCTCCTGCCGAATTCGTCGACCACGTCGGCGTGCCGATGCACGAGGCGCTGATGCTGGTCCACAACACCCTCGTCGGCCTGGACCTGCGCGACCGGATCAAGGTGGGGGCGGCGGGCAAGATCATCAGTTCCTTCGACATCGCCAAGACCATCGCGATGGGCGCGGACTGGTGCAACGCTGGGCGCGGTTTCATGTTCGCGCTGGGCTGCATCCAGTCGCTGAGCTGCCACACCGACCGTTGCCCCACCGGTATCGCCACGCAGGACCCGCGGCGCTGGAAGCACATGGACCTGCCCGACAAGGCCGCCCACGTCCACCAGTATCACGACAATACCTTGCGCGCCTTGCACGAGCTGTTGTGTGCCGCCGGCCTGGCTTCGCCGGCGCAACTGGGACCGGAGCATATCGTGCGGCGCGTGTCGGCGGTGGAGATCCGTTCGCTGGCTTCGCTGTACCGTTACCTGGCCCCTGGCGAGTTGCTGCGCAAGGTGCCCGAGCACGCGGTCTTCCATGAGTTCTGGGCCGACGCACGCAGCGATTCGTTCCAGCCGCCGCAACGCATCCGTTCGCTGCGCGACAGCAAGTCGCAGTGAACACGTCAGATCGAATCCGGTCCGATCGAATCCGGTCCGATCAAGTCCGGCCCGACCAGATCCGGTTGCGGGTCGCGCTGGCCGACGAATGGGAGGCGCTATGGGCGCTGCGCACCCGCTGCGTACGCGAGATCTGCAGTAGCCACTATCCGCCGCACGTGGTCGGCCCATGGTCGGCTTCGCCGCCACCGCCCAGCTTCCTGCGCCTGCTGGCCATCGGCGGATGCCTGCTGGCCGAGGACGAAGCCAGCGGCGAGCTGTTGGGCTACGGCGCCATCGATGCCGAGAGTGCCGAAATCGATGCGCTGTTCGTGGCACCCGACCAGACTGGCCGCGGCCTCGGATTGCGCCTGTTGCGTGCGCTCGAGCAATGCGTGCCGGCCGGCACCGAGTTGAAGTTGTCCGCTGCGCTCAACGCGGAGGCTTTCTATCGGCGCGCCGGCTATCGCCCGGTGCGCCGGGAGATCTACCCGCATCCTTCCGGCATCGAGCTGGATTCGGTGGTGATGAACCGGCGCGTCTAGGGTCGGCGCGTCGCCGTAGCCGCTTCACTACCCAGCCACGCCACTGCGCCGCGGCCGGCGCGCAGGCCGCTGGCGAAACAGGCGGTCAGCAGATAGCCGCCGGTAGGGGCCTCCCAGTCGAGCATCTCGCCGGCGCAGAAGACACCGGGCATCGTCTGCAGCATCAGTTGCTCGTCCAGCGTTTCCAGGCGCACGCCACCGGCACTGCTGATCGCCTCGGCGATCGGGCGCGGGCGGCGTAAACGCAATGGCAACCGCTTGAGGGTGGCGGCGAGCCGTGCCGGATCCTGCTGGGCATTCTTGTCCAACACTTCATACAGCAAGGCGGCCTTGACGCCTGCGATGCCGGCCTGGCGACGCAGGTGTTCGCTGAGGCTGCGGCCCTGGCGCGGGCGGGCCAGGTCGCTGTGCAGGCGGGCGAGGTCGCGGCCGGGCACCAGGTCGAGCACAAGCGTCGCCTCACCGTCGCGATCGATGCGCTCGCGCAGGTCGGCAGACAGCGCATAGACCAGGCTGCCCTCGATGCCGTGGGCGCTGACCACGCATTCACCCTGTAATGCGTGCGCCTGGCCTTGCGTGTCATGCCAGTGCGCGACCACCGGCTTGAGCGGCGCACCGGCATGGCGCTCGACGAAATGCGTCGACCAGTCGATGTCGAAACCGCAGTTGGCAGGCCGCAGCGGGGCAATGTCGACGCCGCGCACGGCCAGTGGCGCGACCCAGGCGCCGTCCGAGCCCAGCTCCGGCCAACTGCCACCGCCCAAGGCCAGCACGGTCGCGTCGGCGTGTACGCGGACCTCGCCGGCAGGCGTAGCCAGGCGCAGCGCGCCGTCGTCGTCCCAGCCCGTCCAGCGGTGCTGCACGTGGAAGCGCACACCGCCTTCCTTCAGGCGCCGCACCCAGCCGCGCAGCAACGGCGCGGCCTTGCGGTCCAGCGGAAATACCCGGCCAGAGGATCCGACGTAGGTATCCACGCCTTGCCGGTGCGCCCATGCGCGCAGCGCGTCGGCATCGAAGTCGCGCAGCCATCGGGCGACGGCATCGGCGCGTTCGCGGTAGCGCGCGACGAACACCGGGAACGGATCGGAATGGGTCAGGTTCAGCCCGCCCTTGCCGGCGATCAGGAACTTGCGTCCGACCGAACCCTTCGCCTCGTACACATCGGCCTGGATGCCGGCGTGCAAGGCGACCTCGGCCGCCATCAGCCCGGCCGGTCCGCCACCGAGGATGGCCAGCTGCACCCTGGCAATGGAGGCCTGCATGCGGCTCAGCGCGGTTGCACGTCGAGCAGTTCGACGTCGAACACCAGCGAGGCGCCGGGCGGAATGACGCCGCCGGCACCGCGGTCGCCGTAGCCGTACTCCGGCGGCAGCATCAGCGTGCGCTTGCCGCCCACGTGCATGCCCGCCACGCCTTCGTCCCAGCCGCGGACCACCTGGCCGGCGCCGAGCGCGAAGACGAAGGGCTCGGCACGATCGACCGAACTGTCGAATTTTGCGCCGTGCTTGTCGGCGGCTTTTTCGTCGTACAGCCAGCCGGTGTAGTGGACGCTGACGCGATCGCCGGCGCGGGCGATCGCGCCCTGGCCCGGCTGGGTGTCGATGGCCTGGAAGGCGGCGATGGTGCCGCCGGGCGGCGGGCCCGGTGGCGTGCACGCGGCCGGCAGCAGCAACAGCAGGGAGAGACCAAGACGCTTGAACATGGACGCAGCCGATTCGGGGGACCGGGATTATCGCATCGGCCGCCCGGTATCATGGCGGCATGGCCAAACTGCTGCTCAACCTGCGCCACGTGCCGGAGGACGAAGCCGGTGATGTCCGCGCGCTGCTGGACGAAAACCGTATCGAGTACTACGAGACGCGGCCCAGTCCCTGGGGTATTTCCGCCGGTGGCATCTGGTTGCGCGAGAGCAGCGAGCATCCGCGTGCGAAGGCGCTGCTGGACGCTTACCAACAACGTCGCGGGGAACAGGCGCGCGCGCAGCGGCAGGCCGAACTCAGCGACGGCACCGGCGAGACCTTTGGCTCGCTGCTGCGGCGGCGCCCGCTGTTCGTGATCGCCACCTTGCTGGGGATGGCGGTGGTGGCCGCGCTGGTGCTGCTGCCGTTCCTGCTGCTGTCCCGCTGAGCGCGGGGCAGGGCGGTCGCGAGCCGGGTAAAATGCGCGGATGATCGTCAATACCGCCGCCTATCATTTCGTCCCCGTCGCCGACCCGCAGGCGTTGGCCGACGCCATCGCCTTGCATGCCGGGCAAGAGGGCTTGATGGGTACGGCGCTGGTCGCCGCGGAAGGCATCAATTTGTTCCTGGCCGGCACGGATGAGGACATCGCGCGCTTCTATGGGTGGTTGCAGGAAGATCCGCGCTTCGCCGACTTGCGGGTCAAATACAGCCAAAGCGATGCGATGCCGTTCGCGCGGCTGAAAGTGAAGGTGAAGCCGGAGATCATCAGTTTCCGGCGCGAGCGCGCCACCCCGCTGCGCGGCGGCCGTGCGCCCGCGGTCAGCCCGGAAGTCCTGCGCCAGTGGCTGCGCCAGGGCCATGACGATGCCGGCAGGCGGGTCGTGCTGCTGGACACGCGCAATCAGCAGGAAATCGTCCATGGCACCTTCGAAGGTGCGCTCACCCTGCCGATCACCCGCTTCACGGAACTGCCGCAGGCGTTGGCGCCGCACCGCGAGGCGCTGGCCGATGCGACTGTCGTGAGCTTCTGCACGGGCGGCATTCGTTGCGAGAAGGCTGCGCTGTGGATGCGCGAGGACGGCATGGAAAATGTGTTGCAGCTGGAGGGCGGCATCCTCGGATATTTCGAGCAGGTCGGCGGCGAAGGCTACGCAGGCCGCTGTTTCGTGTTCGACGAGCGCGTAGCCTTGGATGCGCAGTTGCGTCCATTGCACGACGCCGCGGCCTGAGTACCGTCGCATGCAGCACCGCAGCCACGGGCAAGTCTGACCCCTCGCGGGCGGACTGCCCGATGGATGCGGTACCGACCGGGATCGGACGATGAGTTCGCGGTCGTAGGCTGGAAGTAAGGATCGCTGGGCTGGCTGTCGCCCCACAGGCCGCCGCCCACTCGCACTGGTTTAGCTTGCCCTTAACAATTCATGGGACTAGGCTGGTTTCGTTGGCTCTAAGTGGGGAAATTGCAAGGATGGCCATCAGGGTTTATCTGGTCGACGATCATGCGCTGGTACGAACCGGCATGAAGATGATCCTGTCCAAGGAACTGGACATCGAGGTCGTGGGCGAAGCCGACAGCGGCGAAATGGCAATGCCGCAGATCCGCCAACTCAAGCCCGACATCGTGCTGTGCGACCTGCATCTGCCGGGCGTCAGCGGCATGGAGATCACCGAACGCATCGTCAAGGGTGACCATGGCACGCGCGTGATCATCGTGTCCGTGCTGGAGGATGGGCCACTTCCCAAGCGGCTGCTCGAGGTGGGTGCCTCCGGCTACGTCGGCAAGGGCGGCGATGCCCAGGAGCTGCTGCGTGCGGTGCGCGAAGTGGCGCTGGGCCGGCGTTACCTCGGCACCAGCATTGCGCAGAACATGGCGTTGTCGAACCTGGATGGCGGCGCTTCGCCCTTCGACCTGTTGTCGCCACGGGAACTGGAGGTGGCGCTGCTGCTGACCCAGGGGCTGCGCCAGGAAGACATCGCCCGGCGGCTGAGCCTGAGCGCGAAGACGATCAACACGCACAAGGCCCGGTTGTTCGAGAAGATCGGCATCCAGGACAGCATCGCGCTGGCCCGGCTGGCGAACCAGTACGGTCTGCTGGACCCTGCGCGCACAGTCTGATCCGCCCGCTCTTTGTAGGAGCGGCTTTAGCCGCGACCGCGGGATCCCTCGGTCGCGGCTGAAGCCGCTCCTACATCGAAGCCGGGATCTGTCTGGTGTCGATGGCAATCGGAAGCCGGGCTTTTCTCTTCCCACCTTCCCGGCGCGCATTGATCGAAGACATG